>Ga0207827_100031_pt1 | contig 181551 bp, 169 predicted proteins | sample CeladaPassaB1F02_FD_187479 | JGI IMG/M metagenome (GOLD analysis project Ga0207827, IMG submission 187479) | Cellulose-adapted microbial communities from the Joint BioEnergy Institute, USA - Passage B1F02 (SPAdes) (version 2) | ecosystem: Engineered > Bioreactor > Continuous culture >...
CCGTGCGTTTGCCTCCGGCTTCCTTCAGATTCGGCCTCGCGACCGACACCCTTGCCCTCGGCTAATGGTAGGCGCTCGCCAGCCCCCATTCCGGACTTTCACCGTAGAGATGACGCCCATGCCGGGCGTACAGCAAGCGGCCGTGCGCGCCCGCAGGCGCACCGGCCGCCTAAACCCGCAAATTCGCCAACGTCCGGCTTCACATATCCGCCCGCGCCGGACTATCCGTCCGCGCAGAACTATCCGCCCGCGCAGGACGTTACAGATCCACCCACGCCTGCCGCGCGTGGCTTTCCAGAATCGCCTCCGTGATGCGCACCAGGTCGTGTCCGTCCGCGAACGTGGCGAACTCCGGCAGCGTGCCCGATCCGCCGCGTCCGGACAGGACCCGCGAGTAGAAATGCATCATCTGGTTCTTCAGCGAATCCGGCCAGCCTTCGTTGTGCCCGCCCGGATAGTGGAAGTTCGCGCGCGCTTCGCCCGCCGCCAGCGACGGATCCGCGAGCAGCACCTCGTTGGCCTTGTCGCGGTACCCGATCCACGCCTTTTCCGGCTCCTCCTGGTTCCAGTACACCGACTTCCGCTCTCCGCTCACTTCGAAGGTGAGGTGATTTTTGCGCCCCGCGCTGACCTGGGACACCGTGAACGCGCCCTTCGCGCCGCCCTCGAACCGGACCAGCACGGAAGCGAAGTCCTCCGTGGAAACGGTTACATCCTCAAGCGCCGTATCCGCCTGCCGCTCGAACGTCGCCACCTGCTTCGCGGGCTTCCGCCGGACGGGATGCACCGTCGTCAGATCCGCGAACACGCTGCGGATTTTCAGCCCGGTCACGAACTGCACCGTGTCGCACCAGTGCGAGCCGATGTCCGCGATCGCCCGGGACCGGCCGCCGACTTCCGTGTCCAGCCGCCAGTTGTAGTCCGTGTCGTACAGCAGCCAATCCTGCAGATAACCGCCCTGGATCAGATAGATGCGACCCAGCTCGCCGCCGCGGACCATCGCGGCCAGATTCCGGACCATCGGAAACTGCCGGTAGTTGAAGTTGACGGCGTGCACCACCCCGCGCTCCTCTGCGAGCCGCAGCAGCTCCGCCGATTCTTCCGACGTGACGGCGAGCGGCTTCTCGGACAGGACATGCTTGCCCGCGAGGATGATGGCTTTGTTGATCTCGTGGTGCACGTGGTTCGGCGTGCAGTTGTGCACGACCTGGATTTCCGGGTCCGCCAGCATCTCCCGATAGTCGCCGTAGGCTTTCGGAATGCCCCATTCCGCCGCCTTCTCCTTCGCCTTCTCCTCGCTTGAGCCGACCAGCGCCACGACCTCCGCCACGCCCAGCCTGCGCACGGCCTCGACGTGCGCCTCTCCGGTGAAGCCCGTGCCGATGACGGCCGCCTTGATTTTGCCCATTTCCGTTCCTCCCTTGTCGTGATGTCAGCGGCCGGTCCCGATTCATACGCCGGCCATACATCCATCTTCGCGAACAAGCCCCCGGCTTCCTTCCGTCATCCGATGAAAAATTTGCCCGCCTTCACCGTCACTTCGCCCATTCCTCCACAAACAGCTCGCCCGCCTCCATCCACTGCTCTTCCTTCCACCGGATGCCGAGGCTCCGATAAAGGGCGATCGCTTCGTCCGATTCGTCTTCCAGCGTCGTCCAATCCCAATACACGAGCACCTGCGATCCGCGGATCTCCCTGACGGTGCCCATGAAGATCGAGATGCTGACCCGGTCGCCGACCTTGATCGGTATGCCCCAGTAATCCCTTGCTTCTCCGGAACCGGAGGACGACCGGCCGGACGGCTTCTCGGGCGTCGGCAGCTCGGACATTCTCCGGCCGAAATCCTCCCAGTCCGTCTCCTTGTGCGCCGCTCCGCCGTAATAGATCAGGATGAGCTGCGATTTGCCGACCCACAGGACATCGGCCCCAAGGTTTTCCGCGACGAAACGGACCGGCACCATCGTCCTTCCCCTGATCGCTGTCGGCGGCACATCGAGACTGCGGGTTTCGCCGTTCACACTGGCCGTCGTCCGGTCCAGCCAAAGTTCAATGCGGATCTCGTTCAGGGCAATCGTGATCTTCTGCTCCGCGGCGTCCCACAATGCGACGCCGCCCAGTTCGCCGACGATCGACGCGATGGGCAGCAGGGTGCGGCCGTCCCGCACGACCGGCACCACTTCGAAATTCGATTCATCGATCAACCGGCTCCCGTCCGGCGTGAGCAGCCACGGGCTGCCCGTCTTCAGAGCCAGCGTGGCGGACTTCGCCGTCCGGGTCTGGTCAAGACTTGCGGCGGGCGCGGACGCGGATGACAACATGGCGCAAATCAGAATCAGAGCAATCGCCGAGCTGAAACGGATTTTCCACATCGAAAGAACCTCTCCCCCGTGCGTTTCAGATTCGAGGAGCCTTCGCCGAGGATGGCCAAGATTCCAACATATCGGCCGGTTCCGCCAATTCTTGCGCCCTGCACTCCGCGCATGCCGCTCAGGCCGTCGCGACATCCCGGCGCCTCAAGCCCCGTATCGACCAGCCGGCCAGCAGCAGCGCGTACGCCGGATTCATGATCCAGAACAGCGTCTCCTGCCCCGGCGCCAGCGGATCCTGGTTCAGCACATGCATGCCGGTCGTCAGCAGCGAATGCGGGAAAAACACCCCCACGCCCGCCACGTACAAGCCCAGTCCGGCCAGCACCGCCGCCAGGCTGAAGCCGACGGGCACGGCGAAACTGCGGATTCTGATCGACAGGCTGAGCTGCAGGGCGCTGATCGACAGGCAGGCGTACCAGCCGCGCAGCGCCCAGCCGATCGTCTCCGCCGGGAACGGGCCGGGCATCCTGAGCAGCAGGCCCGCGGCCCAATAGAGCAGCATGAACAGCGTCTGCGCGAACAGGATGAGCAGCGCGACGACCGCCCACTTCGCCGCGAACACGCCGCCGGCCGGCACGGGGGCGGTCAGCGTCATGTTCCAGTTGCGGTTCATGTGCTCGAGCCGGCACACGTAGGCGCACACGATGGCGACGAGCATGGGCAGGAAAAACTCGCCGTAAAACAGACTGACCTGCGTCCACAGGCTGTACCATCCGTTCACGAGCACGTCCCGGTTGAGCGCGTAGTTCGCGCATCCGATCAGCAGGCTCAGACCCGGCAGGACCGCAAGCACGATCCCGATCCGGGAATGCCGCATCTTGAGCCATTCGGCCGAAAAACACCTTATCATCGTTACCCGCTCCTCACAGTTCTTTTCGCCCGGCATGCAGGCTGCCGAAAATGAAGCACACGAGCGCCGTTCCCGCGGCGAAGGCCGCAACGCCCGGCGACCAGGATTGCGCGGCGAACGAGCCGACCGCATCGGCGTACCGGAGCGTCACCGGACCGAGTTCCAGATAATGCGCCCAGATCAGCCACTGCCGGACGGCCTCCGGGAACAGCGCCCCGGTCAGCCCGACGAAGCTGCCCAGCATGCCGAGGCACAGAGCGAACGCCTGGTTCCGGACGGTCATGGAGATCCATTGCTGGACGGACGCCGCGGCGAGCGAGACCAGCGTCGTCCCGGCGATATACCGGACCATCCATTCGACGGGGAACTTGTCCGTGAACCCCTGCGTCAGCCCGAACGCCGTCATCAGCATCGCCTGCAGCGCGGCGACAAGCAGCAGGAGGACGGCGGCGCATCCGTACTTCGCCGCATAGAGCCGGCCGCGGCTGACATCGAGCGCGCCGAGCAGCTTCCAGGTGGAACCTTTGTGCTCCATGTCGCACAGACGGGAGACGACGATTGCGGTCATCATCGGCATGAACAGCCCGTTGAGCGACGACGTCGTGAACAGGATCGACGCCCAGACGGCCTGATCCGGATTGCGGGAGATCGACACGCTCGTGGACATGAACGCCCACATCATCTCCGCGGCGAGCAGCAGCAGGAGCATGAGGCCGATTTTTTTGCGGCGGATCTTGTAGAACTCCAGCTTGAGCACCCGGATCACAGGCTTCTCTCCCTTCCCGTCAGTTCGAGGAACATCTCCTCCAGCGTCTTCTTCCGCTCCTCGATCCGGGTGACCGGAATGCCCCGGGCGACGAGCAGCCGGTTGATCTCCGCCACATCCCGGTCCGCGAGGGGGCCGAGCACGAGCCGGCCTTCGCGCAATTCCGGCCGCAGGCCCCGGGTCGTGAGCAGCTCCGCCGCCGCGGCGTTGTCGCCGGTCGCGATCCGGAGTTCCCCCCGGTTTCGCGCGCGCAGGCTCTCCAGGCTGCCCTGGAACACGAGCCGGCCTTCGTTCAGGATGCCGACCGAAGTCGCGATCTGCTCGATCTCCGGGAGCAGATGGCTGGACAGCAGCACCGTCATGCCGAAGCGTTCGGGGAACGACCGGATCAGCTCCCGGAGTTCCTCCATGCCCGCCGGGTCCAGGCCGTTCGTCGGCTCGTCGAGGATGAGCAGCTTCGGGAAGGAGAGCAGCGCCATCGCGATGCCGAGCCGCTGCTTCATGCCGAGCGAATAGGCCTCCGCTTTCTTGTCGCGGTGCTTCTCGAGCCGGACGATCCGCAGCGCTTCCTCCACGTTCTTGTCCGGCACGTCCCGCAGCCGCTGCACGACTCGCAGATTTTCCAGGCCCGTCAGGTGGCCGTAATAGGAAGGCGATTCGATGAGCGAACCCGTCCGCCGAAGGATCGCGGATCGATGCTTGGCCGGATTTTCCCCGAAGATGCGGATCGTTCCCGCGCTCGGCTTCACGAGGCCGAGCAGCATTTTCAGCGTCGTCGTCTTCCCCGCGCCGTTCGGCCCGAGAAAACCGTAAATCTCCCCTTCGCGCACCTCGAGGTCAAGCTCATGGATGCGGTTCTTCTTCGTCAGTTTGCTGGTCTGAATGACAGCCGCGTTACTCATGCGTGTCTCCACTCCGTTTCCGCTGGTTTGGCTTCCGTACCCACACTGTAACAGGCCCGCCTTACGCGCTTCTGAAGCGAACCTTACGGCAACCTTAAATCGGACGGAAACGCGCCGCCGGCGGCGCCCTTCGGGTATAATCGGGAGTGGGTGAAGCGGATGGACAATCTGAAGGACAGAAAAATTCTCATCGTCGACGACGAACCGGAGATCAGCGCGATGATCGAACGGTTTCTGCGCAAGGAAGGGTTCTATCGCATCCATGTGGCCGGGGACTGCGCCTCGGCCTTGTCGCTCTGCCGGACGGTCCGGCCGGATATCGCGATTCTGGATGTCATGCTGCCGGACGGGGACGGCTTTTCGCTCCTGTCCGCGATCCGGCAGTTCTCGGACTTGCCCGTGCTGTTTCTGACCGCGCGGGGGGAAGACGAAGACCGGCTGCTGGGGCTCGGCATGGGGGCGGACGATTACATGGTGAAGCCGTTTCTGCCGCGGGAGCTGGCGCTGCGGATGACGGCGATCCTGAAGCGGGTCTATTTTTCCCCGATGGAGAAGCGGCCGGCTTCGTTCCGGCTCGGGGATGCGCTGATCGATCTGGACAGCGCGACGGTGCGCGGTCCGCGGGAGGAGCAGCCCCTGACCGCGAAGGAGCTCGCGATTCTGCTCAAGCTGTACGAGGAACGGAACCGGATCGTCACGAGCGACGCGCTGTGCCAGGCTGTCTGGGGCGACGACAGCTACGGGTACGAGAACACACTCATGGTCCATATTCAAAGAATCCGCGGCAAAATCGAACCCGATCCTTCGAATCCCGTCCATCTGCTTACGGTCCGCGGACTCGGCTTCAAACTGCTCGTGAAGGAGACCTGACGTGGACGGCATCTTTCGCATCCTGCGCCGTTTTGTCGGCGCGGCCATCCTGCTGTCGATACTGCTGCTGATGTTCAATACCGTGATGCTGGGCACGCTCGTGTTCAGGGAGTTGAACCGGATGCCGTCGCCGGAAAGCGTGGTGAGGAAGACGGCGGAAAGTCTGGCGCGCGCGGACGGCCGCTATTCGCTGGGAGAGGAAGCCGCCCGGCTGCTGGAGCGGCACGGAGCCTGGGCCATGCTGCTCGGCGGGGATGGCCGGGTGAAATGGGAGGAACGGCTGCCGGACGATGTGCCGCGGACGTACGGCCTGACCGACGTGGCCAAATTTTCGCGCTACTATCTGGCCGAATATCCGGTCTATATCTGGGAGCATCAAGACGGGCTCGTCATCGTGGGATACCCGAAGAACAGCATCGGGAAATATCAGGTGAGCCGGGAAGCCGGCTGGGTGCGGGCGCTGCCGTGGCGGCTCCTGCTGCTGCTTCTGCTCAACGCGGCGGTGGCGCTGCTGCTCTCCGTCATCATGGGAATGCGGATGGTGCGGAACATCCGGCCGCTCGTGGCGGGCGTGCACCGGCTGGCCAGGGAGGAGCCGGTCCGGCTGGACACGCGCGGCCTGCTCGGGGACGTGGCCGGAAGCATCAACACGGCGTCGGCGATACTGCAGGACAAGAACGCCGCCCTGAAGGCCCGGGACGAAGCGCGTTCGAACTGGATCGCCGGCATCTCCCACGACATCCGCACGCCGCTCTCGATGATTCTCGGCTACGCCAGCGAGCTGGAGGACAACCCCGATCTCGGGGAAGAAGAGCGGCGGCAGGCCGGCATCATCCGGCGCCAGGGCGAGAAGCTGCGCTCCCTCGTCAGCGACCTGAACCTGGTCTCGATGCTGGAGTACGAGATGCAGCCGATCCGCCGGGAGCCCGTCCGTCTCTCGGCGATCGCGCGGCAGGCGGCCGCGGATATGCTGAACGGCGGACTCGATGAGCGGTATAAGATCGAGCTGCGGCTGGCCGATGAAGAGACGCAGATCGACGGGGACAAAAGGCTGCTGCTCCGGGCGATCGCCAATCTCATGCAGAACAGCGTCCATCACAACCCGGAAGGGTGCGGCATCACGCTTGAGACGTTTCTCTCCGAAGACCGGAGAACTTGCTGCCTCGTCGTCAGGGACGACGGGCGCGGCATCCCGGAGGAACTGCTCGGGGAAGTGACGGAGTTGCCCTATTCGTCCAGACGGTCGAAGCCGCCCCGCCAGGGCCACGGCCTCGGACTGCCGATGGTCGCGCGCATCGCGAAGGCCCATCGCGGCCGTCTCCTGCTCGAAAGCCGGGACGGCGGCGGCTTGACCGCAAGGATGGAATTTCCCGTCGCGGCGGCGGCGGGGACGGACGCGGCCGGTTGACGGAACCGCGTTCCGACGGCGGGCGGCCGTGCGGGCCGCCGGCTCTGCGGGGCGCCGATGGATGCGAACCGCCGGCGATGCGGTGCACGGTCCGTTGACGGAACCGCGTTCCATCGGCGGCGGCCATGCGCGAAGCACAACCGGTCGACGGCAACTTGTTCCGTCAGCGGCTGCCATGCGGGCCGCCAGTACTGCGGGGCGCCGATGGATGCGGACCGCCGGCGATGCGGTGCACGGTCCGTTGACGGAACCGCGTTCCATCGGCGGCGGCCATGCGCGAAGCACAACCCGTCGATGGCAACTTGTTCCGTCAGCGGCTGCCATGCGGACCGCCGGCGATGCGGATCACGCGTCCCCGGCATACCGCCGCAGCACCCGGTCGACGGCCGGGCCGTACGCCTCGCCGAACAGGATCAGGTGCACGAGCAAATGATAGAGCTGGTAGAGCGGCTTGCGCTCCTCGTACCCGCCGTCCGGCGGATACGCCTCCCGGTAGGCGGCATAGAACCGGGCGGGGAAACCGCCGAACAGTTCGGAGAACGCGAGGTCGCATTCCCGGTCGCCGTAATAGACCGCCGGGTCGATCAGCCAGGGTCGCCCGTCGGCGCCGGACAGCCAGTTGCCGCTCCACAGGTCGCCGTGCAGCAGCGACGCGGCGGGCCGGTCGGGCAGCCACCGGTCGAGCCGGTCCATCAGCCGGTACAGCCTGTCCCGCCTGCCCGCCGGCAGCATCCCGCGCGCCTCCGCCAGCTTCGCGAGCGGCAGCAGCCGGCGATCCCGATAGAAAGCGACCCAGGAATCGAGCCACGCGTTCGCCTGCGGCAGCAGCCCGATGTAGTTGTCCGCGTGCAGCCCGTAGCGCCCGTCCGGACTCGTCCCGCGATGCTGCGCGGCAAGACCGGTTCCGAGCGCCTCGATCGTCTCCGGTCGGGCCGGTCCGGTCTCGACCCACTCCAGCGCGAGCATGCCGCCCGCTTGACCCGGGATCTCCCCGGCGTAAAGCGGCTCGGGGACGGCGAGCGCCTTCGCCCGCCGCAGCAACCCGAGCCCCTCCGCCTCGCGCCGGAACAAGTCCGCCGGCATGTCCCGCCTGACCTTCACGAACAGCTTCCGCCGCGTCGTCTCGACGCAGTACGACTCCCCGATATCGCCGCCCCGCGCCTCCCGGACGGACATGATCCGCTCGTCCGCGAGCCCGGGAACAGCCCGGGCGACGGCGTCTCCGATCCATTGATGGTTCATCGCGCATCTCCCGATCACAAGGATTTTCAGCGCTTCCTGCAGAATCCATTTCCAGGGCTCATCTTCCGGACGGCTCCGGCGTATCCTGCAGGAAGGATTCGCCATTAATCATGATCCGGTCATTTCCGGAGATCAAGGATGTGTGTCAGGTGAAAAAACGAAACGAACTGCTCCTGATGTGCGGTTACCTGCTCCTGGTGCTGCTTGTGTTGTGGCTGGAAATTTACGCCCTTCCGTTCGTCATCCTCTGGCTGGTCGCGAGATGGCGCAAGGATTCCCGGTTTGAAAAAATCGCCGCGATCCTCGGGCTTGTCGTCGTCTATGCCATCGTGCACCTTTTCGTCGATTCGGATCTGGAGAAAGTGGACTGGACGATCATCTTCATCTTCCTGGCCCTGCTCACGCCGGTGATCAGCCGACTCGCCCGCAAAAGGAACGCGTGAAAAAACCGCAGCGCGGACCTGCAACCATAATTGGCGGCTCGCGATGGCATACGATACCTCCGCATGCATGCAAACGCGTTTGTCCGCGCCTGGGTAGCCGCCAACGGTCCTGCGTACCGTCAGGCGTCCCCCGACGACACCGCCTGCCGCTCCAACGGTCCCACAGACCGTTAGCGCGCGAAATCGCCGGCCGCCACCGCTTCTCCCGGCCCTCTAACGGTCCTGCGTACCGTCAGGCGTCCCCCGACGCCACCGCCTGCCGCTCCAACGGTCCCACAGACCGTTAACGCTCGACGGCATGATGGAACGCGACGCACGCCTCGCCGGAATCATTGTTGTACGCCCTGGCCTCTCCGCCCATTTTCGCCGCAAGCTGACGCACGATGTAGAGGCCCAATCCGGCGTGGCCGCCTTTGCTGCCGCGGGCTTCCTCGCCGCGGTAGAACTTGTTGAACAGATTCTCCAGATCCTTCTTGCTGAAGGCCGGGCCGGTATTGCAAATCTCGTACGAGACACGGTCCGGGTGAATGTCGACCGTGATCCGGATGCGTCCGTCGGGCGGCGTATGTTCCAGGCTGTTCGTGATCACGTTGTCCAGAATCCGCTCCGCCATCTCCCGATCGAACCGGACCGGCGCTTCGCCGTCGCCGCGGACGAAAGTCTCGATGCGGATCCGGCGCCGCTGCGCCTCCAGCTCGTAGTGGGCCAGCTTGCGCGCAAGGAACGGGCCGATCCGGACCTCGACCGGACGCGGCGCAAATCCGGAGCTTTCCAGCTCGGAGATGTACTGCATCCGCCGGACGAGGTCGGTGCTTTTCTCCGCATTCTCCCGGATGATGCCGAGGTAGCGGGTCTGTTTCGCCGTGCGCGACCCTTCGGAATCGTCGAGCAGCGCCTCCGCGTAGCCGAGGATGAGCGACAGCGGCGTCTTCAGGTCGTGCGCCAGCGCCTCGGTCATGCCGCGCCGCTCTTCCTCCATCCGCCATTGGGCGGCCAGCGAGCGCTTCAGTTCGTCCTTCATCTCGGAGAACGCGGCGCTCAGCCGTCCGAGCTCGTTGTCGGCCCGGTAGTCCAGCTCGAAGTCGAGATTCCGGTCCCGAATCCGGTTCGCCGCCTCCATCAGCATCGCGAGCGGCTTGTTCACGCGGGCCGCGAACCGCTTCGTGAAGAAGAGGAGCGCGAGCACGAACCAGAGGAACGGCGTCGCGATCAGACCCGCGGCCATCACCGGGATCCAGAGCCTGCCGCCGCCATCCGCGGGCGTGACCCGCAGCTCGTAGGCCAGCAGCACGACGCCGGCCAGCCCGCCGGCTTCGTCCGGAACCGGCACGGCCCTGACGAACCGGCCGTTCGCCGTGAAGGTGGTGTTGAGCCGCCGGATCAGCTCCTCCGGCCGCGCGACATACGCCTCCTCGCTCGAGCCGTACAGCCGGTTGCCGGCGGCGTCGAGCACCTGGTAATCGATGCCCTCGAGCGGGATGACGGCCTCCAGCCGCTCCCGGGCCCCGGAATCGGGCAGCGCCGCGCCCTGCTCCATGATGTACGCCTCAATTTCCGGCAATTGCGCCTCGTAATAATTTGCGGGGTTGATCGATCGGTTCAGCAAATAACCGAACAGCATGATGCCCGCCGCGTAGGTCACGATCGTCGCCAGCAGGCTGGTGACGATGATCAGCACGATGGTGAGGCGGATTTGCGATTTCAGCGATTTGTCCTTCACGGGAGAGCGCTCCTTGCGGCCGGAGTCAGATTTTGTTCCATTTGTAGCCGATTCCCCACACCGTCGCGATGTACTCGGTTTCCGGATCGGCGGCGGCGAGTTTGGCGCGGATCTTTTTCACATGCTCGACGACGGTGGACGAATCGCCTTCCGCGTCCCAACCCCACACCTTCTCGTAGATGCGCTCGCGGGAGAACACCTGCCCGCTGTGGGTGGCGAGCAGCTCGACCAGGTCGTACTCCCGCCGGGTGAGCGGGACGGGCTTTCCGCCGATCGTGACCGTCCGCTCCTTCAGGTCCAGCCCCAGATTGCCGAACCAGAACTTCGACCGCTTCCCTTCGCCGGTCAGATACTGAGCCCGCCGCTCCCGCCGCAGATTGGCCTCGATGCGCGCCATCAGCTCGCGCAGGCCGAACGGCTTCTGCACATAATCGTCCCCTCCGAGGTTGAACGCGGTGATCCGATCCATCTCCGACTGCTTCGCGCTCAGGAAGATGATCGGGCACATCACCTCGTCGCGGATCGCCCGGCACACTTCGTAACCGTTCAAGTTCGGCATCATGATGTCGAGGATGATGAGATCCGGCTGTTTCCGGGCCTGCCGCACCCCTTCCTCGCCGTCTCCGGCGGTGAGCACCGTATGCCCCCTCGCCTCGAGCTCCTCCCGCAGCAGGGCGACGAGGTCTTCTTCATCGTCAATGATCAAAATGCAGCCCATACCGTCACCCCATCCGTTCACAGGACATGCCGTCGGTCGTCATACTTCCGTTCGTCGTCAAGCTTCCGTCCGCCGCCCATCCGTTCGCCTCGTCAAGATTCCGTCCGCTGCCCATCCGTTCGCCTCGTCAAGCTTCCGTCCGCCGCCCATCCGTTCGCCTCGTCAAGATTCCGTCCGCCGCCCATCCGTTCGCCTCGTCAAGCTTCCGTCCGCCGCCAGGCTTCGTCCGCCGGCCGCAGCCTTTCCGTACTCGGTCAAGCTTCCCGCCCGTGATCCGTGTTCCGTTATCCGCCCGTTGTCAATCCTCGCCGCGCCGCCCTTCCCATCGGCTGAACCACGCCGTGCCGCCCGCCGCCAGCAGGACGAACGCGATCAGGGAAAGCGCGAGTCCCCGGGTCAGCGCGTCCGCCGGCACATTCGGCGCCAGCGGAACCATCGAAAGGCGGACCGGCCAAGCCCATGGCACGAACGGCCAGATCCGATCGCCGACGCCGGTCGCCCCGACGATCGCGCCGACCAGCAGCCCCGCTCCGCCGGCGCCGACGCTCGCGCCCCATCCGGCCCCGAGGCCGAACCACAGGTGCAGCGCGATCAGCGGCAGCGCGCCGATCGCGGCCAGCAGCGCGCTTGCGAAGAACAGCCCCGCGTCCGGCGTCGGAACGCGCAGCCAGACCCTCATGCCGAGCAGGAGCAGCGCCGTCGCGCTCAGCACGCTTCCGGTATGGATGAGCACGAGCTGCAGCAATCGGGCGGCATACACGACCGGCCTGGGCGCGGTGGAACCGAGCAGCGCGGCGAAATTCCCGGCGTGCTCCTCCTGCAGGGCGAGCAGCCCGGCCAGCAGGCCGACGGCGAGCGGCAGCATGGCGGTCCATCCTTCGGAGAAGGCGCCCAGCATATCCCGCGGCAGCTCCGGCGTTGTCCGGCGATTCGCGTAATAGAGCAGGATCAGCAGCGCGTACGCCGCGGGGGCGGCGAGGATGGCGAAGCGGAGCGGCGTCCGCCTCGTCTTCAGCCAGTCCGCCCGCATCTGCCGGAGCAGCGTCCGTCCGTTCACGGTCACCGCACCTCTCTTCTCGCGAACCACAGGGCGGTCAGCGCGGAAGCGGCGGCAAGGCACAACAGCGATGCCGCGATGCCGATCGGAATGACGGAGGGATCGAGCAGCGGATCGCCCGCCTGCAGCGCCACGCCGTTCGGATGGACGCCGATCACCGGCGCCATGAGCCGGGTCGGCCAGCTCCACGGCACGACGATCCAGCAGGCGGTCGGCGCCGCGAGCACGCCGGCGAACATCGCCGCGGCCCCGAGGGCGAGCCCCGCGAAGGCGCCGAACCGGGCGGCCGCGAACAAATGAATCGGGATCAAACCGAGCGAGACCAGCCAGATCAGCAGGCTCGCTCCGACAATCTTGAGCAGCGGAATGCCGCCGCCGGCCGCGATCAGTCCCGCGGCGACGGCCGCGATCGCCATTACCAACGATGATATCAATTGATAATAGCCCAGCACAACGATTTTGCCCAGCCACAGTTTCGGCAGGCTGATGTCGTTGGCGAGGAGGCTGCGGTAACGGCCCGCTTTTTTCTCCCGGTTTTCCGCCAGCGCGCAGAGCAGCGAGACGCCGATCGGGACGAACAGCACCGGCCACCAGTTGAACATCATCGCGAGCAGCGCGTCCCAGGGCAGGAGCGATTGATCCGGCAGGTAGAGGCGGACGATGAGCCCGTACAGCGCGAAGAAGAGCGGCGCGATCAGGACCAGCTTTCTGGCGAAGCTGCGCTTGTATTTGAGCCGTTCGGCCAAAATCATGTTCATCATCTCGCGCCCGCCTCCCTTCCCGACGCGCGGACCACTTCCATGAACAGCGCCTCGAGATCCGCGCTCCGGTCCAGCCGGCCCTGATGGCGCAGCCGCCCGCCGCTGATGATCCCGATGTCGTCGACGATCTGCCCGACTTCGTTCAGCGCGTGGCTCGACAGCAGCACGGTGATCCCCTGAGCCGGGAACGAGCGGATCAGTTCGCGCAGATCCTGGATGCCCACCGGATCGAGCCCGTTCGTCGGCTCGTCGAGGATGAGCAGCCGGGGGCGCTTGAGCAGCGCGATCGCGATGCCGAGCCGCTGCTTCATGCCGAGCGAGAACTGCGAGGCGCGCTTCCGCCCGGCGCCGGCCAGGCCGACCGTCTCCAGCGCTTCGTCGATGCGGCTGTCGGGCAGCCCGAGCATCAACGTATGCACCTTGAGGTTTTCCCGCGCGGTCAGATTGCCGTACAGCGCCGGCGCTTCGATCAACGCTCCGATCTGCGCGAGGCTCTTTCGGCTCCACGGTTCGCCGCCGAACAGGATCCGTCCGCCGGTCGGGCGGAGCAATCCCGCGATCATCTTGAGCACCGTCGTCTTGCCGGCGCCGTTCGGTCCGAGCAGACCGTAGACGGTGCCTTCGCGCACGGCGAGCGACACTTCGTCGACGACGGTCGCGCGCCCGAACCGCTTGCTGACGCGGGCGGTTTGCAATACATGGGTCATGCTTCTCATCCCTTTGCTTCATTCATGTTGTTTGCCTGCCATGTCTGAAGCGTATCAGGGAAAAATAAAGAAACGATAAAGCGCGCCTCGCAAAACGCCCGCCAATAAAAAAACAACCGCAAACGCCGCCAATCAAAAACAACCGCCCCGGAATGCCGCATGAAGCGGCATCCCGAAGCGGTTGCCCGTTCGTTGTCACGGCGGCGCCGCATCACGAGGCTGCGGATACCCGCCGGTTCAATTCCGCGATCAGTTTGTCCAGATCCGACCCGTCCGGATTGAACCGGACGATGTTGCGCAGCGGCATGTACTTCAGGAACGCCTGGAACATCGCCGCGACTTCTTCATTCTGAGACTGAGCCGCCTGGCCGAACGGCGAATGCTTCTGCAGCAGCTCCTTCACGAACGGCGCCGTCCGCTCGTCCGCCAGCAGATCGCCGATCAGCGTGTTGCGGTGAATCTCCCAGGACAGGGACACGGTCGATTCGACAAACAGGGTCGCCTCCAGCCGGATGTCCCGGGACGAAGCACCCACGAGGATGTCGAACTCGCCGCTCTCCACCCGCCAATCGTGAATCTTCGGCTCCCAATAGGCGAACGCGCGCTTGTCCAGACGGAACGTCACCGTCTTCCGCTCGCCCGGCTGCAGCTCCACCTTCGCGAAGCCCTTCAGCTCCTTCACCGGCCGGATGACCGTGCTCTCCCGGTCGCGGACATACAGCTGCACGACTTCCTTGCCCGCCCGCTGTCCGGTGTTTGCGATCGTGACGCGCACTTCCGCCGTCTCGTCATCCTTCATCCGCTCCCGGTCGATCTCGATCTTCTCGTAGGCGAACGTCGTGTAGCTGAGACCGTGGCCGAACGGGAACAGCACCTCCATCTCCTTCGCGTCGTAGTACCGGTAGCCGACGAACAGCCCTTCGCGGTATTCGACGCGGTCTCCCTCGCCGGGGAAGTTCAGATGCGAGGGGTTGTCGGACAGCTTCTTCGGGAACGTCTCCGCCAGCTTGCCCGACGGGTTGACGTCGCCGAACAGCACGTCGGCCACCGCGCCGCCCATCGCCTGGCCGCCCAGGTAGGCTTCCAGCACCGCCTTCGCGCTGTCGAGCCACGGCATTTCCACCGGCGAGCCGTTCGCCAGCACGACGATCACCCGTTTCTGGACGCCGGCCACCGCCTCGATCAGACGCTGCTGGTTGTCCGGCATCCGCAGGTGGGTGCGGTCGAACCCTTCCGACTCCCAGCTCTCCGGCAGGCCGGCGAAAATCACGGCCGCGTCGGCCGATGCGGCCGCCTGCAGCGCCTCCTCCACCAGCCCGTCGTCCGCCGCGTCCCGCGCCAGCTCGTACCCTTGCGCGTAGACGACTTCGGCGTCGCCCGCCGAACGGCGGATCTCTTCAAGCGGATGGTCCAGCCGCGTCGGATTGACGTGCGAACTGCCGCCGCCCTGGTAGCGCGGCTTCACCGCCAGCTCCCCGATCACCGCGATCCGGCCGGACTTCGCCAGCGGCAGCGCGCCGTCCTCGTTGCGCAGCAGCACCATGCTCTCGCCGGCCGCCTTGCGCGCCAGCCGGTGATGCGCGTCGGCATCGTAGGTCGCGCCCGGCTTCCGGCTGTCGGCCGCCCGCAGAATGATCGCCAGCAGCCGTTCGACCGCCGCATCCAGCGCCGCTTCCGGCAACGCGCCGCTCCGCACCGCTTCCACGACTTTCTTGTCGTTGATGCCCCCACTTCCCGGCATCTCCAGCTCCAGCCCGGCGGCGACGCCCGCCGCCCGGTCGTTGACGGCTCCCCAGTCGGAGACGACGAAGCCTTCGTGGCCCCATTCTTCCTTCAGAATCGTCGTCAGCAGCTCCGGATGCTCGGAAGCGTAGGTGCCGTTCACCTTGTTGTACGAGCACATGACCGTCCACGGCTGCGCCTGCTTGACCGCGCCCTCGAAGCTGGCCAGGTAAATTTCGCGCAGCGTCCGCTCGTCCACGACCGCGTCGACCGACATTCGGCGGTGCTCCTGGTTGTTCGCCGCGTAGTGCTTGAGCGACGTGCCGACGCCCCGGCTCTGCACGCCGAGAATGTGGTTCGCCGCCATTTCCGACGACAGGTACGGATCTTCCGAGAAATATTCGAAGTTGCGGCCGCACAGCGGCGAGCGCTTGATGTTCGCGCCCGGTCCGAGCAGAATCGCCACATCTTCGGCCTGGCACTCCTCGCCGAGCGCCTCGCCGACCTGCCGGATGAGGTCGCGGTCCCACGAACTGGCGAGGGCGGCCGCCGTCGGGAAGCAGGTGGCCGGCACGCTGTCGAACAATCCCAGGTTGTCGGCGTCGGCCCGCTGCTTCCGCAGCCCGTGCGGCCCGTCGGTCATCATGATGGACGGAATGCCGAGACGCTCGATCGGCTTGGTCGTCCAGAAGTCCCGTCCGGACAGCAGCGACGCCTTCTCCTCCAATGTCATTTGCCGCACAAGTTCGCGGACATCCCTTGTCTTCAACTCATGGTCCCTCCCGCATGCTGGCCGTCGCGACGTCAAATGGCCAGATTCCATTCTTCGTGAATCTTGGGCACGTCGGAAATCAACTGCTTCGTGTACGGATGTTGCGGATTGAGGATCACTTCATCGGCGGGACCGCTCTCGACGAACTGGCCTTTCTCCATGATGTAGATCGTGTCGCTGACGTAATAGGCGAGCCCGACATCGTGCGTGATGAAGATGATCGTCATGTTGTTCGCTTCCCGCAGTTTGAGCAGCATATCGAGAATGGTCGACCGCGAGCAGGCGTCGATCATGGACGTCGGTTCGTCGGCGATCAGAATTTTCGGATGGAGCATGAAGATTCGCGCGATCATGAGCCGCTGCATCTGTCCGCCGGAAAGTTCGAACGGATATTTGTTGTGCAGTTCCTCGAACTTCAGATTGACGAACGAGCAGGCGTCTTTCATCATCTCGAGCTGTTTTTCTTCCGACAGCTTGAGTCCCTGCAGCTTGATGCAATCCCGAAGCAGCCTCTCCACTTTGTAGAAGACATTGAACGACGAGAACGGGTCCTGGAAGATCGCCTGGATGTCTTTCCAGTACTTTTTCCGGTCCGCGTGGCTCTTGAGGCTTCTGGGCTGGCCCTTGTACAGAATTTCGCCGCTTGTTTCGCTCAGCAGCCCCAGCAGCATTTTCGCGAGGGTCGTCTTGCCGCTGCCGCTCTCGCCGACGATCGAGACGATCTCGCCTTCATGGAAATCGAAACTGACGTCGTGGACGGCCGTTTTTTTGTTCTTCCCGTATCCGAACACCTTCGTCACGTTCTTGCCGCTGAGCAGCACATCAGGCCTCTTCATTCGCATACCACTCCTTCAGCGTGCCGGGGTCGACGTGGCAACGGTACACGCGATTGCCCGACGTCCGGTTTTCGATCTTCCCCTGCCGGCACGCGTCCGTCGTGTACAGGCACCGGTCCGCGAACCGGCAACCGACGATCTTGTGTTTCAGATTCGGCGGCGCGCCGGGAATGGCGGCCAGCTTCTGGGCCTTCATGCCGTGCTCCGGCACGATGATCGAGCCCATCAGACGCTTCGTGTAGGGATGAAGCGGATCGAAGACAATCTGCTGCGACGTGCCCCGCTCCACGATCTCGCCGGCGTACATGACCATGATCTCGTCGGCGACATGATAGAGAAGCGGCAGCTCGTGGGTGATGAAAATCATCGACTTGATGAATTGCTTCGCCAGCAAATCCTTGAGCAGTTTGATGACCGCCTTCTGGGACGTGACATCCAGCGCCGAAGTCGGTTCGTCCGCGATCAGGACGGTCGGATTGAGAATCGTGGAGATGGCGATGACCGTCCGCTGCTTCATCCCGCCCGACAGCTCGTTCGGGAAGGAATCCAGAACCTTCGGCGACAGGTTCAGCGTTTCGAAACGTTCGGTCGCCAGCTCCCGGACCTGACGTTTGTCGAGTTCCGGACGATGCTCCTTCATGATGTCTTCGATGAAATGAATGATCTTCATCGTCGGATTGAGCGCGTTCATCGCCGCCTGCGGGATATAGGCGATTTTCCGTCCCAGAATCTGCTTCCTCAGCTGCTCCTTGCTCAGCTTCATGATGTCGGTGTCGCCGATGATGATGGAGCCGCTGTCATAATGGAGCGGCGGGAAGTAGAACCCCATGAGGCTGATGGACAGCGTCGATTTTCCGCAGCCCGATTCGCCGGCGATGCCGAGCGTTTTTCCTTCTTCCAGCGTGAAGCTGACGCCGTCCACGGCAAAAACCTTTTCCTTCAGGCGGGTTCTGTAATAGGTCTTCAAATCCCGGACTTCCAGAACCGTGTTTCCGGCAGCGGAAACCTCGCCCCGGGCAATTTCCAGCGTGTTCGGTTCCATGGGCTAGCTCCTTATCTTCGGATTGAAAATTTCATCCATTCCCGTATTGATCAGGAACAGCGCGAACGTGATCACGGCGATGACGAGCGCGGGCGGAATGAAGGCCCACCAGGCTCCGGATACCGGCGCCGCAAAGATGAGCGCCCAGTTCATCATGGTGCCGAGCGAAATGGTGTCGTACGGTCCGAGCCCCAGCATCGAGATCGACGCTTCGGCCAGAATGCCGGACGCGACCTGGAGAATGAACGCCATGAACACATAAGAAGCGATATACGGCAGGATCTCGAACACGATGATTCGGAATGTGCTGTGGCCGGAAATCTTGGCGAGATTGACGTGGTCGCGGTTGCGCAGCGACACCGTCTGCGCCCGGACCGCCCGCGCCGTCCACGGCCAGCTGGTGAGCCCGATGATGAGCGCCACGATGAACGCGCTGCGGGAATCAATGCTGACAGAGATGAGGATCAGGATCACGAACGACGGGATGACGATGAACATGTTCGTCAGGGCCGTCAGGACGTTGTCAACCCATCTCCCGACATAACCCGAAGCGAGGCCGATGACGAGTCCGATCGCGGTGGCGATCAATCCGGCGATCAGGCCGATCTCGACGGAAGTCCGGATGCCGTACACGAGTTCCAGGAACAGATCCCGGCCGAAGTTGTCGGATCCCAGCCACAGTTCGGAGCTGGGCGGCTGGAAGGCGAGCGCCTTCATCTCGAACGGGTCTGCCCGGTTGATGAGCGGGTAGATCAGCACGAACGCGGTCATGAGCAACGTGATGATCGCGCCGATCAGGAATTTGGGCGATCGCAGCAAAATACGGACTGTGCTTCCCATCTCAACCTTCCTCCATTTGGGCAGCCTTGATTCGCGGATCGACGATGCCGTAGATGATCTCGACCGTGAAGTTGGCCAGCAGCACGGTGACCGCGATCAGCAGGGTGCACCCGGAGATGAGCGGGTAATCCAGCTGGCGAATGGCGGTGAACAGCCACGTGCCGATGCCCGGATAACTGAAGACGATTTCGCAGATGAGCGAACCGCCGATCATCGTGCCGAGCGACAGGGCGAGCCCCGTAATCTGGGGCAGCATGGCGTTCCTGAAGACGTACCGGGCGACGCGGGAATCCCGAATGCCGAGCAGTTTGCTGTACAGCACGTAATCGGAGTTCAGCTCGTAAATGGCCATCTCCCGCATGCCGATCGCCTGGCCGCCGATCGTCACGAGCACGATGGACAGGAATGGCAGCGTATGGTGCCGGATGACCGACCAGATGAATTCCAGGCTGAGATTCGGGACCATCTGATAATCATAGCCGCCGGAAATCGGGAACCACTTCAGCGTGATGCCGAACAGGTACAGCATCATGATGGCCAGCGTAAAGAACGGAATCGAGTTGATGAACAGCGCGACCGGGAACAGGACCTTGTCGAATACGCCCTTGCGGTACGCCGCCACGGCGCCGAGCACGTTGCCGAGGATCCAGCCGACCAGGATGGCCGGAAGCTGGAGTCCGACCGTCCAGGGGACGGCGGACCCCAGAATATCCGACACCTTGCGGGGATACAGTCCGAACGAAGTGCCCAGATCGCCTGTAAGCAGGTTTTTCAGATAAATGCCGAACTGGACGATAAGCGGTTTGTCGATCCCGAACTCTCGCGCGAAGTTCTCGTACACGCGCTTGATCGAGTCGCTGTCGGTCATGCCCTGCGATACCTGGGAAGCGATCGTGCTGACCGGGTTGCCTTCGATGAGCCGCGGCAGCAGGAAGTTGAGCATGAGCGCGACGATCAGGGTCGCCAGATACCATCCCGCTTTCTTGACGAAATATTTCGTATAGGCATTCAAAACGTCTATACCCCCGCGTTCAAGTGTGAATTGGCATCAAGCGTTCATTGGCTCGAGATTTGATACAGCGCCTTGACGCCGGCTCCGTCCATTGCGATTTGCGGCGGAATGTTGCTGCCGTCGCCATCGACCGGGAAGCCTTTCCACACCGATTCGTTGACCGTGTAGAAGACCCACGGACGATACATGAGCGGGACGGAAGGAACGTCCTTCAGCCAGATTTGCGTCAGTTCGGTGTACAGCGCCTTGGCTTCGGCATCGGACACCGTCGGAATCTTCTCGATGATTTCGTCCGCCCGTTCGTTCTTGTAGCGGCCCCAGTTCCAGAACGCCATTTCGCCGATCGGCGCGACGCCCTTCGAGTACATGATCGTGCGCGCGCGGCTCCACGGGTTGGCGGGCGTCACGTTGCCTGCGGGCGTGTTCATGATGATGTCGAACTTGCCGGTCTGCAGGTCGTTCGTCCACACCGGAGCTTCGGGGAACTTCGTCCGGATTTCGATGCCGATCGCCTTCGCGCTCTGCGCGACGATCTCCAGGGCGGCGTTCCAGTCGGACCAGCCGTACGGACATTCGATTTCATACGGCCCGAGGCGGACGCCGTTCAGGACGCGGATGCCGTCTTTGCCCCTCTCGGCGCCGATGCTGTCGAGCAGCTTGTTCGCGGCGTCGACGTCGGTCGTCCATTGCAGCGGCTTGATCGCGTCTTGGTCGATAAACTTGTTTTCCGCCGGCGTGTCGAGCAGCAGGGACGGCTTCATCGGAGCGGAATAGCCGCTCATCGCCAGCTCCGCGATCTTCGCATAGTCGATCGCCATCGCGATGGCTCTCCGGACGTCCGGATTGTCGAGACCCGGAACCGTCGTGTTGAAGAAGATGGACGGCATCGATCCGGGCAGATAGTACGGCGCTTCGCTCAGATACGTCTTGATCGGCGCTCCGTCTTCCCACATCTTCCACACTTGCGGAATGAATTGCTGCGACACGTCCACCTCGCCGTTCTTGAAGGCCAGATCGCCGGCCGCGTTGTCCTTGAAGATGTTGTGGGTGATGTATTTCGGAGCGGGAAGCTTGCCGAACAGGACTTGACCCCAGTAATTGTCGTCGCGGATGAGCGTAATCTTCTGGTCATTGTAGAAATAAAGCTTGTACGGTCCGGTGCCGACCGGATTGTCGTTGGGCTCTCTGCGGATGGCCGCGAGATCGTAGCCCGCTTTCTCCTCGATGGCTTCCCAGATGTGCTTCGGCAGCATCGGGATGAGTTCGATGCTCTCCAGCACGACCAGTCTGTTCGGGTTGTCCGGTTTCATCTTGATCGTGACCGTGTGAGCGTCTTCGGCCACGACATCCTGGATGTAATCCCAATAGCTGGTCCAGTTGATTTCATAGCGTTGATCGAGCTTGTAGGTGTACACCACGTCTTCCGAGGTGAACGGCGTGCCGTCGTTCCACTTCGCTTCCGGGTGCAGTTCGATCTTCAGCGTCAGATCGTCCACCCAGTTGTAGGAAGTGCCCAGCAACGGCTCCAGGTTGCCGTCGAGCATGTTGATCATGAACAGCGTCTCATAAACCAGTTCCCGCGAGTTCCCGTAGTTGATCGGGAAGGCCGGGTTGCCGCTCAGCAGGTTGAAGTTGGTCGGCGCGCCCCACTGCAAACCGTTGATGTACAGCGTTTCGTTCCGGGGCGTTTCTCCCGACCCCGACGCGCCGCCCGAAGATCCTCCGGAATCGCTGGAGCCGGAATCGGACGAGGATCCGCCGGACGAGGACGTGCTGCCCGTTTGCGTATTCTGCGTCGATCCGGGAGATGACGACTTCGAGCATGCGGCAAGCAGCGAGAAGATCATCACCAGACAGACGAACAGAATCGAAGCCTTTTTCAGCCTCATTGCTTTCATCTCCCCCTCTGGTTGTAGTTTCGCGTTTTGTCCCCCGCGGAGGTAAACGCTTACATCCACGAGTATAGGACTGCGGCCCCGCCCGCGAACATCCTTGAATTTTGTGATAATATCCAATTTTTTTTGTCGGCCGTCAGTATTGCTTCAGTATTGCTCGAGCTCGTAAACCTCCTGAATCCGCCGGGCCAATTCTTCGGGCTCGAGCTTCGAGCCCGGCGTCAGCAATTCCTGCAGTCCCTCGTTGAGCGTCTGCACGACGATGGGCTGCAGCCGCACGTCATAGACGGGCGTCATGTCCACTTTCTCCAGCAGGTCCAGGTATTCCGCGAACAGCGCGGGCGCCTGTTTGCGGTCGTAGCTGGTCACGCGGGACACGGAGATGTCGCCCAGCTCCGCCAGCATGCCCGCGGCTTTCTCGCCCGTGAGCCATTTCACGAGCCGGACCGCCGCATTCAGTTTTTCCCCCCTCAGATTGGCGTTGAGCGCCAGCGCCCATCCCGATCCGCCCGAGACCGCGTCCGGCTTGCCCCGGCCTCCGGGCACCGCCGGCAGAATGGCCAGACGGGTCTGATCCAGGACCGGTTTCTGCGCGTCGGCGACGACGGACGAGATCGCCCAGCCGCCCTCCAGGAACATGGCCGCCTGTCCGACGTAATAGGCCGTCCGCTGTTGATTGTTGTTGAGGTTGTTGATGCTGGCGTTGAACGTCCCGATATCGGACAGTTCCCTGATCGCCTTGAGCGCGTTGACAAATTCCGGATCGGTAAATCTGGCGCCGCTGTTCTCTTTGAGCGACATGAACCAGTCCGTGCCGGTATGCCGGTCCGCCAGCGTGCTGAGCAGGCTGGAAACCGCCACCCACTGGTCCTTGTTGCCCATCACGATCGGCGTCGTCCCCAGTTCCTTGATTCTCTGCAGGGCGTCCACGAATTCGTCCCAGGTCCGGGGAAACTCGATATAACCGGCGCGCCTCAGAATCTCGCTGTTGTAGAACACGAGGGATGAGACCGTCAGCTGGACCGGAACGCCCGCGATGACGTCGCCGACCCGGAAATCTTCGAAGGCTTCGGGATGAAAACTGTCCCGCCACTCCGGATCCGTGTTCAGCACCCAGTCGACGGGCATGATAAGGCCGTTGTCCAGCAGCATTTCGGCGTCCGAGCCGAGCATCATGAACACGTCCGGCAGCACGTTGCCGGCGGCAAGCGTCCGGATCTTCGTCTTCAGCGAGGCATTGTCAAGGATATCCTCGGAAATTTCGATATCCGGATTCTGCTGCTTGAACTGTTCCACCAGCTTCCGGTGAACGACATCGACGGCCGTCGTCGACGTCGCCGTCCAGGAATGCGCGAGCGTCAACGTGATTTTGGGAGACGGAGCGTCGCCCGGGAATTTGACTTCGAAACCGGCTTGCCGCGGAGAATCGGACGCGGCCCCGCAACCGGCCAGCAACCATGCCGAAATCGGCATGACGACCGCAAGAACTGCCGCAATCAGCCTCTGACGCATGACCGATCAACCTCTGCCATCGGCGTTGAAGGATTCGGACCGACGGTTCCGGTATTCCCGGGGGGAACAACCGGTATAGGTCCGGAAGATCGACGAGAAATACTTGTAATCCCTGAAACCGACCTTCTCCGCGATCTCATAGGTTCGCAGCCAGGTCGAGTCCAGCAGCCGCCTTGCCTCTTCGACACGGATCCGGTTCAGCCACCGCATGAAATTTTCGCCCATCTCTTCCTTGAACACTTTGCTCAGATGGGCCGGCGTCACGCAGACGTGCTCGGCCGTCTCGGACAGTCCGATCGGTTCGCCGTAATGGGTCATGGCGTAGCGAACCGCCTCTTTCACCAGCCGGGAGTGAACCTTCGCTTCTTCCGCCGACGCGCCGGGGCTGTCCGTTTCGCGGCACGCGCCGCACGACAGGGCGCCAAGCGCGTCTTCGTAAGAATCGGCGATCTGGGTCAGCGTGTGTACGGGACGACCGGGCCGGACCGAGACGGGCAGTCTCAGGTAAGTCGACAGATTGGTCCGCACGGCTTCGCAGACGTCCCCGACCGGCGTTTCCGGCCGGAGGTTGATCAGGCCGATCACGGTGTTCGGCTCCGCGTAACTGACGAATCCGGGAAAACGGGCGAGCAGCGTCTCTTCCACGATGTTGAGAAAGGCAAACGCCATCGCTTCCTGTTCCTTCCTGGTCATGTGCTCCGCGAACAGCCGGTTCCCGTCCGCCTTCACGACCAGCACCCGGTAGGCCGGTCCGTCGAGCGGAATCCGCAGCGTCGCCGCCTGCTCCCGGATCTCCCCGGCATCCGCCCGCCGGTCGAGCAGCTTGTGCATCAGCTTCGATTTCATGTGCGGAAGCTGCTCGTTGAACAGCATGTTCCGGATTAATTCCCGCTGCCTCGTCAGCCGCTTGTGTCTCTCCCGATCGCGGTATTCGACGAGGAGCTCGACCAGCTTTTCGGCCTGGACCGGTTTGAGCAGATAATGGCGAATGCCGAGCGACATCGCTTCCTTCGCATATTGAAAATCTTCATATCCGCTCAGCAGAATCAACTCGATGTCCGGATATTCGGGCTTGACCGCCCTGGCCAGTTCAATTCCCGTCATCACGGGCATCCGGATGTCCGCCAGAATCAGATGGACGGGGTGGCTCTGCAGCTTGATCAGTGCTTCCTTGCCGTTGCGCGCTTCCGCCGTGATCGCGATGCCGTGGCTCGGCCAGTCGATCGAGGTCATGATGCCTCTGCGCACGATGATTTCGTCGTCCACCACCATCACTTTATACATCCTGCACCGATCCTTTCTCGTAGGGTTGCCTGATCGTCACGGTGGTTCCTTCGCCGGGCGCGCTCTCGAACGTCACGCCGTATCGGGCGCCGTAGTTCAGCTTGAGCCGGTCATGGATATTCTTCAGGCCGAGTCCCCGCTGGTCCGTCGCCGGTTGATCCAGCACCGCCTGTATGGCCGCCGTGTCGGCACCGACCCCGTCGTCGCTCACCTGATAGACGAGATCGTCGCCGTCCCGGAACACGCGAATGTCGATCCGGCCGCTCGCGCCCTTCGGCTCGATGCCGTGGCGGATCGCGTTTTCCACCACCGGCTGCAGCACCATCTTCGTTACCTTGCAATCCAGCGTATCCTGCCCGACCGACACCGAGAAGACGATCACCTCTTCATAGCGCTTCTGCTGGATCTGAATGTAATAGTGGATGTACTCGATCTCCTTCGCGACCGTCGTGAACCGGCTGCCCCTGTTCAGACCGATCCGGAACAGCTGCGACAGGGCGCTTACCATGGAAGCTGTCTCGAACGCCTTCTCCATCCGGCTCATCCAGTAAATGAGATCCAGCGTGTTGTACAGGAAATGCGGGTTGATCTGCTCCTCGAGCGCCTTCAGTTCCGCGTCCTTCTGCTTGATCCTGGACACATGGACTTCGTTGATCAATTCGTTCAGCCGCTGGGACATGCGGTTGAAGCTGCGGGTCAGCAGGGCGATTTCGTCGTTGCCCCGCACCTTCATCTCCTGGAACTGTTCCCGCTCCACGTGTTTCATCAGGATGCGGAGCTGCTTGAGCGGCTCGAGCACGCGGTATCCGAAGAGCAGGATGAATCCGAAGCAGACGGCCAGACCGGCGGCGATGGAATAGATGGTGACCTGTTTGATGACCTCGCCGGGCTTCGAAATCCGCTCATAGGGCGTCAGCTCGACGATATACCAGTCCTGCGCCTCCATCCGGTAGAAGACGCCGAGGTAATTCCGGCCGTCCACGCTCGTGTTGAAGGTGCCTTCCGATTGGCCGTCCATGCCCGACGGCAGCGGAAACGTCCCGATCTTTCTCCCGATCTCTTCGTCCGAAAGCGACGACAGGACGACCTTGTCCCGGTCGATCAGGTAGAAGAGACTCTGATCCTGCGCCTTCGTCCTGTACAATTCGCGTATGCTGCTTTCGAGAAGGTTGATTTTCAGGATGCCCAGGGAGCGGCTGATATTGTGGATGTCCCGGATGTCGCGGATCATGGTGATGACGTTCACTTCTTTGCCCTGCACGAACACGATGTCGAAATACCAGCTGTCCCTGCCCCTCAGGTCCTTCGCGCGGATCAGCCTGTCGCCGGGAACGCGGTTGACCACGCCCCGATTGTCGATCCCCGTCTCGCTCAAATCCTGGATGTAAATGGAATAGATATAATTCTTGTTGAAGGCCTGTTCGTTCATGATGGAGAGGATCCGCGCGTAATACTGCTGCCTCGCCTCGGCATCGGGGGCCGAAAGATAGGCGATCACTTCGCTGTTCTGAATCAGGTTGAGCGAAATGGTGTTGACTTCGTTGATGATCATGTCCAGCGTGTTGGAGAATTGCTTCGCGTTGGCCAGATTCAGCTCGATGGCCTGGTTGCGGACGACTTTTCCCGCCTCGAAATAGGAGAAACCGCTTACAATCAGAATGGGACACACCGTCAGAATCACGGCGAAGACCATGATTTTGGTGCGTATGCCGACAAAACGTCTGTTTGCCATGTCACAACACCGTCGCTGCCCGGTTTGAAAAGCAATCCGGCCGAAATGTAACCGCTTACAGAAATACAGGATCTGGAATACATTCCAACAAAAAAGCTGCCTTTCGGCGTTCTTGTAAGATCAAACATAATCGATCGTGCGCGTTAAGGCAATATAAAATCACCGGAAACGCAAAAACGGTTACAATCCCGAGTAGTGGTGTAAAAATGATGGCGGTCACTTGACAAAAGGGAAGCCATCGTGTGGATTCTACTATAGAGACATCAATCAACATAGTAGGAGGTCTCACACGATGGCTTCTATAGATAGAATCGCACTTTTGGAGCTTTTGCGCAAGTGTGGTGCTGATGGCAATGTCGACTTTTTGAAAGAAGCTCTTCAGGTGTTGGTTCAATCCCTCATGGAGGCGGAGGTCTCCGCGAAAATCGGCGCAGAACGTTATGAGCGCAACGAAGGACGAACTACCTATCGCAACGGGTACCGGGAACGTGATTGGGATACCCGGGTAGGAACGCTGAAACTGCGGATCCCCAAGTTGAGACAAGGAAGTTACTTCCCCCGTTTGCTGGAACCGCGTCGGCGTGCGGAAAAAGCCCTCTTGGCCGTGGTTCAGGAGGCGTATGTCCACGGCGTGAGTACGCGTAAAGTGGACGAACTCGTCGAAGCACTGGGCATGCAGGGCATCAGCAAAAGTGAGGTTTCGCGCATCTGCAAAGAATTGGACGAGGTGGTTCTGGCTTTCAAGGAACGACCGCTGGATGCGGCCTACCCCTATGTCTGGTTGGATGCGACGTTCCCCAAAGTACGCGAAGGCGGACGGGTATGCAACATGGCGTTGGTCCTGGCGATCGGCGTTCGCGCGGATCTCCGGCCGCGCGCCGACCAGAACCGTCTCCATCGGCAGCCTCCACTCCGCCCGGTCGCCGTCCGCCCACTCCCGCTCCACGACCGCGTAGCCTTTTTCCATCCGGTACGGGCAGGCTTCCCCGTTCACCGCGAGGACCGGTTCCGCCGTCTGGAACCAGTCCGGCACGCGCAGCGCGAGCGCCAGCCGGACGGCGCCCCCGCCGGAGACGGACAGCCCGAACGTCACCGTGCCGTCCCACGGCAGCCCCGAGCGCTGGTGCAGCGTCACCTCGCGCCCCGCCGCGGCGAACCGCGCTTCGCTGCCGATGTACAGGTGCACATTCACCCTGCCCGCCGCTTCGTCGATGTCGTAGATGTAGTCGTCGAGCGATGCGAGCAGCCGCGCGACGTTCGGCGGGCAGCAGGAGCAGCCGAACCATTTCTGGCGGACGGGCTTCACGTGGCGGCGGTCCGGGTTCTTGAGGCTCGCCTCCGGCCACACCTCCAGCGGGTTGACGTAGAAGAAATGCTTCCCGTCCCGCGCCATGCCGGCGAGCACCGTGTTGTAGAGCGCCCGCTCCATCACGTCGGCGTACTCGCTCCGCGCCTCGAGCCGCAGCATCCGCCGCGCCCAGAAGATCAGCCCGATCGACGCGCACGTCTCCGCGTACGCGAGATCGTTCGGCAGATCGTTATCGAACGTGAACGCCTCGCCGTTGTGCGTCGACCCGATGCCGCCCGTGATGTACATCCGCTTCTTCGTCGCGTTGAACCAGAGCCGCCCGCACGCCTCGCGCAGGCCGGAATCGCCGGTCAACCGGGCGAGATCGGCCATCGCGCTGTACAGATACACGGCGCGCACCGCGTGGCCGACCGCCGCCGTCTGCTCGCGCACGGGCAGATGGGCCTGGTTGTACTCGAGATTCGGCTTGCCCGAACCCCAGATCGGCGGCCGCCCCCGCTTCCACTCCTCCAGAAAATAGTTCGGCTCCTTCCCGCGCTCGTCCACGAAAAACTTCGCCAGCCAGAGATACCCCTCTTCGCCCGTCGCGCCGTAAAGTCTCACGAGCGCCAGCTCGACCTCCGGATGCCCGCAGCAGCCGCGCAATTGCCCCTTGCCGGGTCCGAACACGCGGTCGATGTGATCGGCGAACCGGCACGCGATGTCGAGCAGCCGCCGCTTGCCCGTCGCTTCATGACAGGCAACCGCCGCCTCGAACAGATGCCCCGCGCAGTACAACTCGTGCGCCTCGTACAGATTCTTCCATCGGTTGTCCGGTTCCTTGATCGTATAGTACGTGTTGATGTAGCCGTCCTCGTGCTGGGCCTGTCCGATCAGTTCGATCGCCTCGTCCATCGTCCGCTCCAGTTCGGGATTCGGCCTGAAGCGGAGCGAGTACGCCGCGGCCTCCAGCCATTTGTACAGGTCGCTGTCCTGGAACACGAACCCGTGGAACTCGCCTTCCTCGAGCCCGGCCGCGATGCGGAAGTTGCGGATCGCGCGGCTCGGCTCCGCCCCTTCGATCCGGTCGTTCAGCGCCTCCCATTGATACGGAATGACCGTGTCCGTCACGAGGTCCTGATAGCCGCTCCAGAAATCGTCGCGTATGCGAATGTCCGGTTTGCCCATGCCGTTCCCGCCTTCCCGGTTCTGATACGATTTGACCCTTCACACAGGCGAGTATATGCGGTAATGTGGGGATGGACCAGTGAAGGATTGCGCTTTTTCCTATAAAAAATGAGACTTGTACCGTCGGGGAGGCAGACCATGCGCGAAACCGTCTGCATCGAGCTGACGGCGCCGCCGCTTCCGTACTGTCTGGAGTCGGGGCTCGCGGTGTTCCGGCCCGGGGACCGGCATCCGAACCGCGCCGACTTCGGCGTGTTCGATCTGCTCATCGGCGTGTCCGGGACGCTTCATATCGGGGAGAACGGGCGGGAATGGAGCCTGCGCGAAGGGGAGGCGCTGATTCTTTTGCCCCGGGGGCATCATTACGCGGTAAGGCCGTGCGGGGAAGAGACGACTTTCTGGTGGGTGCATTTCGAGCATCCGGATTGGCGCGAGACGGCCGGTACGGCCGATGGCGTTGAGTCCTTGCATGTGTCCCCCTTCGACCGGCCGAGGGTGATCCGGCTGCCGAAATATGCGCGCCTGCCCGATCCGCGACCCGCATTCGACCGGATGCGGCGGCTTGCGGACATGCCGATCGGCGAGGGGTTCTGGGAGAAGCAGCAGCTCCTGATTCAACTGCTCGCCCTGCTCGAACAGGGGCAGGCCGGGTCCGCCGGGACGCCGGCCACGCGCGTCGCCGGGCGCGCCGCCCTCTTCCTCCAACAGCATTAACGGGAAAACATCACGAACGAGACGCTTGGCGAACGGCTGCATTACCATCCCAGCTACATCGTCCGCTGCATGAAGAAGGTGTACGGCGTCACGCCCGCCCGCTATCTGCTGCAGTACCGCATCGAGCAGGCGCGGCGGCTGCTCGTCTCGACCGGATGGCCGGTCGAACGGATCGCGGACGAGGCGGGCTTCCGCTACGCGCCGTATTTCTCGGCGTGCTTCAAGCGCGCGACGGGCATGACGCCGAACGAGTACCGGCGCGCGCGGGCCGCGGCGAGGGGCGATTGACGGCGCCGCGGACCGTCACGCGCCCGCGCCGCCGGGGCGCAGCATCTCCCTGAGCCGGTCCGCGGGAAGCGGCCGGCTCACGTAGTAGCCCTGGATCTCGTCGCACCCGAGCGCCCGCAGGAAGCTCAGCTGATCGGCCGTCTCCACCCCTTCGGCGACGAGCCGAAGCCCGAGATGCCGCGCCATCGAGGCGATCGCCATGACGATGGCCTGATCCTGCGCGTCCTCCAGCAGGTTCCGGATGAAGGAGCGGTCGATCTTCAGGCCGTCGATCGGCATGCTTTTCAGATATTGCAGCGAACTGTAGCCCGTCCCGAAGTCGTCGATCGACACCCGCACGCCGAGCGACTTGAGCCGCTCGAGGGTCGGAACCGCCCGCTTCGGGTCGACCATGACGCTCTCGGTGATTTCCAGTTCCAGACTGCTTCCGTCCAGCCCCGAGTCGGCCAGAGCCGACGCGACCGCATCGACGATATCCCCGTGAAAAAGCTGAACCGCCGACACGTTCACCGCCACCCGGAGGCTTCCGACGCCGGCCCTTCGCCAGGCCTGATTCTGCCGGCAGGCCGTCCGGATCACCCAGCGTCCGATCTCCGCGATCCGGCCGCTCCGTTCGGCCAGCGGAATGAATTCGCCCGGCATGACGACGCCGCGTCCAGGCAGATGCCAGCGGATCAGCGCTTCCGCCCCGACGATGCGGCCGGTCGCAAGCTCGAGCTGGGGCTGATATTCCAACATGAATTGCTCCCGAACCAATGCCGAGCCGAGCGCCTCCTCCAGCCCGGCTTCCGCGGCCGGTCCGGTTTCCGCGGTCCGTCCGGCGTCGGCCGGCGGCCCGGCGTCGACCGACGGCCCGGCGCCGGCGGCCGGAGTCCGGCCGGTTTCGCCGCTTCCGGACCGCTCCTTGAAGGCTGCCTCACCGAATCGATCCGGCACGCGAACCCTCCTCTCACACCATTACAAAAACGACATAATGCCGGAGAACATGGCGGGCAGCGCCGCCTGCGCGTCCGAGAGCCCCGCCTCGTGCACGACCTTCGGCATGCCGTATACGACGCACGATTCCTCCGCCTCCGTCAGCACGAGGCCGCCGTGCGCCTTCACCCGGCGGCACCCCTCGAGTCCGTCCTGGCCCATGCCGGTCAGCACGACGGCCAGCATCCGGTTCCGGTAGATCGGCGCCGCCGAGTTCAGCGTGACATCGACGGACGGCCGGTACAGCATGTCCGGCTCTTCGTCCACATGCAGCACGACCCGCCCGTCCGCCAGCCTCCTCGCCGTCGTCTGATACCCGGACGGGGCAAAATAGATCGTCCCCGGCGCGAGCGGATCGCCTTCCTCCGCTTCCTTCACGCGCAGCCCGCAGATCGTGTTGAACCGTTCCGCCAGCGCTCCCGTGAAACCGGGCGGCATGTGCTGCACGACGATCATGGCGGCCGGGTAATCGGCCGGAAAGCGGGGCAGGATCGCCTGAAGCGCGGAAGGGCCGCCCGTCGAGCAACCGATGACCAGCAGATCGTACGCCGGACGGCCGCTCCCCGCTCTGCCGGGGGAGGCGGCGCCGGTTCCCGACGGCGCGTCGAGACCGGCGGGTCCGGCTTGCACGGCTGATCCCGCACGCCCGTTCGGCCCGGCGGGTCCGGCTTGCACGGCTGATCCCGCACGCCCGTTCGGCCCGGCGCACCCTGCGGACCCGGCGGGACCGGCCGACCGGACTTGCCCGGACGGACCGGACGCGGGCGGTTCCGCCGTTCCGGCCGGCCCGGCGGCCGGCATGACGCCCGCCACCTTCGCCGTCGCCGCGATTTTCAGCCGGGCGTGAAAATCCCGCAGCGCCCCTTCGTCCGGCGCGTCGGAGATCAGGGTCTCCTTGAGGAAGAAGTCGACCGCGCCGAGCTCCAGCGCGCGGATCGTCGCCTGCGTGCCTTCCCCGGTCTGGTTGCTGAGCATCACGACCGGCACGGGATGCTCCCGCATGATGCGCTCCAGCGCCTGAAGCCCGTCCATCCCGGGCATCTCCACATCCATCGTCACGACGTCGGGCGCAAGCCGCTTCAGCTTCTCAAGCGCCTCCTGACCGTTGCGCGCGATGCCGGCGACGAAGAACGCCGGATCCCGCTCGACCAGGAGACCGACGGCCCGCCGCATGAAGGCGGAATCGTCGACAATCAGCACACCGTATTTGCTCACGCCGTGCCTCCTTCTTTCCTGTAGTAGAACGTGGACGGCGCGTTGATCGTGCGCAGCCCGGGCAGAAGCCCCGAGATCGTCTCCGCGTGTCCCAGGAACAGATATCCGCCTTCGGCAAGCCGGCCGTTCAGATTCGAGGCGACCGTCAAAATCGACGCCCCGTCGAAATAGATGAGCACGTTGCGGCAGAAGATCACGTCCATCACCGGCAGCACGCCGGCCGCGTCGCGAAGCAGATTCCAGCGCATGAACCGGACGCGTTCGCGAATGCGCTCCTTGACGCGATAGCCGCCCGGCGCCTCGTCGAAATATCGCTCCTTCATCCGTTCCGGGGTGCGGCGGAAACACATCGACTGCGCCGGATAGAAGCCCCGTTCGGCGGTCCGCAGCACCTTCAGGTTGATGTCCGTCGCGTAGATCCGGACCTTGTCGAGCGGCACGATCCCCGACTCCTGGATCGTCATCGCCAGGCTGTACGGCTCCTCGCCCGTCGAACAGGCCGCGCTCCAGATCCGGATCTCGTCCCGGTCCGCGAGCCGGGGCAGCACGTTGCGGACCAATTCCTCCAGCTGGCTCTCTTCGCGGAAGAAATACGTCTCGTTGACGGTGACCGCCTCGATGAGTGCGTCCCATTCCGTCGGATGTTGATCCAGATGGCCGAGGTATTCGGCGAACGAAAGCCCCAGCGCGCGCACCCGCGCCCCCGCCTTGACGGCGAGGGAATACAAGTTGCTTCCGTAATCGATGCCGCACCGTTCACGGATCGCCCCGGCCAATCGGCTGACGGCGGGATCATGCTCCGGCGAGGCATAGTCCAACATTGCCGGCATGGGCACTCCCCCGCGATCAGTTCAGGGACGCGATCGTATCGCGGACGGTCGCCGACCGGTCGATCAGCTCCCTGACCATGGCCGCCATCCGCTGCAAATCCCGGACGCCCTGCTGCGCGACTTTGCCGGTCTCCGCCCAGTTTTCGCCCAGCGTCCCGAGGCCGGCGGATTGGGTCCGCAGCGCGCGGACGATCTCTTCCGCCTGCCGGACGGACGTCTCCAGCTCCCTCGCGGCCGAACGGCCGTGCAAGGACTGATCCTGCCCCGCGGCGGCCGCGAGCCGGACCCGGCTTGCCGCTTCCTTGACGCCCGCCGCGAGCTCGTCCATTCCGAGCAGTTGCTCCTTCACCGCCTTCGCGATCAACGCCGACTGCTCCTTCACCTGGTCGACGGTGCGGACGATGTCCCGGCTGTGCTTCGCCTGTTCCACGGTCGCCGCGCTGACCTGGCGCACCTGATCCCGCGCGTTCGCGATGCCCTTGCCGATCTCGGCGATGCCCGCCGCCTGCGCTTTCACCGCTTCCGTCACCATGGCCGCCTGGACGGACACGTTTTCGACGGCGCGGACGATCTCGCCGCTCTGCTTGCTCTGCTCGGCGGTGGCCGCCGTAATCTGGCGGACCTGCTCGCGGGCGTTGACGATGCCCTGGACGATCTCCTCCACGCCGGCCGTCTGCTCCTTCATCGCCTGGGTGACCCGGGCCGCCTGATCGCTCACGTTGCCGACCGCGTGCGCGAGGTCTTCCCCGAGCCGCGTCTGTTCGACCGTCGCGTTCGTCACCTGGTGGACCTGATCGCGGACGTTCGCCGCTCCGCGGATGATCTCTTCCACCTGCAGCGTCTGATCCTGCGTCGCCTTCGTGATTTGCGCGGCCTGCTCGCTGACGTTGCGGGCCAGGGCGAGCAGACGTTCACCCTGCTCCGCGTGTTCGCCGAGCCGCTCCGACACTTCGCCGAACTGTTCGCGCGTGTTCACGATTCCCTTGACGATCTCTTCGATGCCGGCCTGCTGCTCCTTCACGGCCCGGGCCACAGCCGCCACCTGCGCCGTCACGTCCTCCGACGCCTTGGCGATTTCCCGGCCCTGCTTCGTCTGCTCCTCCATCGCGGCCGTAATCTGCCGCACCTGTTCGCGCGCGTTCACGACGCTCCTGAGCACTTCTTCGACCGCGGCGGCCTGTTCGCGCGCCGCGCCCGTCACCTGCTCCGCCTGATCCGTCACGTTCTGGACGGAGCAGACGATATTCTGGGATTGCTTCGCCTGTTCGACCGTCGCCGCCGTCACCTGGCGCACCTGCTCGCGCGCGTTCACGACGCCGCGGATGATCTCCCCCACCCCGGCCGTCTGCTCCTTCGTGGCCTGCGTGACGCTGGCCGCCTGGTTGCGGAGCCCTTCGACGGCCTTGACGATCTGCTCGCTGCCCTTCGCCTGCTCGACCGTCGCGGCCGAGATCTGCTCCATTTCGCGGGTGATGCTCTCCACACCGGCGACGATCTTCCCGATCGCCAGGCCCGTCTCCTCGGACAGCCGGTTGCCCTCCTCGACCTTGGCCGTTCCGACCTGAATCGCCTTGATCGCGTCTTCGGTTTCGCTCTGGATGCCCTTGATCAGCGCCGCGATCTCCTTCGTCGCCTTCGCGCTCCGCTCGGCCAGCTTGCGCACCTCGTCCGCGACGACCGCGAAGCCCTTGCCGTGCTCGCCGGCGCGGGCCGCTTCGATCGCCGCGTTGAGCGCGAGCAGGTTGGTCTGTTCCGCGATATCGTCGATCACTTCGATGATGCTGCCGATCTCCTCGGAGCTCTTGCCCAGGTTGTTCATCACGCTCGCGGCGCGCTGCACGACATCGCCGATCTCTTTCATCCCCTTGACCGACAGCTCGATCGTGCGCCGCCCCTCAAACGCGTCGGACTGCACCTTCTTGGAGAGATCGCTTGCGTTCTTCGCGTTGCCGGCGACCTGCTCGATGGATACCGCCATCTCCTGGATGGCCGCGGAGATTTCCGTCGCCGTCTGCTGCAGCTCGTCCGCGTTGCCCGCGACGCCGCGGATCGACTCGCCCATCTCCTCGATCGACGCGGAAATTTCCTCCACCGAAGCGGCGCTGCTCTCCGCGTTGCCGGCCACCTGCTGAATCGATACGACCATCTCTTCCATCGCGGCCGACAATTCCTTCGCGGAAGCGGTCAGGCTCTCCGCGTTCCCCGCCACGCCCCGGATCGACTTGCCCATCTGCTCCATCGACGCCGAGATTTGCTCCACGGAACCCGCCGTGCTCGCCGCGTTGCCCGCGACCTGCTCGGTCGAGGCGACCAGTTCCGCGATCGAGCGGCTCGTCTGCTCCATGGAAGCGCTCATGCTGACGGCGTTGTCGGCGACGCCCTTGACCGACTTGCTCATTTCCTCGATCGTCGCCGAAATTTGCTCGACCGCCGCGGCGGTGACGTCGAAATTTTTGGCCAGATTCTGAATGGACGTGACCGACTCGTGGATGGCTTCCGTCGTCTGCTGCGCGATGCCCGTCAGGTTTTTCGCGTTTTCGGCCACCCCTCTGACCGATCCGCCCGTCTGCTCGATGGCCGCCGTAATCTGCTCAACCGCCCCCTGCACGCTGACGGCGTTGCCGGCCACCTGCTGGTTGGAGACGACCATTTTCCGGATGGCGTCCTCGGCTTCCTCCGCCGAAGCCGTCACGCTTTCCGCGTTCGCCGCCACGCCCCGGATCGACTGGCTCATTTCCTCGATGGCGGCCGAAATCTCCTCGACGGAACCCGCCGTGCTCGCCGCGTTCCCGGCCACCTGCTGGATCGAAGCCGCAAGCTCCTGGATGACCGCCGCCGTCTGCTCCGCGGACCCGGCCAGACTTTCCGCGTTGCCGGCCACGCCCTGAACCGAGGCCGACAACTGCTCGACCGAAGCCGCGATTTGTTCCACCGAGGCGGCCGCGCTTTCCGCGTTGCCCGAGACTTGCTGCACCGACGCCGCGATTTCCTGGATCGAGGCGGCGGCTTCTTCCGCCAGAGCCGTCAGGCTCTCCGCGTTGCCGGCCGTGCCCGTGACGGAGTCCCGCACGCTGCCGACCGCCGCGCCGGCGCCCTCCACGGCTTGCAGCGCGCCGGACGTTTCTTCGGACAACCGGCCGGCGGAGGCGATGACCGTCTGGCAGGCGTCCGACGCCGCCTTCACCGATGCGGCCAGACGTTCCGCGCCGTCCGCGGCGCCCGCGGCCGACCGCGCGAGCTCAGCCAGCTCGGCGTTTCCATCCGCGCACGCGGAAGCATGGCGGGAGGCGTCTTCCGCGGCGCTCCGGGCCATGCCGTCCAGTTCCGCCAGCTTCGCCTCCAGCGCGCGGGCGCCGCTCAGCGACTCGTTCATCCACCGGTGGAATTGCTCGGATTGTCGGGCCCATCTGAGGCCGATCGTCTCTTTCAAGCTCATCATGATCCTCCTTTTTTGTTCAGGTTTGCAATTCGTCGCGGACATAATCCATCGTGCCCGGATCGAGCAGCCGATCCATGTTCAGCAGGACGATGATCCGGTCGGGCATCTTGTAGATCGAATCGGCGTATTCCGTCAGCCCGGTCCTGATCGCGTCCGGCATCGGCTCCAGCTCGCCGCCCTGAATGCGCAGCACCTCCGTGACCGCGTCGACGAGCAGTCCGATCACCTTGCCCTGGGACTGCGTCACCACGATGCGCTGCCGCTTGTCGGCGGTTCCCGCCGGCATGGCGAACAGCGCGCGAAGGTCGATGACGGGGATGATCTGCCCGCGCAGGTTGATGACCCCGATGATCGATTCCGGCGCCCTGGCGATGCGCGTCAGCTTCGGCACCGCGATGATTTCGTACACCCGCATGATCGGGATGCCGAAATGCTCGTCCTCCACCCGTATCGTCACCAGTTGTTCGATTCGCTGATCCATGCTCCGCCCTCTCCTTCGCCGTCCGCCGCCGGCGCCTGTTCCGCCGTGAACGGATTGTCCTGGTCAATCGCCGCGGAAACCAGCTTCATCACGCCCGCCGCGTCCAGAATGAGCGCGACGCTGCCGTCGCCGAGGATGGTGGCTCCCGACACGCCGTCCACTTTGCCCACGTAGGAGCCGATCGGCTTGACCACGATTTCCTGGTTGCCGATCAGTTCGTCCACCACAAGCCCGAGCCGCTTCTCCGCCACGCCGATGACGACGACGAACACGTTCCGCCCCGCGCGCCTCTTCCGCGGAATCCGGAAATAATCGTGCAGCCACGCGATCGGCATGATCTGTTCGCGGATCCGGACGACCGGACGCCCCTTCACCGACCGGATCTCTTCCTGCGGAATCCGCACGATCTCGACCACGCTGCTCATCGGCAGCGCGTAGGTCAGATGGCTCAGCCTGATCAGCAGGCCGCGGACGATCGCCAGGGTCAGCGGAAGCTTGATCGTCAGCTTCGTCCCTTCCCCCGGCTTCGTGTCGATGTCGATGAGCCCCTGCAGCTTCTCGATATGGGCGCGCACGATGTCCATGCCGACGCCGCGGCCGGACACTTCGCTGACCGCGGCCGCCGTCGAGAAACCGGGCGTGAAGATGAGCTGGATCGCGTCCCGGTCGCTCATCGCTTCCGCCGCCGCGGCGGAGAGCAATCCCTTCGCCACCGCGGACGCCCGGATCCGGCCGGGCGAGATGCCCCTCCCGTCGTCTTCGACCGTGATGATCACATGATTCTCCTGGTTCATCGCGGACAGGCGGATCGTTCCCTTCGCCGGCTTGCCGGCGGCCAGCCGTTCCTCCCGGGTTTCGATCCCGTGATCGACCGCGTTCCGGATCAGATGGATGAGCGGATCGCCGATTTCTTCGATGACCGTCCGGTCCAGTTCCGTCTCCTTGCCGACGACGATCAGCTCGATATCCTTCCCGAGATCCTGCGCCAGATCCCGGACCATGCGGGGGAAGCGGCTGAACAGGCGCTCGATCGGCAGCATCCGGGTCTTCATGACGCTCTCCTGCAATTCGCTGATGACCCGGGTGATATGGTTGGTGATCTGTTCGAGATCCTCGAGCGCCTCGATCCGGTATTCGTCCCGGAGGATGCCGCTCGCCTGCGCGATGCGCGTCTGATCGATGACCAGCTCGCCGACCAGGTTCATCAGGTGGTCCAGCCGCTCGACGTCCACGCGGATCGTCTGGCCGGATTTCGGGTGCGACTCCGTCTCCTTGCGCCCGGCCTCCGGCTCGGGCGAATCCGCCGGCTTCTTCCCCGGGAACGGACGCTCCGCGGCATCGCCGGGCGCGGGACCGGCCGCGCGGGGCATGGCGTCCGCAAGGCGCAGGACGACGTCTCCCACGTCCGGATCCCGGCGGATCAGCGCCTCCACCTCGCCCGGCAGGAGGTCGGTCTCGACGAGAAAGACCGCTTCATCGACATCTCCCCGCAGCATGATCTCTTCCATCGGAGGCTCGGTCGCGAGCACCCGCATATGTTGGCTGAGCGTCTGATGGACGACCAGCGTTCTCGCCGCCTTCATCTCGCAGTCCGTCGCGAGCGTGACGCGGCATTCAATGTGGCGCACGGACGGTTCCGCGGCGGACGCCGCCGGTTCCGCCGGCGGCGCGCCGGGTTCGGGCCCCGGCGCTTCGCCGTCCGCGTCCGCCCGGGCGGGAACGGCTCCCGCCGCAAGGGAGCGCAGCTTGTCCGCCATGTCGTCCGTGCCGGTATGTATGGTTCCGTTACGTTCGATTTCCGACTTGAGCGCGCAGAGCATGTCGTGGCATTCGAACAGCACATTCACGAGCCCGGGCGTCACCGCGAGCTCCTGCCGCCGGATGCGCTCGAGCACGTTCTCCATCTCGTGCGCAAGCAGTTTCATCTGTTCGAACCCCATGACGGCGGATGAGCCCTTCAGGGTATGCGCCGTGCGGAATATGCTCTGGATCGCCTCATCCGACGCTCCCGACTGCTCGAGCCGCAAGATGTCCTGCTCCAGCTGCCGGAGCTGCTCCTCGGCTTCGTCGAGGAAAATGCCCAACAATTCGGATCTCATTGGCGCTCACTCGTTTCCGTGCCGGTCAGAATATGTTCGATGTGCAGGATGCCGATGAACCCCTCTTCCGTGCGCCCGATCCCGGCAAAAAATTGCCCGTCGAGGCCGGAAACGATGTCCGACGACGGCTGAATCTCGCTGAAGCGCGTCACCTGGCTGACGCCGTCGACGATGATGCCGACCATCTCTTCCCCGTGCCGCACGACGACGATCCGGGTTTTGCGTTCCGCTTCCGCCTCTTCCAGGCCGAACCGGTTGCGCAGGCTGATGACCGGCATGATTTTCCCGCGCAGGTTGGTCACGCCTTTCAGAAACGGTCTGTCGTCCGGCACTTCGGTAATCTTCTGCATCTTGATGATTTCGTGGATGTCCGAGATGGCCATCGCGTGCTTCTCCGCGCCGAGTTCAACGATGACATATTGTTGCGATTGGCCGGAATCCATGTGCACCCTCTCCTTGTCCCGCACGCCGCGCCGAACGCTCACCCGTGCCGGTCGCAACGCGCGGCCTGTTGCGATTTTCGACATGGAGTTGACTTCATCTCACCCCTTCGACCCAATCCAATAGTTCTTTCCTATCAGAAAATTTTGAGGAAAGTCCCCTTTCCGTAACCGAAAAGGTCGTTTCGGAACCGCGCAAAACTTTTGCGCAGGACCGCAAAACCGCGCAAAAAAGCGCGTCTCCGCGATACGCGTTCCATGCCGCGCGATGTCGGACGCGCCGGGATCAACGATATCGGATGAAGTCCTCGTCGAACAGCAGCCCCATCGACCTCGCCTTGTTCACCGCTTCGACCCGGGAATGGACGGAAAGTTTCTGGAACACCTGCGTCAGCGCGTATTCCAGCGACCTTTGGCTCATGTGCATTTTCTCCGCGATCAGCTTGTTGCTTTTTCCCCGGGCCACTTCCTTCAGAATCAGGATCTCCCGATCCGTCAGACAGGCCGGTTCGTCCCACCGCCCGTGGTCGCTTCCGTGCCGGTAAAGCGACCTGAGCACCCGGACCGGAACGACCGTCTCCTTGTTGAGCGCGGAGCGCACCGCGTGCACCAGACGCTCCCGGGAAGCCGTCTTCGACACGTATCCGACGATCCCGAGCTCGATCATCTGGCGGAAATACGGCGCGACATCGAACCCGGTATAGATCAGGATGGTCGCGTCCGGCCTTCGCTCGAGCACCCGCCTGGACAGTTCCAGCCCGCTGATGCCGGGCATGACCAGATCGAACATCATGACGGCGAAAGAGCCGTTCACGGCAAGCTCCACCAGATTGTCTTGCGGATTTGCGACGATCACCTCGAAATCTTCTTCCTGTTCCAGCATCCACTTCGTGCCGAACATGACGGACGGATGGTCATCGACCAAAAAAATCCGATGCTTCATGCCCAATCCAATCTCCCTTCACTACCGACCGATCCAATTTCGATTTTTCCGCATCTGTTTCTCCATGAGTCTGAAGAGACGCTGCATTAAGGCATCCACACGAATACAACATTACCAGAAGCATATGGAAAATCTATTGCGGAAACGCGGGATTCGCAATTTTTTTGGACCGCGGAAACATTTTCGGCAACAAAAAAACGGGCTGCCCGGAAAGCCCTCCCTGCATGGCGGCTTTCAGGCAACCCTTTCCCGAAAATCCCGAAGAGAGTCCCGCGGCCCGGCGCGCAACCTCCATCCCCGATTGGTCGTAAAATGAAAAAACGCCGCACCCCGGAGGAGATGCGAACGTGATGGAGTTCCGCCCGAAGACCGACCGTTTTTTCGTCGCGCTGATATCCGTCGTGTCGCTCGTCATTCTCGCCGTGTTCACCGTTCCGCTTCTGCTGGACGGGGACCCGCCGCTCGCCGCGACGGTGATCCTGCTGTCGCTGTGCGTGTTGTCGATCGGCTTCGTCCTGTGGATCGCGCTCTCGGTGAACTATGTGTTCTTCCCCGATCATCTGTACGTCAGAGGCGGGCCGTTCCGGAGCCGGATCCCGTATGGCGAGATCACGAGAGTGGCGCCCTTGGGGGAGATTTTCACCGGATACCGGCTGCTGACCGCGCGGGAAGGCTTCGAGATCTTCTACCGCTCCGCGCTCCTCGGCAGCGTCAAAATCTCGCCCCGCGACGCCGACCGCTTCCTGGCCGAGCTGAGGCGGCGCTGCCCGCAGGCCCGGTTCGATCCTTCCCTGTAGCATCGCGGCCGGGCTCCGAAGCGAGCGTATCGACCGCATGGACGCAACCCTGTTTCATGGACGCCGCCCTTATTCCGTCCGGATGTCCATCCGCGTCACGGGCAGCCCGAGAAATTCGCCGTAGCGGCGGACCTCCCCGGCGAGCCGCGCTTCGGTGATGCCGGGGCGTTCGAACGGCCGGACGGTCAGCTCCACGCCCCGCTTGCCGACCGAACGCCGCCAGACGCCCGCGATCTCGCCGCCGATCACCAGCATCGGGGCGTACACGCCATTGCCGCCGGGGACAATTTTCGGGGCGTGCTCCGGCTTGAGCATCGCGCTCCTGTCCTTGTAGCCGAGCAAATATTCATCGTACCCCGCCAGCAGCGCGACATCGGGCGGTCCCTCGCTGTCCGCTCCGTCTCCGCCCGACCAGTATGCCGTTCCGCCGATCGTCTCGCAAAAAAGCACGCCGTCCGCGTCCGCCGCCGCCTTTTTCTCCTCCGTGACCGTAAGCCCCGACCACCAGCAGAAGTCATGCAAAGTCGCCGGACCGTGTCCCGTAAAATACCGGATCGCAAGCTCCCGCATCGCTTCTTCTCCGGACAGTTCGCGCGGATTCGGCGCCCAGTCCTCCAGCAGCACGAACGTCTGCTGCCTGCCCTCAAGGGGCCCGGGGCAGATCAGCCCGGCATGGGCCAACATCCACAGGATGTGGTAGCCGCGCTGCTGCCTGGTGCTGATCCCCGCCTGTTCCAGCAGCTCCGTCAATTCGGCGCGGGTCATCCGCTGCCGATCCTTCAGCGCGCCCTCGATCAGCCTGCCGCATTGCGCGATCAGCCGTTCGTCAATCTCCAGCTGCCGCTGTCTGCGCCGGTCGCGGGCGAGCACGCGGGGAGCGGACAGCCGGACCATCCAGCGCGCGTCTTCGGCGGGCACCGCATGCAGCGTGCCTCGCAAAGCCCAGGTGAGCACGATGCGCCGATCGGCGATGGCCCGCTCGACATCGGCCAGAGTCGCGCTTTTCGTGCGCAGGCCGATCGCCCATGTCGCCTGCGCGTAATCCTGCGCCTGCAGGGCGCCGAGCCGGCGGACGACGTCGGCGGGCGTCTCCGTTTTGGGACCGCTGATGAGCAGATTCCGCATCCTGCGGGAAGCGATGGCGGTATCGGGCATGCCGTCCACTCCTGACCATACTTTCGTTTTTTTGCGGCGTTATCGTATCGCGCCGGGGCGCCGGTCCGGGAACGTCCGGATGCGCTATACACCGGGATCCGGCAGTTCGCGATACGAGAAATAATCGAAGTCCGCGTGCTTCCCCCGTCCGCTCAGGTCCTGCGCGCAGATGCCGAGGAAGGCGCCGGTGAAGCCCTGGTCGATCAGCCGGCCTTCGAGCTTCGCCTCCACGTTCTCGTCGGAAACGATGCTCGCGTCGAGCGCCGGCCCGATCGGCGTCCATTCCCGCCCGTCGCGCGAATAGCGGAACTGCAGGCGATCGTGGTCGAGCGAAGCCTTCAGGTGGACGCGGTCCCATCCTTCAACGGACACCGGCTGCTCCAGCGGCTCGTCGTACAGGCCGCGGTCGCTGCTCATGATGTTCAGGCATTTGCCGAGCTGTTCGTCGCGGCTGATGTACAGATAGTGGTAGTTCCGCGTGTTGTAGTAATAAATGAGGCCCGCCAGCTGCTGGAACGTGTCCGGCTCGAACTCGACCGCCGTCTCCGCCTCCGCGACGAACGCCTGCTGCCGGCGCGCGACGAGGCTCTGCCGGTGCTTCGAGGAGAGCGACTCGCGGCCGGTGAGCCGCAGATATCCCGGCCGCGCGGAGAGCGACGCCCACGATTCGTCGAGCGGCTCGCGCAGCGTCTGGAAGTGGATCGAGAGCCGGTCCCCGTCGAAATGGTCCGTCTCCGGTTCCGGCGGGAACGGATGATCCGGCAGGTCGGGCGCCGGCACGATCGTCTTCGGGCTGTGCCCGCCGCCGGCCAGCCGCAGCCAGCCGTCTTCGGTCCACTCCACGGGCTGGAGCGCCGTCTCGCGGCCGAGGACGCAGCGCTGCGAAGGGCGGAGCGGCCGGCCGCACAGATAGGCGAAGTACCATTCGCCGGTCTGCGTCTCGACGAGGCTCGCGTGCCCGGCCCGCTGCAGCTCGAGGTCGGGGTTGTCCGCGGCGGTCAGGACGGGATTTTCGGGATCGACCTCGTACGGGCCGAAGAGCGAACGCGATCGCGCCACCGTCACCGCGTGGTTGAACCGCGTGCCGCCTTCCGCCGTGACGAGGTAATACCAGCCGTCGCGCTTGTAGAGATGCGGCCCTTCCGTGAGCCCGAGCGGGGTGCCGCGGAAAATGTTGCGGATCGGTCCCACGAGGCGCTTTTGTTCCGGCGAGTACTCCTGCAGCGCAATCCCGGCGAATTTGTTTTTGCCCTTGCGGTAGTCCCAGATCATGTTGACGAGCCACTTGCGGCCGTCGTCGTCGTGGAACAGGGACGGGTCGAACCCGCTGCTGTTCAGATAGATCGGCTCGGACCACGGCCCTTCGATGCTCGGGGCGGTGACCAGGTAGTTGTGGGTGTCCTTGAACGGGCCGATGTGGCTCTTCACGTCGGTGAACACGAGGTGGAACAGGCCGTCCGCGTAGCTCAGGCACGGCGCCCAGATGCCGCCGGAGTCGGGATTGCCGAGCATGTCGAGCTGGCTCCGGCGTTCGAGCGGCCGGGCGACGAGGCGCCAGTGGCGCAGATCGCGCGAATGGTGGATTTGCACGCCGGGGCACCACTCGAACGTGGAGGTCGCGATGTAGTAGTCGTCCCCCACCCGGAGGATGGACGGGTCCGGGTTGAAGCCGCGCAGCACGGGGTTGCGAATCGTTTTCATGACGATCGTCCTCCTTGGGATCGGATTGCCGGTCCGGGCCTGACGGGATCGCGGGTGGCGCGCTTGCGCGCCAGCGGTCTTCAGGACCGTTGGCACGGGGGCGCGGGCCCGCCTCTTGCCTGCCAACGGTCTCCCGGACCGTTAGCGGCGCATCGGCGGCCGCTGCCGACCGCGCCGACGGGCTCCAACGGTCCCACGGACCGTTGGCACGGGTGCGCCGGCCCCCGTCATGACCGCTTACGGTTTCCCGGACCGTTATCTCCGGCTCACGGCCCGCCGCTCCCCCTCCAACGGTTCACCGCATCGCCGGCAAGTCCGACGAATGTATTAAATTGATGGTTTACAACCCGCTCCTTTCCAGCGTACTATAATAAGCAGAGATCGTCAAACTGCGTTCTATATTATCAAACATAATTAGCCGTATCCCACACCCTCGGAAAGGAGTTGCGACCGCCATGCCGATCATCCAGGCGCTGGACCGGGCGTTGCGTATCCTCGACCTGTTCGACGAGCATACCCCCGAGCTGAAGCTGACCGAAATCAGCGCGCGCATGAACCTGCACAAGAGCACCGTGCACGCGTTGATCCGGACGCTGCAGCTGCACGGCTACATCGAGCAGGACGAGGAGAGCGGCAAGTACCGGCTCGGCCTCCGCTTGCTCGAGAAGGGCCAGCTTCTCCTGCAAAACCTCGACATCCGCAACGTGGCCCGGCCGCATCTGCAGGCGCTTTCGGACGCGACCGGCCAGACGGCGCACCTGCTCATTCTGGACGGCCGCGAAGGCGTATACATCGACAAGGTGGAAGGGCCGCAGGCGGCCATCCGCTACTCCCGCATCGGCCGCCGGGTGCCGCTCCACAGCAGCGCGAGCGGCAAGGTGCTCGCTGCGTTCCAGACGCCGGAAGCGCTGGAACGTCTCCTCAAGGACTACACCTACGCGCGGCACACGCCGAACACCATCGACTCCGAGGCGAAGTTCCGCCGCGAGCTCGAGGAGGTGCGCCGTACCGGCTGCGCCTTCGACCGCGAGGAGAACGAGCCCGGCGTCATGTGCATCGCCGCGCCGATCTTCGGCCACGACGGGCAGCTCGTCGCCGCGATGAGCCTCTCGTGCATGACCGCGCGGGTGGACGAGGCGGAGGCGCGGCGGCTGGCGGAACGGGTGCGGCGGACGGCGGCGGACATTTCGGCAAGGCTGGGACATCGCTGACGATGTTTTATTACCCGCAACCTGAAAAAACAAATCGATTGGAGTGAAACCCATGCGCATCATCCGTTACCTGGAGGACAAAACCGGCGCGTCACGCCTCGCGGCCGTGACCGACGCGGAGCAGGCGTTCCCGCTCCGGTCGCCGGACTTCATCGCGCTGGTGCGGGAGGCGGAAGCCGCCGGCATCACCCCGCTGGAGGCGGTGCGCCGCCAGATCGAAGGCGCGGAACCGCTGTCCGGCGACTGGCGCGCCCTGAACCTGCTCACCCCGGTGGACGCGCCGGAAGTGTGGGCGGCCGGCGTCACCTACGAGCGCAGCAAAGAAGCGCGCAACGAGGAGTCGAAGGGCGCCCATACCGGCGAGGAGACGTTCTACGACAAGGTGTACCGGGCCGAGCGGCCGGAGATTTTCTTCAAGTCTTCGAGCGCCCGCACCGCGCGGCCGGGCTCGCCGGTCTGCATCCGCGGCGACTCGAACTGGCAGGTGCCCGAGCCGGAGCTCGGCATCGTGCTGGACAGCCGCGGCCGCATCCTCGGCTACACGGCCGGCAACGACATGAGCTGCCGCGACATCGAAGGCGAAAATCCGCTCTACCTGCCGCAAGCGAAGATCTGGCGCCGCTCCTGCTCCTTCGGTCCGGCGATCCGGCTGGCCGAAACCGTGCCGAACCCGTACGACCTGACGATCACCTGCCGCATTTACCGGGACGGACAGCTGGCGGTGGACGAGTCGGCGAACACCGGCCAGCTCCGGCGGAAGCTGGACGAGCTCGCGTCGTATCTCGCGCGCGACAACGTCGTGTTCGACGGCACCGTGCTGCTGACCGGCACCTGCATCGTGCCGCCCGACCGGTTCACGCTGCAGTCCGGCGACCGGATCGAGATCGAAATCACCGGCATCGGCACGCTGGTCAACCCCGTCGCGGCGGCGGACGCCGTCATCCCGGAATAAGCAGTATTCAGATGGAGGGAATCATTCATGAGCAATGCTCCTGTCTTCCGGAACTACATCAACGGCGAATGGCGAGGCTCGTCCACCGGCGAGACCGTCGCCAGCGTGAACCCGGCCAATCGTCACGACATCGTCGGTCTCGTGCCGAACTCGGGCCGGGACGACCTTGAAAGCGCCGTGGCCGCGGCGGACGCGGCCCGCAAGGCGTGGCGCAAGCTGGCGGGTCCGGCGCGCGGACAGATTCTCTACAAGGTCGCGGACATCCTCGAGAGCCGTCTCGAGGACATCGCCGAGACGATGACGCGCGAGATGGGCAAGACGTTCGGCGAGGCGAAGGGCGAGACCGCGCGCGGCGTGGCGCTGCTCCGCTACTACGCCGGCGAGGGGATGCGCAAGATCGGCGACGTCATCCCGTCCACCGACGCCGGAGCGCTCATGTTCACGACGCGCGTGCCGCTCGGCGTCGTCGGCGTCATCACGCCGTGGAACTTCCCCGTCGCCATTCCGGTGTGGAAAATCGCGCCCGCCCTCGTCTACGGCAACACTGTGGTCTGGAAGCCGGCGACGGAGACGGCGGTCACGGCGGCGAAGATCGCGGCCTGCTTCCATGACGCCGGGCTGCCGGCGGGCGTGCTGAACCTCGTGATCGGCAGCGGCTCGGTCATCGGCCAGGGGATCGCCGAGCACCCGGGCATCCACGGCATCACGTTCACCGGCTCGAACGGGGTCGGCAAGCGGATCGCCCAGGCGGCGGTCGCCCGCGGCGCGAAGTACCAGCTCGAAATGGGCGGCAAGAACCCGGTCATCGTCCTGAAGGACGCCGACCTCGAGCTTGCGGTGAACGCGACGATCAGCGGCGGTCTCCGCTCGACCGGCCAGAAATGCACCGCGACGAGCCGCGTCATCGTGGAGAAGGAGATTTTCCCGGCGTTCCGGGAGAAGCTGCTCGAGAAGATCGCCGCGCTCAAGGTCGGCGACGGCATGGACGCCTCGACCTGGCTCGGCCCGTGCGCGAGCGAGAGCCAGATGGAGACGGTGCTCGGCTACATCCGCAAGGGCGTCGAGGAAGGGGCCGAGCTGCTGTGCGGCGGCGAACGGCTGAGCGAAGGGGAGATGGCGAACGGGTTCTTCGTGGCGCCGACCGTTTTTGACCGCGTGACGCCCGACATGACGATCTTCCGCGAGGAGATCTTCGGTCCGGTGCTCGCGCTCGTGCAGGCGGACAATCTGGAGGAAGCTTTGCGTCTTGCAAACGATTCGGAGTACGGGCTCAGCGCGTCCATTTTCACGCGGGACATCGGCAGCATCCTGACGTTCATCCAGGACATGGAGGCCGGGCTCGTGCGGGTGAACGAGGAGACGGCCGGCGTCGAGCTGCAGGCGCCGTTCGGCGGCATGAAGAGCTCGAGCTCGCATTCGCGCGAGCAGGGCACGGCGGCGATCGAGTTCTACACCGCGATCAAGACCGTGTTCGTGAAGGGTTGAGCCGGTCGGAATCAACCGGCGACGCAGGTCGGACCGGCCGCCGTCATGATCTGATGCCAACCGGAGAGGAGCGACTCGGATGTCATCCGCATTGGACAACATTCTCGGCGTCCCGGAGGACGACGACTACCGCATCGTGACGCACGCGCCCGGCCCCGAAGGCGTGCTGCCGCTGACGCCGGAGATGCTGCGCGAGAGCCCGAGCGGCGATCTGTTCGGCTGGTCGCAGAACGTCGGGATGGGGTGGGACCCGGCCCGGCTGCTCGGCCCGCAGGTGCTCATCCTCGGCACGCAGGGCGGCATCCGCGGCGAGGACGGCCGGCCGGTCGCGCTCGGCTACCATACGGGCCACTGGGAAGTCGGCCTGCTGATGCGGGAGGCAGCGGAGGAGATCGCTTCGGCGGGCGGCGTGCCGTTCGCCGGGTACGTCAGCGATCCGTGCGACGGCCGCTCGCAGGGCACGACCGGCATGTTCGACTCGCTGCCGTACCGCAACGACGCGGCGATCGTCATCCGCCGGCTCGTCCGCTCGCTGCCGACCCGGCGGGCGGTGCTCGGCGTCGCCACCTGCGACAAGGGGCTGCCGGCGATGATGATCGGCCTGGCCGGCATGCGCGATCTGCCGTCCGTCATCGTGCCGGGCGGGGTCACGCTGCCGCCGACGCGCGGCGAGGACGCCGGCAAGATCCAGACGATCGGCGTCCGGTTCGCGCGCGGCGAGCTCACGCTCGAGGAGGCGGCCGACCTCGGTTGCCGGGCGTGCGCCACGCCGGGCGGCGGCTGCCAGTTCCTCGGCACCGCCGCGACCGCGCAGGTCGTCGCCGAGGCGCTCGGCCTGACGGTGCCGCACGCCGCGCTCGCCCCTTCGGGGCAGCCGGTGTGGGCGCGGATGGCGCGGCAGTCGGCGCGCGCGGCGCTGCACATGGCGGAGAGCGGCCTGACCGTCGGCCGCATCCTGACCGACGCCTCCATCCGCAACGCGATGGTCGTGCACGCCGCGTTCGGCGGCTCCACGAACCTGCTGCTGCACGTGCCCGCGATCGCGCACGCGGCCGGACTGCGCGTGCCGGACGTGTCCGACTGGACCGAAGTGAACCGGTCCGTGCCGCGCCTTGTGAGCGCCCTGCCGAACGGGCCGGTGCCGCACCCGACCGTGCGCGTCTTTCTGGCGGGCGGGGTGCCGGAGGCGATGCTCCATCTGCGGCGGCTCGGCCTGCTGGACGACCGCGTGCTGACCGTCACCGGCGAGACGCTCGGCGCCGTGCTGGACTGGTGGGAATCGTCCGAGCGGCGCCACCGGATGCGGAAGACGCTGCTGGAGCGGGACGGCGTCGACCCGGACACGGTCATCTATCCGCCGGACAAGGCCCGTGCCGCCGGCCTGACGTCGACCGTCACCTTCCCGGTCGGCAACATCGCGCCGGAAGGCTCGGTCGTGAAGTCGGCGGCGATCGACCCGGCGCTCGTGGACGCGGACGGCGTGTACCGGCACGTCGGCCGGGCGAAGGTGTTCACCTCGGAGCGGGCGGCGATCCGCGCGATCAAGGAAGGACGCATTGTCGGCGGCGACATCCTCGTGCTGATCGGCTGCGGGCCGTCGGGCACCGGGATGGAGGAGACGTACCAACTCACGTCCGCGCTCAAACATCTGCCGTTCGAGGGCAAGGTGTCGCTGCTCACCGACGCGCGCTTCTCCGGCGTGTCCACCGGCGCCTGCATCGGCCACATCGGCCCGGAGGCGCTGGCGGGCGGGCCGCTCGGCAAGGTGCGCGATGGCGACTGGATCGACATCCGCATCGATCTCGAGCGGCTCGAAGGCCGCATCGACATGGTCGGCGACGGCGACGCGCCCGGTACGCCCGCCGATGGTTCGGCGGTGCTGGCGCGCCGCGCGCCGCACCCGGACCTGGCGGCCAATCCGCTGCTGCCGGACGACACGCGGCTGTGGGCCGCGCTCCAGGCGGTGAGCGGCGGCACCTGGCGCGGCTGCGTCTACGACGTCGACCGGATCATCGAGGCGCTCGAAGCCGGCGCGAAGGCGCTGGCCGCGGCCCGCGAAACCGGCGACCCCGCGACCGGCGGCAATCGCTGACATCCGCCGCGCCGCGGGAGGCCGACGCCATCGGCCCCCAAGTCGAAAAAAACCATCGCCATCGGCACACCCACTCGAAAAAGGCCGCCTTCGAAACACCAAACCGAAAAGGCCGCCGCCATCACCGCCCCAAGCCGAAAAAGGCCGTCGCCATCGGCCCTCAAGCCGACGGCGGCGGCCTTCGTTCCCCTGTCAAAGATCCCTCACCGTGCGCGCGCCTGCCGACAATGCCGGGAAACCGCTTGGTGATGCCTTTCATTTCCACGGCGATCTCATTCGGCACCGGTTCATCCCCCGCTTGCGACGGCCGGGCGGAATGGACGCGCGCGTCCGTCCCGCCCGTGCCGCGGTCTCGATGCGCCTCCCGGTTATTCGAAAGGCACCGCAATTTCACCGCTGATGATCTTCTGCTCGAACTCCTTCACCTTGTTCAGGACATCCTCGGGGACGTTCGGGTTGTTCTCCGGCAGACCGACGCCGCTTTCCGCCAGCCCGAGCTCGACGGTGCCCGGCGTGAACCGTCCGTTCACCAGATCGGCGCTGATCTTCGCGACCGCCTGATCGACCCGCTTCATCATGGAAGTCAGCGTGATCTCATGGCCGAAGGTGACGGATTGGTCCTTGTCGACGCCGATGACCCAGACGTCGTTCCCCGCCTTCCTGCGCTCGCCGCCTTCGTTGAACACGCCGTCGCCCGTCGCGCCCGCCGCGTGGAAAAGGATGTCCGCCCCGTTGTTGAACAAGGTGGCCGCCGACGCTTTCCCCTGGTCCGGCGCGTCGAAGGCGCCCGTGTAGTCGACGATGATCTCCGCATCCGGATTGACGGCTTTCACGCCGGCGATAAATCCGGCCTCGAACCGCTTGATGACGGGAAGCTCCATGCCGCCCACGAAGCCGATCTTGTTCGTCTTCGTCATGAGCCCCGCCACAACGCCGACGAGATACGAGCCTTCATGCTCCTTGAACGTGACCGAAGCGACGTTCGGCGCGTCCGCCACCGCGTCGATGATGGCCAGCTTCGCGTCCGGATTCTGGTCGGCGACCTGCTTCACGGCGTCGCCCATCAGGAAGCCGATGCCCCAGGTCAGATCCGCTCCGCCCTTGACGAACTGGTTCAGATTCGGCACGTAATCGGCGTCGCTCTGGCTTTGCAGGTAATCGACCTTCGCGCCGTACTCCGCGGCGAATGCCTGCAGCCCTTCCCAGGCGCTCTGGTTGAACGAGTTGTCGTTCACGCCGCCGAGGTCGGTCACCATGGCCACATAAAACTGCTTATCCGTCCCGCCGGCCGGTCCGCCCGTTCCGGCGTCCGCCGGCGCTGCCGCAGGCTCCTCCCGCTGTCCGCCGGAAGACGACGCGGCCGGCGTTCCCGAGGACGATCCGGCATTGCCCTGACCGTTGTTCGCATCGCCCTTCGAGCCTCCTCCGCAGCCGGCCAGCGCGAAGACAAGCGCGAATACCGCGGCCATGATGGCCAGCTTGCTCTTCCGCCAAGCAACCATGCACCCAACACCTCGCCAACTTTGCTTGGAATTGACAGGAACATCATGCGTCAATCGCCGTTCATGCCATGATCCGATCGCGGTTCTTCCCGCCGTCCACCCCCTTTTCGGTCGACATATGATGATGGGAATTGAAAAAATGATCATTACCCGTCCAAGCGAATGCGCGATTCATGCCGCCGGGATCATCCCGCCGATTCGCTTCATTTGCGTCACATTGAATCACATCCATTTTCGGGAAATCGCACTTTCATGACAAGTTTTCCTCATATTTGTTATGTAAATTTACATAGAAATCGCATGCATCCCCGTCCATGAGCACAAAAAACCCCCGCCCTGTCCGGCGGTCTCACCGCCAGGCAAGGCAGGGGAAGCAGTCATAAACAGCGCCGCTTCAGTGGAACTTCGGCAGCCAGTCGCCGTGCGCCTCGATCAGGTCGTCGCACAGCGCGACGATCTCGTCGAGCGTCAGCTCCGACGCCGTGTGCGGATCGAGCATCGCCGCGTGGTAGATATGCTCCTTCTTCCGCGTGATCGCCGCCTCGATCGTGAGCAGCTGCGTGTTGATGTTCGTCATGTTCAGCGCGGCGAGCTGCGGCGGCAGCGCGCCCACGTACGTCGGCGTCACCCCGCTGGCGTCCACCAGGCAGGGCACCTCGACGCATGCCTCCTTCGGCAGGTTCGTGATCAGCCCGGTGTTCATCACGTTGCCGCCGATCTTGAACGGCACGTCCGTCTCGATCGCCTCGAAAATATACGACGCGTACTCGTGCGTCCGCTCGTGCGTCAGATTGACGTTGTTCACGAGCGACTCCCGCATCTTCTTCCAGCCTTCGATCTGGGCAACACATCGGCGCGGATACTCGTCCAGCGGAATGTTGAACTTCTCGATCAGCTCGGGATACTTGCTCTTGATGAAGTACGGATGATACTCGGCGTTGTGCTCGGAAGACTCCGTCACGTAGTAGCCGAACTTGAACATCAGCTCGAAGCGCACCATGTCGTCGTGCTTCTCCTTCTGCTTCTCCCGCGCCCGCCGCTTGATCTCGGGATACAGGTCCACCCCGTCCTTCGTCACTTCGAGCAGCCAGGCCATGTGGTTGATGCCCGCGATCTTCCACTGCACGCCGGTCGGGTCCATATCCAGCGACTTGAACAGATGCGGCACGCAGGCCTGCACGCTGTGGCACAGGCCGACCGTCTTGACGCCGCCGTAGGTGTTCATGACGTTCGTCAGGACGGCCATCGGGTTCGTGTAGTTCAGGAACAGCGCGTCCGGGCACACCTCCTGGATGTCCCGCGCGAAATCCAGCATGACCGGAATCGTCCGCAGGTTCCGGAAGATGCCCCCGATCCCCACCGTGTCGCCGATCGTCTGGCGCAGCCCGTATTTCTTCGGCACTTCGAAGTCGGTGATCGTGCACGGATCATACCCGCCGACCTGGATCGCGTTGACGATGTATTTCGCCCCGCGCAGCGCCTCCTTCCGGTCGGTGTACGCCTTCACCCGGCACGTGCTGCCGGTCGTCGCCTTCAGATTGTTCAGCATGTTCTCCGAATCTTTCAGCCGTTCGTGGTCGATGTCGAACAGCGCCAGCTCGAACCCCTGCAACGCCGGAGTCAGCATGCAGTCGCCGAGGACATTTTTCGCGAAAACCGTGCTGCCGGCGCCGAGAAACGTGATCTTCGACAACCCTCTCATCCTCCATCGTGAAAGCGGTATTTTTGACTTGATTATACTGCCTTCGATGCCGTCGCAACATGGAAAGATGCCAGCGACATATGGAGAAATGTAGGATGCGCCGAACGGCATTTGACACCTCCTTGCCCCTGTGCTACAATCAGATCACTGATTTAGTAATTCACTAAATCAGTAATTCAATAAACCAAACGAGGCGATCACGCATGAAAATTCCGACCAACCTCAAGCACAAACCGGTCATCATCTGCGAAAACTACGAGAACGTCGACGGCAAATACGCCTATCATTCGGACGCGAAAGGTCTCTCCCTCGGCCTCGCGCAATGGAACGACCGCGGCAAGATCGACATCTCCGCCAAGGTGTGGCGCCACACCGGCGGAAAATGGTCGAGGCAGTCAGAGGAGCTGCCGCTGCATCGCGTGCTCGATCTCGCGATCCTGATCGCGCGTGCCCAGCTCTACTTCCAGGACGCCTACCGGCACGAGAAGCTGTACGACCCGGCCAACCCGCGGATCGACCGGGTCGGCCTTCAGGGCGACGCGATGACGGTGGAAGTGTGCACGGACAACGAGATGATCGACGAAGACATCCGCCTGTTCAACCAGGCGCTGGGCGAGCAGGGCGAACTTCTCGGCGAACGCCTGCGCGTCCTCTCCCGACTGCTGAAAGAGATGGGGTATTTCTGACATGAACGACCGACGCAAGGAACTGATCGAACAGTACAAGCAGATGAAACCCGACATGGGCATCTTCCGGGTCCGCCTGAAGGACGGCGTCAAGTGTTTTCTCGAGACGTCGCAGAACCTGAAGGGCAAGATGAACAGCGTCCGGTTCCAGCTCGAGATGGGAAGCCACCCCAACAAGGAACTGCAGCGGGATTGGAAGGAGTACGGCCCCGACCGGTTCGAATTCGAAGTGCTGGAACTGCTCCCGTATGCGAAGGACGAGATGAAAATCGACTATTCCGAGGAACTCGCGATCCTGAAGCATATCTGGGAAGAGCGGCTCCAGGCGGAACAGTTCGAATTCTACCGGAAGAAAATCTGACCGCCGTCAGGCCGCCATCCCGCCGCGCCCGGCCGCCCGCATCCGGCCGCCGGATGCATCATTCCCATGGCCGCTCCGCCTTACAGGGCGTTTCCCGCGGCCGCGCTGTGCAGCGTCGGATAGATCGGACGGAAGCCGAGATGCGCCTTGATCTTCGACGTATCGAGCAGCTGCAGCAGCGATTCGTCGACCGGCCGCCGGTCCGCGTCCTCCGGCAGCGGCTCGCCCAGCAGCCGCAGGATCTCGCCGGCGGCCGCCGGCTCGTCGTCGGCGACATTGTAGATCTCGCCGCTCCGGTCGTCCGCGTTCAGGGCGAGCAGGACGGCCTGCGCCACGTCGGCGTGATGGACGAGATGGAACCGCTGCGCCGGATTCCAGTTCCGGAACCACTGCAACCCTTCCCGCAGATGGGGATCGCCGTCGCCGTACACGAACGCGAGGCGCAGGATGCGCAGGCCAAGGCCGCGCGACCGGTGCAGCTCCAGCAGCGCCCGCTCGGACGCCGCCTTCGACTCCGGATACGTCCAGCCCGGATTCGGCGGGTCCGCTTCCGTGAATCTGCGGCCTTGCCCGGGGCCGTAGACCAGGTTCGTGCTCGTGTAGATGAAGCGCGGCACATCCGCGTCGAGCGCCGCGTTCGCGAGGGACACCGTCCCCGTCAGGTTGACCGCGTGCGTCTCCTCGGCCGAGGCTCCGCGGAAGAACGCCGCCAGATGGACGACGGCGTCGACGCCCCGCACCGCATCCTTCAATGCGCCGGGCTCAAGCAGATCGCCGATCGCCGGCTCCGCGCCGAGCGCGGCGAGCGGCTCCGCGCGCTCCCGGCTTCTCGCAAGCACGCGCACTTCATGGCCCTGTCCAAGCAGCCGCGGCACCAGCCGGCTGCCCACCTTCCCCGTTGCTCCCGTCACCAAAATCTTCATTTGCACTCGACCCCTTTCTCCCGTTCTGGCTTCCGTTCCGCGCCGTCCGGCCGGAATGGTACAATACCATTATGTTGGGCCGCCGATTCCGCGGCCAGATGCGGCTTATCCTACGATAAATCCTGTCAGGACAAAGGGGGACCGCGCCATGAACGACTCCATGAACGGGACCATGATCAGGGTTATTGACGACTTCCCGGGCGAAGCCCGGAACGGGGCCATCGACGAGGCCGCGAGCGACCGGGAACGGCGGAAGGCGTTGGCGGACTTCCTGCGCTCCCGGCGGGCCCGGCTATCGCCGGCCGACGTCGGACTGCCGCCGGGCGGCCGCCGCCGGACGCCGGGGCTCCGGCGGGAAGAGGTCGCGCAGCTCGCCCACATCGGCGTCTCGTGGTATACGGCGCTGGAGCAGGGCCGGGACGTGCGCGCGTCGGAGCAGGTGCTCGGCAGCCTCGCGGAGGCGCTGCGCCTGTCGCCGGCGGAGAAGCGGCATCTGTTCCGGCTGGCGCTGCCCCGCCGGGACGCACGGCCGGCCGCGGCCCCGCCGCGGGAGACGATCGGCGAAGCGCTCCGGCAGGCGGTCCACGCCCTGAACCCGCACCCGGCGTATGTGACGGGCAGGCGGTGGGACCTCTTGGAATGGAACCGGGCGGCCGAGCTCGTGTTTTCGTTTTCCGACATCGCGCCGCCGCACCGGCGCAACCTGCTCTGGCGAATGTTCACCCACCCCGGCCTCCGGTCGCACGCGGACTGGCGCAAGCTCGCGCATGGCGCCGTCTCGCAATTTAGGGCGGACAGCGCCCGCCATCCGGGCGACCCCGCCTTCGCCGAACTGATCGCGGACCTCATGGCGGCGAGCGAAGATTTCCGCGAGATCTGGGCGCTCCACGATGTGAAGGAACCCCGCGAAGGCGTCAAACGGATGGATCACCCGCGATACGGGCGCCTCTTTTTCCACCATGTCACGCTGCAGGTTCCGGAACAACCGGATTGCAGGCTCGTCCTCTACACCTGCAGCGAAGAGACGGCGCGGCGGCTGTCCGGCGCGCTGCAGGCGACTCTCCATCCATAGCCCTCGCCATAAACGGCAAGCCGGCTCCGGCACGCTCCCCCGCGTCGCCGAAGCCGGCTTTTACATGTTCCGCTCCCCGATCATAACGATGCAACCGGAATCTCGATCCGCGAGTCATGTTCCCCGCCGAAATGGATGGTTTGGGTGGCAACCTTCGTCTCCGCTATCAAAGCCCATGTGCCGGCAACGTTGGGATGGACGTGATAGGCGGGAAAATTCGACGATGACACATCGACCCGCGGCCGGGATCCCTTCTTCACCGTCCAGGTGATCGGCCACATGTCGATGACGGCCTCCACCACATCGCCCGGGGTATAGCCGACCGGGCTTGATGCGCCGTTGCGGAAGGCGAGGCTGGTGATCCCGTCCCGGGCATGTTTGATGGAGTTCTCGACGATGTTCTGGATGATGAGCGGCGGAACCGGAATATTGTACAAGTCCTCGTCGGCATCGATCCTTTCCCGAGTTCCAGACGGGTCCGCCAATTCCCGTCGCCGAATCGGCGCATGGCCGCAACGATGCGCAGAATCGGCTGCAGGAACACCTTGCGCAAATACCATACAAGCAGCAGCGGAAAGACGCAGGCGCCGATCGTCACAATCACGGTCAATCGCTTCAGGTACGGCAATTGCTGGAGAATGGCGTTCTCCGGAATGATCGCGATCAGATGAAACGCGCCCTGCTCCGACCGTTCGCCCAGCACCAGATAGGATGTCTTGTCCCCGGACAACCGGAAGGTGTTTTCGGCATAGCCCAGATTGATGGCTTCTGCCTCCACCTGCTCGGCGTGCTGCATCGGTTCGAGATTCAATGTGGCCAGCAGCGCGACGCCCGCATCTCCGTCGTCCAACAGTTCCAGCGGCCGGATCAGCTTGTCCGCCCTGACCCAGGCCCCGACACGGATGGAGCCCGATTTCACCAGGCGGTACACATAGTACTTGCCGGCATCCGATTTCCACACCTGCCACTCGGACGCGATCGAATCCTTCTCGTTCGTCCGCAGCATGCGCATGATTTCCGCCCGCATTTCGATGCGTTCTTCATACGTTTCGCCGTAGTCCGTGCTTCCGGCCATCAGCACTTCGTCGTTCTGTTCGGAGTAGACGAAAATGATATCCGTATTCCGATGGTCGTCGACCGATTCCCTCAATGCGTTGAACAGCCGCATCCGGGCGAGGTCATGCTGCAGCGCGTCCGCGTCGCGCCGCTTTTCGAACCTCAACAAATCGACGTTCTGCGTTGACAGCGCATACAAATATCTGTCCAATTCTTCCAGATCCGCGTCCAGCTGGCGCATATGCAGACTGATCAGGTTCTGGTTCGATTGGGCCACCTGTTCCCGCACCACCATGACGGCGGAAAAATGGAGCACCCACAGCAGAATGATCAGCGGAATGCTGATCAGCAGAATGGCCAGCGTCAACTTGGTTCGCAAAGACTGGAATGAAATGCCTGAACCCCGCATCCCGATCTCCTCCCGTGATGAACGGCTAACTCCCATTCTAGCATTCGCGGTCGTACGCCGTCCTCAGGAAGCAAATGGCAGGGTTGCGGGGCTCGGATTCTTACCGGTTGAAGCGGCGGCGCACTCCCTTGGCGATCTCCGTCATGCAATCTTCAGCCTGCGGATACTGGCCGATCTTGTCCATGAACGCATGGTCGACGCCGTTGTACTGGATCACCGTCGTTTTCACGCCGGAACGGGCCAGCTTGCGCGCGTACGCTTCGTTCTCGAAGCGGAGGAAGTCGAATTCGCCCGTGATGATCAGCGCGTCCGGCAAGCCGTGCAGGTCGGCCAGCAGGGGAGACATGTAGGGATCCGTCAGTTCGGCCCGTCCCTGGAGATAGAGATCGTGCAGTTTCGGGCCGCGATTCTCCCGGGCGTTCATGAAGCCGAGGATGCGTTCGATGTATTCCCGGTGGTTGCGGATTTCGTAGTTGTCCAGCGACCACTTGTAGCCTTCCACCTCGGCGCCCGCCATGTTGACCGACGGGTAGATCAGCACCTGGTACTTGATCAGATTGGTCTTCTTGTCGCGGTCCATGAGCGAGCATACCGTCGCCAGATTGCCGCCGGCGCTGTCTCCGGCCACCGCGATCTGCTCCGGATCAACGCCGAGCTCGTCCGCATGATCGTGCACCCAACGGACGGCATCGAAGCAGTCGGTCAGTCCCGCGGGATACGGATGCTCGGGCGCCAGCCGGTAATCCACGGAGACGACCACCGCTCCCGCGTGATACGCGAGACATTTGCACGGATTCTCCACCGTCTTGAGCGAACCGCCGATGAACCCTCCGCCGTGGAAAAACACGACCGCCGGCCGCTTCCCTTCCGCGGGCGGCGTATAGATGCGGACCGGAATCTTCGTCTCGCTGCCTTCGATTTCCCGGTGCTCGGTGGATACCGCTCCTCCGGTCACGTCGCTGTTCTCCCAGCCCATCATGCGCCTCATCATCTGCGCGAACTCCACCGGATCTTCCGGAATCGGAGGCGGCGTTTGCCCCTGCATCCGGGCTGCCGTTTCCTTGAGCACTTCCAGGACGCGGGGATCAAGCTCGCCGTAGCCCGGCTCCGAATCCGGAATGGGCTTGACGATCCATTCATATCCGTCCCGTTGTTCCGAGCGGGTTTTCTCGCGCAATGCGGCCAACAGTTGTTCGTAGGTCATGACGGATTCCTCCCCTGTTGTTTTGATTCTTCATTCTAGACCGCCCGGCGTGGAAACGCTTGCCGTAAGACGACCATTTATTTTTCTGTTCACGACTATTTCATCGAAATGCCGATTCGGCGCATCGCCGCCAACGTCCATCGCGCTTGCGCCCTTATTCAGACTTTCCGACTTTTTGTATACACTTTTCTGACTTGTCCGTCCGCAAGCTTCTTCTCCTTGCCGGCAAGATGTATACTGGTATTCCGGATGCGCGGCACGGGTCCATCATTTCAAGAGGAGGCGTAACCATGAACCTGCAGATCGGACTTCAATTGTTTTCCGTGCGCAACGAACTCATGAAGAGCCCGGAGCGAACCTTCGAGCGGATCTCCGGGATCGGATATGAGAACCTCGAGCTTTTCATCCACGACGCTTCCAACGGCGTCCGGTTTTGCGGATTGTCCGCGAAGGAACTGAAACGGCTGCTCGACGCCAACAACCTGCGGATCGTCTCGAGCCACGTGGGCATTCTCGGCTCGGTGGATTGGGATGAGCTCATCGAATACAACCGGGAAATCGGCAGTTCCGCGATCGTTTGCCCGATGGAGCTGGGCATCGCGGATCCGTACGCGTTCTGCGAGAAGATGAACCGCTACGGCGAGATTTGCCGCAGCTACGGAATGGATTTCTATTATCACAACCATTTCGAAGTCTACCAACGCTTCGGCGACAAGACCTTGCTGGAGATTCTGCTGGAGCGGACGGACAAGGATCTGGTCAAGATCGAATTCGATACCTATTGGGCGCTCAGGGGCGGCGGGGATCCGGTCGCGTGGCTTGAACGGCTTGGCGACCGGTGCGATCTCGTCCATCAGAAGGACATTCCCGCCTCGGTGCAGCCGGTCAACGTGTTCGAGACGATCAGCGACCGGGACCCGATCACCATGGAGTCGTTCATGCCTTTCGCGAAGCCGGAAAACTTTACGGAGATCGGCTGCGGCGTGATGGATATCCGGGGGATTCTCGATACGTTGAAGAAGATCGGCGCCGCCCGGTATCTGTTCGTTGAGCAGGATCTCACGACCATCGGCGAACTCGAAAGCATCGCCCGCAGCTACCACAACATCACCGCCTTGCTGGCGGAAACGGAAGGAGCAGGAGCCTGAACATGGAAAGGTTCAAGGTCGGCATCATCGGTTGCGGCAACATCAGTCCGATCTATTTCGAGGCGGGCAAAAAGTTCGAAACGATCGAAATCGCGGCCTGCGCGGACATCGACATGGACCGCGCGCGTTCCCGGGCGCAGGAATTCGGCGTGCCGAAGGCGTGCACGGTGGATGAGCTGCTGGCGGACCCGGACATCGACATCGTCGTGAACCTGACGATTCCGAAAGCGCATGCCGACATTCATCTTCGCGCGCTGGAAGCGGGCAAACATACGTATGGCGAAAAGCCGCTGGCCACGAAATTGGAGGACGGGCGGGCGGTCCTTGCCAAAGCGGCGGAGAAAGGATTGCGCGTCGGCTCGGCTCCCGACACGTTCCTCGGCGGCGGCATCCAGACCTGCCGCAAGCTGGTGGACGACGGCTGGATCGGCGAGCCGATCGCCGCCACCGCGTTCATGATGTACCACGGACCGGAAATTTTCCATCCGAACCCGGATTTTCTGTACCAGGAAGGCGCGGGTCCGCTGTTCGACATGGGGCCCTATTATCTGACCGCGCTCGTCTCCCTGATCGGCCCGATCGCCCGGGTGACCGGTTCGGCGCGGATCACGTTCCCCGAACGAAAGATTACGGGGCCGGTCAACTACGGCCGCAGATTTCCGGTTGAGACGCCGACGCATATCGCGGGCGTGCTGGATTTCCGGAACGGCGCGATCGGAACGATCATCACCAGCTTCGACGTGTGGGGGACGAAGACGCCGCGCATCGAAGTGCACGGAACCGAAGGCACCCTGCTCGTGCCCGATCCGAACACGTTCGGCGGTCCCGTCTACATCAAGCGGCATCATCACGCCGATTTCATCGAAGTGCCGCTGACGCACCGGTTCACGGAGAACAGCCGCGGGCTGGGGCTGGCGGACATGGCGCTCGCCATCCGGGAAGGCAGGAGCCACAGGGCGAGCGGCGAAATGGCGTATCATGTGCTGGAAGTGATGCACGGCATCCTGGCGGCTTCCCGCGAGGGCAGGCATGTGGAGATCGCGAGCGCCTGCGGGAAACCGGAACCGCTGCCGCTCGATTTTCTGTCGTAACCGCCGGAACGGCGCGCGGCCGGCTTATGGCCGGCCGCACGCATGTTTCCGATCTTTTTGCTTTTATTGGGGCTATTCGTAACGCAGCGATTCGATCGGCTGCAGCTTCGCGGCTTTTCTGGCCGGGTACCAACCGAAGAAAATCCCGACCGCGGTCGAGAAGCCGAAGGCCAGCGCGATCGCCCAAATCGAGATGACGAACGGCCATCCCGAGATCAACGCGAACGCCCAGGCCGCAAGGAGTCCGAACAGCGCGCCGATCGTGCCCCCGATGAACGAGAGAATGACCGCCTCGATCATGAACTGGAGCATGATATTCCCCGGCGCGGCGCCGATCGCCTTGCGGATCCCGATTTCCCTTGTCCGCTCCGTGACGGAGACCAGCATGATGTTCATGACCCCGATCCCGCCGACCAGCAGGGAGATGCCGGCGATCGAACCGATGATCGTCTGCAGGATGGTGAACGTGCTCTTGATCATTTGCTCCGCGTCCCTGGCCGATTCCGTGGCATAGGCGTTTTTGCCCGTGTTTTTCCGCTGCGCCAGCCAGGACTTGACCGCGTCGATCGTCTCATCCATTCGCTCCGGCGATGCGGGCAAGATCTCGAGCATGGTCAGGAAATCGCCGCGCTGGATCGTCGTAATCGGCGCGAAGGCGGAGTAGCGCTCGACGCCCATGCCGCCCATCAGGCTCTCCTGCTCCTTGTACACCCCGACAATCCGGAAGGTTACCCCGGACAGCTGGATATTCCGGCCGACCGCCCGATGCGGGGAACCGAACGCCTTGTTTGCGAATTTGGCCTCGACGACGAGCACTTTTTGCCGCCCCCGCTCCTCCTGCGCGTTGAAAAACCTGCCCGCCACCACATCGATTTTTTTCATTTTCGGCGAATCCGCGGTCGTCCCCGTCACGGTGAATTGCAGATCTTCCTTCTTGTGCCTGGCGATCATCCCGTAGGTAAGCGACGACGAAACGTAGCGGACCTCCGGAAGTTTGCGAATCTCCGCGATATCGCGCAGCCGGAAATAGACGTTGTCGGATCTTTCATTGCGGTAATCGGGATAAATCAGAAAATAGCCGTCCTCATAGTTCGACAGTTCCATCATGATCGAATGCTGCCCGGCCTGACCGATGGATACGACCGTCACCACTGCGGCGACGCCGAATACGATCCCGATCATCGTCAGGAACGAGCGCATCTTGTTGACCCGAAGATTGTCCAGGGCGACAAGGATGCTTTCCCAGATGCTCATCCGGCGGCACTTCCTTTGCGCCTGTCGCTCAGGATCCGTCCGTCTCCGAAGGTGATGATCCGCCCGGCATGCTCGGCGATGTCCGGCTCATGGGTCACGAGCACGATCGTCGTCCCGTCGGCGTGGATTTCTCTGAACAACGCCATGATTTCGTGGGACGATTTCGTGTCCAGGTTCCCGGTGGGCTCGTCGGCCAGCAGGATCGGCGCGTTCATCGACAGCGCCCGGGCGATGGCCACCCGCTGCTTCTGTCCCCCGGACAGCTCATTCGGGCGGTGCCTCACCCGTTCGGCCAGCCCGACCCGGCGAAGCAGCTCCAGCGCCCGTTCGCGGCGCTTCTCCCGGGGCACGCCGGCGTACATCATCGGCAGCATGACGTTCTGCAGAACCGTCTGCCGGGGCAGCAGATTGAAGCTCTGGAAGACGAACCCGATCTTCCGGTTCCGGATGCGGGCCAGCTCCCGCTCGTTCAGCGACTCCACCGGCACGCCGTCCAGCTCGTAGCTGCCGGAAGTCGGGACGTCGAGGCAGCCGATGATGTTCATGATCGTCGATTTCCCCGAGCCCGAGGAGCCCATGATCGCGACGAACTCGCCCTTTTCGATGTGAAGGTCAATGGAATGCAGCGCCTGTACTTCGAGGGGGCCGTTTTTGTAGATTTTGGTGATGCCTTTGAGCGTGATCATTTCACCTTCACCCTGACGCCGTCCCGCAGCCTCTCGCCGCCTTCCGTCACGACCAGATCGCCCTCGGCCGCCCCGGAGAGCAGCTCGATCCGCTCGTCTCCTTCCTTCCCCGTCGTCACCTGCGCCTTGACGGCGACATCGTCCCGCACCATGAAGACGTAGGCCTGCTCGCCGTCGTACCGGACCGCCTCAATCGGCGCGAGCAGACGCTCCTTGTCCGGAATCTCGATCTCGACCGTGACGTTGTAGCCCGGACGAAGCTCCGGCGAAGCCTGATCCAGGCTGACTTCCATTTCCACCGACGCGTCCCGGGAGGACGTATCGCTCGCCTCGGCGACCGGGGCCAGATACGAGATGCTGCCCTCGTAACGGCCCGAGAAAGCCTCGCCGGTCACCACGGCCCTCATCCCCGGCTGCGCCTTGCCCGCATCCAGCTCGTTCAGGCGCGCCGCGACCTTGAGCCGGCTCACATCAGCGATCGTGGCGATTTCGCTGCCTTCGGCCAGCATTTGGCCGGCGTTCACCGCCAACCTGGTCACGACGCCGTCGGCGGGGGCCGTCACCTGCCGGTTGGCGAGCCGCTTTTCAAGAGATTCGATGGTCAGTTGGATGGATCGAATGCGCAAATCATGGGCGGTGAGATCGAGCTCCTCCGGTTCGGCGTTCGGGTCCGCGAGACGCGCCTGCCGGAATCGCTCGAAATGCTGCTTCCGGGCCGCCTCCCGTTCCGCCTCGACCAATTGCAGATTAATCCGTTCCTTCTCCAGCTGATCCCGCACCTGCTCCATATCCAGCGTAAAGAGAACCTGTCCTTCCTCGACCGTGTCGCCCGGCTTCACCATGACCTCTTCCACCAACCCGCTTGCCGGAGCGTACACCTTGACCGTCCGCGCCGGCTCCAACCTGCCGTTCGCGTAGATTTGCTCGACGATTTTGCCCGTCTCCACGGCGGCAACCTTCACTTCGGGTTCCCGGTTCATCGCGCTCAATACATTGACCGCGATCAACGCGACGACCGCCAGAGCGACGACGGCAAACCAAAACCGCTTTTTCCTCAACCATTTCGACAAGCGACTCACCCATCCCGTTATGCAGAAATTCGGTTGCCAATCCCACTATACCCTTTTGTCCCGTTTCGGCCACGGACCCGGGACCGGCATCGGCGCCGGACCCGGGTCCAGTTTCCGGGAAGCGACCCGGACCGCGGGAACACTGTCGGAGCTTCCCATGGCGCCCGCCCATGCCGCTGCCTCATCGGGACAAGCTGTTACTATACATAATACATAACGTGCCGGAACGGAAAAGTATTCAGAATTCTATCCGCGAAAGCGCCGCGCCGTCCGGACAAGACTCCCTTCATCCAATGTAGAGGATATTTCTTAACATGACCGGCGGCAATTTCTGAAGTTTTTCTTAAGAACGCAACCGTCTCCATCCGCTGTAGATCCCGTATCCCGGCAAACAACCGGTCATATTCAGCAGGATGTCATCGACATCGAAATACCCCGGCATGGCGGCGAATTGGAGAATCTCGGCGCCCAGGATCGCGATCAGGCAAATCCATAGCGTCCTGATCATGCTTTCGTGCCTTCTGAAAACAACGGGAACCAGGAACCCCGACGGGATGAACGCGGCAATATTGCCCGGCAAGTTCCTGAAGCTGATGGAAGACGATTGATCCCGGAGATACGAAGAAATGGTCCGGAACGGCTCCAGGTTGAAATTTCATATGCCGATGCTCCTGTTCCAGCGGATGGACTCCATTCCGGGCGTCAGACCGACCGGCTTGACGACATCGAACCACAGGAGGAGAAGCACACAGACCGCAAACAGGACCTTCCACATCATCCGGACACGGCTGGCGTTCATTTCCCATCCCCCGCTTTCCGCAATCGAAATGATGACACGATCGTTTCCATTACCGCTTCGTCCACGGCTTGGCTGTCGAAACAGAACCCGTACGCAAGCCCGTCATCCCGGTTGGCCACATACCAGCGGATCTCTTCATACCGCCATTCCGGATCCAGAGCGGCAGCCGGTTTCGTGTGGACGAGCCCGATCCTGTAGACCCGGATGTTGCCGTTCCGTCCCGAAGCCAGGTCATGCCGCTCCTCGAAACCGATTTGCTCCGAATGGTTCGGTTTGAAGTCCGGCCAGCTCTCCGCGTCGAACCACCCCAGAATCCCGGTTTCCCCGATCGTTTCTCCATCGACCAGAAAAAAGAACTCGTCATGCAGCGCCTTCTCCTCGACCTGCCAGCCGTCCGGCACCGCAAAAGCGTACCGGTCCGCCTCCACGATCCGATACCCTGGCGCAACGGCCGGCTCCGGGTCATCCGGCGGCTGCTCTTCGTGCTCCCCGTTCGCTTGCGGTTGCGCGCTCGGCGCAGGCGGCTCCTCGCGAGACTGCGGTTGCAGCTCCGGAAGATCAAGCGCTGGCGCCGTTTCCTCCCGGGCCTGCGCCGCCGGCTCTTCCCCGGTCCCGGCGCCCGCGTCGCCGGCGCCCTGCGGGCCCAGGCATCCCGTCGCCAGCAAAACCGGCAACCAGGCTCCCCAAAACCATCGCATCCTCAAGACTCTCACCCTTGCGCGGAATACCTGATTACTGACGAGAACTTGCTATCTACAAGACGATTCGCGGGAAGAGAATGTTCATGCGAAAAAGTAAAAAGCGCAGCCGGCTCATGGCCGACTGCGCCTTGCGGCATCAAACGATCGTCCGGGCCGCCGCGTCCATCCCGACGGGAACGCCGTCCGCGATGATCGCTGTCCGATAACCGCGATTCACTTCAAGGATTCGGTTGAAAGCGTGATGATCTCGTAAATTTTCCAATCGCCGTCCGCTTGCTTCTTCAGGTGATAGACCGATCCGTAACGGCCGTCCTCGAAAGCCCCGTCTTCGGGCCCCTCGATGGTTTCCACCGTGTGCACCGCGTAGACGAATGCCTCCGCATCCGTCGCCTGGATGACGTTGGCATGCTCCAGCTCGTAATCCCGGTCATAGTAGAAGAACATGGCCCTGAGCGACAGTCTGGTCAGGAGAAATTCGGGAGCGGAAGGATCGAACGCGCCGACCACGCCATCGAAATCCTCCGCCTCGAGCGCTCCGATGTGGGCGGCGACGGCGTCGAGAAGCTTCCGCCTGAGCGCCCCGTCGATATCCGCGTCGGCCTTCAGCGCTTCTTCCGATACAAGATATTCCGTCTCCAGCCGCTCAATGTCGTAGATCTTCCATTGCCCGTTCTTGTCCTGCAGCACGTGGACCAACTGCTTCACCCGGTTGTCCGGGTAGAAGAGGCCGTTCGTATTGACATTCGTCTCGACCGTCCGCAGCAGCGCGGACGATCCGCCCGCCTGGAGGACCTCGAACTGCCCGAGCTCGATGGCGGTATCATAGATCCGGAAGCTCTCGGTCAACGAATCCCATTCGGCGCCGTTCAAAGGCGATTCCGGATGGATCATTGACCGGATCGCCCCGATGTCTTCGGCATTGCCCGCGTCAAGGAAGCGCCGGTAGAACGCCTCGAAATCGAAGTCCGCCGGCTGTCCCGACGGCGCGGGACCGATCGTGATCGTCCGGGCAGCCCCGTTCCAGTTCACGGCCCGTCCCGTCGCCTCGCCGACGAAGCGCAGCGGCACATAGGCGGAACCGTCAATCGCGCGGGGCGGCGAGTCCAGTTCGACCGTCGCGCCGTTGATGATCGCCGTCTTCCGGTCCAGCTGCAGTTCGATCGTGACGCCTCCGCCACGGCCGATGATCGTCTTCGTCTCCTTGACCCACTCCACCGACAGACCGAGCTCCTCGAACAGCGCCCGAAACGGCACGAGCGTGCTGCCCCGGTCAACCACGGGGGATGTCCCGAATTTCGCTTCCCGGCCTTCGATGATCACCCTGATCCCGCCGTCCGCCAACGAAGTCCGGGCTATCATCAACATCCCGGCAAGCGTGGCGAGCAGCAGCAACGAAAGCGTCCGAGCCCGCATTCGCGGCGATCGCTCCAATTCCCTCACCTCTGGCATTCGATCGATTTCCGAACCTTGTCCAAACGCAATTCCAGATTATGACATCCGCATGCGTTCCGTCAACCCGCCGCCCGGGCGCCGCCATGCCGCCATGGGAAGCCATGAGAAGAGCCGGCCGGAATATCCGGCCGGCCTCCGAAGCGATTCTTCCTGCGGGATTATTGCAGCGGCTCCAGCAGTTCGAAGCCGATCGTGTAGCTGATGTACACCTTCCAGCTGCCGTCTTCCTGCTTGTGCAGCCTGTGCACCTGCTTGTAGCGGCCGTCGTTGAATTCGGGGCCGTCGATCTTCTTCGCCGTCTGTACCGTGTAGACGTAAGCTTCCGTATCCGACGCCTCGATGACGTTGACCAGCTCGATCTCGTAGTCGATGTCATACGCGAGGAACATCGTGCCGAGAAGGTTGCGCGTCTCGGCATAGGCCGGCGATTGGGGGTCGATCGTGGCCAGCGCGGCCTCGAGGTCTTCCGCTTCGCTCGCTTCGATGTTGGCGACGAGCACATCCTCGAGCGCCTTCTTCAGATCCGCGTCCAGATCCGCCTCTGCCGTCAGCGCGTCTTCCTCCAGCAGGTACACGATGCCGAGAACCTGAAGCGCATAGATCTTCCACTCGCCGTTTTCGTCCTTGACCAGGTTGAGCGCCAGATCCGCCCGGTTGTCCATGTGGAACCGGCCGTTCGTATTGACGCTCTTCTCGACCGAGCGCACGACCGCTTCCGTGTCGCTCTCTTCGAGCACCTCGATCTGTTCGATCTCGGTGACGACATCGAGCTTCTCGAAGCCGCTCGCCACTTCCGCCTCGAACAATCCGCCCTCAAGAAGCGGCGATTTCGGGTGGATGGCCGCCATGACGGCTTCCAGATCTTCCGCGTTGTTCGCCTCGACGAAGGCGCGGTAGAACGTCAAGGGATCGACGCCCTTCTTCGGCGCTTCGCCGATCGTGATCGTGCGGGTCGCGCCGTCCCAGCCGACGACACGGCCCGTCGCTTCGCCGACCACCCGCAGCGGCACATAGGTGGAGCCGTCCATGGCGCGGGGCGCCGCCGCCAGTTCGACCTCCTCGCCGTTGATGACCGCCGTATTCCGATCCAGCTGCAACTTGATGGAGACGCCATTGCCGCGCCCGACGACGGTCTTCGTCGCCTGGTCCCATTCCACTTCAAGCCCGAGCCGCTCGAACAGCGCCCGGAACGGCACGAGCGTCGTGCCTTGGTCCGCGACGGGCGACTTGTCGAACTGAACTTCCTGACCTTCGATGACGACCTTGATGTCGCCGTCCGCGTGGGCCGTCCAGGCCATCATCAGCAACCCGGCGAGCATCGCGCACAGCATCAGCTTCCATTTCTTCATTCGCGGCAGCACCCTTTCTTCTTTTTGGTGGACTTCATTGCGGGTATACGAGAATACTAGAGGCAACCAATTACAGATTATGCCAACTGCGGCGCGTCGCGTCAACCCGAAAAAACGGTTACGGCCCTTTCAGAACCGCCATACCCCGCCATCTCCGGCGGGGGCTCGATCATCTGACCATCTGTTCCGTTCTCAACTCTCCCCATGCAACTCCGGCGGCAGCAGGGTGTCGGCCATGAGCGGAATGTTCCGCGTCACCGTCACCTTCAGGCGGTTGTCCGCGAAATGGCACGTCAGCCGCTCATGGAACGCCTGCCCGAGGTACCGGAGGGCGATCTCGTACACATCTTGACCGATCCACCGCCCGCTCGCGACGAGCGGCAGTTCGAAGCCGGGGAACCGGAGCGCGCCTTCCGCCCATTCCCCGCGGCCGATCCGCAGCCGCTGCTCGCCGCCGGGCAACCCGATCGCAAGCTCGTCGCCGCCATCCTCGAACCCGAACGTCAGCGTCCGGATGCCCGCCGGATTGTCCGCGACATGCCAGACGCGCCCCGACCATTTCGCGAGGTTGCCCATCTGCGACGATTCCGCCGCCGGATACGACAACGATTGCAGCCGGTCCTCCAGTTCCCGCCGCGCCGCGGCGTCCGGCCCGACCGGCGCGTCGTCCATCCCCGGCAGCAGCTCCTCCCACACCGCGTTCAGGATGCCATGCATCTCCTTCGCGCCCGCGGTGATCGCGACGACCGCCCGCTTGTGCGGAATGACGATGCAGTACTGGCCGAACGCGCCGTCGCCGCGGTACGCCCCGTGGCGGCACCGCCAGAACTGGAAGCCGTACCCCTGGGCCCAGTCGCTGTCCGGGTCGTCGCCGTTGTCCGTCTGCTTCGCCGTCGCCATCCGCACCCAGTCCCCGGACAGAATCCGCCGGCCTTCCCATACGCCTTCCTGCAGATACAACTGCCCGAACTTGGCGATATCGCTTACCATCATGTACATGCCGTAGCCGCCCGCGTGAATGCCGCGCGGGCAGACCATCGTCGTGACGCCCGCAATGCCCAGCGGCTCGAACAGACGGGGCCGCAGCCAGTCGAGCAGTTGCTCGCCGGTCGCCCGGTGCAGGATTGCCGACAGCATGTACGACGCCCCGGTGTTGTACAGGAAATGCGTCCCCGGCGGCCGCTCGATCGGCGTCTCGAGGAACGCCCTCACCCAGTTGCCGTCCGGGCTCTTCTGCATGATCGGAATCGTGTCGACGGTATGCCCGGTCGTCATCGACAGCAGGTGACGCACCCGCAGATCCTTCATATTGTCCGCGATCGCCGGCGTCACCTCCTCCGGGAAATAGGAAATGACGAAGTCGTCGATCGACAGCTTCCCTTCCTCCGCCGCCAGCCCGATCGCCGTGGACGTGAAGCTCTTGCTCAGCGAGAACAGGTCATGCGGGATGTCCATCCGGTGCGGCGCCCAGGCGCCCTCCGCCACGACATACCCGTTCCGCACGATCATCAGGCCGTGCAGTTCCTGTTGCTCCGCCTCGACCCGCCGCAGAAATCCGAGGATCGAAGCCGAACGAATCCCCTGCGTTTCCGGATCGCTCCTTCTCCAACCGTCGTCAACACGTACCGATTGCATGTTGGCCCCCCCTCCCTTGTTCATAGCCGTTCATCTTCGAGTATAGCGCATCCGGACCGGCCGTGGCATAAAAAAGACGCAGCCGAAAGCCTTCGGCTGCGCCCCGTCCGTCAACGGCCCATCCATCCGCCGTCAACCGTGATAATCTCTCCATTAATATAATCCGATGCGCCGGAGGCGAGAAAGACGACCGCTCCCACCATGTCTTCCGGCGTTCCCCAGCGCCCCGCCGGGATGCGCTGCAGAATCTGCTCATGCCGCACCGGATCTTCCATCAGGGCGGTGTTCATCTCCGTCGCCATATATCCCGGCGCGATGGCGTTGACGTTGACGCCCTTGCCCGCCCATTCGTTCGACAACGTCTTCGTGAATTGGGCGACCGCCCCTTTGCTGGCCGCGTAGGCCGGCACGTTGATGCCGCCCTGGAACGACAGGAGCGACGCGACGTTGATGATTTTCCCCCTGCCCTGCCGGAGCATCTCCCTGCCCGCGGCCTGGCAGAGGAAGAACACGGACTTGGCGTTGACCTGCATGACGTAGTCCCAATCTTCCCCGGAGAAATCGACGGACGGAGACCTCCGCTGCACGCCCGCGTTGTTCACCAGAATGTCGATGCGCCCGAACGCCGCCTTGATATCGTCGATGAGCGGCTGAATATTCGACGTGTCCGACAGGTCGCAGACGAACGTCTCGCATCTTCTGCCCAGACCGCGGATTCGGGCCGCGTTGTCGGATTCATCGGGCGTGCGCTGCACGATGGCCACATCCGCTCCGGCCTGGGCAAGCCCGAAAGCCATGGCCGCGCCCAGTCCGCGATTCCCGCCGGTGACGACGGCCGCCTTGCCCTCCAGACTGAATAAATGCATGTCTAGCCTCCTCCCGGCCGAATCCAACGTAAAGTCGAACCATGTCCATTCCCCGAAATGCGGATTCGCCGCAAGCGGGAAGGCGCTTGCCGGGAAATGCGGAGCGATCTCCGGCCCGCGTCCCCCGCAAGCGCCTCAAGCTCATGGTCAGGACAGCACGTTGCGGATCGCGATGTTCTTGACCTGGGTCATTTCCTCAAGCGTGACGGACAGCCCTTCGCGTCCGAGACCGCTGTATTTGTAGCCGCCGAATTGGGAGACGTCCGGACGGTACAACCCGGTGCCGTTGATCGCCACTTGGCCGGTCTGCATCTTGAACGCGGTGTTGATGGCGCGGTTGATGTCCCGGGTGAAGACGGAGCCGCTAAGCCCGTAGATCGAATTGTTCGCGATCTCGACCGCCTCCGCGTCGTCGCCGAACGTGATGATCGGCAGCACCGGGCCGAAGATTTCCAGGTCGCGGGCCACGTCGGCATCCTTGCTGACGTCAACGAGCACTGCCGGCGAGAGGAAGCAGTGATCCACGCGTTCTCCGCCGTAAACGAGCTTCGCACCTTGCGAAATGGTCAGGTCGATCTGCTGCTTGACGGTGTTGGCCGCCTTCTCCGTGATCAGCGGACCGAGCTTGGTCGACGGATCCATCGGATTGCCCATCGTGTATTCTTTCAGCCTGGCGATCAGCTTGTGCGTGAACTCATCGGCCACGTTCTTCTGCACGACCAGACGTTTGTTCGCGCAGCAGCATTGGCCGTTGGCCCAGGTGCGGCCGAACGCGGCATGCTCCGCCGCAAGATCGAGGTCCGCGTCGTCGAACACGACGAGCGCGTCGTTGCCGCCGAGCTCGAGGAACGTCCTCGCCAGGTTCTTCGCCGCATTCTGGGCCACGCGGATGCCGGTCTGCGTGTCGCCCGTCATGCTGACGATCTGGACCTTCGGGCTGCTCGCCAGAATCTCGCCGACGACGGAACCGCGGCCCGTGACCACCTGCATCGTGCTGCCCGGCACGCCGGCTTCATGCAGCAATTCGACGACGCGGATGATCGACAGCGGCGCTTCCATCGACGGCTTGATGACGACCGCGTTCCCCGCGGCCAGCGCCGGCGCCACCTTGTGGGAGAACAGGTCGATCGGGAAGTTGAACGGCAGGATGGCGCCCATCACGCCGAGCGGCTCGCGGCGGGTGAAGAAGATGTCTTTCTCCAGCCCGGGCTGGGCATCCAGCGGAGCGGAGATGCCGTACAGACTCTTGGACTCTTCCGCGAAACCGGTGAACAGCCGGACGCCCGTGTCGACTTCCGATTCGGCCTGCGCCAGCGGCTTGCCGTTCTCCAGCGTGAGGATCTCCGCAATTTCGCTCTTGTGCTGTCTCAGCAGTTCGGCGAAACGCATCAGAATCTCATAGCGTTCATGGGTCGGGGTGCGCGACCAGATCCGGAAGCCTTCCTGCGCGATATCCAGCGCTTCCTCCACATCCTCCGCCGTCGCGAGCGGAATGCGGTCCAGCACTTCGTTCGTCGCCGGATTGAGCACGTCCGCGAACCGGTTGTCCCGCGAACTTCTGGCTTGTCCGCCGATCAGCATTTTGCCGACATTCAGGGTTCTGCTCATGTTGGATTACGTCCTCCTCTGTTCCTGCTTGCGCTTGATGAGTTGGGCTTGCACGATGACGATCAGCAGCAAAAATGTTCCGCGGATGACGGGCTGCCACCACGAGTCGAGCGTGCCCTGCAGATTAATGATGTTCAGGATAATGCCGAGCAGCATGACGCCGATGAAGGTGCCGATCACGTTCCCGCGTCCGCCGACGAGCAGCGTCCCGCCGATGACGACGGCGGCGATCGCGTCCAGCTCCCACATGTTGCCCGCAACCGGCTGCGCGGCGCCGCCCAGCCGGCCGGCCAGCACGATGCCGGTGAAGCCGGAGAGGGCGCCGCTGAGCGTATAGACGGCGATCTTCATCCTGTCCACGCGAATGCCCATCAGGTGGGTGGCGTCTTCATTGCCGCCGATCGCGTACACATTGCGGCCGAACCGGGTAAAGCGGAGAACGAATGCCGCGGCGGCCAATATGACAAGGAAAGTCCAGACGGGAACCGGAATCCCGATGAACGTGCCGTTCCCCAGCGTCACGAAGAAATCGGTGAGGCTGTCGTCGACGGTGCGGGTCTTCTCCTTCGTCACCGCGTAGACGACGCCCCGGACGCCGATCATCATGGCCAGCGTGACGATGAACGGTTCGATCTTCATTCTGGCGATGATGAGCCCGTTCACGCATCCGAGCAGCGCGGCGACCGCGACGGGCACGATCAGGGCGGCGGCGAGGCCGTACGGCGACAGCATGGCCGCCAGGATTCCGCCAAGCGCCAGCAGCGATCCGACCGACAGGTCGATGCCCCTCATCAGAATCACGAAGGTCATCCCGATCGCGACAATCCCGATCATGCTGTTCTGCTTCAGAATGTTCAGGATGTTGACGCTTGTCAGGAAGGCGTCATACCGGACGGATGCGAAGATGACGAGCAGGATCAGCGCGACGAGCGCGCCTTGCTTCTGCAGGAATGTTCCGGACGCTCTCCATATTCCGCCTGACGGCGGAGTTGCAACGCTTTTCACGGTCTGACACCTCCTGTCTACTTGTTCTCCCGCTGGAAGTAAATCGCGGCGACAATGATGACCGCCTTGATGACGAGGGAATACGAATACGGAATGTTATTCATATTAAAGGTGGCCGTGATGAGTCCCATCAGGATCGCGCCCAGCACCGTTCCCCAGATGCGCGGCCTGCCGCCGGACATCAGCGTTCCGCCGACCACGACGGCGGCGATGGCGTCCATCTCGATCAGCTCGCCGATGCGGGTCGCGTCGGCAGCCGCCAGTCTCGCCGTCTCGATCATGCCCGCCAGGCTGGCGAACACGGCGGAAAGCACATATACGGCCACCTTGATCTTCTTCACGTTGATGCCGACCAGGTTGGAGGCTTGTTCGTTGTCTCCGACCGCTTCCACATATCTTCCGAAGGTCATGAAGCGGACGGCGATGTAGACGAGCGCGGCGACGAGGAACATGACGATGACGGGAGCCGGGATCGACCACAGCTTCCCTTTGCCCAGCGCTTCAAACGCGGGGTGCGTGAACGTCACCAGATAGCCGTCCGTGATGACCTGCGCGATCCCCCGCCCCGCAATCATGAGCGCGAGGGTCGCGATGATCGGCTGGACGCCGATATAGGAAATGACGACGCCGTTCAGCAGGCCGAACAACGCGCAGAACAGCATCGTTCCCGCCAGGATGACGACGACGGGATAGTCGAGCAGAAACGTGCAGAACACGGCGGAAAGCGCCATGACGGCGCCCACCGACAGATCGATGCCGCCCGTCGCGATGACGAGCGTCATGCCGATGGCGACCAGAGTCGTCGTCGAGACGTGCAGCAGGATGTTCCACATCGTGTTCGTGGACAGAAAGTTGTTCGTGACGGCCGCATTCAGGACCACAAGCGCGATGATCACCATGGGAAGGGCGAAGCGTTTGGCCAATTCCCCCGCGGCAAGCGCCCGGCGGTCAGACGCCTGCAGATGAAGTTTCATGTCCGTCATTGGCCATCTCACCTCCCCATTCCTTGTGACGGCTGTGTTCGGCGATCATCTTCATGATGTTGTCCTGGGTTCGTTCGTCGCCCTTCAGCTCACCGATGACCCGGCCGTCCCGGAGCACGACGATCCGGTCGGAATTGTGGATCAGCTCGTCGAATTCGGACGAGATCAGCAGAATGCTGAGTCCGGATTTGGCCAGTTCCTGAATGATCGCGTGAATCTCGGCCTTGGCGCCGACATCGATCCCCCGGGTCGGCTCGTCCAGGATCAGCACGTTCGGATGCAGCGCAAGCCATCGCGACAGCAGCACTTTCTGCTGGTTCCCGCCGCTCAGGTTCTTGATCTTCTGATCGGCGTTCGGCGTCTTGATGCCCATCCGTTCGATGAATTCGTTCACGACCCGGTTCTGTTTGCGCCTCGAGACGAAGCCGAAGCGGGAGAACTGCCGCAGATTGGCGAGCGTGATGTTCTCGCGGATGGACATGTTCGGAATGATGCCTTCCGTCTTGCGGTTCTCCGTGCACATCGCGATGCCCGCCCTGATCGCCTGCCGCGGCGAACGGAAGCGGACGGGCTTGTCTTCGTAGCGAAGCGTCCCGCCGTCGGCCGGATGGACGCCCGCCACCACTTTCGCGGTCTCGGTACGTCCGGAACCGAGCAGCCCGGCCAGCCCGAGCACTTCGCCCCGGTGCAGCTCGAAGCTGACGTCCGTCACGCGGTTGCCCTGCCGGATTGATTCCAGCTTGACGACGACCTTCTCCCCCGTCTTGTCCTCCGTCTCTTTCATGCGGGTGAGCTGTGCGGCTTCCGTCTCGCTTTTCCCGATCATGTGCGCGATCAGCCGGGTCTGGGGCAGCTCCTGAATCGGCCAGGTGCCCACGTATTCGCCGTCCCGCAGCACGGTGATGCGGTCGCAGACGGTATAAATTTCGTCCAGCCGGTGGCTGACGAAAATGATGGATACCCCGTCATTTTTGAGTTTGCGGATGACGCGGAACAGGACTTCGACTTCATGGTCGTCCAGGGAAGACGTCGGTTCGTCCATGACGACGAGTTTCGCTTGCATCGAGACGGCGCGCGCGATGGACACCATCTGGTGAATCGCCGTGCTGTAGACGTTCACCGGCTGTCTGACGTCGATGTCGATGCCCATATCCAGAAGAATCGCCCTGGCTTCCTCGTGCGCCTTCTTCCAGTTGATGGTGCCGAGCGCGGTCTTCGGCTCCCGTCCGATCAGGATGTTCTCCGTCACGCTGAGATAGGGGATCAGGCTGACTTCCTGATAGATCGTGCTGATTCCCTTCATCTGCGATTCGACCGGAGCCTTGAACGCCACCTCTTCACCGTCGAGCACAATCGTTCCGTCGTCATGATGGTACACGCCGGTCAAGATTTTGATCAGGGTCGATTTCCCGGCGCCGTTCTCGCCCATCAGCGCGTGCACTTCGCCCTTGCGAATCTGGAGCCGCACGCCCTTGAGCGCCTTGACGCCCGGGAAATTCTTCACGATGTTGTTCATTTCAAGCAACAGTTCGTCTGCCACTGGATTCCCTCTTTCCGTCTGCAGGCCGCCGGCCCCCTGCACGGTTCCGGCGGCTTGCGGACAGCGTTTTCAATCGATGGATGGCAAACTGCGATCAATACGCTTCGTCAACGAATTGCTCCGCGTTGGATTGGTCGAAGAACCGGTCTTCGATGATGATCTCGGTCGGCACTTGCTCGCCCTTCTCGAGCTTCTCGATGACGTCGAACACCGGCGGGCCGAAGAACGGCGAGCTCTCGACCGTCGCGCCCATCTCGCCGGCGATGATGGCGTTCAGCGCGTCCCGGGTGCCGTCCACCGACACGATGACGATGTCCTTGCCGGGCACCTTGCCGGCCGCCTTGATGGCGTTGATCGCGCCGATGGCCATTTCGTCGTTGTGGGCGTAAACCGCGTTGATCTGGTCGCCGTGCGCCTGCAGCAGGTTTTCCATGACCTTCTGGCCTTCCGCGCGGGCGAAGTCGCCGGTCTGGGACGCGATGATCTTCATCTCGGGCGCCTTCTCCTGGATCCGGTCGGCGAAGCCTTTCTGACGGTCCATCGCGACGGACGATCCCGGCGTGCCGGTCAGCTCGACGATGTTGCCCTGGCCGCCCATGGCGTCAATGAGCCAGTCCGCGGCGCGCTGCCCCTGCTTGATGAAGTTGGAGCCGAGGAACGTGACGTAATCTTCGCCCGGCGTGCCCTTGACGAGACGGTCGACGAGGATGACCGGAATGCCCGCTTTCTTGGCCGCCTCGATCGCCGGCGTCAGGCCTTCGTACTCGCGCGGCGCCAGGATGATATAGTCGACCTTCTGCGCGACCATGTCTTCGACGTCCGCGACCTGCTTCGACGTATCGCTCTGCGCGTCGGAGTAGACCATGTCGATGCCGCGTTTCTCCGCTTCGCCGCGGATGCTCTTCGTCTCCGCGATCCGCCACGGGTTGTTGTTCTCCATCTGCGAGAAACCGACCACCAGCTTCTTGCTTCCGCCGGCGCTGTTACCGTCCGACGAGCCGCCGGAAGAACCGCCGGAAGAACCGCCGGAGCTGCCGCCCGACGAGCAGGCCGCCAGAAGGAGCATTACGAGGGAGAGAACCGTTGCCATGCGCAAATGTCTTTTCATTGTGAACCAGCCTCCTGTAATGAGATCAAGACTTTCACACAGTCCCCGCCGGACGCCAGCAGCCGGAACGCCTCGTCCGCGGATTCCACGGGGAATTCCTGGGTGATCATGTTTTCGAAGTCAAATTCCTGATTCAGCAAAGCAATGGCAATGTCATAGTCTTTCCGGGTATAGACGCGGGTGCCCCTCAATTGGACTTCCTTGAACGTGATGTTCTGCAGGTCGAGTTCCGCCGGGTACTTGTAGGTTCCCACCAGGATGATCCGGCCTCTGACCTTCACGGCTTGCACGAGCTGCTTCGCGACGGACGGATGCGCGGCGCAATCGAACACGATGTCGGCCGGCCGGTCGTCCGCTCCGGCCTCCGCCGGATGGACCACTTCCAGCCCGAGGGATTCCGCCAGCCGCTTCCTGAACGGCTGCACCTCGACGACCTTGACCCGGCTTGCTCCGTACAGCTTGAGCGCGACGGCGGTGCAGAGCCCGATCGGTCCCGCGCCGAACACGGTCACCCGGTCGCCCGGCCGGAAGCCGGATTCCCGGACGGCATGCACGGCGACGGCGAACGGCTCGATCAGCGCCGCCCTGCGCAGGGACATCTCCCGGGGAAGCGGATACACTTCGTCTTCGGGAGCCAGCACATACTCCGCCATGCCGCCGGCCCGGTCGATCCCCAGCAGCCTGAGCGTTTCGCAGACGTGGGCGTTGCCGCTCCGGCACGGTTCGCACGTGCCGCAGGAGAGCAGCGGCCGTACCGTGACCGGCGTCCCTTCGGGCAGCGAGCCGTGCGAGACGATCGTCCCGGAAAATTCGTGGCCGACCACCAGCTGCGGCATGGCCCGCGGGTGGCTGCCGGCATAGATGTTCAGATCCGTGCCGCATATCCCGCAGTAGGACACCTTGATCAGCGCCCAGCCCGGTTTCGCCTCGGGGACGGGGATCTCGCGCGTGATGATGCTTTCCGGTCCTTCATAGACTGCCGCTTTCATCCGGTTCATGGGCTCCTCCTGACCGCCGCGACGGTATTCACCGGATATCGGGGCGGGCCGCCCTGGATCACGTTGGCGGCTTCCTCCGCCGCTTTCCGCTTCAGGTCGCGGAAGGATTCCTCGGAATACCACGCTGCATGCGGGGTGATAATCAGATTGTCGAACGCGAACAACGGGTGGTCCGGCATCGGCGGCTCATGCTCCATGACGTCGATGGCGGCTCCGGCGATCTCCCCGTTCCGCAGCGCCTCGAGCAGCGCTTCCTCGTCCACGATCGGACCGCGCGCCGTGTTCACCAGCACCGCGGTGCTCTTCATTCTCCGGAACACGTCCCGATCGAACAGATGGTGCGTCTCATCCGTAAGCGGAACATGAATGGAAATGATGTCCGCCGCCGCGATCAGTTCGTCGAAGCTGACCCGCTCGACCCCGTTGGCCGGGTTGACTTCGCCATGGTCGCAACCGATGACGCGCCACCCCATCCCGACCGCCTTCCGGGCGGTTGCCTGGCCGATGCGGCCGAGTCCGACGACGCCGAACGTCAGATCCTTGAGGCGGCGAATCGGCCGGGCGATCTGGAAATCCCAGTTGTTCCTCTTGACCTCGTTCGACAACAGATTAATCTTCCGGACAAGCGACAGGGTCATCGCGAGCGCGTGATCGGACACTTCCTCCACGCCGTAATCGGGCACGTTGCAGACCTGGATGCCGTATTCCGACGCGGCGTTCAGGTCCACATTGTCGACGCCCACGCCGTAACGGACGATCACCTTGCAGGATGCCAGCTCGCGGAAGACTTTTCCGGTAAGCGGCGCGTACTGGTTGATGAGTCCCGCCGCATCCCGGCACTTCTCGATGACTTCCTCTTCGGTGCGGCACTGTTCCAGCACGACCGTGAATCCCCGCTGTTCGAGGATGTCTCTCTCAATCTGAACGGAAGGATGGTCACAGTCCGTGATGACGATCTTGTTGTTGATCATGGCTCTCTCCAAGATTCCCGGGAAGCGTCAGCTCAGCACGTTGCCGCCATCGACGTTCAAAGTCTGTCCCGTGATGTAGTCCGCGTCTTCGCTGGCCAGGAATGCCACCGCCTTCGCCACGTCTTCCGGCTGTTCGATGCGGCCCAGCGGAATCGAAGCGACCGTGCGGCGCTTGTGCTCACCGACCGGCAGATTGAGAATTTTCGCGAATTTCTTGTCCACCTCGACCCAGAACGGCGTGTCGACGACGCCGGGTGCGACAGCGTTTACATTGATCTGATGCGGAGCGAGCGCCAGCGCGGCGGATTGCGTCATGCTGATGACGGCGGCCTTGCTCATGCAGTAGGAAAGCGCATACGCTTCACCCCGGCGTCCGGCCTGGGACGCAAGGTTGACGATCTTGCCGCTTCCCTTCTTGACCATGTGTTCGGCCGCGGCCTGCATCGCGAAGAACAATCCCTTGACATTGACTTCATATTGCAGATCCATCTCGCGCTCGTCGATCTCGAAGATCGGGTTGAAGAGACCGACGCCTGCATTGTTGACGAGAATGTCGATGGTGCCGAAATGCTCCACAACGTCGGACACCATCTTGCGCACCATGTCGATCTTGCGGACATCCGCCTGAACCGCCAATGCTCTGCGGCCCGCATGCTCGATCTCCCGGGCGACGTTCTGCGCGGATTCGAGATTGAGGTCGGCGACCGCCACATCCGCGCCGTCTTCGGCGAGGCGCAATGCGATCGCCCGTCCGATTCCCTGTCCGCCTCCTGTTACCAGCGCAATCTTGCCGGCCAAGCGCAATTTGCTCATTTGCTGTTCCTCCCATGGTTGGTTTGCTGCGCGTCTGTCTGAACTACGGGACGAATGGCCCTCAACACGTCCATGAACCCCCCTGCCGGCCAACCTCTCCTTTCGAAATCCAAAATTCCCCGACCCATTCACATGAAATACAAGCAATGACACCCTTCATTTGAACGGTCGACCACTATTTCAAGCGAAATCGTTATTTTTGGAACATCGTCCCGTTTCGATTAATATAGTCCTTGTTTTTGTTCACGTAAACACAATTTTTTTCACAATTCTGAGACCATAGTTTCGTTTTTTGTTATAATTCCGGGGAATTTGGTGCAATATCCCATGAAAATCGTTCCGCAACCCCTTCCATCTTCCGGATGTCTCCAGACGTCATGTTGCGGGTATATAGATGTAGATCCGCAATCGGAACGCATAACGCCCGCATTTTTCTCACGGGAAATATGAAAAAAGCATTTGACGAAAGAAAAAAACGAAACTAGTATAAATTTATAGAACGTCGTTCCAAATTCTTTGTTTCCTGTTCAAAATTCAATTGAATATGGTCGTGAGGTGATGATCAGTGCCCAGGGGTAAAATCAAAGCCAAGACTTCTCCTACCCAGTACAGCGCCGCTGTTGAACGCGCATTGACGATCCTTGAACTGCTCGCAGACAAGGGCGCGCTCGGAGTCGGCGAGGTTGCCAAAGAACTGGGCCTGGCGAAGAGTACCGCCCATCGTTTGCTGGAAACGTTGCGGAGCAAACATTTCGTCGAGCAGATCGAATCTTCGGAGAAGTACAGCATCGGCCTGAAATCGATCGAGGTCGGCATGTACGGACTGCGAAACTGGAATCTGGTCGACATCGCCGCTCCCTATCTGAAGCAGCTCGCCGCCGATCTGAATGAAACCGCCTTCCTCGCGGTCTACGACCAGGGCGAGATCGTGTATCTGTACAAGGCGGAAGGCAAGCAGGCCGTGAGCACCAACGCGCAGCTCGGCACAAGGAAACCGATTCACTGCACTTCGCTGGGCAAGGCGATCGTGGCCAATTTCCACATCGAGGAAGTCGAGCGGATTCTTGCGGAGAAAGGCATGACGAAATTTACGGACCGCACCATCACGGACAGGCAGACCTTCTTCGAGGAGCTGTCCAAAGTGCGCCAACAGGGGTTCTCCATGGACCATGGCGAGGTGGAGGAAGGACTGACCTGTTTTGCCGTTCCCGTCTTCAACTACACGGGCAAGGCCATCGCGGCCATCAGCATCGCCGGACCTTCCGAGCGCATGATGGCCAAGCAGGATCAGGTGATCGAAGCCCTGAAGAACGTGAACAATTACGTCTCGATCCGGCTGGGTTACGTCCCGGCCATGAGAAGCAGCCTGTAGCCAGTGTCCGACACAACACGAAAGAAGGCGACATCATGGGGAAAAGCAGACAGATCGTTGAAGTGCTGACCACGTACTACCGCATCCCGTTGCCGGAAGCGATGGGCGACGCGAAGCATGGGATTCATACCCATTTCGAGCTGCCCGTCGTGCGCATTCTGCTGGAGGATGGCTCGGAGGGGGTCGGCTACACCTATACGGGCGGCTTCGGCGGCAGGGCGATCTGCGCGATGATCGAGCATGATCTGAAACCGTTCCTGATCGGCAAGGACGCCAGCCGCGTCGAGCACCTCTGGAAAGAGATGAACTGGAAGATCCATTATGTCGGCAGGGGCGGCATTGCGTCGTTCGCCATCTCGGCCATCGACATCGCGCTCTGGGATCTGCGGGCGAAGAAGGCGGACGAGCCGCTCTGGAAGCTGCTGGGCGGCGCCGCCAACAGCACGAAATGCTACGCGGGCGCCATCGACCTGAACTTCCCGATGGACAAATTATTGAACAACATCAGACGCTATCTCGACCAGGGGTTCCATGCGGTCAAGATCAAGCTCGGGCAAGAGACGCTGAAGGAAGACATCGAGCGCGTGGCGGCCGTCCGGGACCTGATCGGCCCCGACATGGTGTTCATGGTGGACGCCAACATGAAATGGACCATCGAACATGCCGTCAAAGCGGCGAAAGCGCTGCGTCCGTTCAACATTTACTGGCTGGAGGAGCCCACCATTCCCGACGATTACGACGGCTACGGCCGAATCTCCGCCGAAAGCGGACTTCCGATCGCCGCCGGCGAAAATCTTCATACCGTCTATGAGTTCCGGAACATGATCGAACGGGGGAACATCGACTTTCCCCAGCCCGACGCGTCCAATATCGGCGGCATCACCGGCTGGCTGAAGGTGGCGAATCTGGCCTATGCCCACAATCTTCCGGTGTGCACGCACGGCATGCAGGAACTGCACGTCAGTCTGATGTCCGCCATGCCGCACGCGTCGTACCTGGAAGTGCACAGTTTTCCGATCGACGCCTACACCACCCGTCCGCTGGTCATCCGGGACGGACGCGCCGTCGCTCCCGATGCGCCGGGAACCGGCGTGGAGTTCCGGTGGGATCGGCTCGAGCCCTACAAATCGGAATTCGTCTGATCCGCACGACGGCGCGGCTCCCGCGCGGAGCCGGAGAAGGCGCGCGCCGCGAGCCTGTCCGGCGGCGCCTCCTCCCGTCCGGGGCGCGCCGCGAACCTGTTCCGACGGCGCCGCCTCCCGTCCGGGACGCGCCGCCGGTCCGGGCGCCAGCCGGATTACACTCAATACATAGCAAGGAGATCGGCAAACTTGATTTTTTGGGGAAAGAAAATCCGGAACATCAGCATCGGCTGGAAATACGGTTTGGCGCTGGGCACGACCATCGCCCTTTTTTTGATCTCCGCATCTGTCATTCTCCATGAAGTCCTCGAAGTCCATGCCAATCTGAAAACGCTTGAAGAGAAGAGCCGCCACACCGAGGCCATCTCCGGTCTCGCGGCCGTCTTCTGGGCGAAGGACGCGCCGATCGCGGATTATGTCCATACGTCGAACCGCAGGTACATCGCCGAATTCGATGACTGGAACGAAAGGTTCGACGGGCTGCTGGCCGAATTGAGGTCGGCGCTGCCCTCCGCGGAAGATCAGAGGCGGGAGAGCACGGCAGAGGATTCGCCATCGTCGCCGACGAAGTCCGCAAGCTCGCCGAACATGCGGCCGGGTCCGCGACCGAAATCGCGGGCATCGTGGACGGCATTCTGCGCGAATCGGGCCAGGTCGTCCATTCCCTGTCCCATGGCTGCGACGAGGCCCGGAAAGGCATCGCGCAGATCCAATCGACCGGAACCGCCTTCCACGAGATTAATCGCTCCGTCGCGGAGATGGCGGATCAGATCGCGGAGGCTTCGCGGCATTTGACCGAAATCGCGGGCGGCAGCGGACGGATCATGCAATCCATCGGGAACATCGCGTCCGTGTCGGAAGAAGCCGCCGCGGGAGTCGAGCAGACGACCGCCTCCATGCAGCAGACGAGCAGCGCGATGGAAGAGATCGCGGGAGGCGCGGCGCATCTGGCGTCGCTCGCCGAAGAACTGGACCGGCTGGTTCGGCGGTTCAGGATATGAGCACCGCCTCCGCGAGCAGCCGATCCAGCTCCCGGTCGCATTCCTCCCGCCGCGCGGCGCTCCACCCGAGCAACTCGGCCATCGCGGCGCTCGCCGCGTCCTTCAGCCGCAGCACGCCGGGGCGGTCGAAGTAGAGCCGGCCCGTCCGGCGGACCCAGAAATCCGCCGGCGTCGCGGCCATCTCCGCGAGGACGGCGTACCGCAGCTCGGCCGCCAGCGCGAGCGGCAGCCCGTGCCGCGCGGCGAACGCGCCCGACTCGGCCGCCAGCTTATGCAGCTTCAGCGCGTTGGAGCCGTAGCGGCGCGCGATCCGCTCCGCCTCGTCCGCGTCGAGCCCGGCGGCGACGCCGGCCTCGATCTGCCGCCGCGCATGCGCCTCGAACCCGGCGCTTCCCCCGACGTCGCCGCCCGAGATCGGCAGCGTCCGCGTGGGGCTCGGCGGCAGCGCCGCGAGCCCGTCCGCCTCGCGCATCCGCGAGACGAGATCGACGATCCGCTCGGCCATCTTCCGATAGCCGGTCAGCTTGCCGCCGGCGATCGAGATGAGCCCGGACGGCGAGACGAATATCTCGTCCTTCCGCGAAATCTCCGACGGGCTCTTCCCCTCCTGCCGGATAAGCGGCCGGAGGCCCGCCCAGCTCGACTCCACGTCCTCCGGCGCAAGGCCCAGCGACGGGAACATATGGTTGGCCGCGTCCAGCAGATAGCGCAGATCGTCCTCCTCCATGCGCGGATGCGCCGGATCGCCGGCGTAATCGGTGTCCGTCGTGCCGATGTACGTCTTGCCGTCGCGCGGAATCGCGAACACCATCCGCCCGTCCGGCGTGTCGAAGTAGACCGCCTGCCGCAGCGGGAACCGCGCCTGGTCGAACACGAGATGGACGCCCTTCGTCAGCCGCAGCGTCTTGCCCCGCTTCGAGCGGTCCATCTCGCGGATGCCGTCCACCCACGGCCCGGTCGCGTTGACGACGTGCCGCGCGCGCAGCTCGTACGCGCCGCCGCCGATCCGGTCCTGCACAACCGCCCCCGTCAACCGCGAGCCGTCATACCGCAGCTCCGTGACCGCGGCGTAGTTGACGGCCGTAGCGCCGAGCTCGACCGCCCGCTTCAGCACCTCCAGCGTAAGCCTCGCGTCGTCCGTCCGGTATTCGACATAGTACCCGCCGCCCTTCAGCCCGTCCCGCCGCAGGAGCGGCTCGCGCGCGAGCGTCTCGTTCGGGTCGAGCATCCGGTGCCACTCGTCCTTCTTCACCCGCGCCAGCCAGTCGTACAGCGTCAGCCCCAGCCTGCTCGTGACCGGCCCGAGCTGCCCGCCTTCGTAGAACGGCAGCAGCATCCATTCCGGCGTCGTCACGTGCGGCCCGTTCTCGTACACGACCGCCCGCTCCCTCCCGGTCTCGGCCACCACCTTGAACTCCAGCTGCTTCAGATACCGGAGCCCGCCGTGAATCAGTTTCGTCGAGCGGCTCGACGTGCCGGCCGCGAAATCCTGCATCTCCACGAGTGCCGTGCGCAGGCCGCGCGCGGCCGCGTCGAGGGCGATGCCGGCCCCCGTGATGCCGCCGCCGATGACGAGCAGGTCGACGGTCTCCCCCTCGAGCGACCGCAGCATCCGCTCCCGCTCCGTCGCCGACCAGACATCCGTTTCATGCATTGCTGTTCCACTCCCCTCTCCGGTCGAAAAAAAACAAAACCACGTCCGACCCCCGCCGTTCCCATTGCCCACGAAACGACGGAAGTTCAAAACGCGGTTTCTCCAACTCTCCAACCGGTATTAACTTGTATGGATTGATTATACGCCAAACCGCCGCGAAATGACAGGACGGTTGCATCCAGCACTGCCAAAAATCAGGACACCGGAATGCCGGTCCGCGGGCAACCGGACCATCGGTATGACGTGAGAAGAGACCGTCATCGACACGATCGCGGTCAGACGGTCTCTTCCCTTTGGCATTGAACTTCCATACCGTTCTCAATACCCGTCGCCTTTGCCGTTCGTCGCCATCGCCACGCCGGAACTCGTTCCGATTCGATTGGCCCCGGCGGCGATCATTCTGCGGGCCGAATCCAGATCCCGCACGCCTCCGGACGCTTTCACGCCCATCTCCGGTCCGACCGTTCTCCGCATGAGGGCGATATCTTCCACGGTTGCGCCGCCTGGACCAAAGCCGGTCGACGTTTTCACGAAATCGGCCCCGGCCATTTTGCTTATCGTGCAGGCCCTCATTTTCTCCTCATCCGTCAGCAGTCCCGTCTCCAAAATGACTTTCACGATGGCCTGGCCGCGGCACGCGTTCACAACGCCCTCGATATCTTTCTTCACGGCGTCGAGATCGCCGGACTTGAGCGCCCCGATATTCATCACCATATCGATCTCCGTGGCGCCGCTCGCAATCGCGTCGCGCGCTTCGGCGATTTTGGTGAACGTGGATGTGGCGCCCAAGGGGAAGCCGATGACGGTGGTGATCCCGACCCTGGAACCGGCCAGCTCTTTGGCCGCCAGGCTTACCCAGTACGGATTGACGCACACCGTGGCGAAACCGTACGTTTTGGCCTCTTCGCACAATTGAACGATTTCCGCTTTGGTGCACTCCGGCTTCAGCAACGTATGGTCGATTTTCCTGAAGATCTCCGCCGGAGTGATCATCATGCCTTGTGTCGGATACGCCGCGGTTGCCGGCGATTGATCATGCTTCCCGGGACCGGTGAGATTTTCGGTTGCATTAATTTTGGATAATACGTTCTTCGTTACCTGTTCGATCAGCAACTCCATATTCATGAGATGTTCCCCCTATTGAAAAAGCCCTCATCCGAGTCCAGGTGATCGACAACGCCCACAATGACGGCATCCACCGCTCCGCCGGGGCGCTTCATCACTTCGCGCGCGGCCCCGCCTTCTTCGAGGATCAGGACGAGATCGCCCACACCCGCTTGCGCGCAGTCCGCCGAAATGACGGGGTCGGCGTAGGGTTGGCCCTTCTCATCCACCGCCTGGACGACCAACAACTTCAGTCCGTGGTGGCTTTCGGTTTTCACGGTGGAGACGACGTGTCCCAGCACAACTCCCAGTTTCATGCGTCAGGAGTCCAGTTTCGGCAATATTTTCTCGATCTCTTCGTGCGGCCTGGGAATCACATGCACGGAAACCAGTTGGCCCACTTTTTCGGCCGCCCGCGCGCCCGCATCGGTGGCCGCCTTCACCGCGCCGACATCGCCGCGCACGAAAACCGCCACCAGTCCGCCGCCCACCTGGACTTTTCCAGCCGACGTCACATTCGCCGCCTTCACCATGGCGTCCATCGCCTCGACGGATGCCACCAGACCTCTGGTTTCAATCATACCCAATGCGTTATGCATGTTCCGACCCTCCGTATCTTACCGCATGATAATGCTCCACAATTCCCACAATCCCGGCGTCGGAAGCGACCAGATCGCGTCCGAGAGGCATGCCGGACTCTCTGCTCTTGACCAGGTAGACCAGATCTCCCGTTCCGGACAGACCCAACGTATCGATCGCGACCAGCGGTTTGCCGCTCGGGGTTTGGCTGTCTTTCATGGGTTGCACCATCAACAGTTTCAACCCCGTCAGACTTTCGTCCTTCTGCGTGCAGACGACCGAACCGATCACTTTGCCCAGAAACATGGCGTCACGCCCGGAACCGTTTCAGGAAACGGCTCTCGATTTCCATGATTTTGGTGACACGCCTGTCGTGTCGTCCGCCCGAAAACGGCGTCTTCAACCACGCTTCCACCATTTGCTTCGCCAGCCCCTTGCCGATGAACTGGGCGCCGAGCGCCAGCATGTTCGCGTCGTTGTGATCGCGGCTGTTGAGCACCGAAGACAAATCCCAGCACAGCGCGCACCGAACGCCGGGCACCTTGTTCGCCGTCATGGTGCTGCCGATACCGGCTCCGTCAATCATGATGCCCACGAAATCCGGATGGGTCGCGACCGCTTCCGCGACCAGAAACGCGACGTCGGGATAATCGACGGGCTCCAAATCGTAGCAACCGAAATCGACAACCGGATAGCCCGACTCTTGCAGAAACGCCTTCAAATGCTCCTTCAATTCGAATCCGCCGTGGTCGCTCCCGATTGCAACCGTCTTCTTCATCCTTGCCTCTTCCTCTCCGGAATCGCTTGCCGGTCCCGCGGTTCAAAGCGGTTGCGCCGCGCAATTCCGATTAATTCGTCTTCGAACCGGGCAGGATTCCTTCCACTTCGCTATGCGGTCTGGGAATGACGTGGACGGAGACGAGTTCACCGACTCTGCGCGCGGCTTCCGCCCCGGCTTCGGTGGCTGCCTTGACGGCTCCGACATCGCCGCGCACCATGACGGACACCAGCCCGCCTCCCGTCAGCTCTCTGCCGACCAGGGTGACATTGGCCGCCTTCACCATCGCATCGGCGGCTTCAATCGCGCATACCAAACCTCTCGTTTCAATCATGCCCAACGCTTCTCTCATGGCCAACATTCCTCCTGTGTCTTCATGTTTGGTATCGGGTACGGGCGCGGAAACGGATGCGGAACCGGTTCCGCTTTCCCCGATGGTTTTCTTTCGCCCAACGGCTGCTTTCCGAGTCGATTGTCGGCTCATCCCTGCTCACAACCTCGCTCATATAATCCGGAGGGCGTCCACCATCGCGCAGCGGCGTTTCCGGGTGAACGTGCGGGCCGATGTCAGCCCTTCTCCGGTCGGCCCGGCAATCGTCAGGGTGGTGAAGCCTTCCGCCCCCATGCCAAGCCCCGCATAGGACGGTCCGTTCACGACGAAGATCGTGGTATTCAGCATTTGCGCCGCTTTCGTCGTATTTCGGATGTCCCGGGAATGCATCATGGCCGTGTGACGATTCCCCTTCTCCGCCCGAATGGCGGCGGCAAGGGCGGCATCCACGTTCGGGACACGGACGATGGGCAGCACGGGCATGAGCATCTCCGTGACAACCAACGGATGATCTTCCTTCGTCTCGGCGATAATCAGACGGGTGTCCTCGTTTCTCCGGATCCCGATCGCTTCCAGCAACCGATTGGCGTCTTTCCCCACCCAATCCTTGTTGGGAAGCCAGCCGCCCGATGCGCCCGGCTCGCTTCGCTTGACCAGCGTGAGCTCGAGCAATTTGTCGAGTTGCGTCCCCTTGAGTTCATATGCGCCGTTGCGGATCATTTCCTCTTTCAGCGCCTGGGCGACCGAATCGACAACGAAGACTTCCTTCTCGGCAGTGCACAGGATGTTGTTGTCGAAACTTGCGCCCAGCACGATATCTCTGCCTGCCTGCGCGAGGTCGGCCGTCTCGTCGACAATGACCGGGGGGTTGCCCGGACCCGCCGCGATGACCTTCTTGCCCGACTTGAGCGCCGCCCGGACGACGGCCCCGCCGCCCGTTACGACCAGGGCATTAATGCGGGGATGATGCATGATCTGCTCGCTCGTCTCAATCGACGGGTTGGCCACACAGGTCAGCAGATTTTCCGGTCCTCCCGCCGCGACGATCGCCCGATTCAACAATTGCATCGCCTGGATGGAGACTTGTTTTGCGTTCGGATGCGGGTTGAACACCACCGCGTTGCCGGCCGCCACCATCGAAATGCTGTTGTTGATGATCGTCGCCGCCGGGTTCGTGGTTGGCGTGATGGAGCCGATGACGCCCAGCGGAGCGTTCTCCACCAATGTCAACCCTCTGTCGCCCGTGAACGACAGCGGGACCAGGTCTTCCACACCCGGCGTCTTCTCCGCCGCCAGCCGGTTCTTGGCGATCTTGTCTTTCACCCTGCCCAGGCCTGTCTCACGAACCGCCAGTTCCGCCAACTCTTCGGCGTGGGCGAGGGCGGTTTCCCGCATTTTCGCAATGATGCGTTCCCGGTCTGAAAGCGATAGTTCGCACATTTTCCGATATGCCGCGGAAGCCGCGTCGATCGCTTCATCCACCGACGCGAACACGCCGTCCCCCGCGGGGATGCCCGCGGCGGTTCCCGGACCGATCGGGATCTGGTCCTGCAGCCGGTGAAGAACCTCGGAGACGATCTGGCGGATTTCCATCTCGGATATTTTCACTGCCACTCACCTTCCTTCGTCGTTCCGCGTTACGCCCGATCCTTGCGGAACGTCACTTTCCCCTCGATTTCGATGGAATCCACCACAGCGATAATGGTGGCGTCCACCGGAACGTTCTGCGTCGCCTTCGTCTGCCGCGCGGAACTTCCGCCGACGGTCAGGACAATGTCCCCTTTGCCCGCCTGTACCGTATCCACCGCCACCAGCGGTTTTCCGTCCGGCTCGAGGGTGACCGGGTCAACCGGTTTGACCATCAGCAATTTCATACCGACCAATTTTTCATCCTTCGTCGTGGACACGACGGTTCCAATCACCCGGCAAATGTTCATGTGGTTTCCTCCTCGGCTTGCGGCCTCCGCCGGTCTTCCCGTCCGATCGTCCAGCTTACGCCCAGCCGCGCCGCTTCCTCCCTGGCGAGCGGAGTAATCAGCGCATTCGGCGGCAGTTCGATGCGGGTCTCTCCTTCGTCGGCCCAAGCCTGCACATGCCCCGTATGGACGAGCGGCTTGCGGGGCGTGCGCTCTCCGCTCACCAGGGCGGCGACGCGTTCATGCAGCCGGGGTTCCGGAACCAGATGCGCGCCGTATTTCGCAATCTGTCGAAAATAAGCGGAGACGACGTCGGCGATGGCCGCGGGCACCTTCAGCCGTTGCGCCCCGGGCGGCAGCACGCCGCTCGTGGATACCGCCACCGCTTTGCCATTCAGCAGCGCGTGCACGACAACGCCCGATGCCGGCTCGTCGTCGATCAGGGCAGCGATCTTCGCCAGTATTCCCGTCGAGAGACGGGGCACCGCGACCACATCCGCGCTTCGCGCCGCCTCGATCCATCCCGCCCGGTCCGCTTCTGCCAGAGCGATCGCCGGAATGCCCGCAATGACCGGGGGGCGCTGCTCACCGCTTCCGGACGGCCGGTAGCAACAGCCCAGGATCGGCCGGCACAGCGCCGCAATCTTCCCGGCCCATTGCAGCATTTCCCGTTCCTGCGCGGCTTCCGTCACAAGAACAAGCACACTCTTCTTGCCGGACGCGCTGCCGCGCCCGTCCGATTCCGCGCTCGAATGGTCTCCGTGAAGCCTCCGTTGCAGCACTTCGCGGACAACCTCGGAGACGATGCTAGATACGACACCCTCTGGAAGCATGCTCTTGATCCCTCTGTCTACGGCAAGAGCAGCGTTCCGCTCTGACCGTTCTTGATGTTGCCGGCATTCGCCTCATCCAGATCGATATGCATCTCCAGCCTGAACCTGTCCGAGACCCGGATCAGCACGTTGTCGAACGTGACGCCCCGCATACCGCCGACCCGCACGCTGACGCGCTGTCCGTCGCGCACCCCCAGCCTGTCGGCGTCCGAAGGATGCATATGAATATGCCTCGCGGCGCAAATCACGCCCCGGTCGATCCGGAGCTGTCCCCGAGGCCCCTGCAGCGTAATGCCCGGAGTTCCTTCCAGATCGCCGGAATCGCGGATGGGGGGCGCCACGCCGAGCGTATATCCGTCAAAAAGCGAGATCTCCACCTGCGTCTCGTTTCGCGCGGGTCCCAGGATGCGGACGCGGTTAATGCGCCCTTTCGGACCGATCAGATCCACCGTTTCCCGGCAGGCGTATTGTCCCGGCTGCGACAGGTCCCTCAGCTTGGTCAGGGCGTCCGGCGAACCGAACAGCCGCTCGATCGCCTTCGAAGACAAATGCACATGCCGGTTGGATACTCCGATCGGAATGTCGCGGGATTCCTGGCCGCCTCGGTCCAGCGCTTCGGCGATCGCCTGCCCGACCCATTCCGCCAATTGCTTCTCATCCATCCGGCTCTCCCCCGTCCGGTTGACGTTCCAGCAATGCTTTGGCCGTAAACTGATCGGTGATCAGGACGTTCGGGTACTTGCCGCTCAACGCGCCGTATATGGCATCGACTTTCCGCGGACCTCCCGCCACCAGAATCGACTTGTCCTTCCGGCGAAGTTCGGCCAAATCGATCCCGATCGTGCGCTTGTCCAGTTCCTCGCTGCACAGATTGCCGTTGATGTCAATGTATCGGGAGCAGATATCGCCGACCGCGCGGGAATCAATGACTTTCAAATCTTCATCGGTGAAATAGTTCGCGCGGATCAGCACCGAATCGGCGTCCGGTACGCCCACGGTAAAGACGGCAATGTTGGAGTTTTTGCCCAGGTCCAATATTTTGCGAATATGGCGATCCGCCTCGATCGCCTGTTTGACCACCATGTGGTCGACAATGGCGGGCAACGGGAGGAAGTGGGGCGTCGTATTGAACGCCTTGCCGAACAGATGGACGATCTCGGAGGCGTACGTTTCCGTCTCCGAGTAGCTGACGCCGCCGTTCATCTGCACGATGCGGACATTTTTCACATGCTTGTTCTTCAGATTGACCGCCACCTGGTACAGCGTCGTTCCCCACGTGACACCGATCGAATCGCTGTCCTTGACGATGGAGTACAGATATTCGGCGGTGGCTTCACCCAGGTATCGCGTGACGACCCGGTCTTCGTTCTGCGGAACGGAGACGACGACGGCTTTCTTCAGGTTGTACCTTTCTTCCAAATGGCGGGCAAGAATTTCATTGTCCAGCGTCGGGTCCAAAATCTTGATCTGCACTATGCCTTCTTCTTTGGCCAGTTGCAGCAGACGCGACACCGTCGGACGCGAAATCCCCAATTTCTTGGCGATGTCCTGCTGGCTGTAATCCAGTTGGTAATACATCTTGGCCGCATCGATCATTTTTTTGAGTCTATCCGCTTCCATTCCGTTTGCTCTCTTCTTTCGTATTCAATTCGAAAAAATGTTCATTTCAAAATAAACATTTTTTCATCAATGTCATTATACAATGAATAACGAAAGCTGACAAGCGTTCAGAGCAACTTTGACAACCTGTTCAACTCACAGCACACGCTGCAGCCAATCGAACAATTTGCCGCCCAGATACACGCCGACAATCCCCATGACCCCGGCAATTACCGGCGGCGCGGGAAGCGGCAGCCGGATCCACTTGAACAGCAGACCAACCAGCATGCCGGCCCCCAAAGCCAGCAACGCTTCTTTCATCCGTTCATACCCCTTTGCATCCTTGCCTCTGCTCATGCCGGTTTTGGCCGCGTCATCCTATTCGGCTGAACCCGTAGGGCAACAAATCCTTGACCGTTGTCTCAAGGACCTCGCCCCGGAGATTGGCCAGATAGACCGGCATATCTTCGGGGCAAAGTTCCAGCATGACCTGGCGGCAGGCTCCGCATGGCGAAACGGGCTTCTCGGTGTCGGCAATGACGGCCATCGCGGCAAAGTTCCGGATGCCTTCCGACCAGGCTTTGAACAGCGCCGTTCGCTCCGCGCAATTGCAAACTCCGTATGCCGCGTTTTCAATGTTGCAGCCGGTCACAATCCGACTGTCTTTCGTAAGCAGCGCGGCTCCCACCGGAAATTTCGAATAGGGAACGTAGGCCTGCGACATCGCCTCGCGCGCGCGTTCGATCAGTACTTCTTTCAAGCTTGCCGCCTCCTGTCTATCTTTCGCCTTTCACATACGGTTTGCCGACGGCGCCGGGCGCCACCGCGCGGCCCACGAAGCCCGCAAGCACCAGAACCGTCAGGATATACGGGAACATGTAGATGAAATCGACAGGGATGTAATTCGTAATCCCGTGCACCTGGAACACCGATTTCAAGGCGGATGCGATGCCGAAGAACATGGCGGCGAACATTCCCGCCACCGGCCTCCATTTGCCGAAGATGAGCGCGGCCAGCGCAATGAATCCCTGACCCGATATCGTGTTGTGCGAGAAGTTGCTGGTGGTGGTCAGCGCAATCGTCGCGCCTCCCATCGCCGCAAGCGCGCCGCTCAGCATGACCGCGATATATCGCACTTTGTAAACATTAATGGCCAGCGAATCGGCCGCCTTCGGATGTTCACCGACCGCGCGCAGCCGGAGGCCCGCCGGAGTCTTGTACAGCACGAACCAGATGACGGCGACGAGCAGGAACGCGATGTAACTGGTCGGATACGCGACGAACAGCGCCGGCCCCAGATAAGGGATGTCCGACAACAGTGGGATCGACCATTTGGAAAATACGTTCTTCAGGGTAGGAGTCTGGGCAGATCCATTCAACAGAATCTTGCAAAGGTAAATCGTGGCGCCCGCGGCCAGCAGGTTGAGCGCAACGCCGCTGACCACCTGATCCGCCCGGAAGGTGACCGACGCCAACGCATGCGGCAACGCGAACACGGCTCCCGCGGCGACGGCGCAGGCAAACCCGATCCAGGGGGCGCTTCCCCCCAACCCCGCGTTCGTCTCCAGGACATAGGTCACGATCGCCGCCGTGAAAGCTCCCGCCATCATCATGCCTTCCAGGGCGATGTTGACCACTCCGGAGCGTTCGGACACGAGACCGCCCAGCATGGCGAACACCAGCGCCGTGGCGAACACGATTGTTGTCTGGATCAAATCGCTGGCGATCTGCAACACCGCCATGCTAATGCACCACCCTGTTCTTTTTTCTGAAACGTCTGAGCAGGATCTCCACTATTCCGCTGGCGGCCACGAAGAAAATGACCAGCGCGATGACGACATTAATCAGTTCTTCCGGAACGCCCGCGCCGAATTTCATGCCGGACGCGCCGTAAGTCAACACGCCGATCAACACGGCGCCAAGCACCACGCCCAGGGGCGAATTTCGTCCGATGAGCGCCACGGCAATTCCCATCAGCCCGTAACCCGGGAAAGCGGCGTTGATCGTCTGATAATGGAATACGCCGAGCACTTCGCAGGCTCCGCCGATGCCGGCAAACACGCCGCTGATGAACATCGCCTTGACGAACGTGTTCTTGACGTTGATTCCCGCATATTCGGAAGCATCCGGATTGAGCCCGACCGAGCGAAGTTCAAAGCCTTGTCTCGTCTTCCACAGCAGGAAGTAAAACAACGCGGAGAGTGCGAGGGCGAGAAGGATTCCATAGTGAATGCGGGCGTGGTCGAACATTTGGGAAATACCCGGCGATGACATCCATGCGCTTTCATGGATGTATTTCGAGCGCGCCATCCCTTTCTCCAGCAGGACGGTGCGTACGATGTAGTTCGAGACGTGAAGGGCGATCCAGTTGAGCATGATCGTGGTGATCACCTCATGCATGCCCCGCGCCGCTTTCAGATAACCGACGATCGCTCCCCAGAATCCGCCGGCCAACGCGCTGGCCACAAGCGCCAGCGGGACGTGCAGGTACCAGGGCAGTTCCAGCAGCACCCCGACGCTGACAGCGGCGATCGCACCCATGATGAACTGGCCTTCCGCCCCGATATTGAACAATCCCGTCCTGAAAGCAAAGGCCACCGACAGACCGGTAAAGATATAGGGCGTGATCTGCCGGATCGTCTCGCCGATGTTGTACATATCCCCGAACGCCTTGGAGAACAGGAACCCGTAGGCCAGAATCGGGTTGTAGTTGCCCGCCAGCATGATGACGGCGCCGAGAAGGAGTCCTACCAGCACGGAGAAAACGGGGATCATCGTCGATTCGTTAATGAGCCGCTTGACGAATCCCATCATGCGCTTACCTCTCTTTCTCCCGTTTTGCCTCCGGACATCAGAAGACCGATTTCCTGTTCGTTGGTCTTGCGGGGATCCAGAACACCGACAATCCGGCCTTCATACATCACCGCGATGCGGTCCGACAGGTTCATGATCTCGTCCAGTTCAAGCGAATAGAGCAGAACCGCCTTGCCTTTGTCCCGCTGCTCGATCAGCTTCTTGTGGATAAACTCGATGGCGCCCACATCCAACCCGCGCGTCGGCTGCGTCGCAATGAGCAAATCCGGGTCGTCCGCAACTTCGCGCGCGATGATCACTTTCTGCTGGTTGCCGCCGGACAGCGCCCTCGCATTCGTTTTCTCGCTCGGAGTCCGAATGTCGTATTCCCCGATCAACCCGGAGGCATGCTGGAAGATCCGGTCAAACTGCAGCAGCCCGTTCTTGCAAAACCGGTCGGTGTAATAGTTTTTGAGCACCATGTTTTCCCCGACGGTAAAATCGAGCACGAGACCCCGCTTTTGCCGGTCCTCGGGAATATACCCGACTTTCATTTCCGCGATTTGACGGGGGCTCCGGTTCTGGATTTGCTCGCCCCGCAGGCGGATGGTCCCGGACGCCGCCTTGCGCAGCCCGGTCAGCACTTCGATCAACTCGCGCTGACCGTTGCCTTCCACGCCCGCGATACCGAGAATTTCTCCCCTGCGAATTTCGAACGTCAACCCTTTCAGCACCTGTATGCCCCGATCGTCATAGGCGGTGACATTGTCGAATTCCAGAATGGTCTCTCCCGGCTGCGCTTCCTTCTTTTCGGTGACGAAGCTGACTTTCCGTCCGACCATTTTGGACGCCAGCTCTTCGGTTGTCGTATCGCGAACCGGAAGGCTGTCGACCACTTTGCCGCGGCGAATGATGGTGACCCTGTCACCAATCGCGATGATTTCCTTCAGCTTGTGGGTAATCAGAATAATGGTTTTTCCTTCATCGGCCAATCTGCGCATGATGGCCATCAGTTCCTGAATTTCCTGCGGAGTCAGGACGGCCGTCGGTTCATCGAAAATCAGAATGTCCGCGCCACGGTACAGCGTTTTCAGAATTTCCACACGCTGCTGCATCCCCACGGATATTTCCCGGATGGTCCGGTGCGGGTCGACCTGCAGTCCGTACTTTTCGGAAAGTTCCGTGATGCGGGCGAGCGCCTTCTTGTAATGGATCATGATGCCGTTTCGCGGCTCTGCTCCGAGGATGATATTTTGGAGAACAGTGTACGGCTCGACCAACATGAAATGCTGGTGGATCATCCCGATTCCAAGGTCGATCGCTTTTTTGGGATCGGTAATCTTCACCTTTTGTCCCCGGATCAGAATCTCGCCTTCATCCGGTTGATACAAGCCGAACAGAATGTTCATCAAGGTCGTTTTGCCCGCCCCGTTCTCGCCGAGCAGGGCGTGGATTTCTCCCTTTTTGACCTGCAGATTTATCCCGTCGTTTGCCACAATTCCGGGAAAACGTTTCGTAATGCCTTTCATTTCTATGGCGAACTCGTCCGGCACCGGTTCATCCCCCGTTTGCGCCGGCCGGATGGGAAGGACTTGTCCGTCCTTCCCGTCCAACCCTGGTCTTGATGATTTGCTTGTTATCTTGATGATTTGCTTGTTATTCTGAAGGCACTACAATTTCGCCGTTGACAATCTTGAGCTCGAACTCATGCACTTTGTCCAGGACTTCCTGGGGAATATTCGGGTTGTTTTCCGGCAAACCGACGCCGCTTTCGGCCAGTCCGAGCTCGGTCAGACCCGGAGTGAACAGTCCCTGTGCCATATCGGCGCTGACCCGCGCCACCGCCTGATCGACCCGTTTCATCATGGAAGTCAGCGTAATTTCATGGCCGAAGGTGATGGACTGGTCCTTGTCCACGCCGATGACCCAGACTTCCTGGTTCGATTTCTTGCGCTCGATGCCTTCGTTGAACACGCCGTCGCCGGTCGCGCCCGCCGCGTGGAAGATGATGTCCGCCCCGTCGTTGAAAATGGTGGCCGCCGCCGCTTTCCCCTGGTCCGGCGCGTCGAAAGCGCCCGTGTAGTTGATGATGATGTTCGCGTCGGGATTAACCGCTTTCACGCCAGCCACAAAACCGGCCTCGAACCGCTTGATGACGGGAATTTCCATGCCGCCCACGAATCCGATCTTGTTCGTCTTGGTCATGAGGCCCGCCACAACCCCTACGAGATACGAACCTTCGTGTTCCTTGAACGTGACCGAGGCAACGTTCGGAGCATCCACCACCGCGTCAATGATGGCCAGCTTCGCGTTCGGGTTCTGCTCGGCGACTTGCTGCACGGCGTCGCCCATCAGGAAGCCGATGCCCCAGGTCAGATCGGCGCCGTTCTTGACGAACTGGTTCAGATTCGGGACGTAATCGGCGTCGCTTTGGCTCTGCAAGTAATCCACTTTCGCGTTGTGCACAGAGGAGAACAATTGCAAGCCTTCCCATGCGCTCTGGTTGAAAGAGTTGTCGTGAACACCGCCGACGTCCGTCACCATGGCCACAAAAAGTTCTTTATTTTTCTCGCCGGACGACTCGTTCGACGCGGGTTCCTCCTTTTGCTGGGCCTGTTGTCCGCCCTGAGACCCCGTGGACTGACCGCCTCCGTCGTTGTTCGATTTCCCGCAGCCGCTCAGAACGACAGCCAGCGCGAATATCGCGACAATAAATGCAATCGAACTTTTGCGCCATGCAAACATTTGAAAAAACCCCTCTCTAGCATTGGTATGGATCAAAACAAAAAAAATGCGTCAGACTTCCACCATCAACGCATATATCCGTACCTCTTCCGCGCTTGCTCGCATTCACCCCCTCCCAAAGTCACAATCGGTTGAAAAAATGGAAAAGCCAAATTGAACATTTGTATATCCGGTTCTATTATATTGGACTCCTCTACTAGTGTAAAGGCTTATTTTCCTTGAACACGAGAGCTCCCTCATATCGTCCGTCTTCGCTGTGAAACACGTACGTTCCGGGTTGGGGATTCCCGATAAGGAAATAGTTGTCCCCTTCTTTCAGCGTCGCGCGCAAATCAAGATCGGGAGAAACAAGCTCCCTCAAGCTTTCCGTGTTCGTCGTCAGCCTGAAATTAATCTTTGTCATCATATATGCCTTCAGTTCGAGCACGGACGGGTTGTAACCGGACTTGCCTGCCTCGATGTATACGGTCTGAAGCCCGTTCTCCTCGTCGATTTCCACCGCCTGCGCGGGAGAGGAGGTCGAGCGGTCCGCCGTTTCAAACAGCAGCCATCCCAGGGCAACAGCGCCCGCGGCTGCGATGGCGATCAGCAGTCCGCGGCTGCCTTTCGGCCATCCGGCCTTTGCGTCGCTCCTTCTTCTGCGTGCGGCATTTCGATCCATACCGATTCCCCCGTCCATCACAGCCATACGCGCTCGACAAGCCACGCCCCGCCCAACAACAGGGCGACCGCCGATCCGGCCATAACCGTCTGCGGGGAATATTTCCAACGGTGCAGGAACAGCAGAAGCGGCCAGAACAACGCGGCGATGGCCAGTTGTATGACTTCAATGCCGACGTTGAAACTGAACAGGGCGACCGCCAGCTCGCTTTTGGGAATGTTCATCTCCTTCAACAAATCGGCAAACCCCATCCCGTGGATCAGGCCAAAAAGGAAGATGGGGATCCAGCGGTTGGCGACGGGCTTCCTGCGAATCAGATTGTCTGCCGCGACGTAACAAATGCTCAGGGCGATCAAAGGTTCAACAAGCCTGGGCGAAACTTCCATCAGACCGAGAACCGTCAGCACGAGCGTCAGGCAGTGCGCGACCGTGAACGCGGATATGGCGACCGCATACTGCTTGAACGTTTGCCGGAGGATGAGAATGGAGAACAGAAAGAGAAGATGATCATACCCGCCGAGAATATGTTCGACACCGAGCAGAAAAAACGACCATGCGCCCGATACTCCGCTTTCCGTCACCAATAATTCGTTCATTGCTGAATCCTCCTTTTCAGCTTCCGTCCGCATTGGAAGCGTATCGGGCAGAGCGGCATAATCCTCCCCGGTCAACCGCATCATCCACACCCGGTTGCTTTCGGACAGTGCAGCCGTGCTGTATTTCTCTCCATAACGGACCGTCAGCAAATTGACATATCGCGTATCGGGATCGCCCGCATAGAGCGAATCGTCCAGCGAGATGACCAGGTCGTCGGCGATGGACGGAAACATCACCGTGACATGCACCTGGGAAGCGCTTCCTTTCCGCTCCAGTTCAACGTTTTCCACGCCTGACCAGGATTGCGGAGATCCGCCGATCTTGAGCACGACATGCTCCTGCAAGACTTCGATCAGCGTCTGTTGCACGGCGCCGAACTCTTCCTCGTCCAGCATTCCGTTCCGGTCTTCATCGCCGCCTGCCAGTTCCATTACGGACATTTCGTCAATCGAGTAAATCATCCGCGTGTCCGATTTGGAAAGTTCCAATGTCGTGTAAGCGGCGCTGAGCGGATGGGCCGAGCTCCGCTCGACCGGGAAGATCCCGTTGCATACCGCCATCATCATGAACGTCATGCCCAGAATGAGACGGGACATTTTTCGCCGATACCGTCTTTTCATCCCACTCCTCCTGTTCAAAGCCTGTCAGCTCTCCATAAAGGGGAGGGGATGCCGTCAATCGACGGCATCCCGCCAATCGGACCGCGCCGAAATCAAAGATGTTCAAGCAGATTGAAGATGGCTTTCGCAGCCTCGGCACGGCTCGTCAAGGCCAGAGGCTCGAACCGGCCGTCTCCCCGGCCCTGGATGATGCCCATCGACCGGAGCGCCCTGGCGGAGCCTTTCGCCCAAGCCGGAATTTGAGCGTCATCGGCAAATCCGCTTTCCGCCGAATCGCCGGCCGACCGCAGGGCCCTTGCCAGCATGACCGCCATCTCCGCCCGCGTGATGGGCGCGTCCGGACGGAACAATCCTTTCTCGTCCCCGCGGATAATGCCCGATTGAACCGCCTTTGCGACCGCTTGCTTCGCCCAATCGCCGATCCGGTCGGCATCCAGGAACGGAAGTTCTTCATCCGACTCGCCCAGATTCAGGGCGAGAACGAGCAGCAACGCAAATTCCGCGCGGGTAATCGGCCGGTTCGGTTCGAAGGTGTTGTCGCTTGTGCCCTTGACCAATTGCCGGGCCGCCAGTTTCTGCACGGCGACGTACGCCCAGTGTTCGCTTTCCAGGTCGGCGAACGGCCGCGTCACTTCCAGCGCGACGTATTTCCCGGGCTTTGCGATATCCGCCCGAATCGTTCCATCGCCCTCGTACCGGCCTCCGACGTACTCGTAATTTCCGTCATCGGTCAACCGGAAGATCGCCACCAGTTCAGGATTCGCGACCGGCTCAACCCGCACGCGGAGCTCCAGCGGCGAACCGAACTCGGCTAACGGAATCTCGGTTCCGTCGGTCCGGATGGCCGCTACGGATACTTCATAGACGCTGCTGGATTGGCTGATGCGATTGCCCGTCAACTGTTCCGCCGCCTGGAGCAGCGACTTCGATTCTTCTCCGGAGATCGGCGCGAATTGCAGCAAGATGGATTCCGTCTGACCGTCCCCGGCGCCAGGCAGGTCGGTCCACTCCTTCATGGCGCTCGCAGGGATCGTCAGGGTGACAGAGCCCGCATCCACAACCAGCGCATGCTGCGACAATTGATCTTTCATGCCGGCCGGAATCCGGATGGATGCAGCATCTTCCGGGACATCCAGGTAATACCTTCCATCCTCGCCTTCCCGCAGGGAATCGGGCGTGACATCCAGAATGCCGGTCCCTTCTTTTCCGTCATCGGATGCACCGCCGGTTTCGCCTCCGGTTCCGCCGTCACCCGATCCGCCGCCGGGCTTGTCGTCACCGGGTTGACCGTCACCGGGCTGGTCGTCGCCAGGCTGGTCGTCACCGGGCTGGCCATCTCCGGGTTGACCGTCACCGGGTTGGTCGTCGCCAGGCTGGTCGTCACCGGGCTGGCCATCTCCGGGTTGACCGTCACCGGGCTGGTCGTCGCCAGGCTGGTCGTCACCGGGCTGGCCATCTCCGGGTTGACCGTCACCGGGTTGGTCGTCGCCAGGCTGGTCGTCACCGGGAACCTGTCGCACGGTAACGCTGACTGCCGCCTTGTAGCCGCCGTCCACCGTTTCCGCGGTGATCACCGCCTGGCCGGGAGCCACTGCCGTGACGACGCCGTCTTGTATGACCGCAACATTCTCGTCACTTGAACTCCACCGAACCGACTTGATGGTCGCATTATCCGGTTTGATGGTCACCGTCAACGTTGCCGTTTGCCCTTGCGTCAATTCCAGCTCGGCCGGATTGACCTCGATGCCGGTTACCGGAACTCGCTTCGCGACAACCTTCAATTCTTGCGTATTGCGGACGCGGATACGGTCTCCTCCGGAGAACTTGCCGGACAGGCCGACCGCTTCCAGCTTGTCCCCGACTTCCAATTTCGGCACGGGACCGGACTGGTTCACAATGTAGCCGTCCACGAAGATCAGCACAGGTCCGCTGCCGTCGTCGACCTTGAACATCAGATCATCCATAATCTCCGCTACCTGGCCGGTTACCTTGACCAGCTTGCCTTGATGTTCTTCGGACACCGAATCCTTCGTGCTGACCGCGACGGGATCAACCGGCGTTCCGTCGCCGATGCGCACCACGCTGTCTTCAAATGCGCCGAAAATGATTTCCACGTTGTTTTCAAACAGTTCAATCTTGCCGTACACGCGGACAATGTCACCCAGCTGGAGCGCATCGTCCGGCACTTCGTTGAACGCCATGATGCCGCCGGTGTCATCCTGGACATAGAAGGCGTCGAAGAACACGCCCGCGGCGCTCGTGACGCTTCCCTGAACCACAACCTGCGTTCCTTCCGGCAGCTTCCGCGTGTCGCGGATGGGCGTCACCTTCGTCTCAAGGCCCGCCAGCCAATTCATGACATTGAACGCGAACTCGTTGTTGCCCTTCTTGTTGTAGGATTCGTCCATCTGCCGGTCGTTGAAAACATTCATCCCGGAAACGACGATGCGTCCTTGTCCGACGGTCTCGGCCGCAATGATCGGAATGGACGATCCTCCGGTGATGTCTTCCCGCGGCGGCTCGTTGGACCCGCTCTGTGTGTGCACATTGTATCGGGCGGCATCCGCTTCCACCCGGCTTGCGTTCTGGAAGGTGGATTCGTTCCCCCAGACCAGCACCGTGACGCTGCCGCCGTCCGCAAGCGGCGCCAATCCGCCGTTTCCGTCGTCCGCGGCGAGGCTGGCCCCGCTGTAAAACTCGATGGTGGTCACAAAATCGTTCAAAGTGTGATCTTTCGCCGGCTGCGGATGCAGACGGACCGCCCATCTCTGGTTCAGCGGGTTGCTCCAGAAGTTTCCTTCCGTCGTTTCATCGTTCACTTCATCCTTATTAATCCGGATGACGGAGCCGATGCCTGCAAGCAGCGGATTTTGCCGGTCGTTGTTTTTGTCGTACCGGCTCTTCGCGGCGAGGAACAATCCGCCGCCCTCCGCCACAAACTCCCCGATGGCTTCAATTTCGGCCTGGGTGTAATGGGAAGCCGGGAAGGAAATGTACAGAATGTCAACGTCCTGCAACAGATCGCTCGTGATCGGCTGCGTATTTTCCTCGACGATATATCCTGCCTGACGCATCTGGGATGTGAACAACTTCAGATTATCCTTGTAGCTGCCCGTGTCCGTCCCCGTATTCTCGTTGTTTCGGGATGCGTCAATCAGAATCGTCTTGCCGAGCGGCTCTTTCACCCGGAAGACTTGCTCGAATCGGTTGTCTCCCAGGTTCACGCTCGCCGATGACAATTTCACGATGATCTTCCTGTCGCCCGGGACAGGATTGTTCCATACAACCGAGACGTTCTCCGTTTCGTTGACCTCAAGCAACGCGATGTCGACAGAACCGATCAGGTGATCGTTGTCCACCTGGTCGTAGTAGAAGTCGACCCGAATGTCGGAAACATCGATCAGCCCCATGTTGCCGACTCCCGCTTCCAGCGTCGCGGGAACGCCGCCGACGAGGCCTCCCTCCAGCACATCCAGATGGGTCACCTTGACCGCGAGCTGTTCCATCGGCGACCAGATCGGCGCCGAATAGATGCGGTCCCCGTCTTTCTGCGTCACGCGGACCACGAACCACTGCTGCCCGCCGACAACGGTGAATTCGGGATTCCAGCTGAACGCGGTCACATTGCCCGAAGGCTTGTACGAATCGACCACGACGCCGCCGTTGGTAATGAGCTCGACACGGTCGATATAGTCATTCGTTTGCTGGGACAAATAGGCGTATTTCGGATCGCTCTTTTCTTCCCAGACCGGATCTTCTCCCCGAATGTCGAATCTGAGCGTCTTGGTATCCGTCGTCGATCCCATGTACCAGCCGCTTGCCAGCACGTCCAGGCGGAAATTGGGATCTTCCGTCATATAGACGCGCATTTTGCGCATCGCATCCAGCAGCGCATCCTTCGTCAGCTCTTTCGCGACGATCACCGTGCGCTTCTTCGTCTGTCCCCACGTCGCATCGTGGTTGTCCTCGCCGTAAGTGGGCGCCAGATGCCATCCCAGATCAAGAGCCTGGAAATAAACCTTCTCCGCGTTGGCATACGAATAATGCCCCGATCCGTTCCCCACCTCGAGCATGGTGAACAGCTCATCCAGTCCGCGATGGTACGGAAGGAAACCGTTGAACGGCTTCGAGCCTCCCCAGGTGGGATGGTTGAATTGCGCCACGATGTCTTCGTACGTCAACACCCAGGCGTAATAATTGCTCAGATCTTGATAGATTCCGCCGTTCTGTACGCGGTCAATGAAGTTGTCCGCACCGAACACGTTCGAATGTCCCCAGGTGGTCGAGGTCATTTCGAACGCCGGGAAGACGACGAACTCCCCGTCCTTCGTATATTGGTCGGACAACTGCTTGGTCAGCTGCCATTCCGCTCCACCGGTCCGCTCCGGCATTCCCTTGTGTTGGACGATATCCGTGCCCCTCACTTCGGGGTCGATATCATGCGAATGGTCGGAGAACGCGAACCAGTCATAATTGTAGAACCGGGCCGCGATCAAGGCGTCTTCCGGATCGCCCGTAGCGTCATGGGAAATGTTCGTATGGTTGTGCGTCGTTCCGTAGTAATGGTTGCCGCCGGTAAACCGTTCGGCCACCCGGAATTTCCAGCTGAACGACGATGCATTTCCGATGCCGTCTTCGGCGGAGACGGTGACCGTATGTTCACCCACGCTCAGATCGTCCGCCGGATCCAGCGCCAGTTCAACGCGGCTCTCCGAAATCTGGGCTTTCGCGGTGAAATCGGCGCCGTCAATCAGGATGCGAACGGTGCTCGTGTTGACGCCGTTCGGATCTTCCATCTCCACGGAGATGACCGGATGCGCCGTCTCGACCTCCGATCCGTTTCGTGGAACTTCGTTGAAGTAAGACGGACCGTCAGTGTCCGGCACCACCGGAACCTCGAACGGCTGCGCGCTGCTGCCCACATTCTTCTTCTGGCCATCCAGCGTCGACGCTTCAATATAATAGTAGAATTTCCCTTCCGGCACATTCGCTTTCGGGATCTTGCCGTTGTAGTTCTGACCGTCCGCCGTCGTCATGAGCACGGACTTGTATGCGGGATCGGACTCAGCCTTGTAGTAAACGGCCACCTCATCCGCGTACTTGGCCTGCGCACGGAAATGAACATCGAAGCCGATATACGCCTTTTCCAGCGGCTGATGGCTCAGTTGCAGTTCTCCCCTGACATCGGCGCTTGTTCTCGGCAACACCACATAACCATCGTCGTAAGGAGCATTCCGCTTGCTTTGCGCAAGGATGCCGATGAATCGGAACGATTCGCCCAACCCCAACTGCTGGACATCGATGCCGGTCTTGCCCAGAATGCGCACGATGGCGGAGTTTCCGTCGTCATCCGAAACCGTCAGATCGTAATCGGGACCCAAAGCCGGAATATTGGTCAGCTTGCCCGATACGGCCACCAATTTCCCTTCCTGCGGCTCGGCCTTCGTCATATCGCTCAGATCGGCCAGGGAGATATTGGCAGGCGCCGGTACGGCATCATCTCCCGTATAGTCGATGGACTGCGCCACAAACTGCAACGTCCCCGCGGCAAGTACCGGGTAACCCGAAACCTTGAATTTCTTTCCGGGCACCACGGGCGTGCCCGCACCCAACGCCGACGGATCTTTCCCGCCGATGACGTTGATGCCGCCCGTCGGGTCCTGCAGATGGAAGTTCGCGGGTTCTTCACCCAGCGCCTGATTGGCGGTCGTCGCCACCCCTTCAATAACCGTCCGGTACCCGATATGAAGCGGCATGCCGTTCGAATCCACCGCCCGCAAATCGCCAATCGGAAGTACCGCGCCGGGATCGGGCGACAGATCGATGCGGGCATAAGCGCTCTCCGAAGCCGACGCCGGATCGGCATGCGTGACGAAGACCGATTGGGCATTCCCCGTGTTGGCGAAGTTGAGCGTGAAGGCGCCGCTCGCATCGGCGACGGCCGTTCCGACCTCGGTCAGGTTGGGGATGATGCCCTGGTTGTCCGAGACATGGACGCGCACGGTTGCGTTTGCCGGCACGGAACCCGCAGCTCCCGTCACCGTCGCCGTTCCGCTTGCGTCCGTGAAGTTGATCCTGGACGCGTCAGGCATCGCCATGAACGTCGAGTTCCGGATTACGATCTCTTTCGGATCGTTGGTCGACATCGGGATGTTCATCACAAAATCCTGCGACGGATTTCTCGTGAACCAACCGTTGCCCGCGCCAATGACCCCTCTCGGATCGGAACCGGCGTCCGTCTTGCGCAGAATCGTGCCGGCCGACACATTGGTCAGATAGAGCGGCGATCCCCACTTGTCGGTCTTGAAGGCAAAATCGGTGTTCGTTCCGTTGCCGTAAGCGAGCAAATCGATCAGGTTGGGGTCATCCTGGCTTGATATACTGTTGGTGGTGTGAGCCAACGCCAGAATGCCGCCGGTGCTGCCGCTGGGGTTCAACGTCGACGTCTTATCCGCCGCGACAGGCAGATCTGCCCCGTTATTGCCCGAATTGCCCGTTACCAGGTAATAACCGCGGGCCTTGATCGTCCCGGTCAACACAATCCGGGTATTGCTGTTCGTACCCAGGGACGTACCCGTCGCAGAACCGTATTGAATGCTCCATTCTCCGTTGAAGTCGATATCCCGGTCCGTTGTGTTGTACAGTTCGACAAACTTCGTCTTGTAGAACGCTCCGCTGTTGCCGGCGTTGGGATAGAACTGGCTGATGACGATATCCCCCGGCTTGTATTGCTCACGGTAGGGGATGAGGACCTTTTCGCTTTCCTTTTTGCCGGTTTCTTTCGCGGTGATGTACACCTGGGTCTTGTTGTCCGGATTCGTCAACGTCAGTTCGAATGAACCGTCCGGATCAGACACCGCGTCGCCGCCGAACGAATTATCGTCGAAATAGGCCGTGACCGTCGAATTGCCGGGAACCGCACCTGCGATGCCCGTCACCTTGCCGGCATGGAATGTGATCCGATCCGCAACCGGAACTGCGGTCTGCGCCACGGAGATCTTCACCGCGGAACTTTCGGTTTTGCCCTCCTCCATGGCGGTTACCCAGGTATCCGATGCTCCGCCGAGGTTGATCTGGATGGGCCCGAACGAACCGTCAGGAGCCGCATGGTCAAACCAACCGTATACCGCATTCACTACGGATCCAGGATCCATCAGATAGACAAATACTTGCGCGCCGCCTGCCACCGACCCCGCCTGACCGGTCATCTCCCCGTTATCCGTGAGGGTGATTTTGCCGGCGTCCGGCCGGGCCGTCTGGCTGCTGTCCGCCGGAACGGGGAAGCCGGTTACGGAGATTTCGGCCATTCTGCTGTTGCCGTTAGGCGCTACGCTGCCACCATTAATGCTGGTTCCGGACGCTACGGTCCATCTGAGGTAGACCGACGGCTGGTCATCCAAATCGCCGGGCAAATCCCGCTGGTAGGCGGATGACACCGTTGTGTTGATCTGATAAACCGTCGAGCCGCCCGCGTCCTGAACATCGGCGAAATTGGCGCCATCCAGACTGTACTGCAGTTTGAAGTCCCTCGGGCCCGTGTTGGTCCCCCACTGTTGCCACGAGACCGCAAGCTGCGAATAGCCCAGCGTACTGAGCTGGACCTGCCAATAGTCCCCTTCTTCCCAGCCGTTCGTATAAAGGCTTTTGTTCGACGAGGTATGACTGACTGTGCTTGCCTTTGCATGCGAAAACCCGCCGCCCTGACCTTCGATCGACATCACAGGAAGATCGACCGAACCGGGATTGCCGGAAAAAACGAAGCTCCATTTGGCTACCGTTTCCGCCCCAGATGCCCAGGCCATTGGAGACGGCACGTACGGCAACACCAGAGTTATTGCCAATAAAACGGATAAAAAGCGGTTGAACAGCCGCTTGCGTCTCCCGGGAAAACCGGTTCGCCTTTTGACTGTCATCGCACTTACCTTCCCTTCCTGTCGAACTTTCCCTGTCCAACCACGCCAAGTGAAATCTTCTTCTCGTTACCGACTGAAAATGGCAACAAAACCATATACACCAATGCACGCCACTTGATGCCTTCCGAAAAAACTGGTAAACTGTAAAAGGCCCTTAGCGCATACTAAAAAAAGGATGCGCTGAGCCGAGCGACCGTCTGTCAAATGCGCCCTGCCACAAGCCCTTTGACAGACGGTCATTTCTTTTTCCCGCCACACATCGCATAAACATGATCAATCCTTTTTTTCGTAAGAAGCGGCCTCCTTTCAAACTGAAAAATTGTAAAGAGTGGTTTTTTTATTTTGCTTTCATTGCTATAGTATAGCTGAGAAATTTGGAGGTGTAAACACTTTCAGAACACTTCCACCATATTTCCGCTTTCGGTCGGCCTCCGCCGTCCTTTTTCCGGCAAGCCGCTCGGCCGGCAAGCCGCCGAACCCGCGTGAAAAAAACGCCCCGCGCGGATCCGTCGGGGAAGCCGCGAAATGACGCCTTCAGCCGCGCTTCCCGGCCGTCCGCTTCCGCTTGACGTCTCCACACGGCTGCGGCCGACTGCACAACAGAGGAAACGGTCGCATCAGGAGCAGCCCCTTGCCGGCTCGCCATCGGGATTTCAATTGACATGCCTGCCTTCTACCTTGACACCCACAATGAAAACGGTTATATTCACATGTGTTCAAAATGATTTGAAATTATATTCATTATTGGCGGCGTGACCGATTGGGTGAACCTGCCGTTTGTAAGGAGCGGATTGCCATGTCAAGCGGTTTGAATCACATTGACGAAGCGGTTGCCTGCATCCGGGACCGTCTGCGGACTCTGCCCGAGATCGGTCTCATTCTGGGCTCCGGACTGGGCGTTCTGGCCGACGAGCTGGCCGACCCCGTCATCATTCCTTTCGGAGACATCCCTCACTTTCCCGTCTCGACCGTCGCGGGTCATTCCGGCATGATTGTGGCCGGCACGCTGGAAGGGAGACAGGTGCTCATCCTGAAAGGGCGCGTACATTATTATGAAGGGTACGGTATGCGGAAAGTCGCATTCCCGGTCTATGTGATGAAGCGTCTGGGCGTCAAGACGCTCATCGTCACCAACGCCGCCGGCGGCATGAACCCTTCCTTCGCGCCGGGTGACCTGATGCTCATCACCGATCACATTAACTTCACCGGCTACAACCCGCTCATCGGCCCCAACGCAGACGAATTGGGGCCGCGTTTTCCGGACATGTCCCAACCCTATGACCGCGGGCTTCGCGAACTTGCGAAGGAAACGGCCGCGCGCCTCGGCATCCGTCTGCAAGAAGGCGTTTACGCGGCCGTATCCGGTCCTTCCTACTGCACGCCGGCGGAACTGCGCATGCTGGCCGCGCTGGGAGGAGACGCGGTCGGGATGTCCACCGTTCCCGAAGTGATCGCCGCTGCCCATTGCGGCCTCCGGACACTCGGAATTACCTGCATTACCGATATGGCCGTGGCGGATCATCTGGAACCGTTGACCCACGAGCAGGTGGTCCGGGTGGCGGAGGAGACGCGGCCGAAGTTCGTATCTTTGCTCAAGGCCGTAATCAGCGGGGTGAACGAATCATGAGAATGGTCGATCTGATCGTCAAGAAGCGGAATGGCGACGAACTGTCCGGGGAAGAGATTGCATTTATTGTGGAGGGATACACCCGGGGCGACATCCCCGACTACCAGATGTCGGCATGGGCGATGGCCGTATTTTTCCGCGGCATGACCCCGCGGGAGACGGCCAGCCTGACGATGGCGATGGCAAGCTCCGGGGATCAGGCGGACCTGTCCCGCATCCGCGGGGTAAAGGTGGACAAGCACAGCACCGGCGGTGTCGGGGATACGACAACGCTGGTGGTGGCGCCGCTGGTCGCCGCCGCCGGCATTCCCGTGGCCAAAATGTCGGGCAGGGGCCTGGGGCATACGGGCGGAACCATCGACAAACTCGAGTCGATCCCCGGTTTCCGGGCGGAATTGTCCGCGGATGAGTTCGTCGATCAGGTGAACCGCATCGGGCTCGCCGTCATCGGCCAATCCGGCAACCTGACGCCCGCGGACAAGAAGCTGTACAGCCTTCGCGATGTGACCGGCACCGTCAATTCCATCCCGCTCATCGCCAGCTCCATCATGAGCAAGAAAATCGCCGCCGGCGCGGACGCGATCGTGCTGGACGTGAAAATCGGTTCCGGCGCGTTCATGAAATCCATCGAAGAGGCCAGACGGCTGGCGGAAGCGATGGTGGAAATCGGCCGGTCCGTCGGCCGGCGGACGGTGGCGGTCATCAGCGACATGGATCAACCGCTGGGCTTCGCCGTCGGCAATGCGCTGGAGATTCGGGAAGCGATCGACACGCTGCGCGGGGAAGGACCCGAAGATCTGACGCGCCTTGCGCTGACGCTCGGCGCCCACATGGTGGCGCTCGGCGGTGGCGCCCGCGATCATGAGGAAGCATACGCCAAGCTGGAGCGGCATCTCCTCCGCGGCGATGCGTTGGAGAAGTTCCGGCAGTTTATCGCCGCGCAGGGCGGAAACACGGAAGCCGTCGATCGGCCGGAGTTGCTGCCGCAGGCGAAATATCGCATCGAGGTTCCCGCGCCTGCAGACGGACACGTGCACGCGATACGGGCGGAAGAGATCGGTCTGGCCGCGATGATGCTGGGAGCCGGACGGGCCACGAAAGAATCGGTGATCGACCCGGCGGTTGGCGTCCGGCTGGAGAAAAAAATCGGCGATGCCGTCCGTCGAGGCGAAACGATCGCCGTCATCCACGCCAACCGCGAAAATGTGACGGACATCCGGAGCAAGATCGAGCGCGCCTTCGACATCTGCCCGGAGCCGCGGGAGAAACCCCGGCTGATCCACGATATTGTGCGATAACGGAGAATTCGCCGGATTGCGCGAGATCCGGCGCGATTCCGTTTCGCCGACGAAGGAGAAGGAACATTGAACATGAAGTTTGAACGCATTGCCGTCATCGTGCTGGACAGCGTCGGCATCGGCGAGCTGCCGGACGCCGCGGCTTTCGGGGACTCGGGCGCGCATACGCTTGGCCATATCGTACGGAGCGTGCCGGATATTTCGCTGCCGAATCTGCGCGAAATGGGACTCGCCAACATCGCGCCCCTCGGCGATTGGCCGCCCGCTCCGGCGCCGCGCGCTTATTACGGCAAAATGGCGGAAGTGTCCGCCGGCAAAGATACGGTGACCGGTCATTGGGAACTGGCGGGGCTGAACATCCGGACGCCGTTCCGTACCTTTCCGGACGGTTTTCCGGACAAGTTGATCCGGGCATTCGAAGCTGAAACGGGACGCGCGGTGATCGGCAACAAGCCGGCATCCGGAACGGAAATCATCCGCGAACTCGGCGAAGAACACATGACAACCGGCGCGTGGATCGTCTATACGTCCGCGGACAGCGTGCTCCAGATCGCCGCGCACGAGGATGTCGTCCCGCTCGAGGAACTGTACGAAGCGTGCCGCATCGCCCGCCGGCTCACCCTGTCGGACGAGTACGCGGTATGCCGGGTTATCGCCCGACCGTTCATCGGCAGGCCGGGCGAATTCCGGCGGACGCCCAATCGCCGCGACTTCGCGGTGAAACCGCCAAAGCCGACGGTGATGAACGCGCTCAAGGACGGAGGATACGACGTCATCGCCGTGGGGAAGATCAGCGACATCTTCAGCGGCGAGGGCATTACGCGCGCCGTGCCGACCAAGAGCAACGCGGAAGGCATCGACGTGACGCTGTCGGAACTGCGTCAGCCGTTTCGCGGACTGCTGTTCGTCAATCTGGTCGATTTCGACTCTCTTTACGGTCATCGGCGCGATCCCGAAGGATACGCGCGGGCGCTGGAAGCATTCGACCGGGCGATCCCGGAATTGACGGGCCTGCTGGGTGAACGCGATCTGCTCGTTATTACGGCCGATCACGGCAATGATCCCACCCATGCCGGCACCGATCACACCCGGGAGTACGTGCCGCTGCTCCTCGCAAGTCCCGCCTTTCGGAGGACGGGCGACCTGGGCGTGCGGTCGACTTTCTCCGATCTGGCGGCGACGCTGGCGGACAATTTCCATGTGCCGTTCGAAACGCACGGACGCAGTTTTTTGAAGGAACTGGAATGACTCCTATTGGAACGGGAGGAGATGCCTTTGACCATGCCCAACACCGAAGCGATCGCCGAAGCGGCGGCGTTTATCGCCGCCAGCAGCCCCGTCCGCCCGGAAATCGGCCTTATCCTCGGCTCCGGGCTTGACGTCATCGGAGACAAAGCGGAGAACGCGATCCGTTTGCCGTATGCTTCCATCCCGCATTTTCCGCAATCGACGGTATCGGGACATGCCGGTCAATGGGTGCAGGGGGAATTGGCCGGCCGGCGGGTGGCGCTCATGCGCGGACGCTTCCACTTGTATGAAGGTTACACTCCGCAACAAGTTGCGCTGCCCGTCCGCGTCATGAAGGCGCTCGGCGTGAAGACGCTCGTCGTCACCAACGCCGCAGGCGGCGTCAACGATGAGTTCCGGCCCGGGGATCTGATGCTGATCACCGATCATCTCAATCTGACGGGCCGCAATCCGCTCATCGGCCCGAACGACGACACCATCGGTCCGCGGTTCCCGGACATGTCCGAAGCCTACAGCCAGCGGTGCCGCCGGCTGGCCGAAGATGCGGCTGCGTCGCTTGGCATATCGCTGCGGAAAGGCGTATACGCCGGCCTTGCCGGACCGTCATACGAGACTCCCGCCGAAATCCGCATGCTGAGGAAGCTCGGCGCCGATGCCGTCGGCATGTCCACGGTTACGGAAGTGATCGCCGCCCGACACGCCTGCCTGGAGGTGCTGGGCATTTCCTGCATCAGCAACATGGCCGCCGGCATGCTCGACCAGCCCCTGTCCCACGAAGAAGTGCTGGAGACAGCGGAACGGGTGAAGGAAACGTTCCTCTCCCTGGTGCTCGCGCTTGTCGGAAAGCTGTGATCCTTCCCGGCGGCCATCATCGCCCGTCCAATGGCGGATGGCCGCCATCCGCCCACAATTCCGGCCGCGACGTCGTCACGGCCGTTGCTCCCGCTTCGAGCGCAGCCGCAACTTCCTCGCGCGTGCGGATCAGGCCGCCCGCGATGACGGGGACGCCGGTGCGCTCGCGCACCTCCCGGATCCACTGCGGCAAGAGACCCGGCAGCACCTCGATCAGATCGGGGTGCGCCTGCTTCGCCACCTCGACGCTCGTGTCGATCGCCCCCGAGTCGATCAGGAACAGCCGCTGGATCGCGAGCACCCCGTTCTGCTTCGCCTTGCGGATGACCGCGGCCCGGGTCGAGATCAGCCCCGCCGGCCGGATCTGCTGGCACAGAAATTCGGCCGCGTATTCATCGTTCTTCAGCCCGTCGATCAGATCGGCGTGCAGCAGCACGCGCTTGCCGTGATCCGCCGCGAGCTTCACCATCGGCTGCAGCAGGCCGAGCCGCCCGCCGAGCAGCACGAGCCAGGCGGCGTCCGATTTCAGCAGCCGCTCCAGTTCCCTCGGTTGTCTGACGGCGGGCAGCAGCCGCTGTCCGCCGAACGGATGGTCGCTTCGCACGGATCATTCCTCCTTGACTGTCGGACTGCGGCGCCATGGTCGGACCGCCTCCGATCCGCGTGCGCAACAACTTCGCCGGAAGGCATGAAAAAACCTGCCGGCGCGGTCTTCACGCGACCATGCCGGCAGGCGATTCATCCCTTCTGTGCGGCGAGTTCCGCGAACAGCCGCTTCTTGAGCTCGCGGTTGCGCTCCTTGAACAGCTCGTTGTGCGAGGACACCATGCCCCATCCCGGCGCGTCGGGCGCGATGTACTGCTTCGCCCGGTTGACCGCGTTCGCGGCGTCCTGGAAGCAGCCGGCGATCAGGTGCAGCTTGCCCTCGTGCCAGAGGATGTCCCCGGCCGCGAACAGCCCCGGCACGCTCGTCTCGCCCGACGGCGTCCCCTTCACGCAATACTCGTCCTTCATCTCGATGCGGACGTTGCTGTTCGCGATGATGTCCGTCTCCCGATCGTAGCCGTGGCAGACGACGAGATCGTCGATCTCGAGCTCCGCGGTCGAGCCGTCCTCGAGATCCCGGAGCGCGACCCGCCCGATGCGGTCCTCGTCCGATGCGGACGGAATCAGCCGGACGATCCCGGTGTTCGGCAGGCAGACGACGCCGTTCTTCTCCAGCATCGTCACCGAGGCTTCGTGGCCCTTCAGCGTGTCCTTGCGGTACGTCAGGTACACCATCCGCGCGAACTCGCTCAGCTCGTTCGCCCAGTCGATCGCCGAATTGCCGCCGCCGGCGATCAGCACCGTCTTGTCCCGGAACCGGCCGATCGACTTCACGGTGTAGTGCAGGTTCGACGCCTCGTACCGGTCCGCCCCTTCCAGGTTCAGCTTCATCGGCTTCAGGATGCCGTAGCCGATCGCGAGGATGACGGTCCGCGAATAGTGCGATCTGCCCGACGCCGTCCTCAGCACGAACATGCCGTCCCCGTCCTTGTCGATCGCGGTGACCTTCTCGTTCAGCACGACCTCCGGATTGAACGCCGTGCCCTGCTGCACGAGAAATTCGATCAGCTTCTCGCCCGTCGTCGGAGGCAGGCCGCCGACGTCCCAGATCACCTTCTCGGGGTAGACGTTGATCTTCCCGCCCAGAAAAGGCTGGAATTCGATAATCTTCGTCTTCATCTCGCGCAGCCCGCTGTAAAAAGCGGCATAGAGGCCGGCCGGGCCGCCGCCGATGATCGTGACGTCGAACAGTTCGCGTTCATCCGCCATTTGCGGTTCCTCTCCTTGCGGACCATCGAATGGTTGCTTTCCCTCTGTCCGGTTCGATATTGAGAATCATTATCATAAAACAAGCGTCGCATCAAATATTATCACCGCGCCGCCCGCGTGTCAACTACAGGCAGCCCGGTGTCCCCCCATGTTCATAGGCCGTTGCCGAACGACAGGCCGTTGCCGAACGCCGCCCCGCCGGGCGGCCCGCCTCACAGCCCCATCCATTCGGCCAGCGGACGGAACATCGCCTCGACCAGATCGGTCGGCCCGGGCGCGCCCGGGAAGTAGCGCAGGAAGGCGGCGAGCAGCACGCCCAGGCCGAGCAGCAGGAGGAACGCCGTCCTCTCCTTCGTCCGCTGCCGGCCGAGCCCCGGCCACCCCCGGAGAAAAATGAGCGCCGCCGCGATCGCCACAACGAGCAGCGTCCATCCCTTCACCATTCCCGGTTCCCGTCCCCGGGCCGGGTGATCATCGAGCCGCTTTCGCCCGGCCGCAAAATTTTCGCGTCGACTTCCACCCTGACCTCCACCTCCGGCAGCTTCTCGTCCCACCGGTCCCGCACCTTCCGCCATTCGCGCGGATATTTCCGGTGAAAAGCGTCCGCGAACCCCATCACGTCCGTCTTCATCTCATGCTCCGTCGACAGCACCTGCGGGAACGGGGACCAGGGGTTGTCTTCGATCAGTTCCTCGATGTACCCGCTCTCCAAGATGCCGTCGATGTCGATCCGGCCGAGCCGGGTTGTCACGTCCTCGATCAGCGCCGCGTCGGCCAGCCCTTCGATGTAGGCGACGATCACCCGCGTGCGCGAGAGGCGGCCAATTTCGAGCTCGCGCATCTTGAGCCGGGGGCTGCGGATCTTGCGGCGCAGCTGGGCGGTGTTGTCGGCGAGCGTCTCCGTGAAGCCTTCGCGCGAGCCGCGGATGACCGGCTCCGCCTTGGGCTCGTCGGGGCTGCGCTTCTCCCATTTGGACAGGCCGAACGCGACGCCGCCGGGCCGCCCGTCGATCAGCAGCACCGCGCCGCCTGTCGAGATCTCCCGCACCGCGTCCGCGATGTCCGCCACCGGTTTCGCGCCGGACACCGGGATCCTGAGGTTCGCCAGTCGGTCCGGCGAATCGGGCGGCTGGACGGAAGGCTGTTGAGCAGGCGGCTGTTGGGTGGTCGGCTGTCGGGTCGGCGGCGGGCCGGGCGATTGCTCCGGCTGTGCGGGCGATTGGCCGGGCGGCGGCGCTGTCGGTTGCGGTCCGGACGGCTGGGCGGGCGGTTCCGCAGCCCGCGGTTGCCCCTGTGACTGCGCCGGTTGCCCGGGCGGCTGCGCGGAAGGCTGCGCCGCCTGCGGCGCGGGCGGCCCCTCCGGCTGCCCGGGCGGCTGTTCGGGCGGTTCCGCTGCCTGCGGCGGGCCCTGCGACTGCGCCGGCTGCCCGGCCGGCTGCGCGAAAGGCTGCGCCGCCTGCGGCGCGGGCGGCCCCTCCGGCTGCCCGGATGGCGGCCGGGCGGGAAGATCGGCCGTCTGCAACATGAGCGGGGCGAGCACGCACCGGTCGAGCTCCTCGATGTTGGTCAACCCGTCGACATAGAGCACGAGCGCGTTCGTCCCGTCTCCGGTCGCGAACCGGCGGAACACGACATCGGCGCAGTCGGCGTACACGTCCCGCAGCAGGCTCTCGTTCTCGCCCAGATTGGCGGAGAGCGGCGCCTGCATCCGCGGATCCGCCCGCATGTCGGACGGCGGCAGACTGGCGGGCCGCCCGGACGGATTGCGAGCCAGGCCTTCCATGTCGCGCGATCATCCTCCTCCCATCGTCCGCCGGCGGCCGCATTCCGACGAAACGGACACATCTTGTTTGTGACAAATCCGGCTTTTCCGGCATCCCGACGAAACGGAAACACACTATTCGCGCCGAAACAACCCGACAAACGCCCCGATCGGACAAACAAGAACGTTCAGTTTCGTCAGAAATCCGAATGACGACTTCCCGGCTGAATAACGACGCCCAGTTTCGTTGGCGCTCGACCGTCACTCGACCTTCACTCGACCGTCACTCGACCGTCACTCGACCGTCACTCGACCTTCACTCGACCTTCACTCGACCGTCGCCCGAACGGCGCCCGACTCACCTCCGGCGACCGCCTCCAATGGTAATATGTCCCCGCGCATGCAGACGCATACTGTGCCGGAAAATGCTAACCGCCTCCGCCGCCGGGCATCCCTCTCCCGACGATGAAGGCGATTTTGGGGCCGCGCCCGCCGCTTACTTCTCGCGGATCTCGTGCAGCTTGATCGCCAGCTGCAGCCGGAGCCGCGTCTCCGCGTCGTCGAGCGGAATGCCGAGCTCGCCGCGGATCCGCTCCAGCCGGTAGGCGACCGTATTGTAATGGACGAACAGCCGCTCCGCCGTCTCCTTCACGTTGCCGTTGCACTCGAAGTACGCCTTCAGCGTCTCGATCAGCGCGCCCGGGCTGTAATGCCGGCTGTCGTGGGAGAGCAGCGGCCGCAGCGTCTCCTCCGTGAACTCCTCTGCCTCGGGGCTGCCCGCGAGCCGGTATAGCAGCAGGTAAGTGCCGAGCCGGCCGTACGCCACGACATCGTCCCGCATCCGGCACAGCTCCGCCACTTCGGCGGCGCGCCGCGCCTCCCTGTAGCTTTCCGGCACATCGCCCCGGGAACCGACCCATCGTCCCAGGCAAAAACGGAACCGCCCGAACTTCAACGTCTGCCGCAACGACGACACGATCTCCCGAACCCCGGCGTCGTCCTCGGCGTGGCCGAACGGACCGGCCCCGCGGGAAGCGGAAGCCGCGGCGCTCGCGGCAGTACGCGCGCCTGCCACGGCCGTGACGGCGCCGGCGGCAGCGGCCGCCCGTGAGTCGGCGGCGCTCGCGACAGTACGCTCGCCGGCGGCGGCAGCGGCCGCCCGTGAGTCGGCGGCGCTCGCGACAGTACGCTCGCCGGCGGCGGCAGCGGCCGCCCGTGAGTCGGCGGCGCTCGCGACAGTACGCTCGCCGGCGGCGGCAGCGGCCGCCCGTGAGTCGGCGGCGCTCGCGGCAGTACGCTCGCCGGCGGCGGCCGCGACCGACCGCGAGCCGGGAACTGCCGCGACTGCGTCCGGAGCGGTCCGCGGCCGGGAGAACAGCGCGACCAGCTCGCCGTCCAGCACCGTCCAGCGCACCGCCGCGCCCGGCTCCCGCCCCGGCGCGCGCCCGAACCCGAGCTGCCGCGCCGCTTCCTGCAGCGCATGCGCGGGCGGGCGCCCGCCCTCGAAGCGGACAAGGCCGACGCGGTACTCGTCGCCGTCCGCGATCGGGCAGCCGCACGCCTCGGCGCGCAGCCTGAGGTCCGACGGCGACACGATGCGGCCGGCGATCCAGTCCTGCAGGAACTGGCCGATATACTTCGCCTCGATCCGCTGCCGCGCGGCCCTGTTGCTGATCTCGAAGCCGACGAGCTCGGCCGCCCAATTCATCGTCAGCATGTCGACGATATCGTATTCGCGCCGCAGCTCGAACAGGAGCAGCAGCACCGGCTGCCGCGGCCCGTCCAGCGCGGCGGCGCAGTACACCCGCACATTGCGCCCGCCGACCGGCATGAAGCACGTCTCCATCGCGCTGTCCTCGCGCAATTTCGCCCAGCCGGCCGGGCCGATCCCGGCGACGGCCTCCGCCGCGCCGGGCGAGGCGAGACACCGGTCGTCTCCGTCGAGCAGGACGGCCGGATTGCCGAGCATCGACTCCACCAGCTCGAGAAAAGCCGCAAGCCCGTCCCCCTGCAGCAGCGTGCGGGACAGGCGCTGGACGCGGCTCTGCAACGTCGACAGCTGGCGCGATTCCTGGACGAGCACCCGCTCCATCACTTCGCGGACCACGTCCGAGAACGCCGTGGAGGGCGGCAGCTCGATCAGCGGCAGGCCGTGCTCGTTCGCGGCGCGGATCGCGCCCTCCGGCACCTTGTCGATGAACCGCTTCGTCTTGATGCCGAGCGCCGAGACGCCCTTCGCCGCAAGCTGCGCGACGAGCGTCTCGAACGCCTCCGGCTGCTGCCGGAACGGGTAGCCGGTCGTCATCAGGAACTCGCCCGGCCGCACCCAATCGGCGACGTCCGGCACCTCCATGACGTTCACGCGCGTGACGGCGGCGCCGAGACCGGTCTCCCCGCCAAGCAGAACGGCATCCCGGAAATGCGGGATGCGCAAGAGATCCCGGACGATCAGGCCGCCCGGGCGATCGTGCGTTTCGCCTTCCATCCGATCCGGCATCGCTTCACCCCCCGCCGGCCAAGGCCGCAATGAACGCTTCGGCGGAACACGTCCAGCCGAAAATGCCGCCCTGCTGCCACACCATCCGCAGCGCCGCCTCGTGGTCGGCCGGGTCGAACGCCGCCGTCGCGTCCTCCAGCACGAGGCATTCGAAGCCGCGGTCGTTCGCCTCGCGCAGCGTCGTATGGACGCACACATGCGTCGTGACGCCGGCCAGCACGAGCGACCCGATGCCGCGTTCGAGCAGCCGGGCCTCGAGGTCCGTCCGGTAGAACGCCCCCTTGCCGGGCTTGTCGATCACGAGCTCACCCGGCGCCGGGGCGAGCTCCGGCACGATCGCGTGGCCGGGCTCCCCGCGCACGAGGATGCGCCCCATCGGGCCGGGGTCGCCGATGCCCGCGCCCTGCCGGCGGCTGCGGCGCAGCTTCGACGGCGGACAGTCGGACAGATCCGGCAGATGGCCCTCGCGCGTATGAACGACGGCGAGGCCGGCCGCGCGCGCCGCGGCGAGCGCGGCGGCGACCGTCGGAATGATGCGGCGCGTCAGGGAGACGTCGTTGCCGAGCAATTCGCCGAAGCCGCCGGGCGCGCAGAAATCGTTCTGCATGTCGATGACGACGAGCGCCGTCCGCTCCGGATCGAACTCGAACGGGTACGGTCGCGCGCCGGTAACGGCGAGCCGGCCGCTCATGCCGTCCCGCCTCCCGACGCGCCGATTCCGCCCGCCGGCCGGACCGCGCCCCGACCCGGCGGAAGCGCGACATCCGCCTTCGTCGTCCCGAACCGCGCGTTCGGCGGCGGCGCGTCCTCGACCGGCAGGAACACGCTGATCTGCTCGCTCGGCTCATCCCCGTCGTTCAGTACCGAGTGGACGACGCCCGCCGGCACGTGGAACGTGTCGCCCGCTTCGCACGGAAGCCACTCGCCGTCCGCGTAGAGCAGCACCCGGCCGGCCGTGATGTGGATCAGCTCGGCCACGTCGTGATAGTGCGGCAGCACGCCGCCGCCCGGCTCGATCCGCTCCCACAGCACCGAGCTGACCCGGACGCCGAGCCCGTCGGCCTCCGCCGCGCTCAGCATTTCCCGGTGGTACAGCCCCGGATGATCGCCGATCGGTTCCCACGCGTCGAGGCGCGTCCGCTTGACGATCGTCCGCCCGCGCGTCTCCGGTGTCATGCGCCCATCTCCCTTCCGCTCAACGTCCTTCCGCTCAACGTCCTGTTCCGTGCTCAACCTTGCCACACCCGCGTCGGCTTCGGAAAGCCTTCGCCCGTGCCGTCCGTGACGACGACCTCGTCTTCCCACGGCAGCCGGTACCGCCCGGCCACCAGATCATGCATGTACGTGTACGGACAATCCGTCGCGCCGCCCGCCACCGCCACATAGCCGCGGTGCCCGAGCTGATAGATGTTGTTCTCGACGCCCCACAGCCTGCGCGCTTCCCGGACCAGAGCCGGCCGCACCTCGCCCGTCACGATCTCGTCGGGGCGGCCGCCGCCCATGACGAGCGGCATCCCGTCGAAATTCACGATCATCGCCTCGCCCATCGAATCGAACGTGCCGTCCGACCCGCACATGCACACCGAAACGGTGTACATCAGGTTGCAGAACGCGTTCGCCTGGTTCGTCACGCGCCACGCGTGGCGGATCGGCGCCGTGTACCCGGCGGTGCGGATCATGATGTCCGCGCCGCGGTACGCGCATTCCCGCGCCATCTCCGGGAACATCCCGTCATGGCAGATGATGAGCGCCAGCTTGCTGCCGTTCGGCCCGTCGCACACCGGGATGCCGAGGTTGCCCGGCTCCCACGGCTCCACCGGCACCCACGGGTGCAGCTTCCGGTAGTGGAGCCGGATCTCGCCCTCATCGTCGATGATGAGCCCGGTGTTGTACGGATTGCCGTCCGGATTCAGCTCCATGATCGAGAAGCAGCCCCAGATCCGGTGCGCCCTGCACGCCTCCCGGAACGCCCCGACCTCCGGGCCGTCGACCCGGCACATGATCGCCGGATCGGTGTTCATCGACAGGCCGTGCAGCGAATATTCCGGAAAAACAATCAGATCCATCGTGCGCATCCCGCGTCGCGCCTTGCCGACTATCTCGACGATGCGCCGCGTCTGCGCCGCAAGCTGCTCCGGCGTGTCGACCACCGGCAGCTGAAGCTGCGCGAGGCCGATGACGACGCCGTCAGGCGATTTGTTCAAGCCGCCGAGTCCGCTCATGGATGATCCCCCCGATGTCAGATTTCAGTGACGCGGTCACTTCGGAATCGTGCCGATGACGCCTTCGACGAACCAGTCCATCGACTCCAGCTCGTCGATCGTCGGAATGACGCCCTCCGCGAAAACCACCTCACCGTCCTGCTTCTTCACCGGACCGGCGAACGGATGCAGCGCGCCGTCGATGATCGCCTGCTTCATCTCCCCGACGAGCGCCTTCACGTCGTCCGGAACGTTCTTCCCGAAGTCCGTCAGCATGACGGTGCCGTCCGCCAGCGTGCCGCGATATTTGCCGTCGTACATGCTGCCGTCGAACCGGCCTTCCAGCGCCGTCTTCGTCATGTTCACGAACAGATCCGGCCAGTTCCAGACCGAACCGACGATCCAGCCTTCCGGCGCCAGCGAGGACGCGTCCGCGTGGTAGCCGACCGACATCGCGCCGCGGCGCTCCGCTGTCTCGATGACCGTCTTCGTGCAGTCCTGGTGCTGGGTGAGCACGTCCACGCCGCCGTCGATCAGCGAGTTCGCGGCGTTCGCCTGCTGGCCGGGGTCGCACCAGCTGCCCGTGAACACGACGGTCGTCGTGACGTCGGGGTTGACCGACTGCGCGCCGCGCTGGAACGCGTTGACGTTGAGCAGCACCTGCGGAATCGGCACGGAGACGATGTAGCCGAGCTTGTTCGTCTTCGTCATTTTGCCGGCCGCGACGCCCGCCAGGTAGACCGGCTCCCAGATCGTGCCGAAGTACGTGCCGAGATTTTCCGCCGTTTTCAGTCCGCCCTGGTGGAAGAACGCGACGTCCGGATGCCGCGCCGCCACGTTGAGCGCCGGATCGAGGTGGCCGTACGACGTCGGGAAGATGATGTTCGCCCCGTCGTTGATCATCTGCTCCATCACCCGCTCGGCCTCCGCGGTCTCGGGCACGTTCTCGACGCGCAGCACCTTCAGATCCGGGAACGCCTCCTCGACCGCCTGGCTGCCGATGTACGCCGCCTGGTTGTACCCGTAGTCATCCCGCGCCCCGACGAAAATGAACCCGACCGCCGAGCCGCCCGTTCCGACCGCCCCCGACGACGCCTCTCCCGACGAACCGCCCGAATCGGCGGAACCGCCGCCCGAAGTCCCCCCGCCCGACGATCCGCTTCCCGAAGTCGATCCGCTTCCCGAAGTCGATCCGCTTCCCGGCTGGCTGCACGCGGACAGCAGGAAACTGAGCAGGAACGTCATCGCCAGCGCCGCGAACACCCATCTTTTTGCTTTGGTCATTGCAGGTTTCCCTCCCGTGTTTTGCCTTGCTTTGTCTATGGAACCGGCGGCGGCGGGCGGTCAGCCCGCGCCTCCGGGCGAACCCGTGAACACTTTGCCCAGCGCTTCCGGCATGCGGCTCTTCTTGCGGAACTCGACGGCGAGCAGCGCGATCAGCGTGATCAGGTACGGCGCCATGAACAGGAAGTACGGCGAGATCGGGTACCCCTGCTGCTGAACGGTGAGCTGCAGCGCCTGCGCCGCGCCGAACAGCCACGCGCCGACGGCGGCCCGAAGCGGCTTCCAGGCGGCGAAGATGACGAGCGCGACGGCGACGATGCCGCGTCCGGCCGTCATGTTCTCGACCCAGCTGTGCGTGTAGGCGATCGAGAGCTGCGCGCCGCCGAGTCCGGCGAGGAAGCCGCCCGCGAGCACCGCGCCGTACCGGACGAGCTTCGGATTCATCCCGCTGGCGAACAGCGCGTCCTCCCGTTCGCCCGACGCCCGGATGATGACGCCGAGCCGGGTGCGGAACAGCGCGAACCAGATCAGCGGCACGAGCGCGAACGAGACGTAGGTCAGCGGATCGTGATTGAACAGGACGTTCCCGATGAACGGGATGTCCGACAGCAGCGGAATCGGCGTCGGATTGAAGCCGACGATGCTCTCGCTGACGAACTTGCGCCCGAAGAACGCCGTCAGCCCCATGCCGAGGAACATCAGCGTCAGGCCGGTCGCGAGCTGGTTCGCGCCGCGCGAGATGACGAGGAACGCGTGCAGCAGCGCGATCAGCATGCCGCCGGTCCCGCCGGCCAGCGCGCCGAGCCACGGACTGCCTGTCCACACCGTCGTCGCGAAGCCGGCGAGCGCCCCCGCGAGCATCGCGCCCTCCGTGCCGAGGTTGATGACGCCGGCCCGCTCCGATACGAGCTCGCCCTGCACCGCGAAGAGCACCGAGGTGCCGGAGCGGACCGCGCCCGTCAGAATGTCCGCGATCATGCGCGCCTCCCCCTTCCGATCCGGCCGCCCGCGAGCAGGAAGATCAGCACGAGCGCCATCAGAATATGGACCGACGAGGACGGCAGGCCGGAGTTCATCTCCAGCGAGTTGCCGGCGACGGCGATCATGCCGAGCAGGAACGACGTGGCGACGAGCCGGAGCGGATGGTTCCACGCCATCCAGGCGGCAAGGAAGCCGAGGTAGCCGTAGTTCGCGCCGGTCGTCGGGCGAAGCCGCCCTTCGATCCCGGCGATCTCGATCATCCCGGCGATGCCGGCGAGCGCGCCCGCCGCGACCAGCGTCAGAAGCTGCATCCGGCTGACGCGGAATCCGGCCCGCTCCGCCGCGAACGCGTTCGCGCCGAGCACCCGGATCCGGAAGCCGAGCCGCGTCCGGGAGAGCACCCACCAGACGGCGGCGGCCAGAACGACGGCGATCGCGATGCCCGCGTGCAGCCGGGAGCCGTTCAGGACCGGCAGCCTGAGCGCGTCCGAGATCGGCGGCGAGAACGGCCAGTTGAACGACGCCGGATCCTTCAGCGGGCCGTGGACGAACAGCCCGACGGTGTAGAACGCGACATAGTTGAGCAGGAGGCTCGTGATCGTCTCGTTCATGTTGCCCTTCACCCGCAGCAGGGCGGTGATGCCGGCCCAGATCGCGCCGCCCAGCGCGCCCGCGAGCAGCATCGCCGGGATGCCGAACCAGGCGGGGGCGGCCTGCAGCATCGTGACGGCGGCGGCGGTGGAGAGCAGCGCGCCGATCGCGAGCTGCCCTTCGCCGCCGACGTTGATCATGCCGGCCCGGGCGGGCAGCGCCGCGGCGAGTCCGGTCAGCAGGATCGGCGTCGCCTTGATCAGCACTTCGCCGAAGCCGTACCGGTTGCCGAACGCGGACGTGAACATCGAGACATAGAGATCGATCGGATTGACGCCATAGAATAGAAGGAACACGCCGAAGGCCGCGAACGGCGCGGCGAACAGGCCGGCCTGCATCAGCGCGGATTTCGCGCGCGGGGGCAGGCCCCGGCGGGCGGGGGACGGCGCAGCGCCCGTCATGCCCGCCTCCGCGGACTTGCTCGCCAAGCCCGTCGCTCCGGCCCCGGCGGCCGTTTCGGCCTTTTCCGCCGATCCCGCCGCCCGGGCCGGCTCCGCCGCCGCTGCCGCGTTCGTCATGGCGGTTGCGTTGCTTCGCATCATGCGGATTCCCCCTTCAACATGCGGCTTCCGATCGCCGCGGCGTCCGTCTCCTCCGTCCGGTAAGGCCCGTGCAGCCGCCTCCCCGACAGCACGACGATCCGGTCCGACAGCGCGAGCAGCTCGTCAAGATCCTCCGAGAACAGCACGACCGCCGTGCCGCTCTCCGCCAGTTCGATCAGCCGCTGCTGGATGACGCGCGTCGTGCCGATGTCGAGCCCGCGGCTCGGGTAGCTGACGATCAGCGCCTTCGGCTTGCGCAGCAGCGCGCGCGTAAGCACCATCCGCTGCACGTTGCCGCCCGACAGCGTGTCGGCCATGCGCCCGGGATCGGCGAGCGCCAGCGCCCGGGCCTCCCCGCTCGCCTCGAGCGTCTCGCGCACGCCGCGCCAGTCGATGCCGGCGCCCTTCGGCTTCATCGGCAGACCGTCGAGCACCATGTGCTCCAGAATCGTGAAGCCCGGAATGACCGAGTCCCGCAGCGGATCCTCGGAGACGAACGTCACGCCCGCTTCGATGAACGCCCGCGGATCCGCCGGCATCGGTCTGCCGGCCACGCGCAGCTCGCCTTCGGCGAGCGCCCGGAGGCCGAACAGCGCCTCCGCCAGCTCGCGCTGGCCGCTGCCGGAAATCCCGGCGACGCCGAGAATCTCGCCGGCCCGGGCTTCGAGCCGCACATCCGCGAGCACCGTCTCGCCGTGGTCCCCCTTGATGACGCCGCCGGTGATCGTGACGAACGGTTCGGGTTCGGCGGGCGCTTTTTCCCCGCCGGGTTCCCCGTGCGGTCCGTTCCGCCGGCCCACCTGCTGCAGCGACTTGTCCCCGATCATCGCGCGGACGAGCGCGGCCTCGTCCCAGCCCGCCTCCCGGCCCGCCGACCAGACGACCTCCCCGGCGCGCAGCACCGTCACGTGATCGGCGCACGCGAGCACCTCGCGAATCTTGTGGGTGATCAGCAGCACGCCGTACCCGTCGGCGCGGAGCCGCCGGAGCAGATCGAGGAACGCCTCCACTTCCTGCGGCGCCAGCACGCTCGTCGGCTCGTCGAAAATGATCACGCGCGCGTTCTCCGACATCAGCGCCTTGACGATCTCGAGCCGCTGGCGCTGGCCCAGGTCGAGCTGCCAGACCCAGGCGTCGGGATCGACCTTCAGCCCGTACCGGTCGGAAACTTCGCGGATGCGCTCGCGCAGCCGTTTCCGCCGCAGCCGGAAGCCGCCGCCGTGTTCGGCGAGCGCGATGTTGTCCAGCACGGTCATCGCGGGCACGAGCCGGAAATCCTGGAACACCATGCCGATGCCGCGCGCCCGCGCCTTCGCCGGCGGATGGAGCTCGACGGTCTCGCCGTCCATCCGGAACTCGCCTTCGTCCGGGACGTAGACGCCATAGAGCATTTTCATCAGCGTGCTCTTCCCGGCGCCGTTCTCCCCGAGAATCGCGTGGATCGTCCCGCTTCGCACCTCGAGGTCGATGTTGCGGTTCGCCGTCAGCGAGCCGAATCGCTTCGTGACGCCCTTCGCCTGCAACAGGATCTCGCCGCTCATCGCCAACACCTCCATTCTTAATGTCATTTTATATTACATATAATTCTGCAATTATCGCCTATACCCTCATTATACCTGACATGATTGTGCAATTCATTGTTAATTATTAATAATTTCATTGTTTGTACACCGTGAAAATCCTCTATATATGACATATACATAACATTAATGGGTTATAATTGTGTCGCGTTTCGCCAGCTTCCCCGGTCCGTGATATCCTCCGCCGACTCCGCCGCGCACGCTTCGCACAGGAAGCCCGGCACTTCGGACCCGTCCTCCAGCTCCACCTTGCCGATGCCGAGCGGCGACGGAATCCCGGCGACGAACGCGCCGAATTCGGACAGCGGCATCTCCCAGAGTTCCAGCCCGATGCTGCCCGCGCGCCCGTTCACCTTCACGAGTCCGGGCTTGGCCGGCTCGGTCGGCAGCCTCAAGAGCCGGTATTTCGGCGCCGTCCGCGCTTCCCGGACGAAGACCGCGCCGTGTTCGCGCATCTGCTTCTCCAGCGGGAACCCCCGCATGTGCAGCCCGCACACCGCGACGAGCGTCGTTCCTCCGGATCGCGCCGCTTGCGCGCCTCCGCCCGCCTTCGCCCCGGCAAAAAGCTTCCCCGCCGCAAACAGCAGTCCTTCATCCCCGGCGAGCGCGAACAACGTCACCCCGAACGGCACATCCCGCGCCGCGTCCGGCGCCGGAACCGCCAGCGCGCACAGATCGAGCAGATTGCAGTGGTTCGTGTACATCCCCATCGCGCTGTTCGTCTCGATCGGCCTGAGCTCCGCTTCCTCGCGCGTCCAGGTGCCGCCCGCCGTCGGCATCACGAGCACCGCGTCCGCGAGCAGCCGCCGCGCCTCCGCCTTCATCCCGTCGAGCCGGTGCATCGCGCGGAACAGCGACACCGCGTCGTGCCGATCGGGCGCGCCGGTGCGAAGCACTTCCGCCGTCACGGGGTGCACCGCCTCCGGATGCGCCTCGACGAACGCGCCGAGCGCCGCCCAGCGCTCCGCGACCCACGGGCCGTCGTACAGCAGCGCCGCCGCCTCGCGGAACAGCGTCACGTCGACCGTCTCGACCGGCAGGCCGAGCCGATTCAGCCGGTCCAGCGCCGCTTCCCACGCCGCCCGGTATTCGGCCGCGAACGGCCCGAAGAATTCCGGCGACCGCGGCGCCAGCAGGCGGCTCGGCAGGCGGCCCGGGACCGGCGCCGGCAGCTCGCGCGACCGGGGATCGGCGGGGTCGCGCCCGCGCGCCGCCCGGTCGACGGCCAGCGCTTCTTCCTGCGTCCACGCGAACACCGAGACGCAGTCGAGGCTCGCGCACGCCGGCACGACGCCGCGCGTCGGCCAGGCGCCGATGCTCGGCTTGAAGCCGACGAGCCGGTTGAGCGCGGCCGGCACCCGGCCGGAGCCCGCCGTGTCGGTGCCGAGCGCGAATGCCGCGTGCCCGCGGGCGACGGCGACCGCCGAGCCGGAGCTGGAGCCGCCGCTGATCAGCTCCTCGCGCAGCGCGTTGCGCGTCGCGCCGTACGGGCTGCGCGTCCCGACAAGCCCGGTCGCGAACTGGTCGAGATTCGCCTTGCCGACCGGGATCGCGCCCGCCTCGATCAGCCGCCGCACGACCTCCGCGTGCGCATCCGGCACGTACGCGTACGCCGGGCACCCCGCCGTCGTCGGCCAGCCCGCCACGTCGATGTTGTCCTTCACCGCGAACGGCACGCCCCACAGCGGCTTGCGCTCCGGATCGAACTTCCCCAGCTCGCGGAGGAACGGCTTCACGGCTTCGAGGGACGGCGGCGTGATCCAGATGTTGAACCGCGCGTCCCGCTCCGCCCGCTTCACGATCCCGCGCACGACATCCTCCGGCGTCGCCGCGCCGGAAGCGTACAGCGCCCTCAGCCCGCCGATCGTCAGCTTCTCCGGCAGCCGCGCCTCCGTCCGACCCGCCTCCTGTTGCCGCTCCTCCGTCCGACCCGCCAACCTCCTCACGCCTCCCCGGCCATCGCGCGCAGCGCGGCGATGACCGCCTCCGAGTCCGACACGGCGCCGAAGACGCCGCCCTGCATCGTCACCATTTTGAGCGCGGCTTCGTGGTTGCCCTGGTCCGTCGCGCCCGTGCAGTCCTCCAGGATCAGACATTCGTACCCGCGGTCGTTCGCCTCGCGCATCGTCGTGTGCACGCACACATCCGTCGTGATCCCGGTCAGGATCAGGTTCCGGATGCCCTTCGTCCGCAGGATCAGATCCAGATCGGTCGCGTAGAAGCTCCCCTTGCCCGGCTTGTCGATCACGATCTCCCCGGGAAGCGGCTTGAGCTCGTCAATGATCTCCCACCCCTTCTGCCCCCGGATCAAAATTTTCCCCGCCGGACCTTCCGATCCGATTTCCGCGCCGATCCGCCTGCTCCTCCACCGCTTGTTTTCCGGCAGGTCGGACAGATCCTCGCGGTGGCCTTCCCGCGTATGGATGACCGTGAACCCTTTGATGCGCCGGACGGCGTCCAGCAACCGGCGGATCGGAGCGATCGCCCGCCGCGTCAGCGAAATATCGTAGCCCATCAGGTCCACATAACCGCCGATGCCGCAGAAATCCGTCTGCATGTCGATCACCATGAGCGCGGTGTTTTCCGGCTTCAGATTGCCGTCGAACGGGTACCGGTAGGGTCTCGCGTCGATGTACATCCGGATCTCCTCCTCAATATGTGTAAGTTTATCTTACATACTTTTATCCTGAACCCATTATAAAACGAGGAGATTCCAAAATCTTTAGAGTCAAACGCCAATCGTTTGTCCGATTTCTTGTGTTTTCACGACAAACATAACCCGATATGTTATTTATGTGTTATGTTCTTGATGAAAACAACAAACCGCCTCCGACGCCGTTGCGGCAATCCCGGCGTTGAAGGCGGTTTGAGACGGCTCTTTTTTTCGCTTCTCCGTTTACATTCCGTTTACAAAACCGCGCTATCCTGTCCCTGACGAGAAAGTACTCAAGGGGGGAATCCCGGTGGAACACATGAACCGGACAGCCGCCGCCGACGCCGAATGGGCCGTCGAAGCCCGCGGTCTCGTGAAGGCGTTCGGCCGGACCCGCGCGGTGGACGGCGTCGATCTGGGCGTCCGGTCCGGCACGATTTTCGGCGTGCTCGGGCCGAACGGCGCGGGCAAGACGACGACGATCCGGATGCTGGCCACCCTGCTCCGGCCGGACGCGGGTACGGCCCGGATTTTCGGATACGACGCGGTGAAGGAACCGCATATCGTCCGCCAACTGATCGGGGTGACGGGCCAATACGCGTCGGTCGACGATTCGATGAGCGCCGTCGAAAATCTGATGCTGTTCTCCCGGCTGCTCGGCCTCTCGCGCGCGGAGGCGAAGCGGAGGACGGAGGAACTGCTGGAGGAGTTCGGGCTCGCCGAAGCCGCGAGGCGGCCGCTCAGGCATTTCTCCGGCGGCATGCGGCGCAGGCTGGATCTCGCGGCGAGCCTCATCGCGCAGCCGCCGCTCATCTTCCTGGACGAACCGACGACCGGACTCGATCCGCGCACGCGCGCGCAGATGTGGGCAACGATCCGCCGGCTGGTGGAGACGGGTTCGACCGTGCTGCTGACCACGCAGTATCTTGACGAAGCGGACCAGCTTGCCGACCGGATTGCGGTCATCGACCGCGGCCGGGTCGTGGCGGAGGGAACGCCGGATGAACTGAAGGCATCGGTCGGCCATTCGTCGCTGCAACTGACCGTCCGGCATCCGGAGGATTTCGCGGCCGCACGACAGATCGTGGAACAGGCGCTGCGCGTCCGGACCGGCGTGTCGACGGAAGCCGGCAGGATCATCGCGCCGCTGGACGACGCCGGCCAGGCGGCCGATCTGTTGATCGCGCTCAAGAGCCGGGGCATCGCGCTCGCCGAGATCAGCGTGCGGAAGCCGACCCTCGACGAGGTGTTTCTGGCCATCACCGGCCATGCCGCGACGCCGTCTCCGGCATCCGATTCCGTGGAGGAGGTGGCGGGATGATCGCATCCGCGAAGCGCGGCGCCGGCCCGCGGCCGAAATCCCGCGCCGGCGTCGGCGAGACCCTCGCCCAGTCGCTCGCCCTGGCCTGGCGGAGTCTGCTGAAAATCCGGCGCACCCCCGAGCAATTGATCGACGTGACGTTTCAGCCGGTCTTTTTCGCCGCGATGTTCACCTATATATTGGGCGGCGCGATCGCGGGCGACGTCCGGAGCTATCTGCCGATCGTGATTCCGGGCATCCTCGTGCAATCGGTCATTACGACGTCCGTCGTCACCGGCGTCCAGCTCCGCGAAGACATGGACAAAGGCGTGTTCGACCGGTTCCGGTCGCTGCCGATCGCGCGCGTCGCGCCGCTGGCCGGAGCGCTGCTGGCGGACACGGTCCGGTACGTCATCGCGGCGACGGTCACGTTGGCCGTCGGTCTCCTGATGGGCTATCGTCCGGAAGGCGGCTTCGCCGGCGTCGCCCTGTCCGGCGCGCTGGTCATCGTCTGCTCCTGGGCCGTGAGCTGGATCTTCGCCTTCTTCGGCGTCATCGCGCGGTCGGCCGCCGCCGTGCAGGGCATATCCATGCTCGTGCTGTTTCCGCTCACCTTCGTCTCCAACGCGTTCGTGCCGGTGGAGACTTTGCCGGACTGGCTCCGATGGTTCGTGGACATCAACCCGATCTCGCATCTGGTGTCGGCCGTCCGCGAGCTCGCCAACCAGGGGACGTTCGGCCCGCACCTCGCCTACTCGCTCGCCGGCGCGGCCGTCATCGTGGCGATCTTCGCCCCGCTCACGGTCCGCGTCTACATGCGACGCGCCTGACGCCGCCGCGGGGAACGCTCCGCACGGGACGCCGCTCCGGAGGACGCCTCGTGCGGGACACCGCACGGGACGCCGCTTCGGAGGGTGCTTCATGCGCACCGCACGGAACACCGCTTCGAAGAACGCCTCGTGCGGGACTCCGCACAGGACGCCGCTTCGGAGGGCGCCTCGTGCGGGACACAGCACGGGACGCCGCTTCGGAGGGTGCTTCATGCGCACCGCACGGACGCCGCTTCGAAGGACGCCTCGTGCGGGACACCGCACGGGACGCCGCTTCGAAGAACGCCTCACACGGAACGCCTCGCACGAGATGCCGCACGGGAATGCCGACCGCAACATCGCCCGCCGCTCAACGGGATGTTTCGCGGCGACGCCCGGCGGCATCGTCCCGGCCGTCCGCCGTCCGGCGGCGACGTCCGTCCGCATCGCCGCCGTCATCACGCGGCCCGGCGGGCAGCCGGACCGTGAACTCGGTCCCCTCGCCGGGCCGGCTCCGCACGTCGATCGTGCCCTGGTGCATATCGACGATCTTCTTCACGATGGACAGCCCGAGGCCGCTGCCGCCGCCGGAGCGGTTCCGCGACTTGTCCGCCTTGTAGAACCGCTCGAAGATCCGCGGCAGGTCCTCCGGCCCGATGCCGATGCCGGTATCGGCGACGCGGACCGCCGCTTCGCCGTTCTCGAGCCTCAGACTCACGCGGATCGCGCCTCCGGGCGGCGTGAACTTGATGCTGTTATGCAACAGATTGCCCCACACCTGTTCCATTAATTCGGGATCGGCTTCCACCTCGGCTTCCTCCAGATCCGCCTCCACGGCGATCGACTTGTCCAGCCACTGCGGCTCGCACGCGAGCAAGGCCTCCCTCAGCTGCCGGTCCAACCGGTATTTCTTGCGCTCGAACGGATGATGCTCGGATTCGAGCGACGTCAGCTTGAGCAGATTGTCGCTGAGCCGGGACAGCCGCATGCATTCCGTCTCGATGATGTCCAGATAACGGGACCGCTCCTCGTCGCTCAGATTCCCGTCGCGCAGCGCGCGGGCGAATCCGCCGATCGACGTGAGCGGGGACTGGATTTCGTGCGACACGTTCGCGATGAATTCCTGCAGCATCTTCTCCATCGCGCCCAGTTGCGCGGCCATGTCGTTGAATGTGGCGACGATCCGGCTGAACTGATTGTTCGGCGGAATCCGCAAGTCCAGGCTGACGTTGAAATCGCCCTGCGCCAGCCTGCGCATCCCCTCGATGATGGTATGGAACATGTTCATTCGCTTGGGCAGCGCGAGCCGCGAGATCATGCCCACGATCCCCAGGAAGATCAGGAGTCCGAGCATCGCGTTCACCATCTGCGCGACCAGGTCCGGCGGCCGCGCCCCGGCAAGTTCGTACACATGCGGGGTCAGATGGTAGGCGGCCGCCCAGCAGGCGGCCAGGGAGCCGACCGCGACAAGGGTTGCCGCTGTCGCGCGGATCGCGCGCCCCGCCATGGCTTTCATGGCCGCGCCTCCAGGCGGTAGCCGAGCCCGCGCACCGTGGCGATCCGGAAGCCGTGCCGGTCTTCCGGGAAACGTTCTCGAAGCCGGTTGATATGGACATCGACCGTCCGCTCGTTCCCTTCAAAGTCGTAGCCCCAGATCTCCTCGATCAGTTGCTCCCGCGTGATCGTTCGTCCCGGATAGCTCGCGAGCTTGAACAGCAGTTCGAATTCCTTGAGCGGAATGCTGACGCTCTTGCCGTCGACGATGACTTCGTACGTCTTGCGATCGAGCGTCACATCGCCGATCCGCACGGTCCGGGACGCGGCGATCCGGTACCGCCGGAGCAGCGCCTTCACCCGGGCGACCAGCTCGAGCGGCTCGAACGGCTTGACGAGATAGTCGTCCGTGCCGAGCTGAAATCCTTTGATCTTCTGCGGCGTTTCGCCCATGGCCGTCAGCATGAGCAGCGGCATGTCGAAGTGTTCCCGCAGTTCGCGGCACAGCTCCCATCCGTCCTTGTTCGGCATCATGATGTCGAGAATGACCAGATCCGCCTTCACCGATTCGAGCTTCGCCAGCGCTTCCTCGCCGTCGGCCGCCTCGTGGACGTCAAACCCTTCGTTCCGCAGAAAATGCCGGACGAGCTCGCGAATATGCGGATCGTCGTCCACCACCAGAATGCCGGTCACACCCGTCTTCCCCCTTCCGCCTCGATCAAAAAAGCACCGTCACATCCGACTTTCCGCTTCTACTGTACCATATCTGGAACAAAACGGAACACCGTCCCGCGTGAGCGGAACAGGGCGCTTGAACGGGCCGCATGGCGCATGCCGTCACATTTCCGGCTCCCGATCGCCGCCGGGCTCAAATCCGTCGATCAGCCAGCGGCCGTCGATCCGTCGCACGTCCAGCGTGACGCGGCTCCTGATCTCCGCCTCCCCGCCGTCGCCCGTTATCTCGACGATCTCGCCTTCCACCCGGTACCCGCCGTCTGTTTTTGCCGCCGAACGCACCTCGATCCGATCCGGCCACGTGCTGGACGTCAGCCGTCCGGGGGCGGAATCGGGATCGTTTATCCACGCTTCCAGCAGGGCGGGCGAGACGTAACCGGCGTAACGCTCCCGGATGTTCTCCCGCGCGACGTCCGCCGGAGCGGACAGTGAAGCCATGCGCAGCTTCCCGCCGAACGCTTCGACCAGCCCGATGACGGTCCCGACCTCGTCCGCCGCGGACATTTCGGCCTGCCGGCCCCGGTCGACCTGCCATCCGGATGTCCGGTCGGCCCGCGCCGCCGCGCAGACGGCGAGCGCGAAGCCCGGAAGCAAAACCGCCGCGACCGAAGATCCCCTCATGCCGTCCATCTTCCTTGTTTCCGAGGGTTTCGCTTCATTGGACGATGTTCGCGCGGGATTGGGTTGAGGAGCTCCGGTTATGGTATGATCATGGCAGGCGGAAACAAGCCGAAAACCGGCTTCCGCCCGAAAGGAGGATTCCCGTGGCCAGGCATCGCATAAACGAGACGAGCGTCGCGAGCGTCTACCCCCACTATGTCGCGAAGGCGGAGAAGAAGGGCCGCACGAAGGCGGAAGTCGACGAGATCATCCGCTGGATGACCGGGTACAGCCAGGAGGAGTTGGAGGCCCATCTGGAGAAGCGGACGGATTTCGAGACGTTCTTCGCGGAAGCGCCGCAGCCCAATCCCGCGCGCGAGCGCATCACGGGCGTCATCTGCGGCGTCCGCGTCGAGAATATCGAAGATCCGCTCATGCGGGAAATCCGCCGCCTGGACAAGCTGATCGACGAGCTGGCGAAGGGCAAGGCGATGGAGAAGATTTTGCGGTCATAGCGCGGCGATCTCCTTGTTCGCGGCCGCGCGTTGATTCCGGATGCGCGCGCAAGGAATCGGAAATCGCAGGGACACGGCAAGCCGCCGGGCGGGCAGGAGCGATTCGTCAATCCAGGGCGCGCACGATTTTCTCCCGGGTCTCGGCCAGCCGGCGCCCGGCGTCGTGGGGATGCGCCGGTTCGCTCCAGGAGAAGCCGTCCCCTTCGTACCTCGGGATGAGGTGCATGTGGTAATGGCCGAGCTCGTTGAATTTTCCGCCGTTCTGACAGATCGTGATGCCGTCGGGCTGAAACACCCGCTTGAGCACGACGGACATCTTCCGCGAGAGGTCCATGATCGCATGGGCGGTCGCCGGCTCCAGTTCCTCGACGTCCATCGCGTGCGCCTTGGGCAGAATCAGCAGATGGCCCTCGTTGAACGGCGCAATGTCGAGCACGCACGCGAGCCGTTCGTCCTCGTACACCACCTGCACGCCGGGCTCCGCGCCGTTGGCGATTCGGCATCCGAGACATTCCATGGCGAGCGTCACTCCTCCGCGGGTACTTTTTTCTTCGGCAGACCCATTTAGACAAACCTCAACTTTGCGGCGTGGCACGCACGTTGCAGCATCTTCGGTTCGGCCATCGGCTCCGCGTCGCAGTTTTTTTCAATATAAAGTACAGATACTCCCCGATCAAGCGCCGATAACGGCAGCCCGCGCCCGCGGCCGGTGCCGCCGCTTGCAATCGGCCGTGACTTCACTTCTTGTAGTCGATGATCCGGATCAGGATGCCGCACGTGTCGTCGAAAATCGCATACGCAACCATAAGGTTGCTTGTCAAGCATTTGGTCCCCTGGCGGGAGAGCTGATGAAAACCCCCGGGGGCGGGCATGATCCCGTCCCGGGGGCGTTGCGAATTCCGCGCTCAATCCATATCCACAATGCCGTACGTTTCCGCCAGATCATAGAAAAGGTTGCCCATGATGCCGGTCTCGGAGACCGCCAGCCCCGTCATGACCAGCATGCCCTGTCGGCGGATCAGCAGGTCGTCGGCGTGCCATGCGACACCCGTCTCCCCAGCCAGCGGCACATTTTCTCCGCATCCGTAAAATAGGAAAAGACGGTCTCCGGTCTCGCCCGGATGAAAATCCGTTTGTCCACGTCGATTCTATCCATCGGCCTTCTCCCGCTCCTCCTGCTCCGCGAGCTCCTTCAGCACGCGCAAGCCGTCATCCCAGAACTGGTCCAGATACTGCTGAATCGACTCGAAACCCTCCCTGCGCAAATAGGAGATGCGGCTCGTCTTGTGTTTCTCCACGTCGACGAGCCTGGCATCCCTCAGGACCTTCAGATGCTGGGATACCGCGGGCTTGCTGATGTCGAACAGCTCGCAGAGCTGTCCCGCCGTGCGCCGTCCGCGCTTTAATTCCTCCAGAATCCGTCTCCGGTTCTGCCCGCGCGCCCGGCATTACCGGATCAGCTCGATGAAGGCGGAGGCCGCGCCGGACAGCGGCACGCCGTTCATCGTCAGGATGCCGACGCGGGAGGGAGGCAGCGGCTCGTCGATGCGCACCTCGAACAGCACGCCCTCCTCCAGCTCCTGCGTCACGAACTCCTTCGACACGTACGAAATTCCGAGCCCGCGCTTCGCGAACTCGATGAGCAGATCGACGCTGCCGACTTCGATCTCGGGCCGGAGCGCCAGCCCGCGCCGCTGGAACAGCTCCGTTATCGTCATCCGCGCCCGGCTGTTCCTGGAGAACAGGATGATCGGGTATTCGAGCAGCCGCTCCATAGACAGCACTTCGCCCTTCAGATGCGCGTAGCGCGATCCCGCCACGAAGCAATCCTGCAGCCGGTACGTCTCGATCGCCTGCAGCTGCGGATCGACGATCGGCATGCGCACGACGCCCAGATCGATCCGCCCCTCCTTCAGGAAGCCGATGATCTCCGGCGTCGTGCCGTGGTCGAGGTGCAGCCGGATGCCGGGATGACGCTCGTGGAACCGCTCCAGATACGGCAGCAGGTAGTGCTTGAACAGCGAGTCGCTGCCGCCGATGCGCAGCTCGCCGCTCTCAAGGTTGCGCAGCGCGGCCATTTTCTCTTCGGCGAGCGTGATGAGCGTCTGCGACTGCTCGATGTACGCGAACAGCACGGAGCCCTCCTGCGTCAGCTCCACTCCCCTGGCCGTCCGGGAGAAAAGCGTCACGCCGAACCGTTCCTCCAGCTGCTTGATCGCGTGGCTGACGCTCGGCTGCGTGAGGTACAGCTTTCTGGCGGCCTGCGTCAGGCTCCCGGTCTTCGCCGCCCAGTAAAACACCTTGTACAGCTCGTTATTTATGCCCATAGACACGGTCTATATCTCCCCTTAAATCTATCAAGTATTCGCATAGCCTTGAAACGTATTATAGTGTTTATTAAAGCCATTCACCAGTACCCAGGCATGCGAAGTCGGAAAGGAGAAGGAAGTTGGAGCCGACCACCTTTGTTCTGTTCGGAGCGACCGGAGATCTGGCGAAGCGCAAGATCTATCCGGCCCTGTATAATCTGTATGTTCGCGGCAAGCTGCCGGCGGCTTTCTCCGTCATCGGCCTCGGGCGGAGGGAATGGACCGACGAGACGCTCCGGACCAACGTGGAGCAGTCGCTGCGCCGGTTCTCCCGCACGAAGCCGGACGACGAGGCTGCGCTCGGCCGCTTCCTGCAGGCGTTCCGCTACTGCATGCTCGACATCGGCCGCGAGGAGGACTACCTGCGGCTGCTCGACCTCGTGAAGTCGCGCGAGGCGGAGCTCGGCATTCCGGAGAACCGGCTGTTCTACCTGTCGGTCGGGCCGGAGTTCTTCGGACCGATCGCCGACAACATCCGGAATAGCGGGCTCGGTTCGGGGAAAGGCTGGAAGCGGCTCGTGATCGAGAAGCCTTTCGGCCATGATCTGGAATCCGCCCGCGAGCTGAACCGGAAGCTGAGCGAATCGTTCACGGAAGACGAGATTTACCGCATCGACCACTACCTCGGCAAGCCGGTCGTCCAGCGCCTCGAGTCGCTGTGCGAAAATCCGGTCTGGCAGGAGCTGTGGAACAGCCGGAAGCCCGTCAACGTGCAGATCGTGGCGGACGAGTCGGTCGGCGTCGAGGAGCGGGCCGGCTATTACGACAAGTCCGGCGCGCTGCGCGACATGTTCCAGAACCATCTGCTGCAGCTCCTCATGATGGCCGCGGTCCATCTGCCGGCCCGCGGGGAAGCCGGCAACGTGCACCTCAGGAAGAAGCGCGTGATGGAAGCGCTCGAGCCCGTCCGGAAGGAGGACGCGGCGGCCAGCGTCATCCGCGGCCAATACGCGGCGGGCGCCATCGGCGGCGAGCCGGTCGTCGGCTACGCGGAGGAGCCGGGCATCGCGCCGGATTCGCGCACCGACACGTTCATCGCCGCGCGTCTGCGCGTCGACAACGACGACTGGCGCGGCGTGCCGTTCTACATCCGCACGGGCAAGCGGCTGAAGGAAAAGGCGACGCGCATCGTCGTCGAGTTGGGGCCGAAGGGAGCGGCGGAGGAAGCGCGCTCCGGATCGCCGGCCGGGCCGGTGTCGGAATCCGGCGCTCCGGCGGATTCGCCTTTGGCCGAGCCGAATCTGCTCGTCATCGAGATCGGACCGAACGAGCGCATCACGCTGCAGCGCGCGTCGAAGGAATCCGGGGTGGACGCGGGCTTCGCGCCGATCCCCGTCGAGACGCATCCCCACGGGGAGAACTCGCCCGAGGCCTACGAGAACCTGATCGGCGACGCGCTCGCCGGCGATCCGACGTACTTCGCGCATTGGGACGAGGTCGAGCTGTCCTGGCAGTGGGTGCAGCCGATCCTCGACGCGTTCGCGGAGGATCTGGTGCCGCTCCGTCTCTACGAGGCCGGCGGCCACGGACCGGCAGAATCCGACGCGCTGCCCGCGCAGGAAGGATTCCGCTGGTGGTTCGATGAAAAGAATGAAAAGGAAGATGCAAAAACCGATCCGAAAGAGAGGGAACGCTATGTCTGCCAACCAAACCATTGAACAACTCGCCATCAACACGATCCGCACGCTGTCCATCGACGCGATCAACGCCGCGAACTCGGGCCATCCCGGGCTGCCGATGGGCGCCGCGCCGATGGCATACGCGCTCTGGAGCCGGCATCTGAATCACAATCCCGGCAATTCGAAATGGTTCAACCGCGACCGGTTCGTCCTGTCGGCCGGCCACGGCTCGATGCTGCTGTACAGCCTGCTGCACCTGTTCGGCTACAACGTGACGCTTGACGACCTCAAGGCATTCCGCCAGCTCGGCAGCAAGACGCCCGGCCATCCCGAGTTCGGGCACACCGACGGCGTCGAAGCGACGACGGGCCCGCTCGGCCAGGGGATCGCGATGGCGGTCGGCATGGCGATGGCCGAAGCGCATCTGGCCGCGAAGTTCAACCGGGAAGGCTTCCCGGTCGTCGACCACTACACGTACGCGCTCGTCGGCGACGGCTGCCTGCAGGAGGGCATCTCCTACGAGGCGATGTCGATGGCCGGGCACATGAAGCTCGGCAAGCTGATCGTGCTGTACGACTCGAACGACATTTCGCTCGACGGCGAGCTCCGGCTCAGCTTCAGCGAGAACATCCGGCTGCGCGCCGAATCCGCGAACTGGCAATACCTGCGCGTGGAGGACGGCAACGACATCGCCGCGGTGTCGGCCGCGATCGCGGAAGCGAAGGCGAACACGCAGCAGCCGACGATCATCGAAGTGCGCACGATCATCGGCTACGGCAGCAAGAACGCCGGCACGAACAAGGTGCACGGCGCGCCGATCGGCGAAGAGGACGCGAAGAACGCGAAGGCGGCGTACGGCTGGCAGTGGGAAGAACCGTTCACGGTGCCGGAAGAAGTGCGGAAGCATTTTGCCGGATTGAAGGAGAAGGGCGCCGCGAAGGAAGCGGAATGGAACCGGCTGCTTGAGGCGTACAAGGCGCAATATCCGGAGCTCGCGCGGGAACTGGAGCAGGCGATCGAAGGCAAGTATGCGATCGGCGACGCCGACATCCTGACGTTCGATCCCGCGAAGGCGATCTCGACCCGCGTCGCGAGCGGCGAGTCGATCAACCACTACGTGAAGATCGTGCCGGCCATCTTCGGCGGCAGCGCCGACCTGTCGAACTCGACGATGACGGACATCAAGGGCGAGAGCAAGTTCGCCGTCGAATCGTACGCGGGCCGCAACGTCTACTTCGGCGTCCGCGAGCACGCGATGGGCGCGGCCGGGAACGGCATGGCGCTGCACGGCGGCGTCCGCCCGTTCGTCAGCACGTTCTTCGTGTTCAGCGACTATCTGCGCCCGTCGATCCGTCTGGCCGCGCTGCAGAAGCTGCCGGTCGTGTACGTGTTCACGCACGACTCGATCGCGGTCGGCGAAGACGGACCGACGCACGAGCCGATCGAGCAGCTCGCCGCGCTGCGCTCGATCCCCGGCGTGACGGTTATCCGCCCGTCCGACGCGAACGAGACGGCAAGCGCCTGGGCTTACGCGCTCGAGCAGACCGAAGGCCCGGTGGCGCTCGTGCTGAGCCGCCAGAACCTGCCGGTGCTCGAGGCGACGGCGCGCAACAAGGACAAGGTCGCGCGCGGCGGCTATGTGCTGGCCGACGCCGACGGACAGCCCGACGTCATCCTGATCGCGACCGGCTCGGAAGTGTCGCTCGCGCTCGGCGCGAAGGCGGAGCTCGAGAAGGACGGCGTCAAGGCGCGCGTCGTGGCGATGCCGAGCCGAGAGCTGTTCGACCGTCAGCCCGAAGAGTACCGGAAGTCCGTCCTGCCGGACGGCGTGACGAAGCGGCTCGTGATCGAAGCCGGCATTTCGCTCGGCTGGGACCGCTACGCGGGCCCCGGCGGCAAGGTGCTGTCGATCGAGACGTTCGGCGCGTCGGGTCCGGGCGGCGCGGTGCTGAAGCATTTCGGCTTCTCCGTCGACAACGTCGTCCGCCTCGCGCGCGAATTGCTGTAAGACCGCGGCGATTAACGGAATCGCGTTCCGTTGGCGCTCGCCCGGCTCCGTCATCCGCCCCTCTAACGGAACCACGTTCCGTTAGCGGCGGCTTGAGGCGGTCCGGAGCGTCGCGAGGCCTCGATTAACGGAACCACGTTCCGTTGGCGCCCACACGGCTCCGCCATCCGCCCCGCTAACGGAACCACGTTCCGTTCGCGGCGGCTTGAGGCGGTCCGGAGCGTCGCGAGACCTCGATTAACGGAACCGCGTTCCGTTGGCGCTCGCCCGGCTCCGCCATCCGCCCCTCTAACGGAACCACGTTCCGTTAACGGCGGATTGAGGGCGGTCCGGAGCATCGCGAGGCCTCGATTAACGGAACCACGTTCCGTTAGCGCCCACACGGCTCCGCCATCCGCCCCTCTAACGGAACCACGTTCCGTTAGCGGCGGCTTGAGGCGGTCCGGAGCGTCGCGAGGCCTCGATTAACGGAACCACGTTCCGTTGGCGCCCACACGGCTCCGCCATCCGCCCCGCTAACGGAACCACGTTCCGTTCGCGGCGGCTTGAGGCGGTCCGGAGCGTGGCGAGGCCTCGATTAACGGAACCGCGTTCCGTTGGCGCTCGCCCGGCTCCGCCATCCGCCCCTCTAACGGAACCACGTTCCGTTAGCGGCGGCATGAAGGTTGTGCGAATTCGTATCGTTAACGTTTAACCCCATTAATTGTCAAGGAGGTTGAGCAGCATGAAATTCTTCATCGACACCGCCAATCTGGCCGAGATCCAGAAGGTGTACAAGATGGGCATCCTGTCCGGCGTCACGACGAACCCGTCGCTCGTGGCGAAGGAAGGCGTGAAGTTCGAAGACCGGATCGAAGAGATCCTCAAGGCCGTGCCCGAGGCCGAATCGGTCTCGGCCGAGGTGACGCCCGACGCCGTGACGGCGGAGCAAATGATCGCGCAGGCGCTCGAGCTGGCGAAGATCAACAACAACGATCCGAAGATCACGATCAAGCTGCCGATGACGCTGGAAGGCCTCGAAGCGTGCCGCTATCTCTCGCAGAAGGGCATCAAGACGAACGTGACGCTCATCTTCACGGTCAACCAGGCGCTGCTCGCCGCCCGCGCGGGCGCGACGTACGTGTCGCCGTTCCTCGGCCGGCTGGACGACATCTCGGAGGACGGCGTCCAGCTCGTGACGCGGGTCGCGGAAGTGTTCCGCGTCCACAACCTGAGCACGCAGATCATCGCCGCGTCGGTCCGCCATCCGGACCACGTCACCCGCGTCGCGCTGGCCGGCGCGCACATCGCGACGATCCCGTTCAAGGTCATCGAGCAGATCGCGAAGCACCCGCTGACCGATCATGGCATCGCGAAGTTCGCCGCCGACTGGCAGAACGCGGTGAAGTAAAAACCGAATCCGGACGCATGCAGCGACCGGGCCCGGCACATACGGCGACCGAAACCGAACGCTCAAGACGACCGGGCCCGGCACATACGGCGACCGAAACCGAACGCTCAAGACGACCGGGCCCGGCGCATACGGCGACTGAAACCGAACACTCAAGACGACCGGGCCCGGCGCATACGGCGACCGAAACCGAACACTCAAGACGACCGGGCCCGGCGCATACGGCGACTGAAACCGAACACTCAAGACGACCGGGCCCGGCGCATACGGCGACTGAAACCGAACGCTCAAGACGACCGGGCCCGGCACATACGGCGACTGAAACCGAACGCTCAAGACGACCGGGCCCGGCGCATACGGCGACCAAAACCAGACGCTCAAGACGACCGGGCCCGGCGCATACGGCGACCAAAACCGAACGCTCAAGACGACCGGGCCCGGCGCATACGGCGACAGAATCCGAACGCTCAAGACGACCGGGCCCGGCTTACGGCCGGACAGGAGGAGCCGCCTCCTGTCCGGCCTTTTTATGTTCTGTAGCCAATTCCCGCCGCGCCGTCATCCTCTCCCGCACGCCCCGAATCCGGGATGTCCGCAATGCCGATCCACAACCGCTATCAATCCTGTATAATATTTGAATATATGGAATAGGGGCCCAACCCCTGCAACGGGCCACCCGCCCAGTCGGGCGAAGAGGGGAGGGTGACGAGGTGAACCCCGCTTCCGCATGGAACTCTTTTGGCGGCGGTGCTCCCTGGCGGCCGTCACGATTCTACTGGTCCTGGTCATGTTCCGGACCGGGGCGGCCCTGGTCCACAATTACCGATTGACAAACGGGTTCACGCCGGCAACGCCGCCAAGTCCGTACCAACAGGGCATTCCGGTGGACGAGATGGATCTGTCCGTCTATTCCGCCTATCTGCCGAAGGCATACGCCCTGCCGTATAATCCATGGACCAGCCGTCTGGCGACGCCCGTCACGATCCGCTACTATGACGAAATTCCCGGCCACGGGACGGCGCCGGCTTTGGAAATCCGGAAGGGAACGGCGATTGTCGCCCTTCCGGAAGACGGTCCGCCGTTCCACAAAGCCGGTTACGGCTTGAACAGCTATCCGTCCCATGTGAAAGGCTGGCGCTATGTCCGGCCGTTTCAGCCGGTGAATGGCGCGCATTCGCCGGCTTTCGAGCAATATTACTATGTCAGAATCGAGGATTTGAATGCGGTCATGGGAGAAGTCATCAAGGCGAATCAGCCCCTCCGCGTCGAGGCGAAGCGGCAGGTCTTGAGCCTCCAGCCCTTCCGGCACCGCTCGGTCACCAGGATGGATACATTCCTGTACCGGAATGGCGTCTATCTCTCCCCCGATCTGTTGCTTCATCCTTTCGATCGCTGGAATGTGATCATGACCGCCGCCGGCGTCATGGTCCTCCTCAAGGCGATGGTCCGGGGAACCCGCCCTTCCGGCCGTCATTTCGACGCATGATGGCACCCGACAGGCCCTTTCCGCGTTCTATAGATAAAGGCGCAATTTTGCGGCAACGACAACCCGATTGGGGGGCCGATTCCAATGAGTGGCGTCAAAGAACCCGTTGAAAGGGCGATCGGACTGTTCGCAGCCATTCTGCTCGTCCTGATCGTCGATTACTTGCGTCCTTCGCCTTCTCCCGCAGACAGGATCTCCGTCGAAGTGACCATCCTGCGCGTGGCGGAACAACCGGACCGCACCATCGACGTGACGGCCGAAATTGCCAACCGCAGCGATGTCGAACTGGCGGACAACCGCCTGTTCGTCGTCCCCTCGAACTCCGGGGGCCGGTTCCACGAATCCGTTGACGGGACCAACAGAGGCAGCGGGACGGCGACCGCCGACGATCCGCCGGGGGATACGCCGGTGCGGGAACTGGAAGGCGCGTTCAACCCGCTTCCGCCGAACAGCTCGGTCAAAATCGCCTTTACCGTCCCAGCCGAAATCGCCCGTCAGGAACCGCTGTACGTGATCTTCCAAAGCGTGAAAATCCGGTACGACAACACCGAGGAGACGCGCGTGATCTCGGTCACCGAACCGCTGCCCGCTTCCCTGCCCGCTCCCGATTGAACCACGCGCCCGCCGCAAGGCGCCCCGCGCATGCCGTCTCCCCGTGTCTCTTCGCCGCGGGGAGCGGCACGCCATGGGGCTCATCGCCATCATGCGGCAGCCGCGCCGGGCGCCTACCGGTACGCTTCCGCGTTCGCGGGCTTGCCCGGCTCGATGACCTCCCGATAGTATCGCATGAAATGCGGCCGCGAGCCGTCGATGTCCGTGAAGCCGTACACCCCGGCGAGCTCGCCGCTCGAGAGCGACCTTCCGTTCCAGCGGGCAACATCCGGATCGCTCGCCAGCGCGGCGACCGCCCGTCCGACGTACCGCGGCGTCTCCGAGATCAGGAAATGCGGCTCCTTCTCCGCCGCCTTCCGCCAGTTCTCTTCCGTCACGCCGAAATGCTCCAGCATGATCTCCGACCGCATCCAGCCCGGCGTAAGCGACACCGCGGCGCACCGATGCGGCTCAAGCTCATGCGCGAGCGCCCACGCGAGGCGGTTCAGCGATATTTTGGCAAGGTCGTAGAAGGCATTGAGCCGATATTCGCTCCGGTTGTACTCCTCCGTGCCGTCTGTCACCTCCACGACGAGCCCGCCCGGACGGCGGATCAGGAGCGGCAGCGCGAAATGGTTCGTAATCAGATGCGTTCGCACGCCGAGATCCAGGATGCGCAATCCCTTCTCCAGCGAATGCCGCCAGATCGGCACGTTCCATTCCGTGATGTACTCCGCGCCCCAGATATCGTTCACGAGAATGTCGAGCCCGCCCTGCTCCCGCTCGATGCGCCGGACAAGCGCCTCCACCTGCTCCGGCACGAGATGGTCGACCCGCACGGCGATCCCCCGTCCACCGGCTTCGGTCACACGTTCGGCCGTCTCCTCGATCGTCTCCGGCCGGTTGTACTCGGAGCGCTGCGCCCGCGTCGTTCGCCCCGTCACATAGACGGTCGCCCCGGCCGCCCCGAGCTCGACGGCGATGCCGCGCCCGGCGCCGCGTGTCCCTCCCGCGACCAGCGCGACCTTGCCGGCCAGTCTGCCTGCGAATGGATGCATGAATGGCAACCTCCCGATTGAAAGTTTCGCGCTTCGCATCCAAGATAATTTATTAATACGTCATCTCATGTCATAATTATCGAATAATCGATTCCGCGCGGGGAGGGACCGGGAACGATGAGGGCGGAACGGCTGCTCGGCATCATGCTGCTTCTCCAGAACAACGGCAAAATGACCACCCGGCAGCTCGCGGAAACGCTCGAGGTGTCCGACCGCACGATTCTGCGCGACATGGACGCCCTGAGCGCGGCCGGCATTCCTGTCGTCGCGGCGCGCGGCAAGGCCGGCGGCTGGACGCTGCACGACCGGTTCCGCGGCGCGATCAGCGGCCTGACGCTGGACGAGCTGAAGTCGCTGTTCATCCTGCCGTCTGACCAGGTGCTGGAACAGCTCGGCATCCGGCCGGGCGGCTCCGGCGTCCGGCGCAAGCTCGCGGCGGCGATGCCGGCATCAATACGCGACAGCGCCCGGCAATACCTCGAGAAGATCCATATCGACACGGGGACATGGAAGCCGGCAAACGGCGGCCTTGCGGAGACGCTCCGCACGGTGACGGCCGCGCTGTGGGAGGACCGCAAGCTTCGCATCCGGTACCGGAAGGCTGACGGCAACGCCGCGGAGCGCGTGGTTTGCCCGCTCGGGCTGGTCGCGAAGGGCAGCGTCTGGTACCTCGCGGCCATGCACGGCGACCGCGAATACCGCGCGTACCGCGTCTCGCGCATCGTCCAGGCTGTTTTTTATCACGCAAAATTACCCCAAAAAATCGTCAGTCAATTTCCAGTTATACAACATTCGCTGGAAAAATGATAACAGGCTTGACAGGGAGCCTCTACAGGCGTGATTTTCGCGAAGGGGCGATGGGAAAGGAATCATCGCGGGCTAGCAAGCCTATCACGCCTGCCTCTCCCTGTAAAGCCTGTCTACAAATCTGGAAATCCCCAATTTCCTGCTGCACGATTTTTTGGGGTAATCCGTCACGATTTTATACATCCAGGCCGATCTGCTGCCCGACACGTTCGTGCGGCCGGCGGATTTCGACCTGGCCGCGTACTGGAAGGCGAGCGCAGAGCAATTCGCCGCCGGACTGCCCCGGCTCGAGGTGCGGGTACTGACCGACCCTTCGATTGTCGGCCGCATGACCTTTACGGACAAGTTTTTGGAGATCGGGGAGATTGGCGGAGAGACGGAAAACGGTTGGGTGACGGCGGTGCTTTTTTTCCAGACGGAAGAAGAGGCGGCGCGGTATGTGCTGGGCTTCGGCGGGAAAATGCGGGTCGTGGCGCCGGAGTCGCTGATCCCGCTCGTGGTGGAAGAGGCGCGGGCGGCGATCGCGTTGTATGAGCGACTGTAACTTTTTGGTTGCTTGCCGCGTCTTATGGGCAGTACGTCCAAAGGGGGGGGTTCGCATGAAAAAGCTATCCTTCTTCCTGCCACTCGCCGTACTCCTGCTCATGACCGCCTGCACGGACGCAAAGCCGCGGACGCTGGAACAGTTCATCCGGGATGCGAAAATCGAACAGCGGACAAGCTGGTCATCCGGGACGGGAACAGCGGCCAGGCCAGAACGGTCACGAAACGGGACAAGATCGACGAGTTTCTGGCGCTGGTCAAGGATGTCACGTTCACGCCGCAGCGCGATCAGGCGGATCGCACGGGGTGGCGGTATCAGATCACGCTGTCGGACGGGGACAGGGAGTTTCGTTTTACTACGGAGAGCATAGACGGAACGTACTACGATACCAACCCGGATATCCGCACGATCGTCGACGATTTCTACAGAGGGCTGGATACAACGGATGATGAGTGACATGAACCGGAGGGAGCGCTTGTGAATCTTGAGCATGTCATGATTGCCGAAGCCTCAATCGAGAACGCCGGCGAAACTCGAGCTGCGGCGCCGGGCATACCTCAGCGAGGCCGAAATCTGCAATGACTGCGGGATCGAGCCGCTGACGCAGACAACTCGAGAGCGTGCGGGGGCAGTTCGAAGACCACGTGTTCCTGAAGGCCGTGCTTGACGGGCGCTTCGTCGGCTCGGTCCGCGCGCGCCGCCGGGACGGCCGCGTGGAGATCGGCAAGCTGATCGTCGATCCCGGGCTTCAGGGGCGGGGCATCGGCACGAGGCTCATGGGCGAGATCGAGGACCGGTTCCCGGGCGAGACATTCGTCCTGTTCACCGGGCACAAGAGCGAGCGGAACCTCCGGCTGTACCGGAAGCTCGGCTACGTCCCGTTCGACGAGAAGCCGGTGAGCCCGCACCTCCGCCTGGTCTACCTGAGCAAAGAAACCTCCACATCCGCGGCGGACAGCGTGAACTCGACGAGCGGGAAGCTCTTCCACTCCGCCTCCGTCTCGGGGAATGTGAGCACGCAATGGAAGATTTGCGCTTCTTCATACCATTCCTTGGTCAGGTACTTCATCCGTTCACCCCGCCAAGGTCACGAATCGCCATGAAAAAAGGATGTCCGCTTTCGTCGAGACACCTCGCGAGCTCTTCCCGGAAATCCGGCCTCCCGATGAGCGCCAGCGCTTCTTCCGCGGTGAAAAAGCCGACGTCCTCGCTCTCCGCCCCCGTGGTCAATGCGCCGCCGACCGCCCGGGCCCGCCAGAACGTGTGGCATACCCGGTTCGCGATATCCTGCGAGATCCCGCACAGCTTGACGACTTCGATCTCGACGCCCGTCTCCTCCCGGACTTCCCGGATGACCGCCTCGGGAATGGACTCGCCGCTTTCCACATGTCCGCCGGGCAGTTCCCATCCCCGCTCCGGGTCTTTCTTGAGCAGAATCCGGTTGTTCCGGTCAAATACCACCGCGGCGCCGGTCATGCGATACTGCTCCACACCATCACCGCCCGCCATGATGGAATCGCTCCCCCTTCCTCATGCCTTCCTCATCATCCGGACTTCGCCGCCCTCCGCGATGAGCGCTTCGCTCACAAGATCGATGAACAGGCCGTGCTCGACGACGCCCGGCATGCCGCTGATGGATGCGGCCAGCCCCCGCGGATCATCGATCCGGTTCAGATGCAGGTCGACGATGTAATGGCCGCCGTCCGTCAAGAACAGCGCGCCGTCCTTCTCCCGGATTCGGGGCGCGTAACCGGCCTGTTCGGGCTTTCTCAGCGTATGCTTGTACGCGAAGGGGACGATCTCCACGGGCAGCGGGAAACGTCCGAGCTGCCGCACCCGCTTGGTGGAATCGGCGATGATCATGACCCGCCGCGAAATCGAAGCCACCAGCTTCTCCCGGAGCAGCGCGCCGCCTCCGCCTTTGATGGCGTGGAAGCGGTCGTCGATCTCGTCCGCCCCGTCGATCGTCAGATCCACCTCGCCGACTTCATTGACGTCCACGACGCGAATGCCCAGCGACTCCGCCAGCGCGGCGGTCTGAATGGATGTGGCGACGCCGGTGACGCGCAAGCCGCCCGCCACCCGCTCCGCCAGCTTCCGGATGAACCAGTAAGCGGTGGACCCCGTGCCCAGTCCGACTATCATGCCGTCTTCGACATGTTCGGCCGCCATTTCGCCGACCAGCCGCTTTTCGTCCAATTGCTTCCCGTTCACTGCGCTGCCCCCCATTCAAAAGCTCTTCTCGCCACGATCCACATTATACCGCATCCGCAAACGCCCTTCCTTCACCCGCTTCAGCGTGGCCACGATCAGGAAACTGACGATCACGAGCAGGAACCACGAGCTCATCTTGCCCGTGTGAACGAGACGCCAGGCATCGGTCTGGTCGGGATACCGCCATGCCCCGAAGAATGTGGCGATGTTCTCGGCGATCCAGATGAAGAAGCCGATCAGCACAAACGACAGGGCGACCGGCATCCGATAGCGCGATCCGTTCACCTCGAACAGCACCCGGGACCGCCGGAAAACGATGAATACCAGGCCGGTCAGCCACCAGCGGATGTCGATCCAGTAATGATGCGTGAAGAAGTTCAGATAGATCGCGGCCGCGAGCGGCACGACCAAGGGCATCGGCGGCCAGTTCAGGAGATCGAGGCGCAGCCGCCGCCACGCCTGGCACATGTAGCTCGCCACGCTCGCGTACATGAACCCGCTGTAGAGCGGCACGCCGAACACCTTGAGGAAGCCTGGCTCCGGATACGACCAGGAACCCATATGGACCTTGAAGATTTCGAGCGCGAGGCCGATCAGGTGGAACAGGCAGATGACCTTCAGCTCGTCCTTCGTCTCGAGCCCGGAGCGGATCATTCCCCATTGCGTCAGCAGGCAGATGGCGAGCAGCCAGTCGTATCGCGGCAGAAGCGGCAGTTCGACGTATCGGGTAAGCGCGAGCGAGGCGAAGATGACGACGGGAAATACGCACGACAGCGCCTGCTGCACGCCGAAATGCGCAAGCTGCGTCGCCAGGCGCGCGACGCCCCTTCCCGCGTCGGCGGGCATGACGGTCCGAAGCATGACGGCTCCAGGTTTCGCCACCGGGCGCATGACCGTTCCGCTGTCGGCGGCTCCTTGCCTGACCGCCTCTCGCCCGAGCGTCCCGCCGTTGTCGGCTCCTTGCCGGACCGCCCCTCGCCTGAACGTCCCGCCGTTGTCGGTACCGCGCTTCATGCCCCTCCCCCCTCATCGCGCCGGTATTCCAGGATGTCCCCCGGTTGGCAGTCGAGCGCCTCGCAGATCGCGTCGAGGGTGGAGAGGCGGATCGCCTTCGCCTTGCCGTTTTTCAGAATCGAGAGGTTCGCCATCGTGATGCCGACGCGTTCGGACAGCTCGGTCACGCTCATCTTGCGCTTGGCCAGCATCACATCGAGGTTGACGATGATTGTCACGGGCTTCACCTCAGATCGTCAGTTCGTTCTCGGTCTTGATGTCGATGGCGTGCCGCAGCAGCTTCTGCAAGACCGCCGCGAAGACGGCGATCACCACGCTCGCGAAGGGCACGACGCAGCCGACAATGACGACGCCCGGCGCGTCGTCCGCCTGCGCGTACAGATAGAAGAGCGGCAGCACCAGCACATGGCAGACGAAAATGGCGACGGCGCAGTGCTTGATCCGCCTGAGCTTTATTGTTTTTTGAAGGCACGGAGTCCAGGTATCTCCGACGTAACGCGGTATTCTCGTTACAAAACCGCCCGCGCCCCTCCCCACTCCGCCGTAACGCGGTATCCTCTTTACAGCTCCTCCGACCGGGCCTTGCCAAATAAATAACCGCGTGCCCTTTCCGGCAGGCGGCCCAAAACACCGCTCAAATATATCTCCTGTACCTCACCGACACATACCCTTCCTCGTCCCGGTTGCCATAAGCCGGCTGCTCATGATGGAACACGAACCCCCGGGCCTCGTAGAACGGGAGGCCCTTCCGGTTGCCCTTGAACACGGACACCCATTGCTCGGTGGCGCCGAACGCCTGCTGCTGGCGGGTGATCGCGTCCAGCAGCCGCGTGCCGATGCCTTCGTTCCGCCGGTCGGGCGCTACATAGAGCACGAACACTTCGCCCGTCCGCTCGCCGGTCATCCCGCCCCCGCCGGCGCCGACGACCCGGCCGTCCTCCACGGCGACGAACCAGCCGCCCCATTCGCGCCCGGTCTCCGTAACTTCCTTCAACACCCGCTCCTCGTTGTAATACTCCCCGATGATCCGCTCGATGTAGTCCGGACTGCACATGTCCGCATACGTCGCCCGCCAGCCGTCCGCGCACACCCGGCAGATGCCCGCCACATGTTCCGGCTGCGCCTGTACGACTTCGATCATGCCACTCGCTCCTTCCCGCCTGATAGCGCGCTCGCCGCCGAACCCCACATGTTGACAGTAAGCGTTTCCAACTTCCAATATATCAATATATTATGGACTTCCGAAAATTCCCGGTCAAGGTGATGCACATGCGCGACTATCCTTTCGTATTCCCGGTGAAAGAGACGGTCTACAAGGAGATCGGCGGGCGGAAGCTCCGTTTCTTCGTCTTCGAACCCGACGCAGCCGTTGCGAACCGGACGGCCGTTCTGTTCTTCAACGGCGGCACGTTCATGCAAAGCCCCGTCACGCCCGCGGATTTCCAATATCACGCGCATTACCTGGCTTCGAAGGGATATGTCGCGATCTGCGTGGAATGCCGGACCGCGTATGACGCGGGCTTCACGCCGCTCCAGGCGATCCGCGACGCCCGTTCCGCCGTCCGGCGGCTGCGCGGCCGCGCTTCGGAATGGGGCGTCGACCCGAATCGCGTCGTCGTGTGCGCCTCCTCGTCCGGCGGCTATACCGTCGTGTCCGCGATCATGTTCGACCATCTGAACGACGAAGGAGACGACCTGTCCGTCTCTCCTGTCCCGGACGCGCTGGTCATATTCGCCGCGGGAATGGATGGCGTGAACATCATGGAGCGCCTCTATCCCGAACTGCTGACCGAGGCGCAATCCATCTCCCCGTACCACAATGTGAAGAAATGCCTCCCGCCCACGCTCTGGATCATCGGAACAGCCGACCCGCTCTACGAGCAGAACCGCGACTTTGTGGAGCGGATGACCGCGGCGGGCAACGATATCGCCTGGGTCGAGTACGAAGGGATGGAGCACGGGTTCTTCCGCCACGGCCGGCACGGGAACCGCCCGCTCGAGGAGACCCGGGAACGGATCGCGGAGTTTCTGAAATCGAAGGGCTTCTGACCGCCGGCGCGGCCATCCGCGGCATCGCCGCGGCCGGCTGCGCCTTCGGCGTGCCGTTCGCGCCGGCTCGGCCGGCTGCGTGGCCGGCGAGCCGTACGGCATCGGCGCGGCGGCTCGTTACGCGATCGGCGTTCCGTTCGGCACCGGCTCGTCCGGCCGCAGCAACACGACGTCTCCTTCTTCCGGGACGCCGCCCAGAACGAGCACTTCGGAGCTGAATCCCGCGATGCGCCGCGGCGGGAAGTTCACGACCGCGACCACCTGGCGGCCGACGAGCTGCTCGGGCGTGTACCGGCGCGTGATTTGGGCGGACGACTGCTTGATCCCGAGTTCCCCGAAGTCGATTTTCAGCTTGATGGCCGGCTTCCGCGCCTCCGGAAAAGGTTCCGCATGAACCACGGTGCCGATCCGGATGTCCAGTTTCATGAAGTCCTCAATCGTTGCCATGTTCAAACCTCCTCATACGTCTTCTCCTCCAATTTTTCCCGATTCGGCGGCCGTTTTGTCCAGTATATCCGACGGCAGCTTTAATAGAGATAGCCATTCTGCTTCGAAAACAAACAAAGCACAGGCTTCACAACTGCCTTTTTGTCTATAATAAATTATAGACTATCGGAATCAATGGGGGGCGAATTTAACCGTCCTGTAGGTTTCGAGTTCCTTGACTTGAAGGAATATCTGGAAGTTCTGTTTCAGAAGCCCAAATGCTGATCGATGCGTATGCCGCCTTCACCCGCACCGCGATCACGATGAAGCAGATCAGCTTGTCCAACCCCTGACTCATGAACTTCTGATCGTCCAGCCCGTACTCGTGCCCGCTGTCGAACCAGTCCCGCCACGGCTGCTCGAACTGCCGCGTCTCGTACACCTCGACATCGATCCGGTCTTCGCAGCCGGCCGAGATATGCCGCCTCCACCAGGTGCAGTCGTGGAACTGCGCGACCTCGTCGCCCAGCCATTGGACAAGCAGTTCCGGCGCATCCCCGTCGAACTCCCGCTTCAGACCGGGAACGAGGATCAGCGCCCGGCCGCCCGGCCGGATGAGCGGAAGGATCTTGTCCGCGAAGAATCGGTCTTCGATTCCATAGTAATGGTACGAATCCACGCTGACGACCGCATCGAAGAACGCGTCGGGGAACGGCAGATCGCGGGCGTCGGCGTGCAGCGGGATGATTTTGTCCTCCACTTTCCACCCCCGGACCCGCTTCCAGTTCTCGGTCGCGGAAATCCACAGATCGACCGCGAAGATCTGCTCCGCCCCCGTCTCCCGGGCCAGGAACAGCGACGTCAGCCCGGTCCCGCAACCGAGATCCAGCACGCGGCCGCCCCCGATCGGATGGTTCTCCAGCATTTCTTCCAGCAGTCGGACCGCGTTCGGCCCCATGAGCAATTCCTTGGTGAAGAGATGTTGGTATCGGTCGGCTTTCATGGTTGGTTTCCGCCTTTCCGTTTGTTTCTCCTCCGGCAGGCTTCGGTGACTGCCCAGCCATGATGTTCAAAATGTTGCCGCTTCGCCAGTTCCGTATCCGGTGATCCCACCCAACTTTACCCCGAATGTTTTTCTCGTCGCCACACCCTGTTCATTTATTAATCAAATATTACCGTTCCCGGAGCCGAGACGGGCTTATCGAAAGATCGAAACCGGGCCGATCCGGCTTGACGCCGAGAACGCCCGGTTTCTTCTGCTTGACTCACTGGAAATTGGCCGTCTTCCGGAGGAGCAGCCTCACCCCGCCGATCTTGTACAGATAACGCCCGTCGACGATTTTCTTCAGAATGGCCGCCATGGCGCCCTTCACCCTGTACCCGCCGACGCTGCCGATGCCTTCGCCCTTGCCCAGCGAAGCGACGGTTCCCCTGTGGATGTAGGTGAACGGCGTCATCTCCCGCCCGCGCAGCAGCGCGAGCGCGTTGTGGGCGGCGGCCTCGCCCTGCTGGATCGCGATCTGGGCGCTCGGCGGCCAGGGCCTGCCCTGGTCGTTCAGCACGATCGACGAATCCCCGATCACGAATACATCCCTGTACCCCGGCGCCTGCAAATACGGATTCACGACCACCCGCCCGCGGGTCGTCTCGAACCCCGACGCCTCGAGCACGCGGCTGCCCCGGACGCCGCCCGCCCAGACGACGGTGCCCGCACGGATGAACTCCCCGTCGCCGATCGTTACGCCTTCGCTTGTGCATTTTTTCACAGGTGTGCCCAGACGAAACACGACGCCCTTCCGCCGCAAATACTCCACCGCATGCTCCACGAGTTCGGCGTCGAACCCCGGCAGCGCGGCGGGCGCGGCTTCGACGACGATGATGTTCACGAGTTCGGGATTAATGCCGTGACGCTTGCACAGTTCCGGCGCGCGGTTCACCAGCTCGCCGACGAACTCGATCCCGGTCAGACCCGCTCCGCCGACGACGAACGTCAGCAGTTCCGTGCGGCTTCTGTCCGCCGCGAACTCCGCGAACCGGCGCTCGATGTGCTCCCGGATGGCGCGCGCGCTGACCAGGCTGCGGATGAAGAAGGCGTGCTCCTCAAGGCCCGGGATGCCGAACGTCTCCGGCTCTCCGCCCAGCGCGGCGATCAGGATGTCGTACGGGACGTCGCCTTCGTCGGTCAGCACTTTTTTCGCGGCGGTGTCGATGCGGCGGACCGTGCGCTTCAACACGGCCACCCTGCCCGGATCGAGGATGTCCGCGATGGCGACGCTCGACCGTTCCGGATGTTCGGTGCCGGCCGCCGGCTTGTGCAGCCAGGTCGTGAAGTAGTGGTAGTCGTGCTTGTTGACGAGGACGATGTCCGCCTCGCCGCGCTTCACCCGTTTCTGCAGCGTGAGAGCTGCCTGAATGCCGGCGAAACCGCCCCCCAGGATGACGATTTTCTTCGGATCAGCCATGACAAACCACCTCGACACGAAAGTTTGTGAAATTATTCACATTCCAGACTGTAAAGAAAAAGCCATATCCGCGGATCTTACCCCTAACTATACCATTTCTTTCCCTGTTCTGGAATGCCCGTTTGCGGAAAATGCTCCGCCATCGTCTCGCCCGCCGGATCAGGCTGCGTCCTGCATCCCTCTCCTTCGAATGCTATAATAAGGATATGGAGGATCAGACATCCACGCTGCGGAGGTGTGCGCGATGCGAAAATTCGTGCTCTGCGCCAGGGACAACGCGATCTGGCTGTATGCGGGCGCGGCGATCACGGTCATGCTTTTGCTCATGAAATAACGGAAGCCTGTGGCCAACGCTCAGCCCGGACCCGCCCCGGCAAGTTCCGCGAACCGGTCCAGCAGCGCTTCGGGCGTGTCCGCCGTGACGATCGCCGCGGACCCGCGAGCCCGCATGAACCCCTCGCGCTCCATCCGGTCGAACATGGCGAGCAGCGGATCGTAGTATCCGCCGAGGTTGAGCAGGCCGCACGGCTTCCGGTGCAGCTCCAGCCGCCCCCAGGTGAACGCTTCGAAGAACTCTTCCAGCGTGCCGGGACCCCCGGGCAGCGCAATGAACCCGTCGGCGAGCCCGGCCATTTTCGCCTTCCGTTCGTGCATCGTGTCGACCAGAATGAGCTCGGTCAGGCCGCCGTGGGCGATCTCCCGGTCCCGCAGAAAACGGGGCAGCACCCCGATCGCCCTTCCGCCCCGCTCCAGCACGGCATCCGCGACCGCTCCCATCAGGCCGACGTTCGCGCCGCCGTAGACCAGCGCGATCCCGCGTCTCGACAGCTCATGCCCCAGTCTGACCGCGCCTTCCCGGTAAACCGGGGACGCGCCTTCTCCGGAGCCGCAGAATACGGCAATGGCTTTCATGTCCGATTCACGCTCCATCATGAAAATTCGCCTTCGGCATCGCGCGCGGTCACGGCTTTGAATCCGGCCTCCCGCAGCTCCGCCAGGAGCGCCGCGACCATTCCGGCGAAGGCCGCCGCGTCGGCGTGTTCCAGCGGCTCGATCTCGAGACAGTACCGAAAGCGGCGGAACGCGTCGACTCCGTCGCCGTCCGCATCGCCGCGGAAGTCCTCGTTATCCGGCACGAAAATCTCCGCCAGCTCCGTCACGACGGTCGTTCCCGCCGCGAGCCCGCCGACGATCCCGGCCACGAGCTCCGCGACCGACGCGCCGTCCCGTTCCGTATCCAGATAAATGCTCGCGTACAGATCCTGCTCCATGAATCATCCTCCCGAATGCTCCCAAGTCCGCGAAAATGCGATACAATGGTGCAGGCAGCAAGTTTCGACACAAAGGAGACCCTTGGACATGCAAGTATCCATCAAGCGATGCACGCCCGACGATGTCCGCACGCTCCGGGACATCGGCCGCCAGACGTTCCTCGAAACGTTCCAGGGCACGACTTCGGACGAAAACATGGACGCCTATCTCGAAAGAGCGTTCAACCTCGGCCAACTGGAGAAGGAACTGTCCAACCCGTCGTCGCAATTCTTCCTCCTGTATGCGGACGACGAACCGGCCGCCTATCTGAAAATCAACGTCCATGACGCCCAGACGGAGGACATGGGCGACGAGGCGCTGGAGATCGAGCGCATCTACGTGAAGAAGCAATTCCAGAAACAGGGATTCGGCAAGCGGCTGTTCGACCATGCCCTGGACATCGCGACGCGACTGGGCAAGAAGAAAATCTGGCTGGGCGTATGGGAGCACAACGAGAACGCCCTCGCCTTCTACAAGAAGCTGGGCTTCGTCCGGACGGGAAGCCATTCGTTCTTTGTGGGCGACGACGAGCAGACGGACCTCATCATGACCAAAACGCTCGCCTGACCTTGCGCCCGCCGACCGCCGTCTTTCCGAAAAGCTCTCCGCCGTCCGTTACGGCAGCTTCTCGAGAAACCGGCTCGCCGTCGCGGACAGCGGCACGTCCCGCAGCGTGACGAGGCCGACCCGGCGCGGCGGCAGCGGCACGTCAAGCCGGACTTCATGCAGCGTCCCCTTCGCCAGATCGTCCACGACGAACTCGCGGATCACGCAAGCGACCCCCAGTCCGATGCGGGCGAACTGGACGAGCAGGTCGATGCTGCCGAGCTCGAACTCCGGCTGGATCGTGACGCCCTGTCCCTTCGCGAACCGGTCGATGTACGCGCGGATGCTGCTGCCCTGCTCCAGCAGGATGAGCGGACGCTCGGCCAGCTCGTGCCACGAGAGCGTCCGCTTCGCCAGCTCCCGGAACGCCTCGCCGACCACGAAGCAGTCGTGCAGCGGAACGCTCTCGCGGATGACGAGCTGGCTGTCCTTCACGGGCAGGTTGACGATGCCGAAGTCGATCTTCCCCTCCTTCAATAGCGCGATCGTCTCCCGCGTCGTCCGGTTCGTCACCTGGATCTTCACCAGCGGATGCTCGCGGTGGAACGACTCGAGATGCGGCAGCAGATAGTGCCGGCACAACGTGTCGCTCGCGCCGATCTTCACTTCCCCCGCGATCAGCTCCCGCATCTCCGCGATTTTCCGCTCCCCGTTCTCGAGAAAATGGAACGCCTGGGAGACGAACTTCTGCAGCACTTCCCCCTCGTTCGTCAGCCTCACCCCCGCCGGCGTCCGGTAGAAAAGAGGCCCGCCGAGCCGCTCCTCCAGCCGCCGGATCGCGTGGCTGACCGCCGGTTGCGTGACGTTCAGCCTCTCGGCCGCCTTCGAGAAGCTGCCGCTCTGCGCCACGGCCAGGAAGGCGCGATACCCTTCGAGATTGTCGATCATCTATAAAAACCCCTCATGGCAAGAAAAATTGCTATTAATTCCATTTATATCGCAATCCGCATTAACGGGACGCCTCCCTGGCGCGCCATGCCGATGGCGGCATGCGTGAAGAAGCAGGTGCAATACGCGGTAAACCGGAATTGCGTCGCCCGGACCTCGTCCCGGATTCCGGCAATGTGGATATGCGCCTTGCACAGCGCCCAGGTGAGTCCCTGAGTGAGGATGTCCTGCATATGGATCGTGAACAGATGATTGAACGCGCTCAGCGCGTCCACCTCTCCCTGTCTCGACACCTGCTCGGTGATCGTCACCAGCCAGTTGTTCAGCTTGCCGTCCCGCGTATAGTCGAAGAACGAATGGAACGGCAGCACCAGCCCTTGCCTGGAGAAGGTATCGCCCGCCAGATGGCGGAACACCTGCGCGATGCCCGCGATCAGCCCGTGCTGCCGGGTGAGCACAAGGAAGGGGTTGTCCGACCGGACGGAGAACGGATCGTGCCCGCGCATGACCCGGTGAAACCGCGGAGAAATCCGCGAATCGTCGCGATCCACGAAGATTCTGCCGGATTCGGCCGAAACCACGGTGTCGATATCGTCCTGGAAGTGGTGCAGCAGTTTGCCCAGCGATGTCTTCGGATTTTTGACCGACGCGTCCTCATGCACACGTTCAAGGAAGTCCCGCATTTTCCCGCTGGAGGCGAACACGGCCCCCAGAACGCCGTAGAGCATCGCAAACAGCACATCGCTTGCGCTCATGCCGGTTTCGATTTCGCCGGGGTCGAAGTTGTCCGGATCCAGCAAGCGGGCGTCCACTTGCCGGATCGATTGCCGGATCCGGTCCAGGTCGTCCAATGCTTTGCTGATTTCTGTTTGCAAGCAGGTCATCCCGCCCTTTCGGAAAAGAATGCCCTTTCATTCGTACGAACTACGACCATACTACTACACTCCGGCGGGCGCGTGTAGTTGCAAGGCAGGATGAATTTACGAAAAAAGACAGCCATCCTTCGATACAGGAGTCGGATGGCCGAGTTCGAGCTTCTGTGCTTTTACGCGACGTTGTTGCAGACCATGAGCCGGTAGCCGTGCTTTTCTGGTTCGGCCACGAACCGGAGCGGCGCCATCGCGCGGTTGTGCTTCAGTTCCGGTTTCGCGTCCGTGGTCGCCTCGAGCGGCGCCCCGTCGGTCCGATTTTGGATGAGAAGCTTGACGGACGAATCGCCATGGACGAATGACCCGCCGAACATGACGCCGAACGCCGCCAGCATGGGGATGATGATCTTTTTCAACCGCGTCCGCTCCCTGTCCGATCCTGCCGCGAACCGTCGTTCTCCACGATGCTCCCGTAACCGTGCTTGACGGCCGTGCCTTTCACATTCCAGATCTTGTAGGGAGCCTCCGGATCGAACGCGTACCATTGATCTTCATGCGCCGCGTAGAGCAGGTAATGCCCGGGAGCGGGCGCATCTTCCGCGAGACGTCGGGCATAAACGTCGTAATGCCGGATGCTGCTTCCGTCCCGATCCAGAAAGTCGTATTTGGCCATCGGATAGAAGTCTCCGGGTTCGGCCAGCCCGTATTCCGGGACGGCGCGCGCGGGCGGCTCCGCCTTCCCGCCTTTGCCCGCTTCGATCGTCCGGTAGATCTCTTCGAAATAGCTGTTGCCGACGACGTCTTCCACGACGAAGCCATCGATGACGGCCGTCTCGAGCCGGAAGGTGGTCACGTCGACGCCGTCGATGGCGAACGGCTTCATCGCGACCGTCACGGTATGGTTCTCGTAGCGGACGTCGCAGCCGAACACTTCGGCCACGAAACGGAGCGGCACCATCATCCGGTCGTTCTTCACATACGGCACGGCGTCCAGCCGCACCGTTTCCCTGTTCACCACCGCCATGTCGCTGCCCAGGCGCAGGGAGACCCTCGTGCCGCCCTTGATGAGCACGACTTCCTGATTCGACCAGTGAACCGTGGCGCCGAGATGCTCGCTGATCACCCGAAACGGCACCATCACGCGGTTGTTCTTCAGTTCCGGCGACGCGTCGGCCGTAATCTCGACCGCCGCGCCGTCGGTCCGGTTCAGCATCTGAAGCGTGACGGGCGCGTCGGCGACCGCGGATGACGCGCCGAACATGACGCCGATCGCCGCCAGCATGGGGATGATCTTTTTCAACAACGTCCTCTCCCTGTCTCGTTCCGGTCACGGAGCGGTATTTTCCACGAGGAGCCAATAACCGTGCCGTTCGGCCGTGCTTTCCAGCTGCCAGACCCCGAAGACGGCTTCCTCGCCGATCTTGTACCATTGATCCTCATGCGCCGCATAGATCAGGAAATACCCGGGAGACGGCTCATCGCTCGCGGTCATTTTGTTGCAAAGCACGTAATTCCGGATGCTGTTCCCGTCCCGATCGATAAAGTCGAAGATCTGGACCCGATACCAGTCGCCGGTGGCGGCCAGCATCCCTTTCGGCGCGACGGAGGCGGGCGCTTCCGCCTTCTCGCCCTTGCCCGCTTCAAGCGCATGGTAGATCGCTTCGATATGGCTGTTCCCGACGATCTGCTCCACCATGCTGCCCAGGGTCGCGAAGGTCTCGTATTGGAAGGCCGCCGCCTCGACGCCGTCGATGGCGAACGGCTTCGTCGCGACCGTCACGGTCTGATTCTCGTAGCGGACATCGCAATCGAACACCTCGGCCACGAACCGGAGCGGCACCATGACGCGGCCGTTCTTCACATAAGGCTCGGCGTCCAGCCCCGTCTGCTCGCCGTTCACCTCCGCCGTGCCGCTGCCCGGCCGCAGGGTGATGGTCTTGTCGCCCTTGGCGAGCACGACTTCCTTGCCCGTCCACAGGACCCTGGCCCCGAGGTGCTCGCTGATCACCCTGAGCGGCACCATCAGGCGGTTGTTCTTCAGTTCCGGTTCCGCGTCGGTTGTCGCCTCGAGCGGCACGCCGTCGGTCCGATTGTGCAATTGAAGCTTGACGGAGGTGTCGGCGTAGGCGGAGGATGCGCCGAGCAACACGCCGAACGCCGTCAACAGGAAGATGATCTTTTTCATGCAAACGTCCTCTCCTTGTCGTGAATTTGCAGCGTGGTCGACAGCGGGAGGAATCCCGACGCGGCCCGCCAATTCTTTGCTCAAGCGAAAAACGAACCTTACAGGAGGCAGCCCATGGGATATGTGGAGGAACTGCGCAAAATCGTCGGCACCCGGCCGCTCATTCTGGTCGGCGTCGCGGCCGACGGCCGGGAAACCGTGGAAGCCCGTTTCTTCAAGCTCCATGAGCTGCCGGAAGCGCTGAGCCCCATCCTCCGCGATCTGATCGCCCGGTATGCGCGGAAGCTGTCGCAATAGGCCTTCCTCTCCCGGGCGCAGTCCACATGATGGGGATGGTCTTCCGCAAACCACCCTCTCTCTTTGTCCGGTACTCCTATATTTAGACGCGTGATCCGATTCAGGAGTTTCATGCCAAAGGCGGGAAAGAAGGGCATGACACTTGTCACCCCCAACTCCTGACACCCGTGAATACCGCCGGCGGCGCGGCCCGCCCTACAATGGAACCGAAGACAACAAGTGTGGAGTGAGGGAGGCCGCATGACAGCGGAGAAAAGCGCGGAACGGATCCGCCTGCTCGACATCCTGCGCGGATTCGCGATCTTCGGAACGCTCGGGACGAACATCTGGGTGTTCGCCCATCTGGGGGATCTCAACTACCTGACCGGCTTCGGCGACGGATGGTGGACGTCGGTCGACCATACGCTGCGGCAGCTCGTCCTGTTCTTCGTGAACGGCAAATTTCTCGGCATGCTCACGATCCTGTTCGGCGTCGGCATGGAGCTGAAATACCGCCAGGCCATGCGGAAGGGCGCTCCCTGGCCGGGCGCATACCTGTGGATCTGCCTGTTCCTGTTCGCCGAAGGCTTCATCCACTACGCGCTCGTGATGGAATACGACATCCTGATGAGCTACGCCGTCACCGCCGTCATCGTGTCGTTCATCGTGCGGGGCGGCGACCGCAGGATCAATCGGACGCTGAAAGGGCTCGGCGGCGCGTACGCCGCCCTGATGCTGGCGATCCTCGCGCTCGAGATCGGGCTGCGCGCGGCGGGGGCGAACATCTCCTTCGGCGACATGAGCGGGGTCGTCGCCCTGTACCGGGAAGGCGCGTGGGCGGAGCAGGTCGCGTACCGCCTGTACAACTTCGCGGCGCTTCGGATCGAAGCCGTCCTGGTCATCCCGCTGAACATCGTCCTGTTCCTGGCCGGCGTCCGGCTGATGCGCGCCGGCGCCTTCGCGCCCGACGAACGCGGCCGGCAGATCCGGCGGAAGATGCTCCGGATCGGCCTCGGGCTGGGCGTGCCGCTCAACCTGCTGCTGTTCGTCCCGGGCGGGGTGTTCGATATCGCCGTCCGCTACCTGTTCGCGCCGGCGCTGTCGCTCGGGTACATGGCGCTGATCGCCCGGCTCGCGGAGCGCGGCGCGCATCTGAAAGTCTGGCGCTGTATCGAAGCAACCGGTAAAATGGCCTTGAGCTGCTATGTGCTGCAGAATCTGCTCGCTTCCGTCATCTTCTACGGCTGGGGACTGGGCTGGGGCGGCCGGCTGGGCAGTCTGCCCGTGATCGGCGTCTGGCTGGCCGTCTGCCTGATCGAAGCCGCGGCGGCGTATTGGTGGATCGGGCGGATGAAGCTCGGGCCCATGGAATGGATGCGCAAAACGCTGCTCCGCCTCGTCGCGGCGCGTTAGCGGTCCGAGGGGCGGAGGCGGCGCTCGCGGAACATGCGGCGCAAGCGGCGGAAGCGTCGATCGCTTGACAGATGGCGCAAGCAAGCGGCGAACGCGAAGCGGCAAGCGGAGGCGCTTGATGCGGAGGCGTGAACCGGCATGAACCCGAAGCGATGGAACATCAAGCTTTACCCGGAGGATCAGATCCGGCGCTACCTGATCATCGACATCGTCGTCTGCGTCTTCATGTTTTACAAGACGCTGACGGCCGACAGCCGGGCGGGCCTGCCCGTCACATTCCTCATGCTCGCGCTCTTCCTGGCGCTGTACTATATGGGGCTGTGGAGCAGGGGCGCGCGGCTGCTGCTCGTCGTGCTGGCCGGCTGCGGGCTGATGACGGCGTTCGCGATTCTCCATGAAGTGTGGCTGCTGATCTTCGCGGCCGTGTTCGCCGATTTTCTCGGACGCGTCCGCTCCCGCCCGCATTTCGCCGCCGGCATGTCCGCCCTCGTCGCCATGTACCCGGTATCGAGCCTCGTTGTTCACGGAGACGCGTTTCATTTTCTCGAGACGCCTCTCCTGCCGTTCCTGATCATCCAGCTGGCCATCCCGTTCGTCGTGCGCATCCTGGAAAAAAACGAATCGCTGAAGACCGAACTCGCCGCCGCCAACGAACGGATCGCGCAATATGCGCAGGAGGAGGAGCGGCACCGGCTGGCCCGGGATCTGCACGACACCCTCGGCCAGACGCTGACCATGATCAAGGTGAAAAGCGAGCTCGCCGAGCGCATGCTGGACAAGGACCCTGAGCGGGCCCGGCTGGAGATGCGCGATGTCGCCCGGACTTCCCGCCTCGCGCTGCGGCAGGTGCGCGATCTGGTCACGGACATGAAGCACGTCCCGCTGGAGCGGGAACTGGAGGACGGCCGCGCGCTGCTTGCCAGCGCCGGAATCGCGTTCGGATTCAGCCGCTCGGAAGTTCGGCCGAAGCTGTCCAAGGCGGCGGAGACGATGCTCGCCCTGGCCGTCCGGGAGAGCCTGACCAACGTCGTGAAGCACAGCAAGGCCGGACGATGCGAGGTGGCGGAAATGGTGAAGGACGGACGGTATGTTTTGCAGATCGAGGATGACGGCGTCGGACTGGCGGCGGAACGGTCGGAAGGACACGGACTGGCGGCCATCGAGGAGCGGATGCGCCTGATCGGGGGCGGGGCTGCCATCGGCCCGTCGACCGCCGGCGGCGTCCGGGTGACGCTCTTCGTTCCGCTGCGGCCCGAGGAGGATGCTTCATGATCCGCATCGTGATTGCCGAAGATCAGCAGATGCTGCTCAGCGCCCTGGCGTCGCTGATCTCGCTCGAGGAGGACATCGAGGTCGCCGCGCAGGCCGCGGACGGCCGGCAGGCGCTGGACGCGATCCGCGCCTTGCGCCCGGACATCTGCCTGCTCGACATCGAGATGCCCGGCATGGGCGGGCTCGATGTGGTGGAAGCGATCCGGCGCGAAGGGCTCGGCTGCAGGATCGTGATCGTCACCACCTTCTCCCGTTCGGGGTACCTGCAGCGGGCGATGGAGCTGAAGGTGGACGGCTATCTCCTGAAGGACGAGCCGATCGACTTCCTCGTGGAAGCGATCCGGAAGGTGCACCGGGGCCAGCGGGTGGTCAGCCCGGACCTCGCCGCGCTGCTGTTCGAGAAGGAGGAGAACCCGCTGTCGGACCGCGAACGCGAGGTGCTGCGGCTGGCGGCGGAAGGGATGACGACGGACGAGATCGCGGGCGCCCTCTTCCTGACGCGGGGCACGGTGCGCAACTACCTCTCGTCCGCGATCCAGAAGCTCGAGGTCCAGACCCGGCAGCAGGCGGTGAAGAAGGCGACGGACAAGGGGTGGCTGTGAGGCGGCGCGCTTCGGAAGAGCGGGTTTTTCACGACGGGCCGGGAAGGGCGAAACAGGATTTGCCTCGCCTGACGGAGAATGGAACAAGCGATGGACCGATTCAACCGTGAGCGAAGGATGGGACGAACGCCATGATCCGAAAGCGCGTGCTGCCGATCGTACTGTTGCTGCTCTTGCTGCTGACCCCCGCCGTCCGGGCGGCCGATTCCGTCAAAGCCTATCTGTTCCCGGTCGCCTTCGTCATCAACCATCAGACGAAGCCGCTGCAGCCGGGGTATTCGACCTTCGAATACAACAACCGCCTCTACATCCCCGTCCGGTTCGTTTCGGAAGGCCTGGGGGCAAGGGTCCGCTATGACGCGACAAGCCGGAAGGTGGTCATCGAAGATTCCCATGTTTTCGACGCCCGGTACGTGAACCCGGGGGATCGGATCGCGGGGATGGAGGTTGCCGAAGTCGATCTGACCCGGTTCGAATCCGAATCTCTCGGCTCGGTGCGGTTCCGGGGTTCGGCGCTGGTGAAGGGCTCGTATCTGTACAGCAGGAATGATCCGCTGAGCGGCGAGATGCTGCGGTTTTACGTGGACGAGGACGCGTCGGATCGCTTGCCGGTCATGTCGCATGACAACAGGGATCCCGGGTTTGTCTTCGAGAACCCGGCCGACGCCGTCCGGCTGCTTGGCATCCCCGAGGACGCCGACACCGCAACCGGCCGGGCCGCCGTCGTCATCGACGATTATGTGATCCGCTATGATTACAAGGAAGTCCACAACACCGCCAGACTGGTGGAAGCGTATGTGCAGGCGAAATGAAAGCCGGACACGGGAACCGCGCGATCGGCCCGTGTCCGGCTTTTTGCCGCATTCGGCTGCGTGACAAATCACTCGCCTTCCGCTTCGAGGGGGTTAATCCATTTCATTCGCATACAACGCCCTTCCCCATTCGCCAATCAGGAGAAGTTCGCGGTTGCCGCTTCCGTGCGTGCAGAGATTGTACGTTGCGTCCGGGCTTCGAACCGCTCCCGGTCAAGCGCAATGAAAGGATCACGGATTCAATGCTTCCAACAACGCTTTGGATTCCGGACGGATGGCGTTCTCTTCGAGCAGCCTGTCGATCAGCCGTTGACCCCCGCCCTTGATCCCGGAGAACAACGCCTGGTACGCCATGTCCACCATATGTCCCCGCAAGAAGACGTCATCGTATTGACCGGGCTTGATCCCCAGCTTCGCCGCGACCGTCGAAGCCTGCGCATAGTTGAAATCTCCCGCGGCATCATTGTAGCCGATCAAGCGAAGGATCAACGTGGCGAACATATTCATGTCCACGGTTTGGCCGGAGCCGTACCGGGTGTCGCTTACGCCTTTGGTCAACCCGTGGTGATACAGATAGCCGATGTGCGGTGAAGCCCAGTCCGGAACATCCGCGAACGGATGGCTGTACTTCCGCGCCAATGCTTCCGTCTCTTTGCCCATCAAGCGCACCAGCATGACGGCGGTTTCGGCCCGGGTCGGGGCGCGCTCCAGATCGAACCCGTCGCCGCCTCCCCGGAGCAGTCCCGCTTTCTCGAGCGCCGCGGCTTTGTCCTCCACGGACGGCGACGGTATGCCGACATAGACGGCGTAATCTCCGCCGGTCATGAATTTGCTGCCGTCCCAGACTAGGCTGCGCACGTTGTCCAATCGTTTGGGGAAGTCAAGTTCCTGCCATCTCGTTCCGTCTTTCGAGTAAATCACGCTTCCGCCGTCGTCGATTCCAAGGTAATACGATCCGGTCCAGACCAGTTGAACGGGAAAAGGGAAGGATAAACCGGACTTCGATTCCGGAAGCTCATATTGCTTCCAATGCAATCCGTCCCTGGAAACCAAAAAATAGGATTCCCTTTCGATGATCCCTCTGGCAACAAACTGGCTTCCGTTCCAATGCACGATGCTCACGTTTCCGTCTTGCAACGGACAGGCAACCGTCCACGCTTTCAAATCGGTTGATGTGTAGATGGCGGCACTTTCGGAAGTGCGGCTGAGCGGACCGTTCTTTTTCATTTTGACCGACGTCAGGACAAATCGGCCGTTCCCGTAAGCCATCCCTTTGATCATCTCGTTATCAAATTGGCTCGCGATCGTCCAATGCACCCCGTCGTCCGTCGTTGCGATGACGTCGACCGTCCGTTCGATATCCCGTATCTGGTCGGCAGGCTTGTTTTCCAGTACATCGTACCCGCCGATCAACACAAATCGACCGCCAATATATTCGATGGAACGGATGTAGAAACGGTCGAGCTGCTCGGCGTTCAGCCCTTCAATCACGATGGGCGCAATCGTCCACGTCAATCCGTCTTCCGAGCGGAAAAGGCTGGCTCCCTGGTCTTCTGCATATCCTCTCGCAAAATAGAAATCCCCTGTCCACTGAACATGCGACATACTTGAAAACTTATGGCCGATCTGCTCTGTCAGGCTTTGGGTCAGATCGGTCCAATTTTCTCCGTCTTCCGAGAACAGGAAAGGCGTGTTGCGGAACATGGAAGACATATAATATTTGCCTTCGGCGTAACTGATATAGTGCCCGCTCACGGATTGAAGCTGCGCGGGTTGATCGGACAGGGTCCATTCGATCCCGTCATCGGAAGTGACGATCTCATTCTTTTCGTTGATGGCGAGCAGCCTCTTCCCGTCATGCCAAAAACCGCCGAGATGGCGAAGCGCATGGGGTTCTTCCGATTCCGCATATCGCAAAACGGCTTGATCCAAAACCGTCCATTCGATGCCGTCTTGCGACGCATACAGGGTCAATCCGGTGCCGTACCGATAGCCTTCGGTCGACAACACGAACCGGTTCCCGTCCCACACGAGGTCGCGTATCGACAGCACAGGGAGTTTCGCTTCGGCGTTGACCCAATGGACGCCATCCCCGGAGTAGGCCGTGTAGCCGGTTCCGGTTATCGCGACATAATGCTCGCCGTTGTACAAGATGAATTGGTAACCGTCAACCGGGTTTTCCGCGACGATGCGCCAATTCCTTCCATCGTCGGACTGGTAGATGCGGCCGACCGATTCAAATCCCCCGCTGGCCAAATAGTATTTGCTGTCGTAATACTTGATGTCCCCGAAACCCGAGGGATAGGGCGTCGCTTCCCCCGTAATCTCTTCATACGGAATCGTGGTCCACGTTCTGCCATCCGTTGAGGTGGCCATACTCCCCCTGCTGCCGACGGTCCAGAACTGCTCGCCGTCCCAGATGACGCTGTACAAATCGCCGAGAGGCGTATCCTTCATCTCCCACTTGATCCCGTCCCCGGATGTCAGGATGAAACCCTCCGATCCAACCGCGACAAAGACGGAATTTCCGTATGCAATCGAATGGATCGTGACGGGATACTTGATCCGGAAGTCGACTCCCAGCGGGCGTGTTTCCCAGCGCGCGCCGTCCCGGGATGTCTTCACGACTTCATCGGATATGGCGACATACATGCCGTTTCCATACGTCATGGCCCGGATTTGCTTTCCCGAACCCAGGGGCGCTTTCTCCCATTGAATATGCGGCGCCGAGAACGATCCCCGGGCCATGGCCGGAGCAGGCCATGTCATGGTCAGAATGATCATGGAAAGGATGAGTGCGGCGATTCGGCCAGGCGTGATTTTCCGTTTGTTCATGCTTTCTCTCCCGATGATGTGATTCGACACAGATATTTCGACACGATGCCGCATATCCCTTCCAATTCCGAAAATTTCCATCCGCGGACATCCCTTTTATTTGCGATACGCCACGAACAACCCGACGTCTTTCGTGATGGCAATCGCGCCTTCCCGCGCGATGATGTCCCGCAGCATGGACTCCAGCCTGGACAGCCGGGCGCTGGTCAATGTCTCCCTTCCCCCGGGCGTTGTCCGGATATAGTCGATGAGCGGCCCCGCGTCCGTCACCCGCAAAGCGTCCGGATACCGCTCAATCCGGATGTCGGTGAAGCCCGCGGCGCGCAGCTGCTCCTCCCCGTTCTCCAGACCGAACTCGCAGGCGAAATCCTGGCGGCCCGGATCATAGTGATGATGGACGGCGGCCAGGAAATCTTTCACTTCTTTCATGTGGTTGATCCCCATCGTCGACGCGTACAACACCCCGCCGGGTCTGAGCACGCGCCGGATTTCCCTGAGCGCCTGATGCCGCTCGCTGACATGGTAGAGCATGTGATTGGCCATCACCGCGTCGAAGCTCGCATCCGGGTAAGGAATCGAACGGGCGTCGGCCGGCGCGAAGTGAAACCGGTCCACCGATCCAGCTGCTCCCTGTGCTGCCCGGTCGCCACCACCCGCGTTTCGAACCATTCCGGATGGTTTTTCAGTTCGCGGATCACGGGCCCCATTTTGGTCGCCTCGGGTCTCGTTCCGATGATCACCATGACTTTCTTCGCCATTTCCCTTTCCTCCTCTGCAAGCAGTCCTTCTATACCAGGAGGGTAAGGGATGACGTAACGTCACTTGCAAGACCCGGGATCACATTTGCCCGTCCGCTTCCCGATAGGCGGCCAGCCGCTCCTCCAGCGTGCCCGTGTGCAGTTCAAACAGATTGTTGTCGAAATCATAGAAGTAGATGGAAAGCCCCTCGCCCTTGATTCTCGGCCGGGGAGGCCTCATCTCCAGCCCGAGCTCCCTGATCTTGGCCATATACTTCTCCGCGTCTTCTTCCCGGATTTTGAACGCGACATGGTGGTAGGTCCGGTTGACGATTTCCCGATTCTCCATCACGGCGATCCACAGACCGCCGACGAGCAGGAATCGTTCCCGGTACAGGGAGTGCGTTTTGTCCCCGCTGTCATACACGACCCTGGCGTCGAACAACGCTTTGTAAAGTTCCGTTGTTTTGTCCAGATCCCTGACCACGAAGGTCATATGGCTGAGTCCCTCGATCATGCCCGTCATCCTTTTCATCGATTCATGCGTTCGAGAAGCTCTTCCGTCTCGGCCACCAGTGCCCGCAGCATCTCGACGGCCGTCCTGGATCGCTCCTGGTCCGTCCCGAGCAGGGCATACAGGGTATCGATCCGCTGCTTGTAATGGCGGGGTTTGACGCGGAATCCCTCGATCATGTTCACTGCCTTCTTTTCATTAATGCAGTAGGTTTCGTTGAGGGCGAACAGCACCTGGTTCATGGCGGAGATCGACCGGAAAATATGGCCCGCAACGTAGGAAATGTCGTCCTTGTCCACCGTATTCTCCGCCAGCTGCAGCGAGAACGACGCCTCAAACCGGAATTGGCCGATGATCGCGCTTCTGACGGCCTTGGGGTAGGGGGACGTTTTCGCTTTGAGCGCGGCGATCCGCCCCGCCGGGTCGGACAGGATTTGGCAGACGGCGATTTCCCCCATGTACATGACATTGAGGTACGCATGCGGATGGCCCGCCTGGTAATGGGACGAGACGATGCCTTGCAGACATTCGTCGATCACCGCGGCCACCCGGCGAATGTCGCGGAAAATCAAGTCCACGCGATACCCCTGCACGACCAGCCAGCCGCCGCCGTTCACCCACGGTCCCCATTGCCCCGGCGCGAAGATCAAGTCTTCCCGATGCCCGTCATCCCATTTCGCCGCAATTTTTCCGATGCGTTCGAGATCAAAGCCGGCGGATTCGTCATAGTAGATGCCGATATCGACATCGGACGTCTCGTGATGCGTGCCCCTGGCTCTGGAGCCGCCCAGCACAACCCCCGCGACGCCGGATGCGCCCTGCAGTTCCCGGCTGATCTGCCCGATCAGCGTATGCAACGTCATGATGCCATCAGCTCCGTTCCTTTTCCGGGTATCCCGTCCCGTCGTTGCCTCCGCGCCACATTCCGGCTTCCCCCTTCCGGAAAAGAAGACGATCCGCGCGCGATCCAGGTTGCTGCAGACGGCCCGCGCTCAGTCAATCCCGACAATTTCACTCCGCCGTTCAAGCAGAAGCACATCCCGCCACACGCCGTTCATCTTGCCGATCCGCTCGCAGGTGCCTATGATGCGGAATCCGTTTTTCAGATGCAGCCGGACGCTCGCCTGGTTCTCGGGAAAAATCTTCGACACCAGCGTCCAGAATCCCCGTTGCTCCGAAACCTCGATCAGCGCACGCAGCAACGCATGGCCGACACCTTTTCCCCTGTGATCCTGACCGATGTAGATGCTCACTTCTCCGACACCGGCATACACGCACTGGTCCGAGGTCTTCGTCAGTTTGCACCACCCGACGACGCATCCGTCAAGCTCGGCGACCAGCGAACATCCGGGTACGGAATTCGCTTGCCACGCCCCATACGAATCGGGGGCGACGGAAGCGAACGTGGCGTTGCCGGTTGCAATGCCTTCTTCATAAATGGACTTGACGCTTGGCCAATCCGATTCCCGGGCTTCCCGAATATGAAGCACCGTGATCCCCTCCGTGGAAACTTGGTGTGGCTTCGACGCCTGGACAGCAAGGAATAGAAAAAACCTCATCGAATAAAACATGACGGTCCAATCGCGCGTTGCCGCGATCGACATGAACACCGAAATTCGGCGGTACGCCACTTCATGGAAAGGTGGAAGGAAAGAACCATCCTGTCACCGTCTGGTTGGAACAATTCATGCCAAATCATCGATACGGCCAATTGGAAAAGGAAGCTTCATTGTGTAATTTTCGGGAATGCGCTTCAACCGCATTATAGTATTTTTTGGGAACTGGATATTTCGAACTTTATCAGAAAGGTAAAGGAAAATAAATGGTCGTTCACTTTGGCGTTTGTCCACACGATAACGAAATGCGCAAACGGGATTGAAGAATTTCGCTATCGATTTTTGAATGGCGACGTTGTGCTGTACGAAACGATTCATACTTCATTTACTTATCTGGATGCCGAGACCGAACTGTTCAAGGTCGTCAATGTTCCGATGTATTGGTCCCAACTGCCCATCCGGCAAGAAAAGGCCGGAGAAACGGCCCGGTATCACCCCGGCGCCATTCGCCCGGCCATCTTCACTTGCCGATATCAAATCAGCTCGGACTTCTGCAGCAATCTGCGCACAAGCACCGCAACTTCCGCCCGAGAGATCGTATCACCGGGAGCGATCCGGCCGCCATCCCGACCGGAGACCATGCCCGCCTTGATCGTCGCCGCCACACCGGATCTTGCCCATTTCGAGACATCGGCCGCATCATTGAACGAAGCGAGCTCCTGCTCCGCATCCGCCGTCGGGATGTCCGCCATCCGTCCGGTGAGCGCCATCGCCCTGGAGACCGCCACCATCGCCTGTTCACGGGTGATCCGCTCCGTCGGACGGAACGTACCGTCGTCATGGCCTTGCAACAGGCCGAAATCTTGAGCCGTCCGGACGAATCCGGCGTACCAGTCGCCGCTCCGGATGTCGGCGAACGGAACCGTTCCGTCTTGTTCCGGAGACAGCCCCAGCGCCCTGACGAGAATGGCGGCGAATTCCGCGCGCGTGATCGGCAGATCGGGCGCGAAGTTCTCCCCTCCGATCCCTTCGAACACCAACCGGGACCCCATGTCGTTGACCGCTTCCTCGGCCCAGTGACCCGCCATGTCGCGGAACGCGACCGGATGCCAGATGACGGTATACGTGCTGTTCGTCAGACTGTTGATGACAGCGTAGTATTTGCCGTCGATGACGCTCACCCGGGTCGGGACATGGCGAACCGTGCCATCGGGCTCGACCGCGACACCCGTCGTGATCCTGCCCGGATCGGCGTCGTCGGGAAGCGCGATCGTCCGCTCGACGTAGGCGGTGAACTTCGCAATTTCGATCACCGTATCTCCATGGACGGCCCGTACCGTGAACACGACCGGAGGCGCGACCAGCGCGAACGATCCGTCGGCCGCGGCGCTCTCCGCGACGCGCACCGTTTCCTCTTAGGGTTCGGCGATCTCGATCTGCACCATGATGTCCCGCAGCGCGACCTCCTCGCCGAACTGTGCGGACACGGCGTCGATGTTGATCTGCCGGGCCGGCAGCATGTAAGAAGCGAGAGTCGTCCGGAGCTCCAGAGCGCCGTCTCCGATCTCCATGACTTTGACCATCCGGCCGTTCAGTTCCCCGATGACGACTTCCGTTCCGATGCTCACCGGAACAGTGACAACGGCTCCCTGTCCTTCCCCGGCGAACCGGTCCTCCATCCGTGTCAGGTCCAGCGTGACGGTGACGGTGTTCCGGCCGTTGCGCGTGCCGGTCGTCATCGTTCCCGCTGCTTCCGCCTTGCCGTTCACCAACACGTCCACGCTGACGCCGGCAGGCTGCGGATTCTCCGGTTGCGAAGGAGCGGAGTTTTGTCCGCTGTCGGGTTGTACGCTGTCGGGTTGTCCACCGCCGGGTTGATCGCTGTCGGGTTGTCCGCTGTCGGGTTGATCGCTGTCGGGTTGTCCGCCGCCGGGTTGTCCGCCGCCGGGTTGATCGCTGTCGGGTTGTCCGCCGCCGGGTTGATCGCTGTCGGGTTGTCCGCCGCCGGGTTGTCCACTGTCGGGTTGTCCGCCGCCGGGTTGTCCGCCGTCGGGTTGTCCACTGTCGGGTTGTCCGCCGCCGGGTTGTCCGCCGCCGGGTTGTCCGCCGTCGGGATCCCCTTGCGGCGTGGCGCTCATTTCGTTGGAATCCGGACTGACGCCGCCCGGATTGACCGCTTTGACGACAACGTAATACATCGTGCCGTTCGTCAGGCCGGTCACCGTGTACTCGTGCACCTCTCCGTCGACGCTATCGGTCTCCGATCCGTACGAGCCCGAAACTTCGCTGACATACACCCTGAACCCGGTCGCGCCATATACCGGGGCCCACTCGATCCGGATCTGTCCGTCGCCGGGCGTGACCGTTCCGATGACCGGCGCCTCGAGCGACGGCCACGGAAGCGATACGGCCGAGCTCAGGACCGTCTGCAGCCCCGCCGCTTCGAAGGCGATCTGCGCTCCCGCCACCGCCGCCGGATTGGTCGCGCCCAAATCGGTGAACGTCACCACGCCGGCTTGCGCCTGCCCGGACGTCGTCCCCGTCAGGTTCCACGATCCCGCGTCGTGCTTCACGGCCGTGACGACCGTCGCATCATCATGGACACGGACGTTGCCGAATGCGTCCACGAGCGTGACGGCCGGCTGCGTGGCGAATGTCCCTCCGTTCACGACCGGGGACGCGATATCCGCGGTCAGCTTCATCGAGACGGCCGGTCCCGCCGCAGGGGCAATGTCGACGGTGTCCGGGGTGTTGATGCCGGCGACGGCGAACGTGATCGTCTGCGCGTCCGCTTTGTTCAGCTTCAGGTTGACCGTCGCCATGCCATTGGTGAACACTACCGTTACCTTCACGGCCCCGCCGGCCAGAGGCGTCCCGTCGATCGAACCGTAGCTCTGATCCGGCGCTGCTTCATGGCCGGAGACGGTCACGTCGTGCTCGCCGGAGAACGCGGTCACGGTATTCCCCTGCGAGTCCTTGACCGTCAGCGTGACGGTATTGCTCGCGCCCGCTTCGGGGGCGGACAAGGCGGCGACCGCTTCGACCGCATCCACTCCCGCATCCACGAGGATGCCCGCCGTATCGTCCACATTGCGCAGTTGGAGCAAAACGCCGTTGCCCGCCGCATCGGTCATCGACCCGCCGGACAGCTTGATTTCACTCCCCACTTTGATGCCGTCCGCATCCGCATCGCCCAATTTCACGACCTATTCGAACGTGATCGCATTCGTGCCCGTACCGGATACGTACGCCGCATCGGCGGAAGCCGCGCCGATCTCAAGCGGCAATACAGGCGTTCCGCCGGCCGTCTGAACCACGACGGTTTCGTCGAAAAACACCGTGAACGAGAGCGTCTGTCCAAGCGCGTAGGTCCCCGCGGCAGGCACGCTTACACCGGTAACTTGCGGCGCCACCCCATCCACAAGCACGCCGGCCGTATTGCCCACGTTGTTCAGGACCATAATCGCCGGGTTGCCCGCGGCATCGGCGATGCCGGCTCCCGCCGGCAAGCTCAGCGACGACACGGTAATGCCGTCGTCATCCCATTCTCCGGGAACGACCGTGTAGCGGAACTTCAACCCGTGTTCGACAGTCAGTAGATGCACAAACCGCCACAAGCCCAAGCGGGACGAGGGATGCGGCGGTTGTGGATAACTTCGTGTGGTGCCTACACTTTTGAGGGGTCATGAAAGCGAAATATCCCATATTTGCTGGGGTTCTGCGATTTGCAAGGCCGAAACAATGCCCCGATGTTCGTCTGTTAATTCCGTTCGCTGCCGCAGCTTTCCGGCATCCAATCGGTACTCAACCAGATGCAACGTCTGCATGAGGGAACGAATATCGCGCCACGTTTGGCCGGTCTGGTTTTCCGCAATCCGGATGAGCATCAAGGCTAGCCAGCAAAGCAGGACGTGCGCGCGAATCCGTTCTTCTGTTCGGTGGTAGACCGGCCGCAGTTCCAACGATTGCTTGAGTGTCCGAAACGCGGCTTCCACCTGCAGCAATTGTTTGTACCCAAGTGCCACATCTTCCGCGGACAACGTATCGTCTGAAGTACGCAGCAAGTATTTGCCGTCCAAATGCTCCATCGCTTTGACGGCGGCCAGATCGATCCGCAGATTGCCGCGCTTGTCGGTCTTGAGATATCGCTTGTACGTCGGATGGCTGTGAAGACGGCAGTGGGCCTGGGTATGCGCTTCGCCGTCCAGTTCCTTCAATCGGGCAAGCTCTGTGCGCAGCCGCTCCAGATGCGCTTCGCGCCGGGCGGCATCCCGCCTGGCTTCCTCCGGATTGCGGACGAGCACGTATCGTTTGCGAGCTTCGCCATCCCCCACGACAATTTCCTTGACTTCCAGGTTGTCGCGGATCGTTTTGAATCGTCCCGGATGTGCCAGTGCCGCTTCCACTGCTGGTTTGCCCGACGTCATTTTCTCCCCGGCAATGTAGTGACCGCCGCTTTGCTGCAACACCCGCAGATTGTCCTCGGAGGAGAAACCGCGGTCGACGACGGTGACCACACGCCCGAGTTTCCAACCGATCAAGTCCTTCTTCACCTGCGGCACCACGTTCATGTCCGACGTATTGCCCGGCCATACCCAACAGCGAATCGGGATGCCTTCCCGCGTGACGGCAAAACCGATCACCACTTGCGGAAGGTCGGGGCGATGGTCTTTCGAATAACCGGTTTTGCGAAAATCGTCTTCGTCGTCCTCTTCCGTTTCAAAATACGTGGAGGTCGTGTCGAAGAACAGCAGATCGACTTCCAGGTTCAACAAATCCGCTACCGTATGAAACACTTCGCGCTGAATGCTTTCTTCCGACGTGAGCAGGAAATCCATCGCCCGGTAGCCATGCTGCACGTCAAATGCCGGAAGGTCCGGAATAACTACTTCACGATCCACCCAATCTTCCATGGCCAGCTTGCTGCTAGGTGCCAACGCCCGGTTGGCCACCATGGCAAAGATGGCGCGTTCCACCGGCATGCGGTATTCCCGATCGGCAAGCCGTCGTGTGATCGCTTCGCCGATGCCAAGCTTCTTCCAAAGTTGATCGAGCAGCCACACACCGCCCAGCGAACGACTGCTGAGCAGGGTGACCGATGCGGATGACGATGGAGAAGGCGTCTGCGGCTCACCCACAAAACGATGGATGCTGGCGGCAAGACGTTTTAAGCCTTCCATGTCCAGTTCGTCCGCGCGGCCGAAATGGTACAGGACTTTCGCTTGCGGCGTCCCGGTCACCGGATTTCGTACATTATGGGCAAGCTGAACGTAACGGGTGACCGAACCATTTTTGTTTTTCCGAGAAATCGTTCGTATGTACATATCTACATGATATCGTATATACTACAAGAAATGCAACAAAAACATCGAGTTATCCACAGAAATTTAGTGCCTACAGATTTTCGGATTTTTTCACGATGTAGTGCCTGTGGACAAGTCGGAAAAACCGCGTCAAATCTGGAATTCAGTTATCCACAGCACCCAAGAGGGTGCCTACTTTTAGGGGCTTACTGTCGAACCCGGGTTCAACTCGCTATCGTTCACCGTCTCGATGTATGCGGCCGCCTTCAAGACACTCCCGATGACCAGGTTCAGCAAAGGCGTGCCCGTCACGGTGACCGGCTCGTTCATCTTCACGACGAACTCGAGCACGTCCCCCGCCGCGTAGCTCCCGTTCGTCGGCACCGATACGCTGCTGACTTGCGGAAGAGCCGTATCGACTTTGATGCCGCTCGTATTCACCGGATCGAACGACAGTTCCAGATTATTGCCCGCGGCATCCCGAATCGTGCCGCCGTTCGTTTCCACGAAGGATGCAACCTCGATGCCGTCGTCGTCTGTATTGCCGGGAGCGACGGTGTAGACGAAATTCAACTTCGTATCCGTGCTGCCCGTCGGCGTATATTCGGCATATCGGTCGCTGATGCCGATCGTCAGCTTGATCCGCGGCTTGCCGCCGGACGTATCCACCGCAACCGGCTCATCCACATGCACCGCGAATGTCAGATTGGTTCCCGACTTGTAGCTGCCCGCAGCCGGCACTTCGACCGATGCGATCTTCGGCGCCGTCGTGTCGATGACGATCGCCTTGTTCGCTCCGAGCGATCCCGCCCCTCCCGGATCGGGCAGCGTCAAGTCGGCCGGGTTGCCCCATTTGTCCTTGATCGTCGCGCCGCCGGTCAACACCAAAGCGGCCGCCGACGCGTAATCCAGATCGGACGACGCATCGCCGGCCTGAACCGTATATTCGAACCATAGCGTTGCCCCGTTCACGCTCTTGTACTCGGCCGTCCGATCGACATCCCCCGTCTCCAGCGTCAACTGAGGCGTTCCCGTCACGAACACCGGTTCGTTGAACGTCACTTCGATCGGGATCACCGTTCCGGCGCCGTAGGCGCCGTTCGCCTTGGAGGACGTGACATCGATGACGCGCGGCGCCGCCCCATCGACCAGAACTCCTGTCGTGCTCGCGATCGAGTTCAACGTGAGATCGGCGTTTCCGGAGCCGTTGCTGATCGTGCCTCCGTTCAAATCCAACGCGCTGACCTCGATGCCGTCTTCGTCAAGATCGCCCGCCTTGACGACATACCGGAACAACATCTCATTCGAGTCCGACATGACAAAATCGGCATAGACCGTCTCGCTTCCGATCTTGAGTTCGAGCCGCGGCGCGCCGTCAACCGTAACCGGCTGATCGAAATACACCCAAAATTCCAACTGATCTCCGGTCACGTACGTTGCGTCTGGCGGAACGGAAACCGTTGTGACGGCCGGATGATCCGCATGCGCCGTGTTCGGAAACCATGCGGAAATGACTGCGACCAGTCCAATCCACAGTGTCCAAACCGAAGCAGCAATTTTCTTCCTGACTGGCCCATCTCCCATTTCCGCAATCGCTCCTTTTTTACCTTCTACGGGTCGTATAACCAGCAATTTTCGACATGATCGGCACAGATTCCTCCCGTGAGGAAAAAAATGGTTCGGCGTCACGTTCCAACGAAACTGTGACACCTTATCCGCCCTAAACGGCCTCTTTCGAGACGTTAACGAAACTGGGCGTCTGTCAAGAGAAAATAATTCATGTCCATCCCACTTTAGCCCCACCAAAGCCTCCAATCCCTTGCCGCACAAGGGTTTTCGGGATTTGAGGAGCCAGTTGGTACAAAATGGGAGAAAAATAAAAAGTGTCCATCATTTTGGAAGAAATTAGTAAAAAGTTGAAAGGGAGCACGAAAACGGAACGTTGGGAAATGTCCAGGGAAATAATTTGAGTGAACAAATGGAGAAGCTCAATCGGAGCATAGCGGGAGGGGGTATATTGGGAAACTGCTTGATAAATCAGCCACCGTTCCTATCCCCTCTCCCCTGTACCTGCTCAAAAAAGAGAAAGCCGAACAGGTGATCAGGTAAGAACCCTAACACCGCTCGGCTTCATGGACATTTTTTATTTTCCCTGGACAGTTTTTATTTTCCCAGGACGGGATTTATTTGATGTCTACACCCGTGTTAAGGGAAATTAATTCATGTCCATCCCACTCAAGCTCCACCAAGGCCTCCAATCCCTTGCCGCACAAGGGTTTTCGGGATTTGAGGAGCCAGTTGGTACAAAATGCCAGGGAAATAAAAAGTGTCCGTCCAATTGGAAGAAATTAGGTGGTTAGAGGGAAGGGATGAGGGAAATGGAACGTTGGGAAATGTCCAGGGAAATCATTTGAGTGAACAAATGGAGAAGCTCAATCGGAACATAGCGGGAGGGGGTATATTGGGAAACTGCTTGATATACCAATGTTCTTTCCTTTCCCCTTTCCCCTGTACCACTTTCAACAAAAGAAGAAGCCAAGCATGAATCAGGGCAACCCCCTGCCACGCTCGGCTTCTTGGACATGATTTATTGTCCTTGGACAGATTTTATTTTCCCAGGACGGGATTTATTTGACGGAGTTATATTATAAAGTCTCTTAACATTATAAAAAGCTCTAAGATGTATATCTAAAACCAAAGAAGCGTTCTTTATTATCTTCTGTTCTATAAAGTCTAGCTACAATGCACCCTGCTTTGTAAAGCTCTGATATTTCTGATTCATCTAATTCAGTCTTGTTAATAGTAACAAAATATTGACCCTTTTCCATCCTCTTTAGTTCTTTATCAATATACATTAGCAGTTTAAATTTAGCCGAACCATTCGGTTTAGAATACGATCCATCATGTATTAAAAAATTAAGATTATCTCTAATTTTAAGTCCATATAACATCCACGTTAAATCAAACATATTAATTTTCATATGCAATCGACCGTGGGATTTTTCATCATCTATTGTGCAACTTATTTTTACCCTACCAGTTGTTGCATTTAGAGAAGTATCGTTTACTAACTCAATATCAAATACACCAGTTTCATCATATGCTACTGATACAAGTTTATTAAACAATTCCTTTATCTCAGATATCTGAGTTTCATAATTTTTAAATACATCAAGTTTCATCTCTATTTGTCTTAAAATTTCTTGTTTAATCCTATTTATTTGTGCAGTTATATTTGTCTTTTCTTGATACATATTTATCTTTACTCTAACTTGAGCTAATTCTTCATACTTCAGATTCCTATCCTCGTTTATTTTTGTTAAATCTGAAATAATATCGGTATTTTTAAATGAGTTTGCATGTCTTTGAATAATTTTATTTAATTGCTCAATCCTTTTCTTAATATTATCAATTTGATAATCAATCTCACTTATTTTATGAGAGAAATACTTGCCTCTACTGTCCACCATAAAATCATAAAATTTTTTTATTTCTTCCTGATTTTTCTTAATTTGATCAGGAAAAAACCCCACTAATTGCGTGTAAAATGGCTCTATATCATTCATAAGCTTGATTTGGTCTAATTTAGCTTGCAAATCATCAATATTATTTTGATACTGTTTTTTTATGTGTTGAAGTTCAAATAATTTGTTTTGGAGTTCATTGTATTCTGTCTTAGCAACTTTATAACCCTCTGCATCTTTAACAAGTTTTTTTGTTATATTAACTTTATGTATTATCTTATCTAACTCTTGAATTTCCCGATTTAATTTTTTTTCTCTCAATTTCAACTCACTAATTTCGTCCTTTAGCGAATTAATTACATTCAATTTTTGATTGTATTCTCTCTGTTCCTTTTTATACTTGGCTATTTCTTTTTCAAAATCATGAGGGAGGCCAAACAAAAATGCAAGGTAACTTGCTTGATTCATTGCATTCCTGTTAGGTAAAACAATATCTACAAACCCAGTTTTTTCATCTCGGATTATATATTCCCGTAAAGCTGAAAATGAAGGCTCATTTGGTTTCAAACCAACGATAACATCATTTATATAATCTTTGTAATCATCATCCTCTTTCTCGATCCAATCACTTAAATTAAATGAGACCACATTCTCAGGAAGGATATATCCTTTTTGCGGCACATTTATCAATCTGGCTAAATAATAAGGTTTTGCTTCATTAGATCTTACTTCTAGTATTAATAAAATATCCTTTTCGATTAGAGTTTGCTTACCAATAAAATCAACAGGACAAGCCCCACCCAATAAAAAATTAATAGATTCAACCATCGTGGTCTTTCCTACACCATTAGTTTCTTGTCCTTTTTCTTTTTTTTCTCCTAAAATAACATTAAGTCCAAAAGGGTTAAACTGATATTCCTTAAGAATATCTTTATCACGATAACTATAAATAATAAGCCTTTTTAATATCATTTTTCTTCTTCCTTAATCACCAGATTGTTTTTTAAATTAATTAAACCAAAAGAAAACAATAAAGTAAGAGATAAATAAAGAATTCGTTCAATATTCAAATTAAGTTGGATATTTCTTGTTCTGGCGAATTCTAAAAAAAGCTGATCAATGTGTTTTTGTTTATCTAATAATTCATATAAAATTTTTGAAGTAACTAGAACATTTTCTTCCACAGTTTGATATTTACTCATTAAAAAGAAATTCATTTTTATTTACACCTTTTGTCGTTTATCTTCATTAAAAATATCGCATTCATGTATACTCCAAAATATTAGTATTCGAATATATATTTTAAGTTTCTGTTCCGAATATTTCACTTTATTTCCATATTTGTTATATAAGTTGTTCACCATTTGTAGCAAAATTAAATCGCCATTTTCGTAATTTTGATAAACTTGTTGGTATTCTGTAATAATAATGTTGGGTATAATTAGCCTTTTATCTATACCAAAAAAGGATGTGGTATTAAGAATCCTGTTTATAATCGGAAAATATATCGAAAAATTATCAAATTGTTTTTTAAACGTTTTTGAACATAACATATTGACAAACTTCTCTGTAATATCTTTCGAAATTAATGGTTCTTCAGTATAACTCGCAGAATTTATGGCTGTGTGAAATTCAACCAAGAAGTCTCTAAATTCATCCTCATTAACATCAATCTCTGTTTGATCATCTACAACCTCAATTTTATTTTTAAGTCTTTTTATCTCAAGATAATAAGCCCCTTCTTTTGTCTTCCGTCCTACGGTATTATCAATATGCCAGAATTCATCTCTACTATTCCACTTATGATAAACGACTTTACCTGATCCATTGTCTATATCAACAACCCCTGTGATAAAAAGTGAATCAGCGAAGTTGTCAACCGTTATTGAACCTGCGGTAAATTCATGAGTTTCACTAAAATTATCAACTTCATGGTGGTAAGCCGCTTTATGGACATGGCCATTTAAGTAAATGTCAATATTCGAATCCGAAAACCTATTTAACAAACCACTTTTTTCCGATGGATGAATGCACTCAATAGTATGATGACCAATAGCTATGTTGATCGACCTATTATTTGGAATCCCTTTCAAAGCGTCGTAGAGTTTGTTTAAACCTACAAGGATTCTCCCCTCTGCATTATCTATTCCTGCTACTAAACAAGTATTAATATGTATGACGTTCAGTCCTTCACGACTTTTTACAAAATGTAGTGCATCTTTTGGGTACTCCTCACCAAGATAATTTTTATAAAAATCAAAAAAAGGTTGTTGTAGCGACAAAAGGGTTTGATACGTTCCTTCATCCAACTCGTTAATTTCTTTCATTGCATTTTCGTTACTTATTATATCTTTAATCAATCTTTCAGCCATTTTATTACGTCTTATATCATGGTTCCCTGGAACCATAAATAGACTGTCTTTTTTAATTTCCAAAGCCTGTAATACACTATCTAAAAAACTAACAACTTCGTTATCATAATCACAGCCTTTATCAGCTATATCACCAGTAATAAAAAGATAATCTACATCATCTTTAAGTGAACCAAGGTATTCAATTAATTTGTCTCTCATTACTTTTGTCTCATATGATTTATACATAAAGTGTATATCTGAAAGATGTGCCCACTTAATAAGCATACAATCCCTCTTTATATCCATTTTTCGAATCAATATTTCGACAGATCTTTCCCATTTCCTTCATAAGGGAAATACACCCTGAATCCGTGATCGTCCGCGGATAGTTTTGGAACCTGATTCCTGAAACCGGTAATTTTAGTCTTTTTTTCTGTGATGGTCATAAGAACTGGCTTTTTACGATGGCAGAAGGACGCATCATAGCTTGTCAATTCAAATCTATGAATGCCAAACAGACCTGGCGGACGACAGGTCGTTCCAAAGCGTCTCCTGCATCATGTCCGTGTCATGCAAACGCCCGGTAAACCCTCTCCAACACCGATGACCAGGGACTGTGCTTTCCGAAGTTCAAGTATAGACAGCGCGCATGTCGAACAAGCCGGACAGCCATGTAGATGATGTTTTGAA
>Ga0207827_100032_pt1 | contig 176789 bp, 164 predicted proteins | sample CeladaPassaB1F02_FD_187479 | JGI IMG/M metagenome (GOLD analysis project Ga0207827, IMG submission 187479) | Cellulose-adapted microbial communities from the Joint BioEnergy Institute, USA - Passage B1F02 (SPAdes) (version 2) | ecosystem: Engineered > Bioreactor > Continuous culture >...
TTCAAAACATCATCTACATGGCTGTCCGGCTTGTTCGACATGCGCGCTGTCTATACTTGAACTTCGGAAAGCACAGTCCCTGGTCATCGGTGTTGGAGAGGGTTTACCGGGCGTTTGCATGACACGGACATGATGCAGGAGACGCTTTGGAACGACCTGTCGTCCGCCAGGTCTGTTTGGCATTCATAGATTTGAATTGACAAGCTATGATGCGTCCTTCTGCCATCGTAAAAAGCCAGTTCTTATGACCATCACAGAAAAAAAGACTAAAATTACCGGTTTCAGGAATCAGGTTCCAAAACTATCCGCGGACGATCACGGATTCAGGCATACAGTTATACAGGTAAAAAATGGAATAATCCATCAACTTTAAAAGTTTATTACGATTCTTCTCTTAATCAAACAAATAATGCAGGGTATACTTATGCTTCTATTTTCAGTGATGCTCTTTATCAATGGATGGATAAACTCAATTACAAAATTCTATTTACACAAGTATCAAGCGGCAATGATATTTTCTTGCATGTCTCCAATTGGGGAAATATTGGATGGGATGGCCAGGCAGATTGGTATTACAACGGCAATCTCATTTATTATGCGGCAGCAAGGCTCAACACATATTATACAAATGGATATCAATTCAATACAGCCAGAGGTGTGGCTGTACATGAGATAGGCCATGTTTTGGGTTTAGACCATGTTTCAAATACCAATGCAGTAATGTACCATACAACGAGCGGCAGAATACCCACCATACCCGCAACTGACGATATTAATGGAGTCAAGAACCTTTACAATTTTTAGTGAGGTGAACGTGAAATGAACAGTACGTCTCTGAATAAAATATTGGTTATCGCAATGATTGCATTAGCCGTTGTGACGGCGGTATATTCGTATAACGATTATCAATCGAAAATAAATAAGATCAACGCTTCGGATTCAGCCCCTCAAGTTCAAAGGTCCTTGTCGTTAACCGATGAGTTTCGCTCAATTCAGGAACTCCGGGACAGGGCGGAACTTATCGCGCTTGTATCCGTAAAATCTACGAAATCACTGACTGTAAGCGGAGTTACATTCACGCTTTCCGAATCGGAAATCAAGGAAGTTTTCAAAGGAGACGCGCCACAGAGAGTGATCAACATATTGGAAACTGGAGGAATTGATGGTAAAGGAAATATGATTTCATATTCGGACAATCCGGTTTTTCAAAGAAACGATCAAGCTGTCGTTTTTTTGGAACGTTATGTCGGTGATGTCGCAAAAGACGCGTATGTAATTTTGGGTGTTTATCAGGGGAAATTTCGTGTCGTTGATGAAGATAAACTCATACCTTCGACCGGAGTCTCGGATCAGCTTGAAAATTTGACAAGCAAAAAAGAGTTGTTAAGACTTCTCAATATTCAATGAGTATCGACAGCGTCGCCGGTGGTCTGAAAAGCCCGATCCGGCGGCGCTGTTTCGTGTTCAGAAAAAAACCGAACCACTTCCGGTTCGAGGGTCGGTCGGGGCCTCCGAGGGCCGTCCCGTCACAGATCCCGGCTGGGCTCCCAGTCCGCTTCCGTCCCGACTTCCACCGCATATTCAAAATCTTCGATATCAAAAACCTGCACGGGCACTTCCGCTTCGATGATGCGGTCCTGCAGTTCGAGCTGGTCGGTCAGCAGCGGCACCTGGTATTTCATGGCCGTCAAGATCTGCTCCGTCTCGATCGGGTCGAACGTCTCGCCGTATTGCGCGTTGTCGATGGCGTGGATCACGATGAACGAGACGTTGTCATTCAAGAGGAGCGGCGAGCTTTCCCGCCAGGGCACCTGCAGGGCGCGCTCGATTTTCTTCTTGTTGAGCGGCTCGGCGAAAAATTCGATCAGTTCGCCGATTTTCTGCTTGACGTGACGGTCGTCATCGGGATCGTCCATGACAGGCTCCGGCCCTTCTTTCATATCGTACAGTTCCATGATGGTTGAATAAGGGATGATATAGTCGACAGGCCGGGACGGTACAAGCAGCTGCCCGTAAGTCGCCACCATTACGGCCTCGATGACAAAGCGCCGACGCATGGATGAATCCTCCTTAACGTTGTCGATCACTGCCGGGTCGTCAGCAGGATTGAGCGGCATGCGTTTCGCCCCTATTATACACGATTCGCTCATTTGTACATAGGTCGATTCGTTGATCCCCGCCGCCTTGCGCATTACAATGAGACTATCAGCGCCGCGGCATGCGGCACGGGAGGTTTTCGTCATCATGCAAGCACAGGAAATTCACAGGGAAAACATCATCATCATCGGCGCCGGACCGTGCGGTCTCGCTGCCGCTGTCGAACTCAAGAAGATCGGGCTGAATCCGCTCGTCATCGAGAAACAGAACGTCGTCCATTCGATCTCGCGGTACCCGGTCTACCTCGAGTTTTTCAGCTCGCCGGAGAATCTGGAGATCGATGACATTCCGTTCACGACGGCCGGACCGAAGCCGACGCGGCTTGAGGCGCTGCATTATTATCGCACGGTTGCGCTTCGCAGAGGCGTCCGCATCCATACGTTCACGACCGTCGAACGGCTGTCCGCGAAGCCCGAAGGCGGTTTTGCGCTCGAGGCGCGCCGCCGGGCGACGCGCCCGGTCCGCTACGAGGCGGATATCGTCATCGTGGCGACCGGATACTTCGATCATCCGAACCTGCTGGACGTTCCCGGCGAAGATTTGCCGAAAGTGACGCATTTCTTCACCGAAGCCCATCCGTACACGAATACGGACGTCGTCATCGTCGGCGGCGCCAATTCCGCGGTGGATGCCGCGCTCGAGCTCGAACGGGTCGGCGCGCGCGTCACCGTCGTTCACCGCGGCGAGACGCTCGCGCGCGGCGTGAAGCCGTGGGTGCTGCCGGTCTTCATGGCCAAGGTTGACAAAGGCGCCGTCAAGCTCATGCTCCGTTCGAAAGTCGCCGCGATCGCGGAAGAAACGATCGACATCGAGACGCCGGACGGGATCGTGACGCTGCCGAACGACTTCGTGCTGGCGATGACCGGCTTCCACCCCGACCGCCGCTTCCTGTCCGAAGCCGGCGTCATCATCGAGCCGGAAGGCTGGCCGCGCTACGACGACGAGACGATGGAGACGAATGTGCCGGGCCTCTATCTTGCCGGCGTCGTCGCTTCCCGCAACGAAGCGAACGAGATTTTCATCGAATCCGGCCGCTTCCACGGGCGCAAGATCGCCGCGCATCTGCTGGCGACCGGGCGGATTGCAGGCGTCCCCCGCTGATCCGCGCGGCGGCCGTTCCATCGTCAGGTGAGCGCCGGCACATGCCGCTTCAGGAAAGCGTAGACGGTCCGTCCGTGTCCCGCAGCCGTGAAGTGTCCCGCGAACGGGAACGGCACGATCGTCTTCTGTTCCGACGCAATGCCGTTGTAAGCGGCGTAGATCGTCTCCGGCCAGCACACCATGTCCTTCAGCCCGGCGGAGACGAGGATCGGACAGCGGATGCGGTCCGCACAGTTGACGGCGTCGAAATAGCTGAGCGTGGCGAGCACCCGTTCGAGATGCTCCGGATGCCGGTTCACGAACTCGGCCGCCTCCGAGAGCGAGCCCGTCGAATTGAAAATGCCGAAATCCATCTGGCACATGTTCGGAATGTCGGCCACCGCGGCCGCAATGCGCGGATGGAACGCCGCGGCAAGCAGCGTCAGCCCGCCGCCCTGGCTGACCCCCATCATCGCGATCCGGCCGGGATCGACTTCGGGCTGGGCGGCCGCCCAATCGACGGCCTGCAGCGTATCCAGCACGATCGCCTTGTAATAGCAGGTGTCCTTGTCCAGGATGCCCTGGGTGATCCAGCCTTTCACCGCGCCGTAGTCGGTGCCCGCCCGGTTGCCCGTCTCGCCGCCCTGTCCGCGCACATCAAACGCCATGACGGCGTAGCCGCGCAGCAGCCAGGCGGCATACTGCTCCGGATCACCCTTCGAACCGGTGTAGCCGTGCGCGATGACCAGGCAAGGATACGGCGCGCTGGCGGGCGGCGGCGCCAGCAGGAACCAGGCGCGGACCGGCGTGCCGCCCCACCCGTCCAGCTTGACCCGGTACGCCCGGACGCCGGGAAGCTCCGGATCGGCCTCGGTTCTTGCCCCCTTGCCGCCGAGTTCCGCGCGGATGTCCATCATCGACGACCAGAACGCCTCGTAGTCGTCCCGCGCCGTCCGCACCGGCTGTATGGCGGCCAGCGATTCCATCTTCCGCCGAATATAGTCCGTCAAATCAGCCGTCCCGCCTTTCTTCGGCTCCGGGTTCCGGCGAGCGGCCGGTATCGTGCAGGAAGGTATGAATCCGCTGCATCCGGATCACTTCGTTCGGTTCCAATCCGGTGCGGAAATAGGCGTACATATAGGCCGCTTCCAGAAACGCAAGCGCCGGATAGACCACGATCTGTCCGTTCGTATACGGGTTGTCGAGCAGCACCTGCCATTCGCCTTCCCGATTGTCCGGAGGGATGCGGCGAAAGACGTCGCGTTTGTATGCGGCGATGGATGCGAACTCTTCCCAGATGCGGGCCCACGAAGGGCTAATCCGTCCCGGCTCGGGCAGCACGTCGCGCCCGCGCCTGATCAGCCGCTCGGCTTCTTCCTGCTGCGGCTCGTCGTATTGCCGCAAGAATGTGCGGAAATCTTCCAGAAAAACGCGCACCGCGGCAAATCCGCCTTTCCGCAGTTCATCGCCGAACACCGCTTCCTGATCCGGCGCCAGTTCCCTGAACCGGGCGAACGATCCGGCCGCCTTCGTCATCGGCATCCCACAAATCCTCCTTGTGTCACGTCCTGAATTTCAGCTTGGCCGGAAGCCGGACAATTTCAAACAAACGGCGCAGCCCCCCTTGCCGGAAGGCGCGCCGCGAATGTTTCTCCGCGAATCCCGCGGATTACAGATACGGATTTTCGTGTTTCGCCTTGAGCCTCCGCCAGCGGCGCTCGATTTCGTCCTCGAACGCCTTCAGCGCTTCGGCGTACTCCGGACGCGTCAGGTGGCGCGACTTGCCCAGCCGCTTCAGCCAGTCGGTGACCGGAATCCGCTTGCCCTTCTCCTCGGGGTCGTACGTGATCGTCGTCACCCCGTGCTCCACTTCGTAAAGCGGGAAGAAGCAGCTGTTGACCGCGTCGTTGATGATCTCCTGGCCGTATTTTTCCTCCGAGAGCCAGTTCAGCGGGCACGTGATCAGAATCTTGCCGTAGACGAGCCCTTCGTTCTGCGCGTAGTACTGCGCCTTCGCCGCCTTGCGGACCAGGTCCTGCGGCTGGCTCTCCGCGCCCGTGAACACGTACGGGATGTTCGTGGCCGCCATGATCTGCGGCGTGTCCTTGTGGTGGAACAGCTTGCCGCCCTGGTGCTTGCCGACGTTGGAGGTCGACGTCCGGTGGCCGAGCGGCGTCGAATACGACAATTGCGCGCCCGTGTTCATGTAGCCTTCGTTGTCGTATTCGAGAATGATCATCTTGTGATTGCGGAGCGCCGCGCCGATCGCCGGACCCATGCCGATGTCCATGCCGCCGTCGCCGGTGATCATGACGAACGTGAAGTCGTCCTTCAGGCCGAGATGGTCAAGCTCGCCGCGCCGCTTGCGCTCCCAGAACATCTCGACGACGCCGGACAGCGTCGCGGCACCGTTCTGGAACAGGTTGTGGATGTACGTCGCCTTGTGGGACGAGTACGGATAGCCGGTCGTGACGACCATCGCGCAGCCGGTCTGGAAGAGCGCGACGATGTCGCCCTCGATGCCCTTGAAGAACAGCTCGAGTCCGGAGAAAATGCCGCAGCCCGGGCAGGCGCCGTGGCCCGGCGCAAGCCGCTTCGGCTTCTTCGTCAGGTTGCGCAGCGGCGGCACCTTCACCTTCAGTTTGCCCGATTCTTCGTCTTTCTCCACCGTGATGAGGCCGGTCTTCAGGTCCTCGTACTTCATCGGCTCCAGCACGCGCTTCGGCGCCTTGGCCGGGTCGCCCGGCGTGTGGCCGTAGTAGTCGAACGGCTTTTCGACGTAGCCCTTCTCCGCCGCGTCGATCGCGAGCTGGAAGAAGTGCAGGCCGTCTTCGGCGTAGAAGTCCTTGCCGCCGAGGCCGTAGACGCGGCTGATCACCTTCGTCGTCGAGTTGCCGTGCGAGAACAGCGCCGCCTTCACCTCAAGCGTCATGTTGCCGCCGTAGGCGCCGTACGAGTCGGCGCGGTCGCCGACCGTGACCGCCTTGACGTGCTTCAGCGCTTCGGCGATTTCGCGCTGCGGGAACGGGCGGATGATGTTCGGCGTGATCGCGCCCGCCTTGACGCCCTTCGCCCGGAGCTGGTCGACGACGTCCTTGATGATCTCCGACGCCGAGTTCAGCAGGAAGACGGCGACCTCCGCGTCCTCCATCCGGTACAGGTCGAGCTTCGGATAGTCGCGGCCGGTGAGAACCGCGTATTCCTTGCGGATCTCTTCGTAGACGTCCGCCGCGCGGTACATCGCTTCGGACTGCTGAAAACGGTTGTTGATGAAGTCCGGTTCGTTCATGTACGGGCCGACCGTGATCGGATTGTTCCGGTCGAGCACGTGCGGGAAGCCTTCCGGCGGATGCTCGCCGATGAACTTGAGCACGTCCTCGCGGTGCGCGAACGTCTGCACGCGCCGCTTCTGGTGCGACGTGAAGTAGCCGTCGGAAGCGACGATGACGGGCAGCCGGACGTCCGGATGCTCGGCCAGCTTGATCGCCATGATGTTCATGTCGTAGACGGCCTGCGGATCCCGCGCGAGCAGGATCGGCCAGCCGGTGTTGAGCGCGAAGTACAGGTCGGAATGGTCGCCGTGGATGTTGAGCGGTCCCGATACCGAACGGCAGACCAGGTTCATCACCATCGGGAAGCGCGTGCCGGATTGCACCGGCAGCTGCTCCAGCATGTACAGGAAGCCGTTCGCGCTCGTCACGTTGAACACGCGCCCGCCGGCGACCGATGCGCCGTAGCAGATGCCGGCCGAACCGTGCTCGCCGTCCGCCGGAACCAGCTTGATGTCATGCTGGCCGTTCGCCTTCATCAGGTCGAGGAATTGCGCGACCTCGGTGGAAGGCGAAATCGGGAAATACCCCATGACATGGTAGTTGATCTGATGCGCGGCGTACGCCGCCATCTCGTTGCCGGATTCATAGACCATCCGCTGCTCGACCGTGCCGGCCGGGCGTTCCTTGCTGATGTCGATCGCCATGCATGTTCACCTCGCCGTTGAATTGTCGCCGGCGCCTTACGCGTTCGCGAGCGCGAAGCGGTGCGGCACGCGGTGTTCTTCGCCGTAGCCGTCCGTCTCCCGCTCGGCCGTAAGCGCTTCGGTCGGGCAGGCGACGACGCATTTCAGGCAGCCCTTGCAGTATTGATAGTCGATTCCCTGCAGGAACATCTGCGGACGGCCCTTCTTGTCGGGCTTCTCTTCCCAGACGAAGCAGAAGTCCGGGCAGGCCGTGTCGCAGGCCGCGCAGTGGATGCACTTGTCTTCGTGAAAATGCGGCATCATGCCCGCGCGGGAAATGCTGAGATCCTTCAGGATGCTGTTGCCCGGATTCGTGACCGTTCCGCCGATCGGCTGCGTCTCGTAGCCGAGGATCGGAATGTCCCAGCGCGTCGGCTTCGGCATCTCGACGCCTTCGGGCAGCGCGAAGGTCTGGAACTTCACTTCGTTGTAGCCTCGCTCGAACGTCCGGAGCGCCGGTTCGACCGCATGCGGATATTTCTTCTCGAGCGATTTGCGGATGACGCCCTTCATGAATTCGGGATCGAGGAAATCGCACAGCCGGAACAGCCCGCCCAGCATCGCCATGTTGACGCGGTTGTTCTCCTCGAGCGCGATGCCCGTCGCGTCGACGACCGCGATCGTGCCCCCGAGCAGCTTCAGCTTGTCCTTGAGCTGTTCGGGCGTCTTGGCGGAGTTGACGAGCACGATGCTGTCCTCGTAGATGCCGCTGATGACGTTGACGGTCTTGTACAGATTTTCGTGGAAGATGCCGACGATGTGCGGCCGCTCGATCGGAGTCGTGTCCCGGATCTGGACATCCGGCGCGCAGAAACGGATGTGCGCCTTGACCGGCGAACCTTTCTTTTCAGAGCCGTAGGATGAGAAACTGACGCCGTTGAATCCGCTTCCAACGACACCTGCTTCGGCCAGCATCTTGCCGGCGAGATTGGCGCCGAGACCGCCGATGGACTCGAGGCGAATCTCAAAGAAACCAAGCTCGTTCGTCTTCGGCAGTACTGCCATGTCCCCACTTCCTTCTCGTTACGTTTGGTCTTCCGTGCACTTGCTCCCGTCGAAGCCGCCGACTATCGCAGCTACTTGATTCTAGTATAACAGCATATGCGAAACTCTGAAAGAGGCCGCAAAAAATTGTGTTTTTTCACGAAATCAGGGCTCGTAGATCATCTTCTTCGTCATGCCGCCGTCGACGGTCAGATTGACGCCGGTCACGAAGTCGTTGGCCGGATCGGTCAGATAGAAGCACGCCCGCACGATGTCGTCCGGCCTGCCGACGCGCCCCGCCGGATGCTGCGCGTGGTCGATTTCCCTCAGCGCTTCGTAGTCGCCCGTCTCGATCCAGCCGGGGCTGACGCCGTTGACGCGGATGCCGTCCGGACCGAACGACGCCGCAAGCGCGTGGGTCAGCGCGACGATGCCGCCCTTCGACGCGGCGTAGGCCTCCGTGTGCGGCTCGGACATGAAGGCGCGCGTCGAGGCGATGTTGACGATCGAGCCGCCGCGGCCCGCGCGCCGCATCCGCGCGGCCGCTTCCCGCGCGCACAGGAAGGCGGCCCGCAGATTGACGTTCAGCACGCTGTCCCATTCCTGCCAGGTCAATTCGTACGGACTCTTCGTGATGCCGAAGCCGGCGTTGTTGATCAGGATGTCCGGCGTCAAAAACTGTTCATCCATCGAGTGAAACAGCTGTTCAATCTGTTCTGGTACAGCCAGATCGGCGGGGATGAACACGACGTCTACCGCCCCCGTCCCGCTCCGGATCCGTTCGGCGATCTCCTCTCCCCGCACCCGGTTCACATCGGTCATGACGACGGGATGCCCCGCCTTCGCGTACGCTTCGGCCAGCCGGCTGCCGATGCCGCCGGCCGCGCCGGTGATCAGGACGCGCCCTTTTGCCGCTTCGTTCATGGCTCATTCCCCCGCTTCCAGTTTCGCAAGTCTTTCGGCCATCATGTCCTTCCAGTCCGCGGACAGCCCGTCCGCCTCCAGCACCCGCAGGATGGCGTCCCGGTCGCGCCTGCAATACGCCGCGATATGCGCCGCCTCGGCGATCGTCGGATTGTCCGGCCGCCGTTCGATCCGCGCGATCCGGTCGCCGGCCCGCACCTCGCCCTCCTCGAGCACGCGGAAATACCAGCCGGTATAGCCCGACTTCAGCACCTCATCCGCAAGTTCCGGCCTGCCGTGCCGCATCCCCAGCTTGAAGCAGGGCATCCGCGGCTGCGTCGCCTGGAACACGGCCGTGCCGATGCGGAAAATGTCGCCGATCCGGACATCCGTCTCAAGGAAGCCTTCGATGGTGAAGTTTTCGCCGAACGCGCCATACTCGCACGGTTTTCCCCACAATTTTTCCCAATACTCCCTGTGATCGTGGCTGTAGACGCACACCGCCCTGTCGGGGCCGCCGTGGTTCACAAGATCCGCCTGCCCGTCGCCCGGCAGTCCGCCGCGCAGCGCGCGCACGGGCCCGTCCGCCGGCGTCTTCAGGATGCCGCTCCGCACGGTCTTCGAGCCGTGCTTCCATTCGGCCGGCATGCCGACGTTGACCGACAGCAGCGCGCCTTCGCCGTATTCCGTCTCCCTCACGCGCTCACCCTTCTCCGCATGTTATGTTTGCTGTCATTATAACGGCGCGCGGCGATCCGTACAACGAACAAAAAAATCGACAACGGCGATCGGGCGCCGTTGTCGAAACGCAAGTGGAATTGAGATTTCCTGCGCTTGCCCGGGAAATCCGCTCAATCGTTCGCGTTCATGACGCCGAGCGGTCCGTCCTCGCGCACGATGTCCGACAGGTCGAACACCGAAATCGGGAAATACGGAAAACCGTACACGTAAGGCGTGATCGCGTACAGCTGCCAGTACAGCACGAGCGCCCGGTCGGCGATGTAAAAATCCGTGTCCGGCGTGACGGACACTTGCTCGCCCTCGAACACGGGAATGTCCCGGCGCCGGATCTGGTCGCGGACGATGGCCGTCAGACGGTCGAGGTACGGGCTGCCGGGCTTGAAGAGGTCGGCGAGTCCGTACGCTCGTCCCGCATCCGTGTCGTATGTCCGCGACGTCTGCAGCGTCAGGCCGTGCGCGCCGCCGGTGTAGGCGTAATTGTACAGCGAAATGCTGAACACGCCCCGTTCGTTCGTCTTCACTTCGAACCAGCCGATCATCTCGGCGCGCGGATCGTCGAGCGGCCCCTGCCGCGCTTCCAGCGACCGCTCCGCCTCCTGCAGCGATTGGCGGATGCGGGTCTGCGCTTCGAGATTCGGCAGCCCGCTGACGAAGGGCGACCAGATCTCGGTCTTCGGCCTCGTCAGACGGACGGCCTGGACGATGACGGGCAATCGGAACGCCATGCGCGGAAAGCACCTGCCTTCGAATGGAATGGTACCATTCTATGCGGGCGCCCGGCTCGCCATGTCCCGTCCGCCGGTTCCTTTTCGCGCGTCCTGCCGCCTGCTCAGAGCATCGACCGCTCGCGCCCGGTCAGCCGCCGCCCGGCGACGTCGAACACGACGCGCCCTTCGCTCAGGCCGACGATGCGGTCGCCGAACTTCTCCGCCCATTCGAGATTGGACAGCACCGCGACCACCGCGATGCCGCGGCCGCACATCGCCTTCAGATCCGAGAGGATCCGTTCCGCCGAATGCGGATCGAGGCCGGTGACCGGCTCGTCCAGGAGCAGCGCGCGCGCGCCGTGCACGAGCGCCCTGGTGACGGCGACGCGCTGGCGCTCGCCGCCGCTGAGCGCGGACGCCTTCGTGTGCGCCTTGTCGAGCAGCCCGACCTGTTCGAGCGCGTCCATTACACCCATGTAGTCGTCGTTCCTGACCGAGCCGATCAGCCGGCGCCAAAGCGGCGTCTGGTGCCGGGTGCCGACAAGCGCGTTCTTCAGCGCGGTGCGGTTCGGATGGAGATCGGGCTTCTCTTCCAGATACGCGATCTCCCGCCGGACGCGCATCTTCGCCTTCCAGCCGCCCTTGAACACCTCTTCCCCGTCCAGCAACAGCTCACCGCTTGTCCACTTTTCCCGCAGGGCCAGACATTTGAGCAGCATCGACTTGCCGCTCCCGCTCGCCCCCGCCACGACGGTGAACTGCCCCCGCTCGATGAGGAGATTGACGTCCGAGAGGACCGTCTTGCCGTCGACGAGCCGTTTGGTCAGTTTTCTCGCTTCAATCATGTGCGCCCCTCCGCATCCCCAGCTTGCTCCAAAAAAATAGTCTACGGGAATCGAGAAATACTTTCCACCCGAACAAATGTTTGCTATAATGGAGACGGAACAAATGTTCCCGTCCCTGCTCTCAGGTTATCGGAGGTGCCCATCATGAGAAGCTGCGAACATTACCGGTTCATCGAACGCCATCGTCCCTGGCGGGATCTGACGTTCAAGTTCTATTCGGACGGCGCGCTGACGATCATCGACAACGGATCGGGCACCGTCCTCAGGCCCGGGGATCTCAGGGGAGACAGCCTGGATTTCTACGTCAGGAAGCGCATCGCCTTCATCAAGAATGACCTGGCACGCAAACGCGAATTATACGCCTGACGGTTCCCGTCCGGGGCCCGCCGAATTGACTGGCGGGTCCCGATCCGCTAGATTGATGGTATCCGCCGTTGACGCATGGCGGAACACGGCATTCCGGAGGCGCCATGAGACAGACGATTCTGTTCGATCTTGACGATACGCTTGTGCATTGCAACCGATATTTCTTCATGGTCATCGACCAGTTCGCGGAATGGATGGCGGACCGCTTCAGGCGGGAAGGGCTCGATCCCGCCGAAGTGCGACGCGTCCAGGCCGAGATCGACATCGCCGGCGTGCAGGTCGTCGGCTTCGACAGCGAGCATTTTCCCCGCTCGTTTGTCGAGACGTACCGGCATTTCGCCGCCCTGTTCGGCGCGAAGCCGTCGCCGGACGACGAGGAGACGGCGCTTCGGCTCGGCCGGAGCGTCTACGAGCTCGAGACGGAGCCGTATCCGCATATGGAGGAGACGCTCGAGCGGCTGAAGGACGAAGGCCACGAGCTCCATCTGTACACCGGCGGCGATCCGGAGATCCAGCGCCGGAAGATCGACCGGTTCGAGCTGCATCGCTTCTTCGGCGACCGCATCCACATCCGCCGGCACAAGGACGAGGAAGCGCTCGAGGGCATCGCCGCCGCCTGCGGATTCGACCGGAGCCGCACCTGGATGATCGGCAATTCGCTCCGCACCGACGTGATCCCGGCGCTCAAGGCCGGCATCCACGCGATCCACATGCAGGCGGAGACGGAATGGAAGTTCAACATCGCCCGCGTCGACGTCGAGCCGAAGGGCGCCTTCATCCGGCTGAAGCGGCTCAAGGACGTGCCCGAGGCGATCGACCGTTATGTCCGCACGCGCATGTTCCGTTGACAAGGATGGGCCTGGCGCATCGACGACGATGCGCCAGGCCCTTGCCGTGCGGTTATTCGGATTCCGCGGAGACGGCTCCGGTCTCCGGATCGGCCAGCCGGAGACGGCCCCTCGTCTTCGTGCCGTCCGGCAGCGTGAGGACGATCGGCCGCGTCCGTCCGGCGGTCGCGAGCGACGCCGCCATCGCGGCGGTGATCCGCCTGCCGGCCGACTCCTTCCAGATGACGAATCGGCATCCTTCGCGGAAGCGCGAGCAGCCGAAGCCCCGCCTGCCCTCGATGATCGTGCCGCCGCAGCCCGGGCGCGGACAGGGCGCGATCGCGGCCGGCTGCCGGGACGCTCCGCTTGCGCCGGACGAAGGGTCCGCCCTCCGATCCGCTGTTCCGCCGTCCGACGCCCCGGAAGCGGGCGATCCGGGCGGTGACACATTCCCCGTTTTCCCGGATGCCGCTTGCCCGGAAGCCGGTTCTTTCGCGACGGCCGCGCGTTCGGTTCTCCGGTTGCCCGCTGCGGTTCCCGCCGTCTTCGTCCGCCTCGGGCTTCTTCCCTTCCCGCCTGCCCTCGCGCCGCGCGCCGGCTCGGCGAACGTGCCCGGCGGCGCCGCAGGCTGCATGCGCACGAGCTCGACGATCTTCGCCGCGAACTTCCGCACCTGGTCCATGAACGGCTCGTCGGACGCCTCGCCGCGCGAGATCTGGTGCAGCCGCTGCTCCCAGCGCCCCGTCATTTCGGGCGACGTGAGCAGTTCGACGCCGGCGCCGCGGATCAGCTCGACCGCGGTGACGCCCTTCGGCGTAATCTCGATCGCCCTGCCCCTTGTCGCGGCATAACCGACCTGCTTGAGCCGCTCGATCGTCGCGGCGCGCGTCGCGGGCGTGCCAAGCCCCGAATCCTTCATCGCTTCGCGCAAGTCTTCATCCTCGATCGTCCGGCCCGCGGATTCCATCGCCTTCAGCAGCGTGCCTTCGGTGTACGGCTTCGGCGGCTTCGTCGTCTTCTCCGCAATGTCGATCCTCTCGCAGAGCGCCGGCGCGTCGGGGTCAAGCGCGAACCCGCCGGCGACGAGCTGCTCGCCGTTGTCGTCGCCGTCGTCCACGTCCCGGTCGTTTTTGCCGCGCCGCTTCTTTTGCCCCGCGTCGCCGTCCTCCGCCTCCAGCACCGCCTTCCAACCGGCCTCCAGCTGTTCCTTCACCGTCGTCTTGAACTTCTCGCCGGCCGCCTCCGTCACGATCTCGTGCACCCGGTAGACGGCCGGCGGATAATAGTGCGACAGGAACCGGCGGACGATCAGGTCGTACAGCTTCCGCTCGTCCGGGGAGAGATTCCCCGGCCGCTTCGGCGTCGGCAGAATCGCGTGGTGGTCCTCCACCTTCGCCGGATTGCACACCGCCCGGTTGCCGCGGTGGACGAGCCGCGTCTCGGCGCCGGCGGCCGCGCGGACATACGGCTCCAGATCCCGCAGCATCGCGAGCGCCTTGTGCATGTACGGGATGTTTTCCTCCGTCACGTAGTTGGAGCCGGTGCGCGGATAGGTGATGACCTGGTGCCGTTCGTAGAGCGATTGGGCGAGGTCGAGCGTTTTTTTCGCCGGGAATCCGTATTTCGCGTTCGCCTCGCGCTGCAGTAGCGTCAGATCGTAGAGCCGGTGCGGGTATTCCTTCTTCTCGCCGGCTTCGTATTCGGCGATGCGGCCCGTCCGGCCCGCCGCCCTGGCCGCGATCGCCTCCGCCTCGTCGCGGGTCTTCAGCCGCTCGCCGACCCGGACGCCGCGATAGGCCGTCTCCCCGGCGAGAAAAAAGCCGTGAACGGTGTAATAGACTTCCGGCCGGAACGCCTCGATCTCCTTGTGCCGCTCGTAGAGCAGCGCAAGCACGGGCGTCTGGACGCGTCCGGCAGAGAGCAGCGTCCGGTGGCGGATCGTGAACGCCCGCGAAGCGTTCATCCCGATCAGCCAATCCGCCTGGCTGCGCGCCCGCGCCGCCCGCGTCAGCGCGTCGAACTCGCGGTCGCTCCTCAGTTCGGCGAAGCCGCGGCGGATCGTCTCCGGCGTCAGATCGGAGATCCAGAGCCGGTCGACGGGATGATCCAGCTTCAGGTATTCGCGGATCAGGTGGAAGATAAGCTGCCCTTCCCGCCCGGCGTCGCAGGCGTTCACGATCCGGTCGCACCGCTTCGCCAGCTCCGCGATCGTCCTGAGCTGATCCTTCGTCTTCGGATTCGGCTGCAACTTGAAAGCGGCGGGCAAGATCGGCAAATCTTCGTCCCGCCACTTTTTGTATTTCGCGTCGTAGCTTTCGGGTTCGGCCAGACTGACGAGATGGCCGATCGCCCAGGTGACGATGTAGCGCTCGCCTTCCAGATAGCCTTGCCGCCGGGCCGCTCCCGGCTCGATGACGCGGGCGATCGTCCGGCCCATGTCCGGCTTCTCCGCGATGACCAGTGTCTTCAATCTCCTGTCGCCGCTCCTTCCCCGCCGCCTTGCACATATTGCTCCATGGCGCCGAACAGGGCGTTCACGCCGCGATGCCAGAGCGGATCCTCGGCATACTCGCGGTTGATCCATTCGACCGGATCGGTCTCCGGCGGCCGCTCCCGGCTGAGCCGGATGATCGTGCGCGCCGCGACCGCCGCCGAATGTTCGGTCGTCGTGTTGAACTCCTGCCAGCTGTGGTACACATTGAACGGATTGTTCGCGATTTTATCGGCCTGCGGATGGTCTTCGGGCACGAACCCCTGCTCCTGGCCGGTGATGGCGAACAGCAGCAGCGGATGGATGTCGAACTCGTAAGCCGTTTCCATGATCGTCGAGAAATACGGTTCATGGCGCAGCAGCGACTTCCGCGCGGCGAGGTATTCCTTCAGCTTCTCCGCGTCGACCGCCTGCCAGCGGAGACGCGCCGGCAGCTCGTTGCCCTCGATCCGGCTCCGGTCCGGGATCGGCGCGGAGTCGCCGGCGACCGGCCCGGAAACCGGCGGGGACGACGGCATGGCCGCGATCGGTTCTTCGGTCTTGCCCGAGCTCGCCGCGAGGCCGTACGCCGACATCCCGACCGCGAGCAGCGCCGCCAACGCCGCGAACAGAAGGCGACGGCGCTTGTCCGGCCTGTCCGGCCGTCCCGGCTCCTCCGGCCTCGCCGGCGCGTTCGGGAACGGCACCACGACGCCGCCCGTCGCCTGTTCCGCGGCCGCGGCGATTTCGGACGCCGGACGGACCGCGTCGGCGCCGCGGCTCCCCTCACGTTCCGCCGCCGCGTTCCGCAGGGCGTTCCAGGCCAGCTCGCCGCTGCCGGCGGCCGCGAGCGCAGATTCCAACGCCTGCTCGTCGAGCTCCGCGCCCAGCCGCGCGGACGCCCAGTCCCGCAACGCGCCAAGCCGCTCCGGCTCGTGCCGGCCCAGCCGCATGATCTGGTCGAGCACGTCCGCGGCCGCGACCGGCCGGCGGCCGGCCAGCACGACATCGCGGATAAGCGCGTCCGTCAGCCGCCGTCTGAACGGCGCGTCGAACGCCGGCAACTGCCGCTCGATCATGCGCCGCACGGCGTCCGCGACGATCTCCGCGCGCCGCTCGCCGGGAAGCGAAGCGTATTTCGTCCGCACATAATTCCGGATGTTCCCGACATCCCGAGGGGTCAGGATCAGCACATCTCCGCCTGACACAACCGACCGCTCCCTTGCCGCTGTAGTGGTGCAAGTCGCGTGTGGTATTGCTGATCCTGATTCTACCATATCTCGCCCAGGCGGCGTAAGAGAATGCGAGATTTCGGGGGCCGCTCGGGGTCGCGCGCTTCTGTAACGCGGTATCCTCTTTACGGCAACGCTGATCGGGCTCCGAGCACTGCTGTAACGCGGTATCCCCGTTACAGCTGCGCCAGTCGGGCTCCGAGCACTGCTGTAACGCGGTATCCCCGTTACAGCTGCGCCGCCCGGCCCCGGAGGCCGATCCGGAAGAGGACCGACAAGAAAAAGAACCCGGCCGACCGGGATCCATTCCCGATCAACCGAGTTCGTTCATCACGGCAGCTGCGTCGTGCCCATCAGATAGCGGTCCACTTCGCGCGCCGCCTCGCGGCCTTCGTTGATCGCCCACACGACGAGGCTCTGGCCGCGGCGCATGTCGCCGGCGGCGAACACCTTCTCCACGTTCGTGCGATACTTGCCGTATTCCGCCTTCACGTTCGAGCGGCGGTCCGTCTCCAGCCCGAGCTGCCGGATGAGCGTCTGCTCCGGCCCCTCGAAGCCGACCGCAATCAGCACGAGATCGGCCTTCCACACCCGCTCGGTGCCCGGAATCTCCTTGTAGATCTTGCGTCCCGTCTCGTCGACGATCCGCTCGATATTGACCGTGTGAAGCTCCTTCACATGCCCGTTCTCGTCGCCGACGAACTTCTTCGTCAGCACCGCGAATGCCCGCGGATCCTCGCCGAACAGCGCTTTCGCTTCCTCGTGCGCGTAGTCGAGCGTGTAGACGTTCGGAAACTGCGGCCATGGATTCCGGATCGGGTCGCGCGTGAGCGGCGCCTTCGCGTGGGTGCCGAACTGCGCGACCGAGCGGCAGCCGTGGCGCAGCGCCGTCGCGACGCAGTCCGTGCCGGTGTCGCCGCCGCCGATCACGATGACGTCCTTGTCTTTCGCGTCGATGTACTTGCCGTCCGCGAGCCCGCTGTCCAGGTAGCTCTTGATCGTCGCGTTCAGGAAATCCATCGCCATGTGGATGCCCTTCAGATGGCGTCCCTCGATGTCGACGTCGCGCGCCTTCGTCGCGCCGGCGCACAGGAGAACGGCGTCATATTCGTCCACGAGCTTCCGCGCCGGAATGTCGCGGCCGATCTCCGTGTTCGTAACGAACTCGATGCCTTCGGCCTTCAGCAGATTGACGCGGCGCTCGACGATCGACTTGTCGAGCTTCATCGTCGGGATGCCGTACATGAGCAGCCCGCCGATCCGGTCGGCGCGCTCGAACACCGTCACGTAATGGCCGGCCTTGTTCAGCTGGGCGGCCGCCGCAAGCCCCGCCGGCCCCGAGCCGACGATCGCGACGCGCTTGCCGGTCCGCTTCTGCGGCGGCTGCGGCACGATCCAGCCTTCCTCGAAGCCGCGGTCGACGATCGCCTGCTCGATCGTCTTGATCGCGACCGGCTCGCCGATCAGCCCGACCGTGCAGGAGCCTTCGCACGGCGCCGGGCAGACCCTCCCCGTGAATTCGGGAAAATTGTTCGTCTTGTGCAGCCGTTCGAGCGCTTCGCGCCACAGCCCGCGGTAGACGAGATGGTTCCACTCCGGAATGAGGTTGTGGAGCGGACACCCGGACACGCCGCCTCCCAGCTCGATGCCGGTATGGCAGTACGGCGTGCCGCAGTCCATGCAGCGCGCGCCCTGAGTGCGGAGCTGATCCTCGTCCATGTGAAGGTGAAATTCGTACCAGTCGCGCACCCGCTCGAGCGGATCGCGGTCCCTTGGAATTTCGCGTTTGTATTCCATGAATCCGGTCGGCGTGGACATCGGTATTCCCCTTTCCCTCGGCCCCGCCATCGGTCTTGTCCGACCGAACGCGGAACGGCCGCGCTTCGCGGCATATCTCGATGATCCTAATCGTACCATCACGACGCGCCGATCATAATGGATTATCCGTACAACGATTTGCACTTCATGACGCAGACCGGAACCGGGGAAACCGCCCGAACGACGCCGGCGGGGATTCGGGAAAGGTCACGAACCTGCCGGATTGCGCGCGTATGTGTTGAAGCGGAACGAATAGGCGTGCTTCTCGTCCGCCGGATGCTCCTGGCTGTCGACCAGCGTCCATTCGGCGGGGTCCCATTCCGGGAAGTACGCGTCCCCTTCGACCACCGCGTCGACCTCCGTCAGCAGCATCCGGTCGGCATGGGGCAAAAACAACCCGTATACCTCCGCGCCGCCCGCCACCATGAGCTCCCCGCCGCCGTACCGCGCCAGCGCCTCCTCCACCGAATGGACGATCTCGCAGCCGTCCGGCCGGTAATCGGTCCGGCGCGTCAGCACGACGTTGAGCCGGTTCTTCAGCGGGCCGCCCGGCAGCGATTCGAACGTCCTTCTGCCCATCAGCACGGTGCGTCCGAGCGTCGACCGCATGAAAAACTTCATGTCGTCCGGCAGCTTCCACGGCAGCCCGTTGTCCCGCCCGATGACGCGATTGCGCGCCATCGCGGCGATCAGCGTAATCGACATGTCAACCTCCGCAAAACCTGTGTGGGTAAGACGACGGCGACCCGGCCCCGCGCGATCCTACACGGCGACGGGCGCCTTGATCGCGGGATGCGGATCGTAGCCCTCGACCGCGATGTCTTCCATCTCGTAGTCGAAGACCGACTTCACGTCCGGATTGAGCCGAAGCGTCGGCAGCGGCCGCGGTTCGCGCGACAGCTGCGTCTTCACCTGCTCGATATGGTTCAGATAGATGTGCGCGTCGCCGATCGTATGGACGAAATCGCCGACGCCGAGCCCGCACTCCCGCGCGATCATGTGCGTCAGCAGCGCGTAGCTCGCGATATTGAACGGCACGCCCAGGAACAAATCGCCGCTCCGCTGGTAGAGCTGGCACGACAGCCGCCCGTCCGCGACCCAGAACTGGAACAGCACGTGGCACGGCGGCAGCGCGGCCCGTTCCGGCACCGCGTCCTCCGGCGACCAGGCCGTCACGATCAGCCGCCGCGAATCGGGATTGCGCTTGATCTCGGCGATGACGTTCCGGAGCTGGTCGATCGTCTCGCCGCGCGACGTCTCCCACCGGCGCCACTGCTTCCCGTAGACGTTGCCGAGCTCGCCGTATTTCGCCGCGAACTCGTCGTCCTCAAGAACGCGCCGCTTGAAGATCGCCTCCTGCTCCTCGTACAGCTTCGCGAACTCTGGATCCCGCTGCGCGCGCAGCCCGAAGTTCGTCATGTCGGGCCCGTCGTACTCCGGACTCTCGACCCACCGCTTGAACGCCCATTCGTTCCAGATGTTGTTGTTGTGCCGCAGCAGATATCGGATGTTCGTGTCGCCGCGGATGAACCAGAGCAGCTCGTTCGCCACGAGGCGGAACGCCACCCGCTTGGTCGTCAGCAGCGGGAACCCTTCGTTCAGGTCAAAACGCATCTGGCAGCCGAACACCGACAGCGTCCCCGTCCCCGTCCGGTCCTCCTTGCGCACGCCATGGTTCAGGACATGATCCAGCAAATCCAGATACGCTCGCTCGTTCTTGCTCATCGTTCGCCCTCCGACAATTGCCGTTGATGCCTCCATTGTACCATGTTTCGGACGGGACCGGTGGAAATGTTGCGAACGGGGCCGTCAATTTCCGCTCCTCGCCCGCCGGCGCTCGAGCCGCCGCGCGTGCCGCTCCAGCGCGGACTCATAGAGGCGCCGCTCCTCCTCCGTCTCCGGATACACCTCCGGCACGGGCGCGGGCCGGCCGTCTTCCCCGAGCGCGACGCCGGTCAGAAACGCGGTGACGGTCGTCTTCCGTTCGCCGGTGTACGGCTGCTCGGAATCGACGCGCACGTAGATCTCCATCGACGTCCGGAACGTCCGCATGACGAACGCCTCGAGCTGGATCACCTCGCCGAGCCGGATCGGCTTCAGGAAATCCATGCTGTCGCTCGACGCGGTGACGACCGGCTTGCGCGCGTGCCGCGTCCCGGCGATCGCCGCCGTCTTGTCGATGTACTCCATCAGCTTGCCGCCGAACATCGTCCCGTGATGGTTCGTATCCTGCGGGAAGACAAGCTGCGTCATGATCGTGCGCGACGCGCCGCACGGCTTCCGTTCCTGGCTGTTCTCCATTTCCGCTTCCCCTTTCTCTGACGAAAAAAACAAGGAGGAACCGCCCGTTGCGGCAGTCCTCCCCCATACCTTCCATGTTGCCCCGCATTCATCGCACGATCGCGTGGATCGGATGGCCGAGCGCGACTTCCGCGGCCTCCATCACCATCTCGCCGAGCGTCGGATGGGCGTGGATCGTCAGCGCGATGTCTTCCAGCGTGGCGCCCATCTCGATCGCAAGGCCGAGCTCGGCGATCAGGTTCGACGCTTCCGAGCCGGCGACCTGCGCGCCGAGCAGCAGGCCCGTCTCCGCGTCGGCGACGAGCTTCACGAAGCCTTCGGCGGCGTCGAGCGAGACGGCGCGGCCGTTCGCGCCGTACGAGAAGCGGCCGACCTTCGTCTTGTGCCCTCGCGCCTTCGCTTCGGCGTCGGTCAGGCCGACGCTCGCGCATTCCGGATCGGAGAAGCAGACCGCCGGAATGCAGCGGTAGTCCACCTTGCCCGGCAGGCCGGCGATCGCCTCGGCCGCGACTTTCGCCTCGTACGTCGCCTTGTGGGCAAGCGCCGGACCCGGTACGATGTCGCCGATCGCGTAGATGTGCGGGATGTTCGTGCGGCACTGGTTGTCGACTTCGACGAGGCCGCGGTCCGTCAGCTTCAGGCCGATCAGGTCGAGGCCGAGCTCGCCGTCGGTGTTCGGACGGCGGCCGACCGTGACGAGCAGGTAATCGGCCGTCACTTTCTTCTCCTCGCCGCCGGCCGTGAACGTCACCGTCACATCCTTGTCCGTCTGCTCGGCCGACTGCGCCTGCGCGCCGGTGAAGACGTCGACGTTCGAAGCCGCGAGCTTCTTCGCGACCAGACGCGACATCTCCGGATCGAAGCCGGGCAGAATCGTGTCCGCGCCCTCGATGACCGTCACCTTCGTGCCGAACTTCGCGTACATCTGGCCGAGCTCGATGCCGATGTAGCCGCCGCCGATGACGACCAGGCTCTTCGGCAGCTCCGGCAGCGACAGCGCCTCGGTCGACGACAGGATGCGTCCGCCGAACGGGAACGCCTTCAGTTCGATCGGCCGGGAGCCGGTCGCGATGATGCAATGCTTGAACCGGTAGCGCGGCGATTCCTGCTCGTTGAAGACGCGCGCCTCGTGCTCGTTGATGAACATGACTTCGCCGTTGAAGAACTGGACCTTGTTCCCCTTCAGCAGCGCGTTGACGCCGCCGGTCATCTTCGCGACGACGTTGTTCTTGTGCTCCTGCACCTTCGGCCAGTTGACGGTCGGTTCGGCCGTCTCGATGCCGAACCGCGCCGCGTGCCTGACCGCTTCATACTGGTGCGCGGCCGAGATGAGCGCCTTCGACGGAATGCAGCCGACGTTCAGACAAACGCCGCCGACATATTGCCTGTCGACGCACAGCACGGAGAACCCGAGCTGCGAGGCGCGGATGGCGGCCGCGTAGCCGCCCGGTCCGGCGCCGATGACGAGCACGTCGATATCGAGGGATGCGTCGCCCACGACCATCGGTCACACCTCCATGACGAGCAGCTCCGGATCGCCGAGAAGCTGCTTGATGGTGTTCAGGAAATTTTGCGCCGTGGCGCCGTCGATGAGCCGGTGATCGAAGCTGAGCGAGAGGGCGAGCACCGGCGCGGCGACGATCTGGCCGTCCCGGACGATCGGCTTCTCCGCGATGCGGCCCGTGCCGAGAATCGCCACTTCCGGATAGTTGATGACCGGCGTGAAGAACATGCCGCCCGCCGAGCCGATGTTCGTGATCGTGAACGTGCTGCCGCGCAGCTCGTGCGGCGCGAGCTTGCCCTCGCGGCCGCGCGCCGCCAGGTCGCGGATCTCGTCCGCGATCATCCAGACGCTCTTCCGATCGGCGTCCGCGACCACCGGCACGATCAGGCCGGCGTCCGTGTCCGTCGCGATGCCGATGTTGTAGTACTTCTTGTAGACGATCTCCTGCTTCTCCTCGTCGAGCGAAGCGTTCAGGATCGGGAACTCGCGCAGCGCGGCGACGAGCGCCTTCACGATGAACGGCAGGTACGTCAGCTTGACGCCCTTCTTCTCCGCGAGCGGCTTCGCCTTCGCGCGCAGCGCGACGAGCTTCGTCACGTCGACTTCGTCCATCAGCGTCACGTGCGGCGCGGTGTAGACCGACTTCACCATCGCGCTGGCGATCGCCTTGCGGATGCCCTTGAGCGGCACGCGCTCCTCGACGCGCGCTCCCGCCGGCGCGGCCGCCGCCTTCGGAGCGGTACCCGCGGCCGACGCGGCCTCCGCGACCGGCGCCGCCTCCGCAGCCGGAGCGGCTGCGCCCGCCGCCGCGCGGTCGACATCTTCGCGCGTGATGCGGCCGTTCTTGCCCGTTCCGGCCACCTTCGTCAGATCGACGCCCTTCTCGCGCGCGTACTTGCGCACACTTGGCGTCGCAAGCACGAGACCGCCCGCCCTGGGCGTTTCAGCCGCGACGGGCGCGGCAGGCGTTGGCGCAGGCGGTTCCGTCGGCGCGCTTGCCCCGGGCGTCGCCGCCGACGCCTCGGGCGCCGGCGCCTGCGATTCGCCGCCGGCGGACGGCGCCTGCTCCGGCACGTCGCCTTCCGCCTCGATGACGGCGACGACCTCGCCGACGTGGCAGACCTGCCCGTCCTTCACAAGCACTTCGAGCACGGTGCCGTTCACCGGGCACGGCACCTCGACGATCGCCTTGTCGTTCTGCACTTCCATGATGATGTCCTCATCGGTGACCTTGTCGCCGGGCTTCACGTTGATCTTGACGATCTCGCCTTCATGCAGCCCCTCGCCCAGCTCCGGGAACCGGTATTCGAATCTTGCCACTGGCCTTGTCCCCCTCGCTTAAAACTCCAGCACTTTGCGGACCGCCGAAACGATCCGCGCCGGCGTCGGAAGCCAGATGTCCTCGATCTGCGCGAACGGATAGACCGTGTCCGGTCCCGCCACGCGGAGCACGGGCGCTTCCAGGTGAAGAATCGCCAGCTCGTTGATGCGCGCGATGATTTCGGCGGCGGCGCCGGCCGATTTCTGCGCTTCCTGCACGACGATCGCGCGGTTCGTCTTCTTGATCGACTCGACGATCGTGTCCGTATCGAGCGGCACGAGCGTGCGCAGGTCGATGACCTCGGCCGAGACGCCCTCCTTCGCCAGCTCGTCGGCCGCCTTCAGCGCGGTGTGCACCATCAGGCCGTAGGCGATGATCGTCACGTCCTTGCCTTCGCGGACAACGTTCGCCTTGCCGAGCTCGATCGTGTACTCGCCTTCGGGCACCTCCTGGCGGAACGCGTGGTACAGGTTGAGATGCTCCATGAAGAAGACCGGATCGTTGTCGCGGATCGCCGAGATCAGAAGCCCCTTCGCGTCATACGGATTGGACGGCACGACGACCTTGATGCCCGGCGTCTGCAGCGCGAGGCCTTCCAGCGCGTCGGTGTGCAGCTCCGCCGCCTTGACTCCGCCGCCCCACGGCGTGCGGAAGACGATCGGCGCATTGTAGCGGCCGCCGGAACGGTAGCGCATGCGCGCCGCCTGCACGAACATCTGGTCCATCGCTTCGAAGATGAATCCGATAAACTGGATCTCCGCGATCGGCCGGAACCCCTGGATGCCGAGGCCGACCGCCATGCCGGCGATTGCCGATTCGGCGAGCGGCGTGTCGAACACCCGGTCTTCCCCGAACTCGGCCTGCAGCCCCTCCGTCGCCCGGAACACGCCGCCGACCTTGCCGACGTCCTCGCCGAACACCAGCACGCTCGGATCGCGCCTGAGCTCCGTGCGGATGGCGTCCCGGATCGCTTCTTTCATATTCATTTGCGCCATGTCGCTGGTTCCTCCCCGTGTTACTCGAAATCGGCTTTCTGTTCTTCCAGATGCTTCGGCGTCGTCTCGAACATCGAATCGATCAGGCCGGCGACCGTCATTTTCTCGACCGATTCCGCCTTCTTGATCTGCTCGTTCACGACCTGCTTCGCCTCTTCCCGGACGCGCGCGGTCTCCTCTTCGGACCAGAGGCCCTTCGACTCGAGATACTTGCCGAAACGGACGAGCGGGTCCTTCTGCGCCCATTCGCCTTCTTCGTCCTTCGTCCGGTACTTCGTCGCGTCGTCGGCCATCGAGTGCGGCCGGTAGCGGTAGGTGAGCAGCTCGAGCAGCGTCGAGCCTTCCCCGTTACGCGCCCGTTCCGCCGCTTCGCGCACCGCGTGGTAGACGGCGAGCGCGTCCATGCCGTCGACCTGGACGCCCCGGATGCCGGCGGCGACCGCCTTGTGCGCGATCGACAGCGCCGCCGTCTGCTTCTCGTACGGCGTCGTGATCGCGTAGCGGTTGTTCTGCACGATGAACAGCACCGGCAGCTTGTAGACGCCGGCAAAGTTCAGCGCTTCGTAGAAATCGCCCTCGGAAGAGCCGCCGTCGCCCGTGTACGCGACGGCGACGCGCTTCTCCCCGCGCTTCCTGAACGCCATCGCGACGCCGACGGCATGCAGCACCTGCGCGCCGATGATGATCTGCGGCATGAGGACATGGACGTCTTCCGGAATCTGTCCGCCGTGCTGATGGCCGCGGGAATACAGGAACGCCTGGTACAGCGGCAGGCCGTGCCAGACGAGCTGCGGCATGTCGCGGTAGCCCGGGCAGATGAAGTCATCGCGGTTCAGCGCGTATTCGCTGCCGACCATGGACGCCTCCTGACCGGAGACCGGCGCGTAGAAGCCGAGCCGCCCCTGGCGGCCGAGATTGACCGCCCGCTCGTCCCAGGCGCGCGTGAACACCATCCGGTACATGATCTCGCGCAGCTGGTCATCCGTCAGATCCGGAACCAGGTCCGGCCGGATGATCTCGCCTTCCGGCGACAGGATGGAGAGCGGCGTCACCGGTTCCGTGTACACTTCGTACGGCAGCTTGCTCATCGTATCGTTCACCTCGTCGAATTGAAATCCGCATGGACTCTGTTATATGATCATTATAGTACTGTTCCTGTCATACGGTCAAAATCATTAATGCGCTGAAGCTTGTATTTTCGACATTTATTTCACTTTTCATACGGTTTTGTTTATAAAACAGAACTTAATTTTTTATGATACAGCGTGATACAATCCGGACCGGCGGTGCGGACTTGCGCCTCCGTCCGCTTCCCTTACGTTTGCCCACCGCCCATCCCAATCATTCAACCCGGAGGAAAAACGAAGGAGACCGACCAGCCATGAGCGATCGCATACCGAAACGCGTCGTGAAAAAAGAAACCGTCCCATCCCGGCTGCTTCCGGCGGGCAAACGGGACGTGCGCGTCTGCCTTCCCCCCGCCTTCAGCGAGACAGCCGAATATCCGGTCGTCTGGTGCCAGGACGGCGAAGACTTCTTCAACTTCGGCCGGATCGCGACGATTGCCGCGACGCTTGCCGTCGAAGGCGAGATCGAGCCGCTCATCCTCGTCGGCGTCGATGTCGACAAGGCCGTGCGGACGCGGGAGTATGCGCCGGACGGGGATCTGCACGAAGCCTACACCGCGTTTTTCGCCGGGGAGCTCGTTCCGTACATCGCCTCCCGTTACCCCGTCCGGACGGAGCCGGAACAGATGCTGCTTGCGGGCTGCTCGCTCGGCGGCGCCGTCTCGCTGCAGCTGGCGCTTGCGCATCCGGACCGGTTCCCCAACGTCATGTCCCTCTCGGGCGCCTTTTACCCGTCGTCGCAGGCGGCCATCGCGGCCGCGAGCGATCTGTCGCATCTCAACATCTTCATGACGGTCGGGCTGCAAGAGACGGCGTTCCGGACGGACCGCGGCGTGTTCGATTTTGTCGCGATGAACCGGGAAGCGAGAAAGCTTCTGGAGGAGCGGGGCGCCCGGGTGGACTACACCGAGCGCGACGGCGAGCATCTGTGGGGATATTGGCAGAAGGATTTGCCCGGCGGGCTGGGATGGTTCGCGGGATTGCGGTGAAGACAAGAAGCTCCGGACGCCTCAGGGCGCAGCCGGAGCTTCGTTCAATTCCTTGCGGATGCGGCGCAGCAGTTCCTCGCATCCCGCCTCCACAAGCGCGTACACTTCCTCGAAATTGCCGGTGTAATACGGATCGGGAACGTCCGGCGAGCGCGCGTCCCGCACCAGTTCCATGAACGTCATGACGCGGGCCCGTCCCCGGCCGATCCGCTCCACGTTCCGCCGGTTGTCGGTGTCCATGCAGATGATGTAGTCGAACGCGTCCAGGTCGTCCGGACCGATTCGCCTTGCCCGGATGCCTTCCCAGGAAATGCCGCGGCGTTCGAGCGCCTGCCGCGTGCCTTCATGCGGCGGCTTGCCGATGTGCCAGTTGCCGGTGCCGGCCGAATCGACGGCGACGCGGTCCGAGAGGCCTTCGCGCGCGATCAGATGGCGCATGACCGCCTCGGCCATCGGCGAGCGGCAGATGTTGCCGAGACAGACGAACAGGATGCGGATCATGTCGGTTGGTCTCCTTTCGGTTCGGATGGCTTCGGGCGCTCTTCCCCGCCCGGGGCCGGCCGCGACGCGTGGACGGACACCGCGAAGGCGTGGCGCAGCGAGCGCCGCGGCAGCCGCCACTTGTAGTGGGCGGACAGCATGCGGCACGCGACGACCGCCGTGAACAGGACCAGATACTCGCCGGTCGAGTCGGCCCATCCGAGCCCGATGACGAGCCCGGCGGCCATCGCCCAGACGGCGTAGATCTCTTCCCGCAGCACGAGCGGCTTGCGGCCGGCGAGCAGATCGCGGATCATCCCGCCGCCGATCCCGGTCAGCATCGCCGCGACGACGATGGCCGGCAGCGCGTGGTTCTGCTGCGTCGCGTACAGCGCGCCCTGCACGGCGAACGCCGACAGTCCGATCGCGTCGAAGAACGTCTCGCTGCGCCGCCAGTGCTTCAGCCAGGCGATCGGCATCACGAACACGGCCAGGCACGAGAAGAACGCCGCCGTAAGCAGCGGACCCTGGCTCCACAGCGTCGTCACCGGCACGCCGATCAGCACGTTGCGGATCACGCCGCCGCCGAACGCCGTCACGAGGCCGAGCACGAACACGCCGAGCACGTCGTACTCTTCCTCCATCGCGACGACCGCGCCGCTCACCGCGAACGCGATCGTGCCGATCATGCTCAGGACATCGAATACATGCCATTCCATCTTCCGTGCATTCCTCCGACCGCGCCGCCGGATGCGCCGGATTTTCGCGCGGCTTGTCGATCACACCTCACCCTATTATAGACGCCGTCCGGTCGAAGGCAATACTTTCTTGCAATTTGCCGTCAATCCGCATGGGAAGAATCCGATCAATTGTTGCCGGAAGGTATGGTCTGCCGAACCGCTTGCGGGTATACTTGGCAGGGGGAGAAACGGACGCGGACGCGAAAGGCCTGCCTGATGCGGAAGCGGCAAGAGCGGCCGGCCGCATCAGTATTCGAACTCCAACGGTATGGAATAGTCGGTTCCGTCACATGTAAACATGGCCAATGCGGACACGAACGACTCGCCCCGCGTCGCTTTAACCTCCATCGGTTCACCATCGGTGACGGTTCCGTCAGCCTTGATCGCGGTCCTCAACCCGATGTTGTCAAAAACATGGATCAACTTCAATTCGCTTGATTCCTTTGACTCCCCGGATTCCCCGGACTTGACCGAAACAGATATCAGCGGACGGGAATGCCGGATTTCGATTTCCCGATCCCCTTCGTATCTCAACTTTCTTGTAATCAAAACGGTGTGAGCGTCGACTTGTTCCAATTCGACAATAAGCTCGAACGGTCCGTCGACGGCCGAACGGGACACGATCCTGGCTTCGTCGCCGCCGCTTTCACAGCCTGATGCCATGCATAGCAAGCCGGCAGCGCAGATCAGTCTGATCAGCCGTTTCATCGGCTTCCCACCCCCGACGAGTATTGCTTCTTGCAGCACAAATATAGCAGATCTTGTGAACAATTTGGAAATCACGGAGGAGTGGCGAAATGGATTCGAAGCGCATCGTCATTTTTGCCGGGGGCGATCTCGGGGACGATCCGGCGCGGATCATCGAGCCCGGCGATCTGCTCATCGGCGCGGACAGCGGCGCGCTCCGGCTGATCGAGCTGGGCTTTGCGCCGGATCTTGCCATCGGCGACTTCGATTCGGTCACGCCGGAGGAACTCGGGACCATACGCGCGTCCAGCCGCCGGACGGAAATCGTCGATCCGGTGGCCAAGGACTATACCGACACGGAGCTCGCATTCCGCCGCGCCCTCGAGCTCGAACCGGACGAGATCGTGATCGCCGGCGCCCTCGGCACGCGCTTCGACCATTCGCTCGCGAACGTCCATCTGCTCGCGGCCGCCCGCAAGCGCGGCGTCCGGGCCGTCGCCGTCGACGGGCGCAACGAGATCCGGCTTGCCTTCGGCGGGGATCGGCTGACGCTCCGCCGGACGGACCGCCCGACCGTCTCGCTGCTGCCGCTGACGCCGGTCGTCACGGGCGTCACGCTGGAAGGGTTCCGCTATCCGCTGACGGACGCGCGGCTCGAGATCGGCCAGTCGCTCGGCATCAGCAACGTGCTCGAAGCGGACGAAGGCTCGGTCTCCGTCGGCGAAGGCTGGCTGCTCGTCATGTTCTGCCGGGATTGACATTGCGTACATGGAGGTGTTCGACCGGTGCGGCATCCCCTGCCCGAAGAACGAATCGACGCCGCCGCGCTGCGCGTCTGGCGTACGACCGGCTGGATATGCGCCGCGTTGTACTGGGTCGCCGTCGGAATCGTGTTGTGGCTGACGCTGCGCTTCGACTGGCCCGTGTGGATCGTCGCCGCGCTTGCCGTCATCGCCGCGGCGGGCGCGGTTCTGAACATCGCCGTCGTTCCGAAAGTCCGGATGGCGCGCTACCGCTACGCGATCCGGGAGGACGAGATCGATCTGCTCCACGGCGTTCTCGTGCGCAAGCGGACGCTCATCCCGATGGTCAAGATCCAGCATGTCGACACGATGCAGGGCCCGATCCTGCGCCGGTACGGCCTGCTTACCGTCACCTTCTCGACCGCGGCGGGCAACCATGAGATTCCGGCGCTCGACGCGGCGAGGGCCGAGGAAGTCCAATCCCGAATCGCGAAGCTGGCGAGGATTACCGATGACGAACTTTGAGATTAGCGGCGCGGACGCGCCGAAAAGACAACATCCGATCTCGATCCTGTTCTTCATCGTGAAGATCGGCAAGGACCTTGTATACCCGATGATCGCCGTGCTGTTGTCGGCGGCGATCCGGGACGATGTGCCTTCATGGTGGATTCCCGTCATCATCGCGCTTTACGTCGTCGCCTTCACCGTGCTGGGCGTGTTGTCCTGGCTGCGCTATTCGTATCGGATCGAGCGTCATTCGCTTTATGTCGAGCACGGCATTTTCATCCGCAAACGGCTGTCCATACCGCGCGACCGCGTCCAGTCGGTCGACATGTCGTCCGGCGTCGTGCAGCGGCTGTTCGGCGTGCGGAAGCTGGTCATCGAGACCGCCGGAAGCCGCAAGCCCGAAGTCGTGATGAACGCGGTCGCCGAAGCGGAGGCGGAGCGGATACGCGCCGCCATGGTGAAGGACGCGACCGACGGCGAAGCGCCGGACGCCGGCGCGCCGGACGGCGAGTCGGAACCGGCGCGGGCGGCGGTCGAGGCGGACCGGATATCGTCAGCCGACTCCCACGCTTCGGGGTCGACATCCGCAGCCCGGCACGCGGACGCCGCGCACAGGCTGTCCCCCGGGCGCCTGCTGCTTTACAGCGCGACCAGCGGGCGAATCTTCCTCTCGATCGCGATCATCGGCGCATTGTACTCGCAAGTCGAGGATATTCTCGGCATGTTCGGCATGTACGATCCCGATGCCGCGAACGCGATGCTGCCGAGGACGGTCTCCGGATGGATCGCCGTCGCGATCGTCGCGTTCGTGGTCATCTGGCTGCTCGGAACCGCGATCATCGCGGCCAAAGAATACGGGTTTACCGTCGAACGCCGCGGCGGCAAGCTGCTGATCCGGCGCGGCCTGCTCGAGAAGAAGCAATTCTCCGTCGCGCTGGAGCGTATCCAGGCGGTGCACGTGCACCAGAATCCGCTGCGCCGGCTGTTCGGCTTCGCCAGCGTCAGCCTCGTCACGTTCGCCTCGATCCGGGACGACGGCCAGATCAACTCGCTGCTCTGCCCGCTCGTTCCGGTGCGCGACATCCCGGCTCTGCTCGCCGATTTCGTGCCGGATGCCGTCTGGCCGGACGCGTTCGAACGCCCGGGCCGGAACGCGGTGACCGGCTACATCGCCAGACCGCTTGTGGTCGGCGCCGCCCTCGCCGTTCCGGGCCTGATCTGGATACCGGGCGGCTTGCGCTGGACCGCCCTGGCGCTGCCCGCTATTGCCCTGCTATTCGGACTGCTGCGCTACCGGCACGCCGGCTGGCGTCTGCGGGACGGCCAGATCGCGGTCCGCTTCGGGGGATTCAACGTCGAGATCGCGCTCATCCCTCGCCGGCGCATCCAGTGGCTCCGGATCAAGACGACGCCGCTGCAGACGCGCCGGGGACTGGCAACGCTGCAGATCTTCACCGCATCCAGCGGATTCGCGGCGAAGTGGCAGATCCGCCACATCCCGGAGCCCCTGGCGGAAGAGCTGATGTTCCGGTTGAGGAAAAAGACGGACGTTCCGCCCGCGCCATGACGACGAAAGGGGGCCTTCGGGGCCCCCTTTCCGCTTGGCGGCATTGTGGTCATCCGCCCAGCCTGATCGTCAATCCCGCCTCCGCGAACCGCGCGTTCTCCGGCAGATCGTGGCGGCGCGTCAGATCGATGTCGTGCGACAGATGGGTGAACACCGCCCGCCGGGGCTCGAGCTCCCGGAGCAGTTCAAGCGCCTCGACCACATCGTGGACGGACCGGCGTTCGTACGGGATCGTCTCACGCCAGAAGCTTGTCCCCAGGACGAGCAGATCGAGTCCTTCGAGCGGCGCTTTCTCCGTCTCGCTCAGCCCGATCGCGTCCGGGCAATACGCCCAGGACCAGCCGGTCTCCGCGTGGTCGAACCGGTACGCGTACGCGTGGCCGTTGTGCCCGTGGTTGACGCGCCAGACGCGCGCGTTCCACCCGCCGAGCCGGAAGCCTTCGTCCGCGGGATGAAACGCGATCGACCGGCCAAGCCACGGAAAACGGATCGTCACTTCTTCGATCGTCTCCTTCGGCGCCCGGACGGTTCCCTTCCGGTCCAGCCACCGGCAGGCGTCCGCCCACTCCGGCAGTCCGCCGATATGGTCGTAATGGGCATGCGTCAGCAGCATCTTCTCCGCGAAGCGCAGGCCGGCCGTTTCCATCATCCGGCCCCAGTCGGGCCCGCAGTCGATCAGGACGAGCCCGGCTTCGGGATCGTCGATCAGCACGGAGGAGCGGAAACGGCGGTTCACACCGGTCGCGCGCGCTTCCGCGCAGACGCCGCAATCGCAGTAGACGCGCGGCACCCCCATCGCGTCGCCGGTTCCGAGAAATTGCAGCGTGGCTGTCATCGTGATCGTTCCTTTCGGCGGTCTCGCGCGTCAGAGCGGCAGCAGATCGATCGAGGCGCGCTTCCTCAAGGACTCCATCATCGCGTACCAACTGTCCGGCCGGTTCGGCAGCGCGGCGTAATAGCGCTCCAGATAGGCCGCGACGAGCGACGCGGGCAGGAACGTCGTCCCTTCGTGGAACGGCATGAAGCACAGATCGAGACCGGTCACCGCGTTCCCCTCGTGGTCCCAGGAAGGGTGCACGTAGTCGAGATCGAGCTTGAGGTAGCCGAGATGGGACAGCACTTCCCGCCGGACGTACGGATGCATCGGCGTCAGTTCGGCCGGCGCGAAGTCCGTTTTCTTCGGATCGTAGATTTCGGCGAACATGCCGAGCGGCGACGTCCGGGTCTCAAGCGCGAGTTGCTCCAGATGTTTGCGCCGTTTCTCCGCGGGGAAGCGGCCGATGCCGAGACCTTCGCGGCCGATGACCGTGAAGTCGGTCACCGCCACGCGCATGTCCGCGTAATAGCGGTACTCCGTCGCGCCGACGACTTCCCCGTCATGCACGGCGACGTACACGTAAATCCCCTCATCCTTGAGCGGCTCCTCCCACAGCTCGAACGCCAGCACCTCCTCCTTCGGAAACACGCGCCCGAGCAGGTCGTGCATCGCCCCGAACAGCGGATCCCGGATCGAGTTCAATCGGACGTACTCCATTTCTCCATCGCTCCTTTATAGCAGGTTGGTGTCGGTTCCGCCGCCGGATCACAGAAACGGGTTGCGCCACTCCATGAGGGCCGCGTAGTTGCACGATTCCTCGTCTTCGAGATAATCGGCCGCCACGCCGACCGGCACCCGGCCGCAGCGGAGCAGGAACCCGATCACCGGATCGTGCAGTTCGCCGGCGACGACGCGCGCCAGATATTCCTCGGCCGTCATCCGGTCCTTCACCTTGTGGTAGCCGGGCATCCGGCCGCCGCCGAGCAGCCGCCGCTTGCCGAGATGGACGACCGTCTCGTACATCGTCGACATGAGCCATTTGCCGATGCCGGCCTTCCGGCAGGCGGGAATGACGCAGATGTCGACGACGTACAGCGTCTCGCCCGACGGATCGTGGTTGCGGATGTAGCCGCCGTCCGTCGCCGCTTCCCAGGTGTGCGCGCCTTCGAGCGCCTCGTCGCGCACGAGCAGTCCTGTCATCGAGCCGACCAGCCGGCCTTCCGCCTCCGCGCACAGCGCGCCCTCCGGAAACCGCGTCACATGCTCGCGCAGCTGTTCCTTGTTCCACCACAGCTCTTCGGGGAACGGCGGCGGGAAGCTTTCCCGCTGGATGTCGATCAGGGCGTCAAAGTCCTGTTCCCCGTAGCGCCGGATCGTCACCCTGACGGGCTTGCCGTCAACGTAGACATACAGTTCCTTGCGCACGCGGTTTCCTCCCCTCCCGGATGAGAATTTATTAATCGTTTTTTTATAAAATGGCTGCAACCTTTGCGGGAACAGCGTTTCCGTTCACCGAGGAATCATTTAGGAAACGCCAATTCTGGTAATGTAATAGCTGCACGGAACGAACGGGCATGAGGCCCGCCACGCGAAAGGAGTTGCAGCAAATGAAACGGATTCGCAACATGATGACCAAGCTCCTGGGAGTGTCCCTCGCCGTCGCGATCGGATTCGCCGGACTCGGGTTCACGGGCGCCGGACAAGCCGACGCGCTCTCGAGTTCGACTGCGACCAGCCTGGTGAACTATGCCGACAATTACCTCGGAACGCCGTACAAGTTCGGCGCCAGCACGAGCACGACCCGTTATTTCGACTGCTCGTCCTTCACGAAACACGTGTTCAAGAAATTCGGCTACAATCTGCCCCGCACGGCGCGGGAGCAGGCGAAGGTCGGGAAATACGTCGCCAAGTCGAACCTCAAGAAGGGCGACCTCGTCTTCTTCAAGGTGCCGAGCCGCGGCAGCGGAATCGGCCACGTCGGCATCTATGCCGGGAACGGCAAAATGATTCATACCTATGGCGCCGGCGGCGTCAAGTTCTCGAGCATCAACACGACCTACTGGAAGCAGAACTATGTAACCGCGCGCCGTCTCGGCGCCTGACGGCGAAAGCGCCCGCGCGAACGGACCGGAGCCTGATCCGGTCCGTTCGTCATTTCTTCGGGAACTGGAGCGCGATCGTCGTGCCGACGCCGAGCTTGCTGAACACGTCGATCGTCCCTTCGTGCAGATCGACGATCCGCTTCGCGATCGAGAGGCCCAATCCGAAGCCGCCCGTCTCGCGCTGGCGTGCGCCGTCCACCCGGTAGAACCGGTCGAACAGGTTCGGGATCTCCTCCTCCGGAATGCCGATCCCCTTGTCCGAGACGAGCACCCGGACCATGTTGCGCGACTGGCTCACGGTGATGTCAATCGCGTCCTTGCTGTATTTGATCGCGTTGTCGATCAGGATGACCATGAGCTGGCTGATTTTGTCCCGGTCGCCCTTCATCGGAATGCCGGATTCGTCGTGCGCGTGGACGCGGATGATCCGGTTGAACGTCTTGTGCAGCATGGAGGCGATCTCGTCGATCAGCTGGACGAGGTCGAACGTGTCCTCCTTCATCCACAGCTCCTGCTCGGCTTCGGTGAGCGTCAGCATCGACTTGATCAGGTTTTGCATCCGCTCGGACTCTTTCGCGATCGCCTCGATCGCTTCGTCGCGGATCTCCGTGTTCTCCCTGCCCCATCGCTTCAGCATGCTCGCGTAGCTGCTGATGACCGTCAGCGGCGTCTTCAGCTCGTGGGACGCGTCCGCGACGAACTGGCGCTGCCCCTCGATCCGCCGGTCCAGCCGCTCGATCATCTGGTTGAACGCCCGGATGAGCTGCTGCAGCTCGGCCGACTCTTCCTTGTCCTTCAGCTCGATCGGCCGCAGCTTGCCGCTCCGCTCGATCTCCCGCATCGTCTGCACCATCGTCTGGATCGGCGCCGTCAGCCGCAGCGTGAACCAGTATGTGCCGAAAATCGCGAACAGCACCGCGCCGAGGCTCGTGACGGTGAGCGCGCCGACGAGCACCTGGAGGTACCGGTCGAGCGACGTCAGCTTGCGCAGCACCTCCACCGTCCCGACGACTTCATATTCCCGCAAAAGCGGCACTTTCATGTACATGACGCGCATGCCGCGTATGGAAGTCATTCCCGACTGGTGGGTGGGGGAAAACGTCGATTCCCGCTCGAGCAGATCTTCGTCGGTGCCGATCTGGTTGACGATGTGCCCGCCGCGGTCGACGATCCGGATCACTTCGTTGACGTTGTAGAAGTCGACGAGCAAGTCCCGGTCCTTCAGCGGCTTCTCCGGCTCGGAGCGGATATGTTCGATGATCAGGTTCACCTTGTTCGCGATGAGCTGCTCTTCGCTGTTCGTCGAAATCCGGATGACGAAGAAATAGACGAAGATGTTGAACAGAATGAGGATGAAGATGAACCAGAAGATCGTGAACAGCGTGAATCGCTTGCGCAGGGTCATGCGTCCGGTTCCTTCAGCATGTAGCCGACGCCGCGGATCGTATGGATCAGCTTCGTGCGGAATCCGCGGTCGATCTTCTGCCGCAAATATCGGATGTAGACGTCGACGAGGTTCGTCTCGCCGACGAAGTCATAGCCCCACACGTCGGACAGAATCTGCTCTCTGGTCTTCTCCTCGTTCTTGTGCTCGGCCAGGTAGACGAGCAGATCGAACTCGCGCGGCGTCAGCTCCACCGCGATCTCCTTGCGGTACACCTTGCGCGTGCGCAGCTCGATCGTCAGATCGGCCACCTTGAGCACGTCGCCCTTCTCGCCCTCCGCCTTCTGCTGCTGGAAGATGCGCAGCAGGTTGCGGACGCGGGCGAGCAGTTCCTCCATCGCGAACGGTTTCGTAATGTAGTCGTTGGCGCCCGTCTCGAACCCGCTCACCTTGTCGGGCACGGTGTCGCGGGCGGTAAGCAGCACGACCGGAATCTGGCTGCCGCTGCTGCGGATGCGACGCAGCACTTCGATGCCGTTCAGACCGGGCAGCATGACGTCCAGCAGCACGAGATCCCATTCGCCGGACAGCGCCATTTCGAGCCCCTTGCGGCCGTCTTCGGCGCGTCCGACGCTGTAGCCTTCGTGCTCCAGTTCCAGCTGCAATATGCGCGCGATCGATGTCTCATCCTCGATGACCAGCAATCGTTCGTTCACGTGGATCCTCCTTCCGGCTGATTCCGCATCCGCTCGCTCATGCGCGCCATGTCGCATGCCGGTTCGGCATCCGCGCAATCGGACAAGCCACGGGCCGAAAATCCGCTATCTATTGTATCATACGGCTTCCGGCGCTGCCTATCCGTCGAGGATGAGATCGACGACCGGCCCGAGGCTCTTGCCGACGGGAACCGAAGATCTCCCGCCGCCCGCAAGCGTTCCGCCGGACCAGACGGCGGAAGGCCATTCTCCCGGGGCGAGCTGCGGCACGCAGGCGGCCGGCGGCTGCGGCATCAGTCTGAGCCAGTCGGACCGGTGCGGGAAGCGGGCGTCCTGGTTCGCGATCCAGACGGACCTGAGGCCGGCGGATTCCCGCCGCCGGGCGAGCTCGCGCCAGGCCGCCCGGCGAGTCCGCGTCCACCGCCAGACCGCCGGGTCGGCGATCATGAGCAGCAGATCGCAGGCTTCGGCCACAGCCCGGCTGCCGCCGCCGATCCATCGAGACGACAGGTCGGCCACGACGAGCGGCGGCTCGGCAAGGGACGTCTCCGGGAACAAGAGCCGCTCGGGCGCGAACAGGGCGAGGGCGGCGTCGCCGGACGCATGATCCGCGCGGATCTCCGGAGATTCCGGATCGTCCTGGTCGGGATGCAGCGCGTGCACCTGCAGCGACGGACCGGCGAGCCAGGAGACGTGGCGGCGGCTGACCGGCGGAGGCGCGGGCCGGCCGTCGGGCCGGCCGAACGCGTCGGCGCCGGCGAGCATTGCGAGCAGCTCCGGCTCGCCGCCCGGCATCTCCACCAGCGCCGTCGGCCGGCGCCGCGCAAGGAGCGCGGCAAGGAGCGCGGACAGCATCGTCGCGCCGGCGCCGCGCGAGAACGACGCGACGGCGACAAGCCGCGGGCGCATCCGCGGCGGGCCGGCGGCATCATCCGCGCCGCCGGTCTCCGCATGCCCGGTGCCGGCCCCGGGGACGCCCGCCGCCTGCCGCAGCAGGACGGCGGCCTGCCGGGCGGTCGGCCGGCAGGCGGGATCGCGGTCGAGCATCCGCGCCATTGCGTCCAGCAGCGGACCGGGGACGCCGGCCAGGCGCCGGAAGCGGCGCTCGCCCGGCTTCGGCGTCCGCCCGCCGCTCAGCAGCCAGTACAGCAGCGCGCCGACCGCGTACACGTCCGCCGCCGGCCCGCACGGAGCGCCCGCCGCCTGCTCCGGCGCCGCGAAGCCCGGCGTGCCGAGGCGCGGTCCGGCGCCGCTTCCCGCGCCGAGCAGCCGGGCGATGCCGAAATCGATCAGCCGGACGCCGTGCGCCGGCTCGACGAGGACGTTCGACGGCTTCACATCGAGATGGATGATCGGAGGCCTGAGCCCGTGCAGGTAGGCGAGCGCCTCGCACAGCCCGATGACGATCTCCGCCGCCCGCCGCGCGTCCATCCCGCGGCCGCCGCGCCCGAGGACCGCCGCGAGCGGCTCGCCCCGCACATAATCGGTGACCAGCATGAGCGGCCTTCCGCCGTCCGGCGGAATGACGTCGATCACCTGGGGCAGCCGCGGGTGGTCGATCCGCCGCAGCACGTCCAGTTCACCGACGCCGGCGTCGCCGGCGATCCCCGTTCCCGGCTTCATGATCTTGAGCGCCCTGCGCTTGCCGCCCACCTTCAGGTCTGCCGCCTCGTACACGACGCTCATCCCGCCCCTTCCGGCTTCGCGGACAATCTCGTACCGCCCGGCGACGAGGTCGCCGGGCCCCGGCATCCGTTGCGCCTCCATGGCGATTCCTCCTTCCCAAGGCAAAAGCATCCCGTCCGGCCGCTTCTTCAGGCGGCTGAACGGGATGCTTTCCCGTGTCCGTCGGTTTGTTCGTTATCCCCTGTACCTCAAGTATAGCGTAATTTCGTCCCGGTTGTGAAACAATTGCTTCGCCCGCAGGACGTCGAACGCCTGCTCAAGCTGCTCCGTGATGTTCCGGATCGTCCGCATCGGCTTGCGGTGCAGCAGCTTCACCGTGACGATCGCCTCCGCGCCGGCCTTCAGCGAAGGCGCGAGGCGCAGCACCAGCTTCGCCATCGTCGCGGGGTCCCAGCTCATGTCGCAGACGAGCAGGTCGAACGTGCCCGGCGCGAACGAGATGTCGCCCGCGTTCCGCTTCAGCCAGGTGACGCGCGGATGGCCGACGAGCGACGGATGGAGGTCGGCCGGATCGACGGCCGTCACGTCCAGCCCCCGCTCGAGCAGGAGCGACGTCCAGCCGCCCGGGGCCGCGCCGATGTCGAGCGCCCGCTCGTGCCGGTCCAGGCGCAGGCCGAAGGTGCGCTCCGCCTCGAGCAGCTTGAACTTCGCCCTTGAGATCTGGCCGTCCTCGCGGCGGAAGCGGACCGCGCCGCCCGGCCAGTCGGACAGCATCTCCTCCGCGGTGCCCGCGCCGATCAACAGCTCCTCCTCATCGGCGAAGACCGACAGGATGCGCTCCGGCGATTGCATGGCGGGCTCGGCGCCGATCTCCCGCAGCGCGGCGTCGGCGGCCGCTTTCGCGTCCGCGACCGCATGCGGGAACGGCGTTCCCTCCTTGCGCCGGATGTGCACGGCGGTCCGCCTGCCCCTGAACGTGTCGGACAGGTCGCGGACGACGGCGGCAAGCGCCGCGAGATCGTCCGCCCCGCCCGTTATCGGAAGCGCGCGGTCGACGGGCTGGATATGGCGGAGGAAGATCGGTTCGGACGCGTTGATTTTCCCCAACACCTCTTCCCTGCCCTCTTCCGCCGACAGCTCGAACACCTCGCCCGGGACGATCAGCCGGAACGAAGCCCGCGGGAAAAGCCGCCGCAGCTCCTCGAGCGCGTACGGCGCGAAGCCGTGGTTGGCCGTGCAGACAAGCCGCGTCATGTCCGGACTCCGGCTCCCCGCGTGCGGATCCACGGCCGGTCGTACACCCAGTCGACCTCGATCGGCAGGTCGTACGCCCGGCTCAGCGTCTCGCCGGTCAGCACCTCGCGCTTCGGCCCGGCGGCGGCGATCCGCCCGTCGTGCACGATGGCCGCGTGGGTGAACAGCGGGATCGCTTCCTCGATGTGGTGCGTCACGTAGAGCACCGTCTTCGCCATGCCGCCGAGCCGGTCCAGATCGGCCAGCAGCTTCTCCCGCTCGTACAGGTCGAGCCCGGCGCACGGCTCGTCCATGATGAGCAGCTCGGGCGCCGCCATCAGCGCCCGCGCGAGCAGCGCCTTCTTCCGCTCGCCCTGCGACAGCGTGCCGAACGGCTGGCCCGCCAGATGCGCGATGCCGAGCCGCTCCAGCATGTCGTGCGCCTTGCGGACGACGTCCGGGTCGATCGTCTGGTAGAAGCGCAAGTACGCGTATTCGCCGGTCGCGACGACTTCCCACACGGGGTCCGCGAGGCTCATTTTTTCGACGAGCGACTGGCTGATGTAGCCGATCTTCTTCCGCACTTCGCGCACGTCGACCCGGCCGTAGCGGTGGCCGAGCACCTCGACCGTTCCCGAAGTCGGAAACAGGTAGCCCGTGATCATTTCGAGGATGGTCGTCTTGCCGCAGCCGTTCCGGCCGAGGATGACCCAATGCTCGCCCGGGCGGACGTCGAGATCCACGCCCTTCAGGATGTCGCGGTTCTCGCGCCGCCAGGTCACTTGCTGAAGCCTGATCATGCTGTATGTACTCCTTCCTTTGCTACGCCCGTCCGCCCGCCGCCGACCGGGCCGCCTCGGCCGCCACGCTGTCCGGCATCGGCGTGTGCGACAGATGGACATCCGGCGGCAGCGCCGACCGGAGCACCTGGTACATCCGCTCGCGCCCCGACGGGCTGGACGAATGCATGTAGATGCGCCGCGGATAGCGGCCGTTCTCCGCGATGTACCGCACGACGTCGAGACCGGTCGGGTTGCCCCAACCGAGGTCGTAGTCGAGCGACAGGATGTCCACCTCTTCCGACTCGAGCAGCAGGATGCATTCTTCCGCCGATTTCGCGGCGACGAATCCCGGCGGGCACGGCCGGTAATCGTCCAGATAAACGTGAATCATCGCATTTCCTCTCCCATCCATTCCCGGAGCAGGCGCATCTGCCTGCCGTGCGCGAGCCCCTCCGTCTCCGGCGTCTCGAGGACGAGCGGCAGCCGGCGCAGCTCCGGCGCGGCGAGCAGCCGGCGGAAGCCCGCCTCCCCGATCCGTCCCAGGCCAAGCGGCGCGTGCCGGTCCTTGCGCTGTCCGCTCTCGTACGCGGAATCGTTCGCGTGCACCGCGGCCAGATGCTCGAAATATCCGAGTTCCCTCGCCCGGCCGAGCCATTCCGCCTCGTTCCGGCCGTCCCATTCGCCGCTCGCGAACAGGTGGCAGGTGTCGAGGCAGAAGCCGATCCGTTCCGGATGCGCGCTGAGCCGCCGGATCTGGACGAGCTCCTCGGGCGTCGTCCCCATCGGCGCATGGTCGCCGGCCTGGTTCTCGATCAGCAGCTTCGCCGCGCCGTCCCATCGCCCGAGCACCGCGTTCAGCGCGTCGATGACGAGCCGGTAGCCCTCAAGCGGATCCGCGCCCTTGTAGACGCCGAAGTGGACGACGACGCCGATCGACCCGCACGCCTCGGCAATTTCAAGGTCGTTCAGCAGCGACGCGGCCATGCGCTCGCGCAGGTCCGGCCGCTCCGCCGCCAGATTGACCGGGTACGGCGCGTGCGCGATCGAGACGATGCCGCGTTCGCGGCAGATGGCCGCGCAACGGCGGGCGTCGGCGCGGTCGAACACCTTCACGCCGATCGAACGCGGATTTTTCGGAAAGTACTGAAAAGCTCCGCAGCCGAGACCGGCCGCGCGGACGGCCGCTTCCGCGTAGCCGCCGCGGATGCTCACGTGGCAGCCGATCCGCATCGCTCATGTCCCGGGCTGGCACGCCGGGCAGAAGAACGTCTTCCGTCCGGACAGCTCCGTCTTCACGATGGGGCCGCCGCATTTCGGGCAAGGCTCGCCTTCCCGGTCGTACACCTGCAGCAGGGCCGCCGCTTTGCCGGTCTGCGTGTCCCCCGCGTACAGCGGCGTCTCCATGTAGCCGCCGTGCGCCGCGGCCTCCTCCAGCACCGTCCGCATCGCGCCGTGCAGCCGCCGCCATCCGTCCGCGTCGACCCGCGGCACCGGCATGTCCGGGCGGATGCCCGCCATGTGCAGCATCTCGTCGGCGTAGCAGTTGCCGATGCCCGCGACGGCGGACTGATCGGTGAGCGCGGGCTTCAGCATGCCGCGCCTGCCCGCGAACCGCGCCGCGAACGCCTTCGCGTCGAGCCTCCGGTCCATCGGATCGGGGCCGAGCTCCGCCTGGCGGGCGGCCGCCTCCTTCACCGAAAGCAGATGCAGGTAGCCGAGCCTGAGCCCGATGAAGTACAGGTTGCCGACCGCGAACCGGATCGTGATCTGCGCGGTGCGGTCCGGACGCTCCTCCGGAGCGCCGAAGAACAGCGATCCGCCGACCATCAGGTGCAGCAGCAGCCGCTTGCCGTTGTCGAGATGGAAAATGAGGTATTTGCCCCGATGCTCCACGTACCAGACCGTCGCGCCCACCGTGGCGAGCCTGAACGTTTCGGGGTCGACGTTGATCGATCGGGGACGCGCGATCTCGACATCCGTGATCCGCTGTCCGCCGATCCGCTCCATGAGCAGTCTGCGATAATGTTCCATTTCCGGCCATTCCGGCATGGCGTCATTCCTCTTTCGCGATCGATAGAGTCCGATGGTTTCAGAACAGGGTCTGTTCCCGGGCGCGGGGCGCGCCCGCCTTCTTCGCGAGCCGTTCGATCCGCCGGCGAATCGCCTCCTGCTCCGCGCGCTTCTTCGCGTCGAAGCGGCCGAGGGTTGCCCGCCGCGCGGCGAGCTCGAGCGCCGCGTTCGCGTAGCGGAGCGCCTGTTCGTAATCCTTCGCCCGGTGTTCGTAGTACATCGACAGCTCGATATGCGCTTCGCCCGAACCCCATCCCTGGCGTTCGGCCGCATGCGCCGCCTTCTGCCACAATAGCACAGCGCGCCGCCAATTTCCACACCGCTTGTCGCGCGCCGCCAGCGGCAGGCACCAGGGTCCGGCCGCCTCGCGCCCGGCCAGCCGCTCATACAGCGCCTCCGCCTCGTCCGCGCGCCCCATCCGCTCGAGCCAGAGCCCGGTGCGCAGCAGCTCCTCTTCCTCCTCCGGCAGCGGGACATGCCGGCCGAGGCCGCCGGAGAGCAGCCGGCCGAAGCGGATCGCGAGGCACGCGAGCGCCAGCATGTCCAGCTCGTTGTGCCGGAACACGCCGCCCAGCGGTTCGGGATCGCCTTCCTGCAGGAACCGGAAGTAGATGGCCGGCGCCATCGCCCCCGGCACGTCGTCCCCGCGCGCGATGCCGAGCCGTTCCTCCTCCACATGGCTCAGCCGGAGCGAGGCGAGCGTGTTCTTCCAGATGCTGCGCGACGGATGGAGGAAATCGAGATGGGTCGGTTCCGCGGCCGCGTGCCGGCCGAATCCGTTCATGATGAACCGGCCTTTCAGGAGCGGCCAGTCGAACGTCCGCCCGTTGTAGGTGGCGAGATACGACCGCCGCGCCAGCCGGTCGAGCAGCGCCTCCAGCATCGCCCGCTCCTCGGCCGGATGGCGGATCAGCATCTGTTCGATCACGAAGCGGCCGTCCTCGAAGTACGCGAGGCCGGTCATGAACGGCACGTTGCCCGCGCCGACGCCGAGGCCGGTCGTCTCGAGGTCGAGGAACAGGATCCGCTCCGCCTCCGGCGCGGGCGCTTCGCCGGCGCCGCCGACGCAGAGCGCGGCGAGGGCAGCGGCGCATTCGGCGAATTCGCCGAGCCGGTGATGCCCGTGCCGATGATCGGGCGGATATTCGACCCGCCGGTACAGGCATTCGCCGGCGTCGACCGCAAGGCGCGTCACGCCGAGCGCGGTCCACGCCGGATCGGGCGGCGGGGCGAGGTCCTCCGGCCGCGGACCGCCGGGGGACGCTTCCGGCAAGTCCCGCCCCGGCCCGCCGGCGGCCGCTTCCGGCTGTTCCGGTCCCGCATCGCCCGGTCCGGATTCGCGCTCGCCGTCCGGTTCCGTCCGGCTCTCCGGCCGTTCGCCGCCCGTTCCGCCACCCGATCCGCGCAGCCGGTTCATCCGCTCGCGCAGGCTGCTCACGGCGCGCCCACCGCCGCTTCCTCGAGCAGCTGCAGCGCCTGGCTCTTGCCGAGCAGGCCGACCTCCTCGATCGGCCCGACGCAGGCGGGACAGCCGCTCAGGCAGGTGCAGCCGCGGATGAGCCGCTTCGCCTGCTCGAGCAGCTCGTCATGCAGCTCGAACAGCCGCTCGGACAGGCCGATGCCGCCGGGATAGCGGTCGTAGAAATAGATCGTCGGCCGCTTCATGTGCACGCTCTTCACCTGCGGATAGACGCGGATGTCGAACGGGTCGCACATCAGGTAGAGCGGCGCGATGTGGATCAGCACGTTGGCGATCCCGAGCAGCGCGCTCTGCATCGCGTTCGCCCCGAGGCGCGCCGCCGCTTCCTCGCTGAACGAGAACCAGTAGCCGCTCGTGTGCAGTTCCTCCTCGGGCAGGTGGATCGGTCCCGAGCCGATGTTCTCGTGGGTGCGGAGGCGGATTTTTTTGAAAATGGTCGGCCGCGCGTTCACCGTCACTTCGCCGTACTGCCGCACGATGCCGTTCGATTCGGCCTCCCGGTCGACATGGAGCACCTTCAGCTCCACGGCGAGGTTGGCGTCGGTGAAGTAGTCGACGTTCACTTCGCGGACGTAGGCTTTTTTCTCCGGATAGTCGAGCTTCTCCACCTGGTACTGGACGCCCTCGTGAATGTAGATCGCTTCCTCGTGGATGAGCGTCGGCGCGCTGAACCGGTCGACTTCGCCGATGACGCGGCTGCCGTTCGTGATGTCGATGATGATGAAGTTCTCCTGCGCCGCCGAGCGGAGCGAGATGTTGTTCGCCGGAAAAGACTGCGCCATCCAGTACCAGCGGTCCTTCACCCGGTGCAGCACCTGCTCCTCGACGAGAAATTCCAGCATGTCCTCGAGCCGCTCGCCGCCGAACGTCTCGCCCTGCTCGAACGGGAGCTCGTAGGCCGCGCATTTCACATGGTCGATCAGGATGAGCAGGTTGTCGGGATGGATGAGCGCGCGCTCCGGCGGCCGGTTGAAGAAGAACTCCGGATTCTGGATCACGTATTGATCCAGCGGGTTGCTGCTCGCGACGAGGAACGTCACGGCGGTCCCGTGCCGGCGGCCGGCCCGCCCCGACTGCTGCCAGGTGCTCGCGATCGAGCCCGGATAGCCGTTGATGACGCACGCCTGCAATTGACCGATGTCGATGCCGAGCTCGAGCGCGTTCGTGCTGACGACGCCGAGGATCTCGCCGCTTCTCAGCCCGCGCTCGATCTCGCGGCGCAGCTTCGGCAGATAGCCGCCGCGGTAGCCGCGGATCTGCTTGCCGCCGGGCAGCTGCTTCACCGCGTCCTGCAGGTAGGTGAGCAAGATCTCGACCCGGACGCGGCTGCGGGCGAAGACGATCGTCTGCACGCCCTGGCGGAGCAGCATCGCGGCGAGCCGCTGCGTCTCGAGCACGCTGCTCTTCCGGATGCCGAGCTGCTGGTTGACGACGGGCGGGTTGTAGAAGATGAAGTGCTTCTCGCCCGACGGCGCGCCGTTGTTGTCGATCACCCGCACCTTGTCGCCGATCAGCCGTTCCGCGTGCTCGCCGGGGTTGTCGATCGTCGCCGACGCGCACAGGAAAAGCGGGTTTGATCCGTAGAACCGGCAAATTCGCCGGAGCCTGCGGATGACGTTCGCGACATGGCTGCCGAACACGCCGCGGTAGGCGTGCAGCTCGTCGAGCACGACGTACCGCAGGTTCTCGAACAGCTTGACCCACTTCGTATGGTGCGGCAGGATCGCGGCGTGCAGCATGTCCGGATTCGTCACGACGATGTGCCCCGCGTTCCGGATCGCCTGCCGCACCGTGGGCGGCGTGTCGCCGTCGTAGGTGTGCGTCTTGATGTCGGCCTCCATCAGATCGACGAGCTGCTGCAGCTCGGCGACCTGGTCCTGGGCGAGCGCCTTCGTCGGGAACATGTAGAGCGCCCGCCCGCTCGAGTCTTCCAGGAGCGACTGGAGGACGGGCAGGTTGTAGCAGAGCGTCTTGCCGGAGGCGGTCGGCGTCACCGTCACGATGTTCCGGCCTTCCCGCACGGCTTCGAAGGCCGACGCCTGGTGGGAATAGAGCCGGTCGATGCCCTTCGCGCGAAGCGCCGCCTCCAGCTTCGGATGGAGCCCGCGCGGCAGCGGCGCGTACACCGCTTCGCGCGCCGGAATCGTCTCCCAGTGGGTGACGTTGTTCATGATCTCGGGGCGGCTGCGGAGGTCGTTCAGCCACTCGTCCAGATTGTCGAATTTGCCGGTCAGACGGTTCATGGCATCCGCTCCCATGCGTGAACGCATTTCCTTCATTGTACAGAATATATGTTCGCCCTGCAACGGGTCGCGGACAGGCCGGCGGTACGGCCGGCTTCGTCCCGGAAGCATCCTGGCCGGCGCCTTTGTTGGCGTCCTGGTTGCGCGCCTCGTCCGCGCGCCTCGTCCGCGCGCCTAGTCCGAGTGCCTCGTCCGCGCGTCGCTGCCGGGCGCACCGGATGCGCTCCGTGCCAGCGATTGGTCCGCCTTCCCCGCGATTCCGCCGCGTTCCGCGTCATAACCCCGGGATCGCGGGTTCATCCTATTCGCGTGCGTCCGCCGGTCCGGGCCCGGCCGACGGCCGGACGGCGGACAGACTTGCCGATTGGGGTGATCATGCCGTGGCCAAACCGGACAACCGCGAAGACAATGTGCCCCGCATCCAGCGGGCGATCTCGAACACGATCCGCAACTTGCGGGAAGCGGAAGACTATCTCGACGAGCACGCGGACGAGATCGGCGAGGAGGAGCGGAGACGGATCGAGGCGAAGAACGAGCGGCGCCGGCAGTCGATCCAGGGGCTTCGCGACGAAGTCCGCGACGAGGCGAAGCATCTGAGCGGGCAGAAAGATTGCGGCTGCGATCCGAAATAGGCCCGCTTTCACGACCTCCGCTTGTGCGGCAGATGCACGGTCAGGAAATCGCGAGCCGCGGCGGACGACGGGAAGATCTCCCGCGCTTCCGCCTCGAGGCGCGACAGATCTTCGTCCCGGTATCGGCCGCTGAAGTGCGTGAGCAGCAGCCGGGCGGCGCCCGCGTCGCGCGCGGTGCGCGCCGCCTCCGCCGTCGTGCTGTGGCCGTATTCGGCCGCCTTGTCGGCCAGACCGGCCTCGAACGTCGCCTCGTGCACGACGAGGTCGGCGCCTTCGGCCAGCCGGACCGCCGCCTCGCACGGCGTCGTGTCGCCGAGAATCGCGATCACCCGACCGGGGATCGGCGGCCCGGTGACCTCGGAGGCGCGGATGACGCGCCCGTCGGGCAGCTCCGCGTCCTCGCCCGCCTTGAGCCGCGCATACAGCGGCCCCGGCGGCACGCCGAGCGCCGCGAGCTTCGCGGCGTCCAGCCTGCCCGGGCGCGGACGCTCCGCGATCCGGTAGCCGTAGCAGGCAATCCGATGGCTCAGGGGCTCGGCCGTGACTGTGAACTGTTCGTCCTCGTACACGACTCCCCCGTCGTCTTCGATCTCGTGAATCTCCAGTTCGTAATGCAGATGCGTTCCGGTGACGTCGAACGTCGTCCCGAGCCAGTGCCGGATGCCGCGCGGGCCGTACACCGCCAGCGGCTCTTCGCAGCCCATGGAGGAGCGGCTGCCGAGCAGACCCGGAAGCCCGAAAATATGGTCGCCGTGCAGGTGGGTCACGAAGACGCGCTCCAGCTTGCCGAGCCTGATTCCGGCGCGCAGCAGCTGATGCTGCGTCCCCTCCCCGCAGTCGAACAGCCAGTACGTGCCGCGCTGCGCCGGCATCGCGAGCGCCGCCGCCGTCACGTTCCGGCCTTCGATCGGCCTTCCGGCCGCCGTGCCGAGCATGGTGAGCTCCATCCGACACACCTCCGTATCCCAGTGTGGCCTTTCCTTGCCGAGCCTACTCGAGAACAATCCCCCGCACGCGGTCGTGCGGGGGATGCTTATTTCTCCACGTTGAAATATTGCGCTTCCGGATGCGCGAACACCATCGCGCTGACCGACGCCTCCGGCTCCATCATGAAGCCTTCCGTCAGCTCGACGCCGATGTCCCCGGGATTCATGAGCCGGAACAGCTTCGCCTGATCCTCCAGGTTCGGGCAGGCCGGATAGCCGAACGACACCCGGATGCCCTGGTAGCGTGCGGCGAACCGCTGCTTCATCGTCATCTCCGGCGGGTCCGGGAAGCCCCAGACATCGCGCATCATCTGGTGGACGCGCTCCGCGAGCCCTTCCGCCGTCTCGAGGGCGAGCGCCTGCAGCGCGTGCGAGCGGAAATAGTCGCCCCTCTCCTTCGCCTCCTCCGCCAGCGCGCGCACGCCGCGCCCGGCCGTGACGACGAGGAAGCCGACATAGTCCATGACGCCGCTTTCGACCGATTTCAGGAAGTCGGCGAGGCACAAGTGCGGCGCGGTCCGCTGGCGCGGGAACGAGAACCGCTCGATGACCGCTCCGCTGCCCGCCGGATCGTAGATCAGAATGTCGTTGCCGTCCGACTGCGCCGGGAAGAAGCGGTACATCGCGTCCAGCCGGAGCGTCTTCTTCTCCGCCGCCTCGCGGATCAGCGCGTCTACGGCCTCCTTCAGATGCACCGCCTTCCCGTCGCCCGCCGCGAGCAGATCGCTGACGGTTCCGCGCAGGCCGAGATGGTGGCCGAGCAGCATCTGCATGTTGATGTACGGCACGATCTGGGCGATCGGAATGTCGCGCAGCACGCGCCGCTCGAAATCCGGCGGCGTGAACACGGGCGCGTCCTGCGACACGCTCGAGCGGACCTGGGCCGGAGCCGCTTCATCCTGCCCGTCTTCGCGCGCTTCGGCCAGCGGCGCCTTCAGCTCGCGCTGCTCCTCCTCGAGTTTCTTGCGCGCTTCGGGATCCATCAGCTTGTTCGCCAGTTCGAGGCCGTTCATCGCGTCCTTCGCGTACAGCACGAGCCCGTCGTACTCCGGCGCGATCCTTGTCCTCGTGAACTTGCGCGTCAGCGCCGCGCCGCCGACGAGGATCGGCGTGTCGATGCCGGCCGCCCGGAGATCCTGCGCGGTCGTCACCATCTGCTGCGCCGACTTGACGAGCAGGCCGGACAGCCCGATGATGTCGGCGTTTTCCCGCCGCTGCGCCTCGATGATCGCCTCCGGCGGCACCTTGATGCCGAGGTTGACGATTTCGTACCCGTTGTTGGACAGAATGATCTCGACGAGGTTTTTGCCGATGTCGTGCACGTCGCCCTTGACGGTCGCGAGAATGATTTTGCCCTTGACGCTCGTCTCGGTCTTCTCCAAGTGCGGCTCGAGATACGAGACCGACGCCTTCATCACTTCGGCGCTCTGCAGCACCTCGGCGACGATCAGCTCGTTGTTGTTGAACAGCCGGCCGACTTCCTCCATGCCGCGCATGAGCGGGCCGTTGATGATGTCGAGCGGCGCGTACTTCTTCAGCGCCTCGTCGAGATCGGCGAACAGGCCGTCCTTCGAGCCTTCGACCACATATTGGGCCAGCCGCTCCTCCAGCGTGAGGTTGGCCGTGTTCTTCGCCTTCTTCTCGACGGTTCTGTCGCGGAAGGCGGCGACGAACGCGGCGAGCGTCTCGTCGCCGGTATCGTAGATCAGCGCCTCGGCGAGCTTGCGTTCGTGCTCCGGGATCGAGGCGTAGCGTTCAAGACGCTCCGTGTTCACGATCGCGTAGTCGAGCCCCGCCTTCGTGCACTCGTAGAGAAACACGGAGTTGAGCACCTCGCGGCCCGCGGGCGGCAGGCCGAACGAGACGTTGCTGATGCCCAGGATCGTCTGGCAGCGCGGCATCTCCCGCTTGATGAGCCGGATGCCCTCGATCGTCTCCTTCGCCGAGCCGACGTACTGCTCGTCGCCGGTGCCGACCGGGAAAACGAGCGGGTCGAAAATGATGTCCTCCGGCTGCAGACCGTACTTGTTCACGAGAAGGTCATACGAACGCCGCGCCACTTCCAGCTTCGCCTCGCGCGCGATCGCCTGGCCCCGCTCGTCGATCGTGCCGACGACGACCGCCGCGCCGTACCGCTTGACAAGCGGCACGACCCGCTCGAACTTCTCCTCGCCGTCCTCGAGGTTGATCGAGTTGATGATCGCCTTGCCCTGGGAATACTTGAGCGCCGCTTCGATGACCCGCGGGTCGGTCGTGTCGATGACGAGCGGCACCTTCACCTTCTTCACGACCTGTTCGAGGAACCGGATCATGTCGGCCAACTCGTCGCGGTCCGGATCCTGCAGGCAGACGTCGATCACGTGCGCGCCGTTCTTCACCTGGGCGCGGGCGATCTCCGCCGCTTCCTCGTACTTGCCCTCCGCGATGAGCCGCTTGAACATGCGCGAGCCGAGCACGTTCGTACGCTCGCCGACGAAGTACGGCCGGTTCTCCGGCTCGATGTACACCGTCTCGATGCCGGAGACGGCCGGCGGGTGGCTGCCGGTCTCCGTCCTCGGCTTGTAAGGCGCGAGCGCACCGGCGAGCGCCCTGATATGCGCCGGCGTCGTGCCGCAGCAGCCGCCCGCGATGTTGAGCCAGCCTTCGCGCGCGAACTGCTCCATCTTCCGCGCCAGGCTTTCGGGGGTTTCGTGGTAATGGCCGTTCTCGTCGGGCAGCCCGGCGTTCGGATAGCAGCTGACGGCCGTCTTCGCGATGGACGCGAGGCTGCGGATATGGTCGCGCATGAACTCCGGACCGGTCGCGCAGTTCAGCCCGATCGAGATCGGCTCGAGATGTTCGAGCGAGATGTAGAACGACTCGATCGTCTGCCCGGCCAGCGTCGTGCCCATCGGCTCGATCGTGCCGGAGATCATGACCGGCAGCTTCCGGCCGAGTTCGGCGAACGCCCGGTTCACGCCGACGCCCGCCGCCTTCACGTTGAGCGCGTCCTGGCAGGTCTCGATCAGGAGCGCGTCGACGCCGCCTTCGATCAGCGCCAGCGCCTGGACGTAATAACTGTCGGCCAGCTCGTCGAACGTGACCCCGCCCGTGACGGACAGCGTCTTCGTCGTCGGTCCGATCGAGCCGGCGACATAGCGCGGCTTGTCCGGCGTCGAGAACTTCGCGGCCGCCTGGACCGCGAGCCGGGCCGCCGCGAGGTTGATCTCGCGCGCCTTGTCCGCGATGCCGTACTCGGCCAGCACGACGCTCGTCGCGCCGAACGTGTTCGTCTCGATGATGTCCGCGCCGGCTTCCAGATACGCCTCGTGGATGCCGCGGATCACATCCGGGCGCGTCAGGACGAGCATCTCGTTGCAGCCTTCCAGTTCTTCCCCGCCGAAATCGGCCGCCGTCAGATTCGCCTGCTGGATCATCGTCCCCATCGCGCCGTCCAATATGAGAATGCGATGTTTCATCGCTTCCTGAAGGGTCGGTTTCGACATGCGCACACCTTCCGCCGCAAAAAGTTATCCCTTATTCTAGCAGAATGCCATACGCAAGAAAAGTCCGGAGCCGGGCCCGATTCGCGCGATCGCCGAGGTGAGGAAGCCGCGCAGCGTCCGCGTCAGTTGCCCATCCCGTCATTGCGGCCGTGACATACATTGGGATAAACAGCGGCCAACGGAATTTGGTCCACGGAGGTGGGCTCGATGACCAATCGGAGCAGATGCATGTGCAATTGCAAATGCGCATGCAACTGCAAGTGCCGCCGCGGCAAAGCTCCGGCGAAAGGATCGCAACGTCGGCGCGCCGGACGGTCCAAACGAAAATCCGGAAAACGGAACATTCGCTCCATCGCCCCGTTCAGGGTTCGTCCCGTGGTGAAGCGTTATTTTTTTGAAGCTCCCGAAGATATCCGCCTGACCGGCGACAGCCTGGTCCTGCATCCCGGCCAGTTTTCGGACGATGCCGGAGAGCCGGCCTCCGGATTCATGGATTTCGGACAAGACGGCTATTTCAACTTGTACGTGAACGGCGTCTTGCAGGAGGGGAAACTGTTCAAGGCGGATGCCGACAAACTGACCATCGTGGCCACGGGGCAAAGCATCCTCAAGGGGACCCCGATCATTCTGGAATCCGTCGGATTTCAGGTGACGCGGGGAAAATAGGCGTGCGCGGCAGATGAATTGTCCAATCCGCCGGCTTGGCGTCCGAATACGATTTATTAGTGTATTCGACAAGGAGGGGTTGGACCATGCCGCTGCAACTCATGAAAATACGGATAGAAGCGACGTCGACGGTGGAAACGGGCCCGGAGCCGCAAAAGTTTTTCCATGTCACGGCCGCCGAAACCGATCCGGGCACTACCCTGACCATTGACGTCGACGACTTCTTTGACGATACGGGGGCGCAGGCAACCGATCTGCCCGCGCTGGCGACCAACAACAGCCTGTATAACGTGTACGTCAACGGCGTGCTGCAAATGCAGGACCTCACGAACTATACGCCCGGGCCCGCCGGTTCGCTCACGATCGATGTGCCCGCGGGCGGAGAACCCATTCTCGCCGGAACCCCGGTCGTGCTGGAAATCATCAACTACGCTCCGTCCTCCACGATTACGGTGAACACCTGACGATCCGGACCGGAGAGCCGCAGTCGCGGCTCTTTTTTTTTGTCCGGCAAGCAGGCTGCGGTCATTTGCGCATAATGGAAAACGGCTGATCTTTTTGCGTGGTCCGGACCCGTCGACAAACGGGCGAAGATCATGTATAATCAGGTTAATGATTGATAAATCCTATTGGAAATGAGGGATTAAAATGGCCGAGATTCGCATCCGCAACACGAACGAAAGAATCACCGGCGAGGAGAATGTGCGCGAATTTCTGAACGGACAAGGCGTCCTCTACGAGCATTGGGACACGTCCAAGCTGCCCGAGCATCTGCGGGAGAAATTCGTGCTGAGCGACGAGGAGAAGAATGAGATCCTCCAGGCCTACGACGCCGAGATCCGCGATCTCGCCGGCCGCCGCGGCTACCAGACGTGGGACGTCGTCGCCCTGTCCGACGCGACGCCGAACCTGGACGAACTGCTGAAGAAGTTCGAGCAGGTGCACACGCACACGGAAGACGAAGTCCGCGCCATCGTGGCCGGGAAGGGCATCTTCATCATCAAGGGCAAGCCGGAAGTCGGCTACTTCGACGTGGAGCTTGAGGCCGGGGACGTCATCTCCGTTCCGGAAGGCAATCCGCACTACTTCACGCTGATGGAGAACCGCCAGATCGTCGCCGTGCGGCTGTTCATCGAGCCGGCGGGCTGGGTCGCCCATCCGTACGAAGATCCGGAATTCCAGAAAGCCTGATCCGATTCCGAATGTCGAAAGCCTTCCGCTTCTCGCCCGCCGGGCCCGAAGCGGAAGGCTTCTTGCTTTGCTTACAGCGTCTCGAGCAGCTCCGGCAGTTCGCGGAGCGACCGGATCTCGAAGGCCGGTTCGATTCCGCCGGACCGCTCAAGGCCGTGCCGGTTGATCCATACCGAATCGATGCCGACCGTGTTCGCGCCGAGGATGTCGGTAGTCAGCTTGTCGCCGACCATGACGGCATCTTCCGCTCCGACGCCGAGCAGCTTCAGCGCGTGGCGGAAGATCGACGCGGCGGGCTTGCCGTCGCCGAATTCGCCAGAGATGACGATATGGTCGAAGTACGGCGCGAGCTCCGGCACGCCCGCCAGCTTCTCGCGCTGCAGATCGGGCGAACCGTTCGTGAGCAGCAGCAGTCTGTAGCGGCCGCTCAGGCGGTCCAGCACCTCGAATGTCTCGTCGTACACGAGCGGCCGCGCCCGGCGCTCCGCCGGAAACCGCTCGGCCAGTTCCGCGCCGAGCGCATCGTCCTCGACGCCGACCGCGCGCAGGCCCCGGATCCACGACTGGCGGCGGTATTCGGGCGCGAGCGCCTCGAGCTTGCGGAACTCCTCCTGCTCGCCCTCGCGGAAATTGGCCCACAGCCCCTCGAACGGATTAATGCCGATCCGCTGTGTGAACGGCCAGGTCTCGTACGATTCATAGAGCGCGCGCGCTTCGCGGCGGACCGCCGCTTCCAGCTCGTCCGGGTCTGCGCCGGTCTTCCCGCTCGCATAGCGGCATACCGCCGCAAATGCCTCCTTCACGCTGCGTTCATCCCACAGCAGCGTATCGTCAAGATCGAACAGTACCGCTTGTTTGGCCATCCGGTTTCTCTCCCGTCATTACTTTGTCTCTTCATGGAAGGGAATCCGGTTGTCCTGCGCGAACTTCCTGAGCCGTTCCGCCATCTCGTCGATGGGATACCGGTTCAGCATGCGCGAGAACACCCAGTTGCCGCCCTTCTTCGGCTCGATGATGACATAGCCCGGCCGGTTCACGGTGATCGACCGGATCTCGCCGGCCGTCAGCGTCTTGGGCCCCGTGAACTTGCGGGTGCCGACGAAATCCTTGCCGACCAGCAGATAGGGTCGCCGGAACCAGAACAGCGCCGCGAGCGCCAGATAGCTGGCGACGGTCACCCAGAAGATGGCCGACTCGAACGGATTCGGCTGATTCGGATCGTCCGCGGGGATGGTCATCATATAAATGTAGAAGCCGATGAACAGGATGAGCAGGATCGGGATGCCGAAATTGCGCCCCCTGTAGCGGTCCGCCGCCGCTCCGGGCGAGCCGACGGGCGCCAGTCCGGCCTTCTTTCTCCGCTTGTTCAACTGTTCTGTCGACTTTCGCACTTTCCGTTCCCAGGATCGGGACATGCCGGCACCCCCTTCGCGTCAATGTTTCATCGTACCGCCGGCGTCGTCCGAAAAGCGGATCGCCTCGAGCTGACGCTTCAGATTCTGCCTGAAGCGCGCCAGATATTGTCTGCGCAGCTCGTCCCGCTCGACCGTCTCTTCCGGCGTGAGGCCGACCGACTTGTGCTTGCGCGCCAGCTCGTTGATGCGCGCGGTCAGTTGATCCATGCGTCGCTTTCCTCCCGTGCCCCTGACATACCACACCTTACTTTGACATTCCGGGCTGTTCGTTGTCAAGCGGAATGAAAACGGGCCGGCCGGAAATTCCGACTGGCCCTGAAAACACGGAATTCCCCGGCACGGATCGTGCCGGAGAATACGGTTCTTCACCAAGTTCCTGAACGGCGCTTCCGTCCCCGCCCGGCAGCCTGCTCAGCGACCGGACCAATCGGGGATGACCAGCTGCTGGCCCGAATGGATGACGCTGCCGTTCAGACCGTTGCGCTTCTTGATCTCGTACACGGCGCGGCGCGTGTCCATGCCCGCAGCCTTGTTCGCCGCGGCGATCTCCCACAGCGTCTCGCCGGCCGACACGACGATGACCGATTCCGAAGACGCAGGTTCGGCGGGCGTCCGTTCAGCGGCGCCGGTGCCCATGATCATGAAGCCCGCGCTGACCAGCACGAGGAACAGCATGGCTGCGGCATAACGCATGATCGTGAATCCTTCCCCGCGCGGCGCGCGTCCCCCGCCGCTTCGGCCGCCGGCTGCCGCGCGGCGCTCTTGGATGGACGAATAGCTGCGGCATTCACTCACATACATCATGGCCAACACCCCAAACAACTGTTCTCATTTCGCGATCTCATCTTAACACGAACATTTGTTTGGCGTCAAGATTTTTCAGAACATTTGTTCCGCGAATGTCTGTTCCCGTCCCCTCCGCTGCCATGCGGATATGCGAACCTGTGTTTTCGGGAACGAATGTTTGTGTAAGTTTCGGTTCTGTGCTATAATTTGGAGTAACCAATGATCGATGGAGTTGAATGCCGTGTCCAGAATATCCAACCGCCAGCAAGCCATACTCGAATTCATCAAACGCGAAGTCCGTGAGAAAGGCTATCCGCCGTCCGTCCGGGAGATCGGCGAAGCCGTCGGCCTGGCTTCCAGCTCGACCGTCCACGGTCATCTGGATCGGCTGGAGAAGAAGGGGCTCATACGCCGCGATCCGACCAAGCCGCGCGCCATCGAGGTGCTGGACGACGAGAACGAAGAGCAGCTGCCGTTCCCGCTCGCCATCACCCGCGTGCCGGTCGTCGGCAAGGTGACGGCCGGCGTTCCGATCACGGCAACGGAGAACATCGAGGAGTATTTCCCCCTCCCCGCCCATTTCACGGGCGACCACGAAGTGTTCATGCTCACGGTCAAGGGCGACAGCATGATCGAGGCCGGCATCCACGACGGCGACTACGTGATCGTGCGCCAGCAGCAGACGGCGCAGAACGGCGACATCGTCGTCGCGATGACCGAGGACGACGAAGCGACCGTCAAGACGTTCTACAAGGAACGCGACCACATCCGGCTGCAGCCCGAGAATTCGACGATGGAGCCGATCCGGCTGAAGCACGTCACGATTCTCGGCAAGGTCATCGGGCTGTTCCGCAGCATCCGTTGATAAGGATAGGCTGTCCGCGGCATGTTTTGCGGACAGCCTTTTTTGCGGCGGCAAGCGGCCGGCCGCATGCTTCTCCGTCCGGCGCCCGATCCCCGTGGTTCCATTCACGACAACCCGCATGCCAGCAAAAAATCCCCGCCCGGCGGACAGCCGGACGGGGATCCTCTTTCCTTCCGATACCCCGAATATAATATTCGGATCAATACAGCGCCAAATATTGATCGCGCTCCCACTGGTGAACCTGCATGCGGTACATGTCCCATTCGATTTCCTTCAATTCGTAGAAATGGGCCAGCGCATGGTCGCCCAGCGCCTCGCAGATCACTTCGTTGCGGACCAGTTCGTCCAGCGCCTCGCGCAGGCTCGTCGGCAGCATCTGAATGCCTTCCTCGATCCGCTCTTCCTCGGTCATGACGTAAATGTTGCGGTTTGTCGGCGCCGGCAGTTTCATCCGGTTCTTGATGCCGTCGAGGCCCGCCTTGAGAATGACTGCCAGGGCAAGATACGGATTGGCGGCCGGATCGGGGTTGCGCACCTCGATCCGCGTGCTGAGACCCCGCGAAGCCGGGATGCGGACCATCGGGCTGCGGTTGCTCGCCGACCACGCGACATAGTTCGGCGCTTCGTAGCCGGGCACGAGCCGCTTGTAGGAATTGACCGTCGGGTTCGTGATGGCCGCGAAACCACGGGCGTGATACAGCACGCCGGCCATGAACCAGCGCGCGACATCGCTAAGGCCGAGCGGATCTTCCGGATCGTAGAACGCGTTCTCCCCGCCCCGGAACAGCGAGACATGGCAGTGCATGCCCGAACCGTTGACGCCGAACAGCGGCTTCGGCATGAACGTCGCGTGCAGGCCGTGCTGCCGGGCGACCGTCTTGACGACGAGCTTGAACGTCTGGATCCGGTCGGCTGCCGTCACCGCGTCGGCATACTTGAAGTCGATCTCATGCTGGCCGGGCGCGACTTCGTGGTGCGACGCCTCGATCTCGAAGCCCATCTCCTCGAGCGTGAGCACGATTTCCCGGCGGCAGTTCTCGCCGAGGTCGGTCGGCGCGAGGTCGAAATAGCCGCCCTGGTCGTTCACCTCGTTCGTCGGGTTGCCGCGCTCGTCGGTCTTGAACAGGAAAAACTCCGGCTCCGGCCCGACGTTCATCGTCGAGAATCCGAGCTCCTCCGCCTCCTTCAGCACCCGCTTCAGGATGCCGCGCGGGTCGCCGGCGAACGGCGTGCCGTCCGGCATGTAGACGTCGCAGATCAGACGGGCGACCCGATCCTCCGTCACCCACGGGAAGACGACCCAGGTGTCGAGGTCTGGATACAGATACATGTCGGACTCCTCGATCCGGACATAGCCTTCGATCGAGGAGCCGTCGAACATCATCTTGTTGTCGAGCGCCTTCTCGAGCTGGCTCAGCGGAATTTCCACATTCTTGATCGTCCCGAGCAGATCCGTGAATTGCAAGCGGATGAACCGGACGTTCTGCTCCCGCGCGATGCGCAGGATGTCCTCCTTGGTATAGCCCATCGTATCCTCTCCTTGCCGCGATTAAGGTTTATTGTTGTAGAACCTGGACAGCTGGCCCTGAATGAGCGATGTCCTGCCGGGACGACGTTCGAGCAACTGCTGCTTGAGCAGCCGGTGGAGCTGCAGATCCGTCAATTCGCGGCGTTTGCTTTCCGTCTGCGGAGTAATGACCGTCGCTTCTTCGGACTCTTTTGAAACCGGATTCATGACTTGCTTGATTCCGGCGATGTTGACGCCTTTCTCGATGAGGGCCTTGATCTCCAGAAGACGCTCGACATCGTTGAACGAGAACAGACGCTGGTTGCCCGAGGTCCGGGCCGGCATGATCAGACCGTGCTGCTCGTAGTAGCGGATCTGACGGGCGGTCAAATCCGTCAGTTTCATCACGATGCCGATCGGGAAGAGCGCCATGTTCCTGCGGATCTCGTCAGCCATGCCGCATCAACCTTCCAATTTTTGTGATGTAAATCCATTGTACCGACACTCACCAAAACGTGTCAAGGTATGTTAGGTTTAATCACAATGTTAGACGCTTCGGCAAGCCGTGTCAAGGCGGACAAAATCCCAAGTTTGGCGTGCGCGTACGTGAGCCCGCCCTGCACATACGCGATGTAGGGCTCCCGGATCGGCGCGTCGGCGGACAGTTCGAGGCTGCCGCCCTGCACGAACGCGCCGGCCGCCATGATGACGGGATGCTCGTATCCCGGCATGGCGCCGGGTTCCGGCATGGCGTGCGCGTCGACCGCAGCCGCCTGCTGGATGCCCTGCACGAAGGCGATGAGCTTGTCCGCCGAATCGAAGCGGACGGCCTGGATCAGATCGGTTCGCGGCTCGTGCCAGCGCGGATTCGTCTCGAAACCGAGTTCCTCCAGCAGCGCCGCGGCGAAAATGCTCCCCTTCACGGCCTGACCGACCGCGTGCGGCGCAAGGAAAAACCCCTGGAACATCCAGCGCTGCATGCCGGCCGTCGCGCCGACTTCGCCGCCGATTCCGGGCGCGGTGAGCCGGCCGGCCGCCTTCTCCACGAGATCCGACCGGCCGCAGATGTATCCGCCGGACAGCGCAAGCCCGCCGCCGGGATTTTTGATCAGCGAGCCGGCCATCAGGTCGACCCCGGCTTCCGTCGGTTCCCTGAGCTCGGTAAACTCGCCGTAACAGTTGTCGACGAAGACGACCGCGTCGGGCTTTATCGCCTTCACCCGGCGCGCCATCTCGCCGATGTCGGCGACGGTGAACGAGGGCCGCCAGTCGTATCCTCGCGACCGCTGGATCGCGACGACGCGCGTCCGCTCGCCGATCGCCCCGAGCGCGGCGTCCCAGTCGACGCCGCCGTCCGGCAGCAGCGGCACCTCCCGGTAGCCGATGCCGAAGTCGCGCAGCGACCCCTTGCCGTCTCCCGGTTCGCCGATCACCTTGTGCAGCGTGTCGTACGGCCGCCCGGTCAGATAGAGCAGCTCGTCGCCGGGCCGCAGCACGCCGAACAGCGCGCAGCAGATCGTGTGCGTGCCGGAGGCGAAATGCGGCCGGACGAGGGCGGCCTCCGCGCCGAACACGTCGGCGTACACCCGGTCGAGCGTCTCGCGGCCGCTGTCGTTGTAGCCGTACCCGGTCGATCCGTTCAGATGGAAATCGCTCACTTTGTGCCGCTGGAACGCGCGGATCACCTTCCACTGGTTCCGCTCCGCGATCCGATCCGCCTCGCGGAGCCGCTCTGCGATCCGCTCCTCCACCGTGTCGGCGAGCCGGAGCAGCTCGCTGTTGATGCCGTGAATCATCCGGATTCCTTCCCATCGATGCCATGTTGGCGGAAACGCCGAACGCGCCCTGACGATGCGGAGACGCGGTCCCCGCCGGCTTTCGGCAGTTTCCGACAGACCCATTAAAGCACATTTCCGTTCCGGGATTCAAATGCGAAGACCGGCAAAACCGAAGGAGCCGGATCCGTCACGGACCCGGCTCCTTCCCGGACCAAATCGCGTAAGGTTGCAGTCTGTGCCCGTTCAGTTCATACTCCCGCCGGTTCAGGCGCACCGTGATCCGCATCGTCTCGCCGTCATCCGAGGCCGTCTGCCCGACGACCTCGCCCATCCGGCAGGCGAGCGCGATCAGATCGCCCCGCGCCGACGGAATGTCGAACGCGCGGACCTCGCCGGTCAGCTTGTCCTGCACCGCGCGGCCGATTCGTTCGCGGTCCGCGGCCGAGAACGCGCTGACGAGCAGCGCGTCCCCGTCCCGCCGGAGCAGCTGCCGTTCTTCGTCCGTGCACAGATCGATCTTGTTGTACAGCACGATCCGGGGCCTCTCCCCCGCGCCGAGCTCGGTCAGGATCCGGTCGACGACTGCCATTTGCTCCTCGCGGTAAGGCGACGAGCTGTCCACGACGTGCAGGACGAGATCGGCCTCCGCCGCCTCCTCGAGCGTCGACCGGAACGCGGCGACCAGCTCGTGGGGCAGGTTCTGGATGAACCCGACCGTGTCCGTCAGGACGACCTCCGTGCCGTCCGGCAGCGTCCAGGCGCGAGAAGTCGGATCGAGCGTCGCGAACAGCTTGTTCTCGACGTACACATCCGCGTTCGTCAGCTCGCGCAGCAGCGTCGACTTGCCGGCGTTCGTGTAGCCGACAAGCGCGACCTGCGTGACGCCCGTCTTCCGCCGCCGCTCCCGCTGCACGTTCCGGTGGCGGACCACTTCCGCCAGCTGCCGCTTCAGGTCCGCGATCCGTTCGCGGATGTGGCGCCGGTCCGTCTCGAGCTTCGTCTCGCCCGGCCCGCGCGTGCCGATGCCGCCGCCCAGCCGCGACAGGTTCTTGCCGTGGCCCGCGAGGCGCGGCAGCAAATAGCTGAGCTGGGCGAGCTCGACCTGGATGATGCCCTCCCGCGTCTTGGCCCGGCCGGCGAAAATATCGAGGATCAGCTGCGTCCGGTCGATGATCTTCAGGTCGAGCCCTTCCTCCAGATTGCGCACCTGCGCGCCGGACAGCTCCTGGTCGAAAATGGCCGTCGTCGCGCCCAGCTCCTTCCCGACCGCGCGCAGCTCCTCCACCTTCCCCCTGCCGATGAACCACTTCGGGTCCGGCGCTTCCCGGTGCTGCGTCACCTTCGTGACCACCTCGACGCCGGCCGTCTCGGCCAGCGCCTCCAGCTCGCGCAACGAATAGTCCGGATCGACGCCGGCCCGCTTCATCGCATCCGTCACCAGACTGACCAGCATCGCCCGCTCGCGGACAAAAGCCGCCGTCTCGTGCAGCGTCGTCATGCCGCCAACGCTCCTTCAACTCCTGGAATGATCCGTCCTTCGAACGAAAATCACGCGTCTTCCGCATCCCAGCGAAAATCTTCCGCCCGGATCGTCATCAGCTCCTGCCGGCCGGGCTGTCCGCTGCCGTACAGATTGAGCAGCCGCACCGCCTGGTGGCGGATCGCCCTTTCGATCATGTTGCGCACGTAGCGCGCGTTGCTGAACGCGTACAGCGAGTCGCGCTTCTGCTCGGCGAGATGCTGGCGCAGCTTCGCGATCGCCTGCGGCTGCATCTCGTAATCGCGCTCCTTCGCCATCTGCTCGGCGATCTTCACGAGCTGGTCCACCGTATAGTCCGGGAAATCGATCCGGATCGGGAACCGCGACGGCAACCCGGGATTGGAGAGCAGGAACATGTCGATCTCCGCCGGATAGCCGGCGAGAATGAGCACGAACTGGTTCTTGTAATCCTCCATCGCCTTGACCAGCGTGTCGATCGCTTCCTTGCCGAAATCCTTCTCGCCGCCGCGCGCGAGGCTGTACGCCTCGTCCACGAACAGCACGCCGCCCAGCGCCTTGCGCACGAGATCCCGGGTCTTCTGCGCCGTATGTCCGATATATTCGCCGACGAGATCCGCCCGCTCCACCTCGATGAGGTGGCCCTTCTGCAGTACGCCCATCTTCTGAAACAGCTTCGCCACGATGCGCGCGATCGTCGTCTTGCCCGTGCCCGGATTGCCGCGGAAAATCATGTGGTACACCTGCGGGCCCACCGACAGCCCCGCCGCCGCGCGCAGCCCGGACACGTGGAGCAGCGCGTAGATCTCGTAGATGAGCGCCTTCACCTTCTCCATGCCCACCATCGCGTCCAGCTCGCGCTGGATCTCGGCGAACGGCGAGCCCGGCTCCACCGCCTTCGCCGGCTCGCCGGCCGGCTGTTCGGCCGGCTGCGCGGCCTGCTCCGCGGGCCGCAGGACGATGCTGATCTGCCGCGAAGGTCTGGGCGCTCCCGTTCCGCCCGCCGCCGCTGCGCGTCCGTTCATCAAGAACATCCCATCCTTCCCGGTTGGAGTCCGGACGACGTGGACGGTCCGCCTGATGCCTTATCCATCATATTCGCGAGCGGCGCGGGATATTAGCATAATCGAACGATCCGCGCGGGATTCGCCGGCCGGTGAGGCAGGCGGCATGAAGCGGCGTTGCGACTTCCGGACGATCCGCCGCCTCCGATTTCAGGTCGGATCTTTCCCGACGGCCCGCTCCGCGAGCTGCTTGCGGTGCCGCAGGCTGAGCGTGAAATACCGGAACCGTCCGTTCCGGATCATCGACAGCAGCCGCTCCGCGGTCCTGCGCGCCATCTCCGCGTCGCGCTTCGACACCTCTCCGTTCTTCACCGCTTCTTCCAGTTCGTCTTCGTCGAGCAGATACACTTCTCCGGTCGGCAGCACGACGATGTCCAGATACAGATCGTCGAACCACGGCACCTTCTGGTCGGTCATGCCCTGGTTCTTGCAGATGTCGATGTACCATTGCACGACTTTGCCCTTGTCGTCGAACATCGTCGTCACGACGAAGTGCTCGCCTTTCGGGAAATGCTGCATCCACAGATAGCCCCGGTTCGCGAGGCACAGCCGTCTGCCGTTGTACTCCTTCCAGAGCGGTTCGCGCAATTCGTGAATTCTGTAGAACGTGACCAGGCCGCGATAGTCGTCGCCGTCCAGCGCCAGGCAGCTGTAGCTCCTGCGCAGGATGCGTCTCCAGTTGGCCCGATCCGAGAACTTACGTTTCATGGCAAGATACCTTTCCGCATGGGATGAGACTCTTTATGAAAAAAGATTACCACATCTGTCCGCTCATCACCAGTTCGACGCGAAGCAATCCGCCATCGCCGCGCGTCAGCCGGCCGGCTCGCCGAAGGCGCGAGCCGGCTCCTCCGTTCCGTCTCCGCCGGATTCGCCGCTGCCCGGAACGGCCGGCCATCCGGCGTCGCCGCCTCCGGGGAATTCGCCCCCGGGGAAGCCGGTTGATCCGTCCCCCGGAACGTCCCCCGGAAGCGATCCGCCATCGCCGTTTGGCGCGCCGTCTTCCCCGTCGGCATCCCGGCCTTCGTCATCGCCCGGGAGCGGCCATCCGATATCGGGCCATTCGATGTCGGGCCATTCGGCGCCGTCCTGGCCGCCGGGCGCTCCATCGAGCCCGTCCCCCGGCATTGCGGGTTCCGTCTGATCCCGTTCCGGCACCGTCACGCCGCGCACCGTCGACGAATCGCCCTCGATCGCGTGCTCCTTGTCCCAGGCGGTCACGTAATATTCGTAAGTCCCGCCCGGCTCGACCGCCAGGTCGAGCGCCGTCGTTTCCCCCGTGACGGTCAGCAGCTCGAACCCGTCTTCATTCCCCGCCTTCCGGTAGACGCGATAGAGGAGTCCTTCGCCCGGCTGTCTCGCCCAGGTCAGCCGGACGCCGAAATCCGCCTCGCTCCAGACGACCGAGAACCCGCCGACGGTCGGCGGCTTGGCGACCGTCTTGACGCCCTCCGGCTTCACGAAGGACGATTTGGGAACATCCTTGAGCGCTTCGCTCATCACCCTGGCGAACATCGCCGCCGCCATCGAGCTGCCGCGCTTCAGCACGTGCCGCTCGTCCGTCCGGTCGTAGCCCATCCAGACAGCGGCCGTCCATTCCGGCGTATAGCCGACGAACCAGACGTCGCGGTTGCCGCTCGACTTGAAGCCCGGGATGCCGTGCTCGGTCGTCCCGGTCTTGCCGGCGACCGGCCGGCCGATGCGCGCCTTCGTGCCCGTGCCGCCGCTTTCGAGCACCGCCTGCAGCATCTCCGTCATGTACCAGGCCGTCTCGGGCCTGATGAGCCGCTTCGCCTCCGGCGCCTTGTACTCGTAGATCACTTTGCCCTTCCGGTCCTCGACGCGCACGATCGCGTGCGGATCGACCGAGACGCCGCCGCTCGCGAACACGCTGTAGGCCGTCGCCATCTCCATCGGCGTCACCCCGCGCGTAAGCCCGCCCAGGGCGATCGCCAGATTCCGGTCGTCCTTGTCCAGCTCGATGCCGAGCCGCTTCGCGAATTCGATCCCCCGGTCGACGCCGATCTCGTTCAGCAGCCACACCGTCGACGCGTTGCGCGACTCCTTGAGCGCCTGGCGCATCGTGATCTTGCCCGCGTATTTGCCGTTCGGATTCTTCGGGCAGTAGTCGCCGTAGCAGCGCTTCTCGTCCGTGAGGCTCGACCAGGGGAACCACTCGCCCGTCTCGAGGGCCGGGCCGTACACGGCGATCGGCTTGAACGACGAGCCCGGCTGGCGCGGCTGCACCGCCCGGTTCAGCCCTTTGTTCTGATATTCGCGCCCGCCGGCCATCGCCTCGATCTCGCCCGTCCGGTGGTCGATGATGACCATCGCGCCCTGGACGATCCGCTCGTCCGCGCTCTCCTCGAAATTGTCCGGATCGGCGAACGCCTGCTCGACGATCCGCTGCGCTTTCGTGTTGAGCGTCGTGTAGATCCGGTACCCGCCGACGCGCAGCTCTTCTTCCGTAAGGCCCGTGACCCGCTCCGCCTCGGACGCGACATAATCGACGAACGCCGGAAACTTTTGCGCCGCCGCGCCCGCGTACGCGCCCTCCGGCGGCTCATAGTCGGCCGCCTTCTTCTTCGCCTCCTCCGCCTGATCCGCCGTGATCAGCCCCTGCTGTTCCATCAGCGAGAGCACGACGGCCATCCGCTCGAGCGACCGCTCAAGGTTGCTGATCGGATTGTAGACGTTCGGCGCCTTCGGAATGCCGGCGAGAATCGCGATCTCCCACACCTCGAGATCCTTCAGGTCGCTCTTGCCGAAGTACAGCTTGGACGCCGCCAGGATGCCGTGCGCGCCCCTGCCGAAATAGATCCGGTTCAGATACAGCTCGAGAATCTCGTCCTTCGACAGGTTGTTCTCGAGCGCCACGGCGATCGAAGCCTCCGAAGCCTTGCGGAAGAAGGTCTTCTCGTGGCTCAGGAACATGTTCTTCGCGAGCTGCTGCGTGATCGTGCTGCCGCCTTCCACCATGCTCCGCGCCATGATGTCCTTCACGATCGCGCGGCCGATCGCCCAGAAATCGACGCCCTCATGCTCGTAGAACCGCTTGTCCTCCACCGCGACGAACGCGAGGTACAAAAGCTCCGGAATATCCTTGAATGCCACGTATTCCCGGTTCTCGACCGTCGCGAGCGCGGCCGCTTCCCGCCCGTCCTTGTCGTAGATGACCGTCGTCTCGGCGAATTCGAACGCCTTCTGGTTCGCCGCGAGAATCCGCTCTCCGTTGAGCACGATCAGCAGATAGCCGACCACCGCGCAGACGACCGCGAGGCAGCCGGCCGCCAGAAACCAGCCGAACCAGTGTCTTCCCTTTTTTCCGCCGCGCTTCTTGCCCGCCTTGCCGGTTGTCTTGCCGCCGGCCGGGCGTTTCGGTTTTCGTTCCGTCGCCACGGCAGACTCCCCTCCTCCTGCTCTCGGTTCTCTCTATCTTTCCCGATTTCGCGGAAACAAAAGAACAACCCACGGCCGGCCGCCCGGGCGCGTCAGGCGCGCCGCGGCGCAAGGGGGCGGGTTGCTCCTTGTTGATCCGTTAATTCAATTGACGACGCGGGCAGTCGAAAAGTTTCGCGTTTCTGTCAGGATTCGGAGGCCGAATCCGGAACAAGCGACACGCTGCGCTGCGGGGTAAAGGTCGAGATCGCGTGCTTGTAAATCATCTGCTGACGGCCTTCGCTCTCGATGACGATCGTGAAGTTGTCGAATGCCCGGACGACGCCCCGGATCTGGAAGCCGTTCGTCAGGTAGACCGTCACGGGTACGTTGTCCTTGCGAAGATGGTTGAGAAACGTATCCTGAATGTTGATGGATTTGCTCATGGGCCGTTACCCCCGTCGAAAAGATTGGTTATTCAATATATTCATCCTGATTCCTGAACTTTCCTGTTATTATAGCATGAATGGCTTCCAGATTGGCGAGAAAATTTCCTTCGTCCGTCACGTCCACCCATTCGATTCCGTTCATCCGCCGGAACCAGGACAGCTGCCGCTTCGCGTAGCGGCGCGTGTCGCGCTTCAGCCGCTCGACCGCTTCCTCGAGGGGGAGGCCTTCGGTGAGATGCGGCACGATCTCCTTGTAGCCGATCGCCTGCATCGAGGTCGCCTCCGGCGGAACGCCGCGCTCAAGCAGCCTCCTCACCTCGTCGACCAGCCCCGCTTCGATCATCGCGTCGACGCGCCTGTTGATGCGATCATACAGGACTTCGCGATCCATCGTCAACCCGATCAGGCAGAACGCGTACGGCGACTCCCGGGGCTCGCGAAAGGCCGAGACCTTCGCCGACATCGCCTCGCCGGTCCCGAGCGCGATCTCCAGCGCGCGAATGACGCGCTTCACGTCGTTCGGATGGAGGCGCGCCGCGGAGGCGGGATCGACTTCCCTGAGCCGCGCATGGAGCGCCCCGGCGCCGTGTTCATCGGCGAACGCCTTGAGCTCGGACCGGATCCGTTCGTCGGACGGCGCATCGGGAAAATCGAATCCGTACAGGAGCGACTCGATGTACAGCCCCGTGCCGCCGACGACGAACGGGAGCTTCCCGCGCGCGGCAATGTCTTCGATGCATTCGCTCGCAAGCCGCTGAAATTCGCCTGCGGCGAACGGCTCTTCGGGATCGCGGATATCGATCAGGTGGTGCGGAATGCCTTCCATTTCTTCAGGCTTGATCTTGGCGGTGCCGATGTCCATGCCGCGGTACACCTGCATCGAATCGCCCGAAATGATCTCGGCGTTCCACCTGCGCGCAATCTCGATGCTGTAGCGCGTCTTGCCGACGGCGGTCGGCCCGACGAGCACGAGCAGGCGACTTTTTCCCGAGCGCGGATCAACGGGGTTCAACGCGGATCACCCCGTAGGCGACGGCGGATGTCTTTTTCGGCTTGATCCGGGTGAACCCGAGCCGCTCGAACTCGTCGCTGTCGCGATTCTCCTTCATCACGACGATGCGCCGCGCGACGCGCTTCGCCTCCCGCACCGCCTCGATCGAGAGCGGCGCCGGGTTGGCGACGCCGCGCAGCGGCTCCATGCTCGACGATTCCTGCACCGGGATGCGGAACATCGGATCGAAATAGACAATGTCGACGCTTCTCTCCGGCAGGGAAGCCAAGTATTCAAGGTGGTCGGCACGGATCAGCTCGATCCGCCGCAGGGCGGCATCGGCATCGTCCATTCCCGTCGCGTATTCGCGCACGCCTTCGCGGACGATCGCGTGCAGCGCCGCCTCGCTCTCGAGGGCGATGACGCGGCCCGCCGGTCCGACGGCCCAGGAGAACACGAACGCGTCTCCCGCAAGGCCGGCCGTGCAGTCCAATACGGTGTCGCCCGGCCGGACGCCGCTGATCTCGACGAGCGGATCGCGGACGCCTTCGCGCAGCCGCTTCACGCGGACGAGCGCCATGCCCGGATGGTAGCGCAGCGGCTGGCCGCCGTCATCCGTATGCAGCCTCAGCCCGTCGGGCGGTCCGGCGACCAGCACGCGATCGGCCTTGTGCCGCCGCCGGAGCGAAGCCAGCGAGGCGCCGTTCCGCGGCACGTAACGGGCGTCCAGTTCGGCGGCCAGCGCCTTCGCCCGCGCAATTTCCTCCTCCGTCGGCTTCATGCCGGTCGTCACGATCATCACATCACCCGTTTGAACATTTTCTCCAGCTGATAGGTGGAGATATGGACGACGATCGGCCTGCCGTGCGGGCAGGTGTACGGCTGGTCGCAGGCGGACAACCGGGCGATCAGCGCTTCTCCCTCTTCGCGGGTCATCCGGTCGTTCGCCTTGATCGACGCCTTGCAGGCGGTCATGATCGCCGCCTTCTCCCGCAGCTTGCCGATATCGATCGCCTTCTTCTCCGCGAGGATCCATTCGGCCATCTCTTCGATGATGGCCTTCTCGCTGCCCTGAGGCAGCCATTCGGGATACGACCTGACGAGAAAAGCGTTCCCGCCGAACGGTTCGAGCTCCACCCCGGCCGCGGCGAACGCGTCGAGCCGGCCGCGGATCGCCTCGGCCTCGCCCGGCGTGAACTCGAGCGTGATCGGCACGAGGAGCGTCTGGCTCAGCTTCGGCGGCTCGGCGAACTTGCGCAGATAGTACTCGTAATTTATACGCTCGTGAGCCGCGTGCTGGTCGATCAGATACAGGCCGTCCTCGCTCTGCGCGAGGATGTAGGTGCCGTGCAGCTGGCCGATCCAGGACAGCTCGGGGAACGATCGGCGTTCGGAAGCGTCGCCGTCCGCGTCCCGCCGCGCGGCGGACGCGCCGGTCGACGCGGGCGAGCCGCCGGCCAATGCGGACGGGTCGCCGGCGCGGACGGCGTTTGCCGGGCCGGCTGCTTCGGGACTTGCCGTCCCGGCGCTTGCGGGCTCCGCGGCGGAAGCCGGCGGTCCGTCCGGATCGCCGGACCGGAACGCGTCCCCGGGCCGGTACGCGAGTCCGGCCGCCGCCTCGCGGAACGCCCCGGCGTCCAGCTTGTCGGACGGCCGGTACAGACGCTCCGCGGCGTCGCGCGGCAGGACGGCGCCGCCGGCCGGACGGGACGCGGGCGCCGGCGGGAAATCGCGCCGCTCGCGGGAACCGTCCCTGGACGGCCTGTCGCCGGATCGGTCCGCCGATGCCGGCGGGATCTCGAACCGCTCACGGGAACCGCCCTTGGGCGATATGACGTCGGATCGGTCCGCCGGCGCCGGCAAAAACGACAACCGCTCCTGGATGACCGCCGGCTTGATCCCGGCCGCCGAAGCGGACGGAATGTGCCGGGTCCGTCCGAGCGCTTCGCGCAGCGCCGATATGACCAATTCCTTCAGTTCCGATTCCTTGCTGAAGCGCACTTCCTGCTTCGACGGATGGACGTTGACGTCGAGCAGGCCGGGATGCATGCCGACTTCGAGCACGACGAGCGGATAGCGGCCGACCGGAAGCAACGTGTGGTACGCCTCGAGGATCGCCTGCTGGATCGCGAAGCTGCGGATGTAGCGGCCGTTCACGATCGTCGTGATGCCGCTCCGGTTCGCCCGGGTCAGCTCCGGCTTCGACAGCCAGCCGTCGAGCCGGTAATCCGCGCTCTCGGCGGTCGCGCGCAGCATCTGCCTGGCGGACGATGTGCCGTAGATCGCGGCGATCGCCTGCAGCCGGTCACCGCCGCCGGTCGTGCGCAGCAGCGTGTTGCCGTTGTGCGCGAGCGAGAACGCGATGTCCGGACGGGCCAGCGCGAGCCGGTTCACGCAGTCGGAGATGTGGCCGAGCTCGGTCTGGATCGTCTTCATGTATTTCAGCCTGGCCGGTGTGTTGTAGAACAGGTCCCGCACGACGATGTCCGTTCCCTTCGGTGAAGCGGTCTGCTCGATTGCGCGCACGTGCCCGCCTTCGAGAACGATTTTGCGTCCCAGACCGGAATCGTCGGCGGAGCTGGTGCATGTCACGCGCGAGACGGCCGCGATGCTCGGCAGCGCCTCGCCGCGAAAGCCGAGCGTCGCGATGCGGAACAGATCCCGGTCCGAGAGGATCTTGCTCGTCGCGTGCCGCTGGAACGCGAGCTCCAGATCGTCCGGTTGGATGCCCGAGCCGTTGTCCCGCACGCGGATGGAGGCCAGCCCGCCTTCCTCGACCGCGATGTCGATCCCGGTCGCCCCCGCGTCGATCGCGTTCTCCGCCAGCTCCTTCACGACCGACGCCGGCCGCTCGACGACTTCGCCCGCGGCGATCCGGTTCGCGAGCTGCTCGTCCATCACCCGAATGATTCCCATACGGTTCCCCCGCTTTCCTCCGCCTTGTCCCGTGCGCCGGACGTCAATGCTCGTTCAGCTTCATTTTCATCTCGTGGATCCATTGCATCGCCGCAAGCGGCGTCATGTTCATCAGATCGACCTTGCGCAGCTGCTCCAGCACGTGCGTCTCGGCGGCGCTGCGCTTCGGCTTCGGCGGCGCCGGAGGCTCCTCGAACAGCGCGAGCTGGAGCGGCACCTCCCGGGAGGCCGCCGCCTCGTGCGCGAACGCGGAGTCCGCGGCGCTTGCGAGCGTCCCGCCGGACGAGCCTGCGGCCGCTTCATGCGCGGACGCGGGTTCCGCGGCGCTTGCGAGCGTCCCGCCGGACGAGCCCGTGGCCGCTTCATGCGCGGACGCGGGTTCCGCGGCGCTTGAGGGCGATCCGGCGGACGGGCTTGCGCCCGGGAATCCCGCGGCCGCGGACGAATTCGCGCCGCCCGCTCCGCTTTCCGGCGCGGGCGCGATTCCGACGCCGGTCCGCCCTCCCGCGTCATTCGCTTCGGACGATCCGCGCTTTTCCGGTTCGGCGGTTTTCTTTTCGCTCCGGGCATTCTCCTGTTCCGCCTGATGCAGCAGCTCGTACGCCCGCGAGATGATCGTATCCGGCAGCCCCGCAAGCTGCGCGCAGTAGATGCCGTAGCTGGTCCCCGCCGCGCCTGGCACGAGCTTGCGCAGGAACGTCACCGTGCCTTCCTCTTCCGCGACCGCCATGCAGCCGTTCACGAGGCCCGGAAGCGTCTCCTCAAGCCGCGCCAGCTCGTGGAAATGGGTCGACACAAGCGCCTTGCATCCGATCCGGTCGTGGACGTACTCGATCACCGCCTGGGCGATCGCCATCCCCTCCGACGTCGACGTGCCGCGACCCAGTTCGTCGATGATGACGAGGCTGCGCTTCGTCGCCCGCTCGGTCATGACCTGGATGTCGCGCATCTCGACCATGAACGTGCTCTGGCCGCCCGCCAGATCGTCCGCCGCCCCGATCCGCGTGAAGATCCGGTCGGTCAGCGGGATCTCGGCGCGCCTTGCCGGCACGAAGCAGCCGATCTGCGCCATGATGAGGAGCAGCGCCGCCTGGCGCATGTACGTGCTCTTGCCGGCCATGTTCGGCCCGGTGATGAGCAGCATCGGCGCGTCCGCGGTGAGCCGCGTCCCGTTCGCGATGAACGGCGCGTCGCCCGTCATCGCCTCGACGACCGGGTGCCGCCCGTCCTCGATGACGAGATCGTATCCTTCGGTGATGACCGGACGGACGTAGCGTCGCTCCGCGCTGACGGTCGCAAGCGACTGCAGCGCGTCGATCGCGGCGATCGCGCCGGCCAGCTTCTGCAGCCGGTCGATCTCGCCGGCGATCCGGTCGCGGAGCTCGACGAATTTGCGGTATTCGAGGTCGATCATTTTCTCCTCGGCTTCGAGGATGAGCTGCTCCTTCTCCTTCAGCTCCGGCGTGACGAAGCGCTCCGCGTTGGTCAGCGTCTGCTTCCGCTCGTAGCGCCCCTCCGGCAATAGCGCCAGGTTCGCCTTGGACACCTCGATGTAATAGCCGAATACCTTGTTGTAGCCTACCTTGAGCGACTTGATGCCGGTCGCCTCGCGCTCGGTCCGCTCGAGTTCGGCGAGCCATTGCTTGCCGTTCACGCTCGCTTCGCGCAGCCTGTCCAGATATTCGTCGCAGCCGCTTTTGATGAGGCCGCCGTCCCGCACCGACACCGGCGGATCGTCGACGATGATCGCCTCGATCCAGTCCGCGATGTCGGCGCAGGTGTCAACGTTGTCCACAAGTCTCGCGAGCGCCGGAGACCCCGATGAAGCGCAGAGGCCGGTGATTTTCGGCGCCTGGCGGAGCGATGTCTTGAGCGCGACGAGGTCGCGCGCGTTCGCGCTGCCGTACGCGATCCGCCCGACCAGACGTTCGAGGTCGTAGATCTCGTTCAACGCGTCGCGCAGCTCCTCGCGCAACATGAGGTCGGCGTGCAGCTTGTCCACCGCGTCCAGCCGCTCCTCGATGGCGGCGCGGCTCAAGAGCGGCTTGTCGATCCACCGCCGGAGCAGGCGCGCGCCCATCGCCGTGCGCGTCCGGTCGAGCAGCCAGAGCAATGAGCCGCGGCGGGTCCGCTCGTGCACCGTCTCCGTCAGCTCCAGGTTGCGGCGCGTATGCTGGTCGAGGATCATGAACTGGTTCGCTTCGTATTCGCGGAAGCGCTTGAGGTGGACGAGCGCGCGGCGCTGCGTCTCCTCCAGATAGGCGGTCAGCACGCCGATCGCGCTGCGCCTTGCGGGCGCGAGGCCCGCGAGCGCGTCCGCGCCGAACCGGCTGGCAAGGCTGTCCTCGTCGATCGTCTCCCGCGGGGTGTATACGACATTCCGTCCCGCCATGGCGGGGGAATTTTGCAGCTTCGCGAGGACGGATTCGGCGCCGACGATCTCGCGCGGCTGGTAGACGCCCGTCTCGTCCGCGATCGATTCGATCTGCGCGGGGAACGATGTCACGTACAGCTCGCCGGTCGACAGGTCGCAGACCGCCAGCCCGCAGACGCCGTCCGCCTCGGCGAGTCCGGCGATGAAGTTGTTGCCCCGCTCCTCGAGCGAGCGCGTCTCCATGATGGTGCCGGGCGTCACGATGCGGACGATCTCGCGCCGGACGACGCCCTTCGCGGTGGCAGGGTCCTCGACCTGCTCGCAGATCGCGACCTTGTAGCCCTTGTCGATCAGCTTCGCGATGTAGCTTTCGGCGGAATGGTACGGCACGCCGCACATCGGAATCCGCTCTTCGGCGCCGCCGTCCCGGCCGGTCAACGTGATCTCCAGTTCGCGGGCGGCCAGGATCGCGTCGTCGAAGAACATCTCGTAGAAGTCGCCCAGGCGGAAGAACAGGAACGCGTCCTTCACCTGCTCCTTGATTGCCAGATATTGCTGAATCATCGGCGTGTATTGAGCCGTCATGCCGCCCCTCCCATGATCACCGGCGTCGAGCCGGACATCATTGGTCATTATACCAGAAAGGGAACCGTGCGGGGAACGAAGGGACGAGGATGCTTTGGCGGTTACGGCTCGTTCCGCGGTGCTCGCCAACGGTCCTGTGGACCGTTAGAGCCGGATCGGGCGCGGGCGGTGTGTCCGCTAACGGTCCCCTGGACCGTTACACGCGGGATCGGTCCGATCCGTTCGTCTCCCGGTCGTCCCTAACGGTCCTGTGGACCGTTAGAGCCGGATCGGGCGCGGGCGGTGTGCCCGCTAACGGTCCCACGGACCGTTACACGCGAAATCGGCCCGATCCGTCCGCCTCGCTGTGGTCTCTAACGGTCCTGTGGACCGTTAGAGCCGGATCGGGCGCGGGCGACGAACCGCTAACGGTCCCACGGACCGTTACACGCGGAATCGGCCCGATCCGTCCGCCTCGCTGTGGTCTCTAACGGTCCTGTGGACCGTTAAAGCCGGTTCAGGCGCGGGCGGTGGGCCCGCTAACGGTCCCACGGACCGTTACACGCGGAATCGGCCCGATCCGTTCGTCTTCCGGGCGTCCCTAACGGTCCTGTGGACCGTTAGAGCCGGATCGGGCGCGGGCGACGAACCGCTAACGGTCCCACGGACCGTTACACGCGGAATCGGCCCGATCCGTCCGCCTCGCTGTGGTCTCTAACGGTCCTGTGGACCGTTAAAGCCGGTTCAGGCGCGGGCGGTGGGCCCGCTAACGGTCCCCCGGACCGTTACACGCGGAATCGGCCCGCTCCGTCCGCCTCGCTGTGGTCTCTAACGGTCCTGTGGACCGTTAGAGCCGGATCGGGCGCGGGCGGTGTGTCCGCTAACGGTCCCCCGGACCGTTACACGCGGAATCGGCCCGATCCGTTCGTCTTCCGGGCGTCCCTAACGGTCCTGTGGACCGTTACACGCTGCGCAAGGACGCCGGACTTGCCCCGAGGCCCGCCGTACCCGCCGTACCATCAACATGCGCGTCTCCGCCGGCCGCATTTTCCCGCGCCGGCAACCCCCACTTCGGGCGGATGTCGGCGTCCTCGCGCCACACCGCGCCCCGTTCCACGGCGGCGAAAAATGGCGCGAGCCAGCGCCGGTACATCGCGTAACCGGGCACGCGGCGCATCGCGTCGTGCACCCGGAGCGCCATCGCGCGCAGCGTGTCCCGGTCGCCTTCGTAATAGGCGCGCCGGCCTGCCTCCGTCTCGCTCGGCAGTCCCGTCAGCAAGGCGATCTCCGAGGTGTGCCGCGCGGCCAGCAGCGCGGCCGCGAATGCCGCCTGCGCGGCGAGCGGCGACACGAGCCAGCTTGGCGGCGTCCGATACTCGAAGCCGTGCCGCTTCACGCGGAAATCGCCGAGCGCCCCGTAGCGCGGACGCCGCCGCACTCCGCGCTCGTCCTCCGCAGCGGCGAGCGGCAGCGCCACGCAGCTGTCGAGCACGCGCAGCAGCCGGGCGTTCGGCGGCACGTTCAGGTGGATGTGGCCGCCGAGCGCGAAGCCGGGCACCGGCATCCCGCCCGCGAGCCAGCGGAGCGGCCTGCCGTCCGGCGCCGCAAGCAGCTCCGCACGCCGCATCAGCCCGCGGATGCCGCGCATGAGACCGTCCGGGTCTGACGCCGGATCGGGCCGCAGCTCCGCGACCGGACAGCGGAGCTGTCCGCGCACGCGCAGCGCGTCGCTCCCGGCCGCGCCATCGCGCGGGAAGAAGCGCGAAGCGGAGACGACGCGGCCGTCCGGGGCGACGAGCAGAAACTCGGGGTCCGCCCCGATCAGCAACTCCCGGCGGCGTCCGGTCTCCGCTTCTTCCGCCAGCTCCGAGCGGAACGCGCCGACCGCCTCCAGCCAGAGCGGCAAGTCCCGCTCCTCCGGTTCGCCGAACGGACCCGCGACCCGCACGGCGCCGTCGTCGGAAGCCGCAAGCGTCACCGTGCCGAAGTCGCGCCCGGTCGCGTAAAGCGCCCGAACCGCCGCCGTCTCCAGCCGCCGCCTCAACGGATGCGGCCCGTCCCAGTCGGCGGGCAGCAGCCCCGCCCCCTGGCCGATGCGCCGGACCGTCAGCGCCCGCAGGTGAAAAACCGGCACCTCGAACAGACGGAATGCGGGAACGTTCGAGGGGGCGGAACCGGAGCGGCCCGGCGAAGCGATCAGCGGCGCGCATGGGGACGGCCGTTCGGGAACAACGTTGCGCACGGGCTCGTACGGCCGTTCAGCAACGGCCTTGCGCGCGGATTCGTACGCCCGTTCGGCAACGGCCTTGCGCACGGGCTCGTACGGCCGTTCAACAACGGCCTTGCGCGCGGATTCGTACGCCCGTTCAGCAACGGCCTTGCGCACAGGCTCGGACGGCCGTTCAGCAACGGCCTTGCGCGCGGATTCGTACGCCCGTTCGGCAACGGCCTTGCGCGCGGGTCCGAACGGCCGTTCGGGAACAACGTTGCGCACAAGCTCGTACGGCCGTTCAGCAACGGCCTTGCGTACGGGCTCGGACGGCCGTTCGGCAACGGCCTTGCGCACGGGCTCGGACGGCCGTTCGGCAACGGCCTTGCGCACGGGCTCGGACGGCCGTTCGGCAACGGCCTTGCGCACGGGCTCGGACGGCCGTTCGGCAACGACCTTGCGCGCAACATCGCTTGACGGCGCATGCCTGTCCAATCCGCTCACCACGGACAACTCCCCGTCCAGCGCAGGATCAACCCTGACCCCCGCCATCAGCATCTGCGCGATATCGCCCCGATCCAGCCCCGGCCGGCCGTCCAGCAGCCAGACGCCTGGCGCATATCCCTTCTCCGCCGGCTCGCGCTCCCGCCGCCCGCGCCGGAACCCGATCACCGCGTCGCCCGCTTCCGGCCATCCGTCCCTGCCCGCGATCGGCAGCGACAACCTGCGGGCGACAACCGCCAGGACGCCGCCGTCGGCCGCATCTTCGTCGATCCACAGCCTGCCCGCCATCCCGCTCCACCCCCGCAGCTTAACGAACCTGCGTGACCCCTGATCTTGCCAAAAAAGTCATCCGCCGCCCGCGACAACCATCTCCGCACCCGCCGCCCGAGACCGCCGCACGGGCCGACGCACACGCCTTGCACGCCGACTCCGACGCTTCACTCACCCGCTTCTTCCGGGACCGCTTCACGCTCCGACACTCGCCCATTCGACAAAAAAGAGGGCATCCGCCCTCGAAACCTTGAACCTGTTCGCATATCCTGCATATGAGAACCGGCCATTGCAGATCCGGAAAACGGCGCGACCCACACGCCAGCCGCCCGCCGGCTTACAGCTCGTCGTCCAACAGTTCCGGATCCAGATCTTCGTAGCCGTCGTCGAAACCGTCGTACACTTTGTCCTCGTCGCCGCATCCGCCCGGGCACACGGCGACGCACACCTTCGTCTCCGCGATCATCTCGACGGCGAACTCGCGCTCGACGCGCACGACGACATCCTCGCCGTTCGCGGCGATCTTCGCCTCGACGCAGCTCGGCTCCTGCGTCGCCGTGGCGTATACTTCCTCGGTCGAAGCCCGATGTTTCGGGTCGACATAGGACAGCGGCACGAGCTCGGAATACGACACCGTCTCCTTCGCCACGTCCGTCTCGGAGTTGCGGTTGTAGGAGTACCAGATGTTGATGTCGTAGGTGCCGATCACCTCGATCCCGTCGCCCGACCGGACCGCTTCGTATTGATGATTAATAATCCAGGCCCCGAGAATGCTGGTCGGCCGGTGGGGCGGCGTGACGGTGTGGGAGACGGTGGAGAACTTACGACCTTTTCCGCAGACAGCCTTCGTGATTATCTCTCTGCACTTCAGCTGTTTATCTGCAATTGCCATTCGGTTTTTACCTCCTCCATGCGATCATTCAGTTAAAGTCTATGCAGGACATGGGCGAATGTTGATTGCGCGCGGCATCTTCAGCTTTATGTTTATGCTTCGCGAGTCCGGTTTTAGTATCATTTGCCGCAAAAAAACAGCCGCATCGACCATTCGCCCGTCCCGCGGCGCGGTCGGACAAGCCCGAATCCCGTCGAATCGGCCGCGCCCTGAGTCGTTCGGCCTCCGCTCACCGCACCCGGTATCCCGGCGACAGCCGCGCCTCGAGCAGCGAGACGAGCCCGTACATGACGGCGGCGACCGCGCCGATCACGATGAGCGAAGACAGCACCAGCGTGAAGTTGAACACCTGGAATCCGTAGATGATCAGGTAGCCGAGTCCGCGTCTGGCCGTCAAAAATTCCCCGACGATCACGCCGACCCACGACAATCCGACATTCACCTTCAGCGCCGAGACGATCGTCGGCAGCGAGCCGGGCAGGACCGCGAGCCGGAACACCTGCCCGCGCGTGCCGCCGAACAGCCGCACCACCTTCAGATAGTTCGTGTCGATTTCGCGGAAGCGGCCGTAGATCGTCAGCGTCGTGATGATGATCGTCACCGACAGCGCCGTCATGATGATCGAGAGATACCCCGGCCCGAAGCCGACGATGAAGAGCGGGCCGAGCGCGACCTTCGGCAGGCTGTTCAGCACGACCAGATACGGATCGAGCACGCGCGAGACGACCGGAAACCACCAGAGCAGCGCAGCGAGCAGCGTGCCGCCCAGCGTGCCGAGCACGAAGCCGGCGGTCGTCTCCACGACGGTCGTCAACGTGTGCGGCGCAAGCGTCCCGGAGGCGGCGAGCTCCATGAGCGTCCGCGCGATCTTGAGCGGATAGCTGAACAGCAGCTCGTCGATCCATCCGGATCGGACGGCCGTCTCCCACAGGACGATGAAGGCGATGAGCAGCGCCGCCTGCAGCACCCGCACCAGCAGCGTGACGCGCGCGGCCCGCTTCCGGTACGCCCGCTCAAGCTCGCGGATCCAGCCGCTCTCCCGCTTCCCGGGCATGGGTTGCGCTCCCTCCTTCCGATTCCTGAATCATCCCCCGCAGCCGTTGGAACAGCGGGCCGAAATCCGGATCCCACCGCGCCTCGGACGGCTGGCGCTCGCGGATCGACGCCGGCACGTCCAGCACGGTCCGGATGCGGCCCGGGGACGAAGCCAGAATGACGACGCGGTCGCTCATCGCGGCCGCCTCCTCCAGATCGTGCGTCACGAGCACGGCCGTCACGCCGCGCCCCTTCACCGTCTCCCACACGAGATCTTCCAGTTGCAGCCGGATGAGCAGATCGAGCGCCGAGAACGGCTCGTCGAGCAGCAGCACCTCCGGCTCCCGGGCCAGCGTCCGCACGAGCGCGGCGCGCTGCCGCATCCCGCCGGAGAGTTCATGCGGATAGCGGCGCGCGGCGCCGGCGAGACCGAATTCGGCGAGCAGCCGGTCGACCCGGCGCGCCGCCTCGGGGCCGCGCTCACCCGCGATTTCGAAGCCGATGAGCGCGTTGTCCCGGATGTTCCGCCACGGGAACAGATAGTCTTGCTGGAGCATGTAGCCGATGCGCGGATCGGGACCGGCCACCGGCTCGCCCGCAAGCTCGACGGTTCCCCGCGAAGGCTTGAGCAGCCCGGCCATCAGGTTCAGGATCGTCGTCTTGCCGCAGCCGCTCGGGCCGACCAGGCTGACGAACCCGCCGGCGGCGATGTCAAGATCCAGTCCGTCCACGGCCAGCGCCGCGCCGTCGGGACCGACATAGGCGTGCGACACGCCGGACAGCCGAAGCATGGCGTCCATCCGCATCCCACCTCCGCTCGTGACTTGTGGCCGACCCGCCGTTCACCGGTTCAGCGCCTTCTCCGCGAACGAATTGTCGACGATCGCCTCCAGCGGCGTCCGCTCCGTGATCTCGCCGGCCTGCGTCATGATGTCGAGCAGATTGTTCCATTCCGCCTCGTCGATCACGCCGCCGACGGCGTACGACTGCTGCGCCTTGTACCGCTCGATCACGCTGACGGTGATGTCCCGGTCCGTTCCCTCGAAGAACCCGAGCACCGCGTCCGCGATCTCGCCCGCCGGCTTATCGTCGACCCAGCGCTGCGCCCGCGTGATCGCGTTCGTGAACTTCTGGACGGTCTCCCTGTTCTTGTCGATGTAGCTCTTCTTCGCCATGAACACCGTGTACGGCAGCCGTCCGCTCTCCACGCCGAACGACGCGATGACGTAGCCCTTGCCTTCCTTCTCGAAGATCGACGCCTGCGGCTCGAACAGCTGGACGTATTCGCCGGTACCCGACGCGAACGCCGCCGGGATGTTGGCGAACTCGACGTTCTGGATCAGCTCGAGATCCCGGTGGGGATCGATGCCGTGTTTGCGCAGCGTGAACTCGCCCGCCATCTGCGGCATGCCGCCCTTGCGTTGTCCGAGGAACACCGAGCCCTTCAGATCGTCCCAGTCGAACGACTCCTTCTTCTCGCGCGCGACGAGGAACGTGCCGTCGGTCTGCGTCAGCTGGGCGAAGTTGATGACCGGATCGTCCGCCCCCTGCTGGTAGACATAGATCGACGTCTCCGAGCCGACCAGCGCGATGTCGATACCGCCCGACAGGAGCGCCGTCATCGTCTTGTCGCCGCCGGCCGTCGTCTGCAGGTCGACCTCCAGTCCCTCATCCGCGAAAAATCCCTGGCTGAGCGCGACATAAAGCGGAGCGTAGAAAAGCGAGCGCGTCACCTCGCCCACTCTCACTTTCTCCGTCCCTTTCGAACCGCCGCCGCAGCCCGCCAGCAGCGCGGCGATCAGCGCGGCCGCGAGGAGCCATCCGAATCGCGATCGCTTGTGCATGCACCTTCACCGCCTTTTCTACCGGGTTGAATTCGGGTGTGTTACAGCCTATTCTCCGCATGGGCGGTTGGTGCGCAAAAAACCCGGCCGGTCCGCCAGGTTCGTCTGGCGGTCCGGCCGGGTCGTCGTTCCGGCGTTACAGCCGGTAGATGTCGCGATATTTGTGTTCCAGATAGCGGGTCAGATGGGACGGATCAAGCGGCCCGCCGGTGACGCGGCGCACGATCTCGCCGGGCGTATCGAGCTTGCCGTACCGGTAGATGCGCTCGGTCAGCCAATCCTTGATCGGATGCAGCCGGCCCGAGCCGACCAGCTCCCACATGTCGGGCATCTCGCGCTCCATGGCCCACGCGAACTGCGCCGCGTACATGTTGCCGAGCGAGTACGAGGGGAAATAGCCGAACGAGCCGCCGGACCAGTGGACATCCTGCAGCACGCCTTCGGCGTCGCTCTTCGGCTCGACGCCGAGGTACTCCCGGTACTTCGCGTTCCAGATTTCCGGGAGATCCGCCGCCGCGCCCTCGTCGAAAATCATTTTCTCGATCTCGTAACGGATGACGATGTGCAGGTTGTACGTCAGCTCGTCGGCTTCGATGCGGATGAGCGACGGCTCGACGATGTTGATCGCCCGGTAGAACGTCTCCTCGTCGGTGTTCAGCCGGCCAGGGAAATGCGCCTTGAGATCGCCGAAGTAACGGTGCCAGAACGGACGGCTTCGGCCGATGATGTTCTCCCAGAAGCGCGACTGCGATTCGTGGATGCCCATCGACGTGCCGGTGTGGAGCGTCGTGCCCGCGAGCTCGGCGTCGATGTTTTGTTCGTAAAGCGCGTGGCCGCCTTCGTGAATCGTGCCGAAAAGCGCGCTCGCCACATCGTTCTCGAGGTACCGCGTCGTGATCCGGACGTCTCCGGGGCCGAGCCCGATCGCGAACGGATGGACGCTGGCGTCCAGCCGTCCGGCCTCGAAGTCGAAGCCCATCTCCTTCAGGATGAACAGACTGAACTTGCGCTGCGCCTCCGGCTCGAACGCGCCGGCGAGGACCGACCGGTCCGGCTTTGCCGGCGATTCGGCGATCGCGGCCGCGAGCGGGACGAGCTTCTCCCGGAGGTACCCGAACAGCCGGTCGAGCTCGGCGGTCGTCATGCCGGGCTCGTACTGGTCGAGCAGCGTGTCGTAGCGCGTCCCCTTCTCGCCCCACAGGTCGATGAACCGGTTCGTGTAGTCGATGATTTTCTCGAGGTACGGACGGAATCCGGGGAAGTCGTTGCGCGCTTTCGCCTCCTCCCAGAAAGCTTCCGCCTGCGAGGTCAGCACGACGTACTCCCGGTACAGCTCCGGCGGGATGCGGCGGTTCCGCTCGTATTCCTTCGCCGTCTCGTCGACGAGCCGTTTGTCGATCCGGGACAGTTCCGCGTACACTTCCGGTTCCCTGAGGCGCGCGAGCAGCTCGCCCATCTCGTCGGAGACGGCCAGCTTGAACGACTCCGCCGACAGCGCGCCGACCGCCTCCGAGCGGGCCTCGATGCCCTTCCGGGGCGCGCCGGTCCGCATGTCCCAGTAGGCGAGTCCGACCACTTCCTCATAGCTCTTGATGCGCTTGATCAGCTCGCGGAATTGCACGAGCGCGTTCGTTTGCGTCATGATGTTCTACCGCCTTTCCGGCAAATTGGCTTCCCCTTGATGATACGTCCGCGCGCAACGTATAATCAACTTTGACTTGCGAAGGCTCCGCTCTCGGAGCCGGAAAGGAGACATGCGATGCGAATCGATGTGACGCCGGAAGCCGCCGCCGTTCTGGCCGCCACGCCGGGCGTGGGACGGCGGCTCAGGCTGGTGTACGACACGGAAGGCTGCGGCTGCGCCGTGAGCGGCGTTCCCGACCTGCAGGCGGCGGACGAACCGGCGCCCGGCGATCTGGAGGCGGAGACGGACGGGCCTTTCGCGATCGGTTACGACCCGAGGCGGGAAGTGTTTTTCGAGGACCGGCTCGTCATCGACCGCGCGCCGGACGGCGAAGGCCTCATGCTGCGCGGCGCGGGCCAGATCTACACGAGTCATCTGCGGATCGTCGCGCCGGTCTGCAATGCGGGAGGATGATGGCTTGAACCGACTGGCATCCATCCTGGAGCACAATCGCCGGTTCGTGGAGAACCGCGAATACGAGGCGTACATGACCGACCGCTTCCCCGACAAGAAGATGGTCGTCGTCACCTGCATGGACACGCGCCTGACGGAGCTGCTGCCGCGCGCGATGAACCTGCGCAACGGCGACGCCAAGATCATCAAGAACGCCGGCGGCATCGTCACGCAGCCGTTCGGCAACATCATGCGCAGCATCCTGATCGCGCTGTACGAGATGAAGGCGACCGAGGTGTTCATCGTCGGGCACCACGAATGCGGCATGACCGGGCTTGACCCGGAGATCGTGCTCGGGCACATGCGCGAGCGCGGCATCGCCGATTCGACGATCGAGATGCTGACGAACGCGGGCTTCCAGCTCGACCGGTGGCTGACCGGGTTCGACAGCGTGCGCGACAGCGTCGAGAAGAGCGTCGGCATCGTCCGCCGCCATCCGCTGCTGCCGCCGGGCACCGCCGTGCACGGCCTGATCATTCACCCCGCCACCGGCAAGCTCGACCTTGTCGTGGACGGCTACAAGGAACAGGCGGGCTGAATCAGGCGCCGCCCGGCGGGCGATCCCCGGATCTTGCGGCCGCCCGCTCGGCGGCAGCCCTCGCCCGCGCCTCGATGACGTCCGACCGGTCGCGCAGCGCGTGCCGCCGGACGATCGCGTCCTCGAGCGGATCGTCCGCTCCCCATGAAAGACCGCTGCGGGCGGCGCGGTCCCGCAGTTCCCGCAGCAGCGCGCCGTCCCGGATCGGCAGATTGACCGCCCGGTAGGCGGCTGCCGCGCCTTCCGCTTCCAGCCGGCGCGTCGCGTCGGCCGCGATGCGCCGCGCCGCTTCGCCGTCCAGGCCAAGCCGGTCGAGCGTCTCCGGGCGGAGCTTCGCCTCCGCGCCGCGGTACATCTTGAGCGCGCCGGCCGGGTTGCCCCGGCGATGATGGTACAGCGCCACCGCGAGCTGGATCAACCCGACCCAGACGTCGCGCTCCGGATCGTCTTCAGGAAGGGATTTCCAATATGCTTCGAGGATCTCGTGGCACTCGAAGTAATCGCGCGTCGCGTGGAACTCGAACAGATAGTCCACATAGCTTTCCGGATAGGCGGTCATGCCCGTTCACCTGCCGATTCGCCGGCCCGTTGCCGGCATTTTCATGGAACCCGGGACCCTGCCCGGACGTATACGAAGATGATACCAGAAGAACTTGCGATTTGGGGAGGACACCATACCGATGAAGTCTTCGATCTGGACGAAAGCGCTTCTCGCGCTCACCGTGTTCACCGTGTTCTTTGTCGCCGTGGCCGACGACGCGGACGCCCGCCGCGGACGGTTCGTCGCGCCGAAGAAGTCGTACACCGAGCAGCCGAAGAAAGCGCAGGACAACGCGGCCAATGTCAACCGGTCCGATTCCGGCACGACCGCCGGCCAGAAGTCGGGCGCGAACACGACGGGCGGCGCCGGAACCGCCGGCACGCAGCGCGGCCTGTTCGGGGGCGGCAGCTTCATGAAGGGCCTCATGGTCGGCGGCCTCGCCGGCCTGCTGTTCGGCAGCCTGTTCGCGGGCATGGGCTTCCTGGGCGAGCTGCTCGGCCTGATGATCAACGTGCTCGCGATTTACTTCCTGTTCGTGATCGTGCGCAACGTTTACCGCTACTTCCGCGACCGGAAGCCGCCGCGCGAATCGAGGAGACCGTACTGAGCATGCGCCTGTCGATGGATGAGATCGTGAACGCGGTCTGCCTTCATTTCGCCGAGCGGAAGGGCGTGAAGCCGACCGACGTCGAAGTGCAGCTCCAGTGGGACGAGGAGTACGGCTATACGGCCGAGGTATGGGTGCTCGGCCGGAGCCAGTACATTGTCGAAGCGAACCTGCTCGAGGCGATCGAGCGCTACATGTTCACCGAGTACGGCATGCGGGTGTACCGCGACCAGATCCGGCTCGGGCTGGACGACGAGATCTGGGCGGACATCGCGGTTTGATGGCGCCCGCGGACAAGCGAAGCCGCTTCCGAAGCGACGGCTTCGCTTGTTTTGTTTCGCGCGCGGTCGGCGGCCCGGCGCGATTCGCGATTTTGGAAACATTGCCAAGCAACCTTCCCTCCTCTTCTGCGTTAAACTAATAGATTCACAGTTTGCGAGAGGAAGGGTGTTGAACCGCGCATGAAACTTCGCGCCCTCAGGGCGATCATCGCGCTGCTGGCCGTCGCCGCGCTCGGCCTGCAGACGGCTTCCGCGGCGAGCGCCGCGGCGGATCAGGCCCGCATCACGAAGTACCGCGTCTACCAGAACGACAATCCGCTCAAGGAATTCGCCTCCGAAGCGCAGGCGATCGCCTACGCGAAGCAGTTCGCGTACAGCCGCGTCGAGAAAATCGCCGACCGCGCCTGGGTCTGGAACAACTATCCGCGCTACGGGGTTTACGTCGACGGCGAGCTTGCGCCGAACATGCGGTTCGCTACATACGCCGAGGCGAAGAAGGCGGCCTCGGGCAAGATCAACGTCGCAATCCGCGACTTCGAGCAGCCCGGCTGGATCGAAGCGAACTTCGCGCGCTACCGGCTGTACCAGGGGCACAAGACGCTCCCCGGCTGGTCGTTCGCCACGCTGGCGGAGGCGAAGGCGGCCGCGAAGTACTACAAGAACATGCACATCATCGACCTGACGACGAATACGTGGATCTGGGACAACCTGACGGACGAGGAGGAAGCGGCGGAACGGGAGAAGCCGCCCGCCTACGCGGTGCTCGCGGGCGGCGAGCTCGGGGAGGCGCGCTACGGGTATCTGCGCGACGCGATCCAGGCGGCGGCCGGCATCGCGGGCAGCGAAGTCATCCATCTCGACACGGGCGCGGTCGTCCACTCGAACGTCCCGCCGTACGCCGTCTTCCAGAACGGCAAGGAACGGAAGCGGTTCTTCGGCCTCGACAACGCCGTCGCCTACGCGAAGGAGCTGATCGGCGCCGAGATCGTCCGGGACGGAAAGGTGCTCTGGACGAACATCCCGTATTACCGCGTATACCAGGGCGACCGCGAAGTCCGGCAGTTCCACGCGCTCAAGAGCGCCCTGGCCTACGCGTCGGGACTTGCGAACGCGTCCATCCGCACGGAGGAAGGACGGCTGCTCTGGAGCAACGCGAGCCGTCTGCTCTATCTCGGGTGGAACGGTTCGTCGAACCCGGCCACGATTCTGAGCCAGGTCGCGAACACGCAGGGGCTCGACTTCGACTCGCCGACCTGGTTCCAGCTCGCTTCGGCGGACGGCAAGCTCGAGGACAGATCGGACGCCGCGCTCGCGCGGGAACTGAAATCCCGCGGCATCAAGGTGATGCCGCTCGTGCACAACCAGTTCGACAAGCAGCTGACGAGCGCGTTCCTCGCCGACGAGGCGGCGCAGCAGCGGTTCGTCGACGCCCTCGCCCGCCGGCTGTCCGAGCTCGGCGTCTACGGCGTCAACCTCGACTTCGAGGAAGTCGCCGCCGCGGACCGCGACCGGTACACCGCCTTCGTGCGGAGACTGGCGGACGCCGTCCACGCCCGCGGACTGAAGCTGTCCATCGACCTCATCCGGGGCGACAAGGCGTGGAACCACCTGACCGCGTACGATCACGAGAAAATCGCCGAGGCCGTCGACTACATCATGATCATGGCCTACGACCAGTACTGGAGCGGCAGCACGAAACCCGGCTCCGTATCCGGACTGGCCTGGACCGAGCAGGGCATCATCGATTATCTGTCCTACGGCATCCCCCGCTCGAAGCTGTTCCTCGGCGTGCCGCTCTACGTGCGGGAATGGAAGGTCGACAAAGCCGGCAATGTGATCGGTTCCCGGGCGGTCCTGATGAAGGACATCCCCGCCCTGCTGGCCGAAGTGGATGAGACGACGTCGTTCGATCCCGCGTTCGGGCAGACGAAGGTCACCTACGTCCGGGACGGGCAGACCTATATGTTCTGGATGGAGACGGAGCAGACGATCAAGGCGAGAATCGAGCTCGCGAAGAAATACGATCTGGCCGGCGTCGCCGTATGGCGGCTCGGCTACGAGCCTCCGGAGCTGTGGACGATGATGCTCAGGATGAAATGACGGACAAGGCGGACGCCCATCCGACGGGCACCCGCCTTCCTGTTGTGTCTTCATCCGTCCGGTTCCGCCAGCCGGGTGCGCCGCACGGCCATGGATGCCCATCCGGGCACGGCACGGCCAATGCCGAACAGCAGCCTTGCGGCGCCGGGACGGCCGAACGCCGCCTGCAGCAGACGGCCAAGACGCAGCGCGCCCTCGCATTCCCGGCGGAAGAACCGCCCGTACTCGCGGCGCCACGCGTCTTCCGTCAGCTCGCCGCGCAGATGCAAGTCGGCCAGCCGCGCGCAGACCAGCCCGGAACGCAGGGCAATCGACATGCCGTCTCCGCAGAGCGGCGGGATGCGCAGCGCCGCGTCGCCGACGAGCGGGCAATCGGCCCAGGCGAGCGGCCGGCGGTCAAGCACGACCGGCGAGACCGCGGCCGCCGTGCCGGGAACGGGCCGGGCGCCGGCCAGTCTGCGCGCCAATCCGGGGTGGCGGCGCGCCGCGGAGGCGATCCAGGCCTCGGCGGAACGCTCGTCTTCGCCGAACGCCCGCCGATCGAGCAAGGCCGCGGCGTTGACCCGTCCGCCGGGCACGGGCGACAGCCCGAGGTATCCGCCGCGGAACGCGTAGAGCTCCGTCACCGGTCCGATGAACACGCCTTCGAAGTGGACCTTCACGCCGAGAAGCCGGGACGCGGAACCGTTGTCGGCGCGCGGGAATCCGAACGACCGGGACGCGCGCTCCCCGGCGGCGCGGGGATCCTTGAACGCCTTGCGCGCTCCCGCCCCCCAGGCGCCGATGACGATGCGCGCGCGGAACGTCTCCTCCATGCCGTTTCCCCGCATCCCGACTTCGTAAACGCCGCCTTCCCGGCGGACATGCAACGCCCGGGCCCCCATCCGCACTTCCACGCCGGCCCGCCGGGCTTCCTCGAGCAGCGCTGCGTCGAACGCATGACGGCTGACCCCCAGCGCGGCGGCGGAAAGCGGCACGTCGAGCGGCCGGCCGCCGGGCGCGGACAGGCGGACGCGTTCGATCCTGACGGGCTCAAGCCGGTTCACCGCTCCTTCAAGCCCGAGTTCGCGCAGCGTCGCCCCCGCTTCCGGCGACAGAAACTCGCCGCATACTTTGTGCCGGGGCGTGGATCGCCGCTCCAGGACGACCGTCTCCCACCCCGCGCCGGCCAGCGCAACCGCCGCGGCGCTTCCGCCCGGGCCGCCGCCGATGACGACCGCGTCAACCGTTCTTGCCACCCGCCGCACCGCCTTCCGCCTTCGTCGCTGCTCAAAGCGCGTTTTTCCGAATCACGACAACATACCGATACGGCGCCTTGCGCCAATATCGCAGATCCCGGAATCCGCCTTCAGAGGCAAGTCTGTCCCAATCTTCGTCGCGAAATCCCCGCGCGACGGACAGCGGGCCGTCAATCCGGATGGAAGGATTTCGCGTGATGATCCGCGCCGTCAGCCATACCGCGGCCCAGGGCACGACGTGGCGGCGCAAATCGCTGACGACGACGCCGAGACGGGATGCGTCGAGCATTCGCCGGATGACGCCGGGAAGCTCGTCCGACCCGAAATGATGGACGAACTGCGCGGCGGTGACGATATCCGCCGACCGTTCCGGCAAGTCGAACAGATCGCCGCGCTCCACCGCGACCCGCTTCTCGCCCCGGAACAGCCGCATCGCCTCCCGACACGCCTCTTCCCTCCGGTCGACCAGCCGGATCGTCAGCTCCACCCGGTTCCGATCGGCCCAGCGCAGGAGCGCCCGGTTCACATCGCCGGAGCCGGCGCCGACATCGAGCACGGACAGCCGCGTCGGCCTGCCCGCATCGATCCAGAGCCGCCCGACGCCGCATCGGATCGGCCCGGCCGCCGCGAACAGCCGGTTGAGCGTCCGCAGCCGCCGGTACGCCTGCGCGAGTTCCGCCGCAGGCAAGTCTTCGCCGTCCATCCGTTCGCGCCGTATCGCGCGTTCCCGCAGCGATTCAAGCATGGACCGCAACCCGCCCGCTTTCGCCGGACACCGGGGCGGGCGCGAAGGTGAACGGCAATAGTTCCGCGGTCAGTCCCGGTCCGAAGGCGACGGCCAGGCCTTCGACCGGTCCGCTGCCATCCGGCCGGTCCCCAAGCTCGCGCAGAAGCTCCCGCATGACGAACAGGATCGACGCCGAGGACATGTTGCCGTACCGCCGGAGCACTTCCCGGCTCGGCCGCGTCTGCTCCGGCGTCAGCCCGCATATCTCTTCGACCGCGTCGATGATGCCGCGCCCGCCGGGATGGATCGCCCACAGTTCCGGAGCCCTCCCTTTCGGCATGAAAGACCCGATCTCCGCCGGCAAGTACTCGCGGATCCGCTTCGGGACGTTCGCCGACAACACCAGCTCGAAACCGTGGTTCCCGATGTCCCAGGTCATGTCCGCCTCTCCGCCCGGCAGCAGGACGGAGCCGGGCTCGCCCAGCCCGAATACGGCGGCGGCTTCTTCATCCGGCCTGCCGACGACGCAGGCGGACGCGCCGTCCCCGAACAGCGACGCGGCGAAGAGGTCTTCCCAATCATCCGAAGGCTGGATATGGAGCGTGCACAGCTCGACGCAGACGACAAGCGCGCGGACCTTCGCATCCCGGGATACCGCCGCGAACTGCCGCGCAAGGCCGACCGCCTTCAGTCCCGCCGCGCAGCCGACGAAGGTGAGCGGCAGCCGGTTCACCCGCTCCGGCAATCCCAATGCGCGCACAAGCTCCGCATCCAGCCCGGGCAAATATTGCCCCGTACAGCTTGCGGTGATCAGATGGGTTACGGCTTCCGGCGGCGTGCCGCTGTCTTCCAGCGCCCGCTCCGCAGCGAGCAGCGCCAGCGGCAGCGCCTCCCGCCGATAGACGGCCATCCGTTCGGCGGTGGCGGGTGCCGCTTCCCGGCCCAGCGGAAAGTAGCGGCAAGCTCCGGCTTTCTCCAGCAGGTTCGGCTCGCATGTGTGGCGCGACTCGATGCCCTGCTGGCGGAAGACGCGCCGGGCCCAGCGCGCCGCTGCCGGATTGTCCCTGAGCGCTTCCGCAAGCCGCAGCGAAGTGTCCGCCTGGTCGAGCCGCCAGCGGGGCACGGCGGTGCCGATGCCGAGCATCGCGATATCCGACGCAGAATCCATCCCGCTCACACCCTTTCCAGGTCGCTTGAGACGCCGATTGCCGCCCGGAGGCGGACAAGCGGCGCCGCTGTACGATTGTATTCGGATATCGGCGGAAGTTATGCCACGATCGTCGAACCGGCGCGGCATGAGCGCATCATTTCCATCAATGGAACGAAAAAAATCCCCGCGGCCTGACGCCGCGGGGACCGTGCAGGGATGAAGTTCGCATTATGCCTTGAAGAAGTCGATCCTCTTTTTCAGATCGGCCGATTGCTGCTGGAGCTGTTCGGACGTCGACGTGATTTCCTCCATGAGCGCGTATTGTTCCTGCGTCGAAGCGAACACTTCCTGCGCCCCGTCCCGGATCTGCTCCGCGATCTCGACGACCGCGCGCGCCTCGGCGAGCGTGCTGTTCATCTGCTCCGCCTGCGTCATGACCCGGTTCGACGCCTCGAGGACGATCTTGTGCACGTTCTCCGCTTCCCCGGCGATCAGGCGCAGCGCCTCCGCGGACTTTTCGCCGTGTTCGGACTCCTGTTCCGCGACCTCGTACTGCTCGGAGATCTGCTCGACCACCCGCCGGATTTCCTGCTGGATCTGCTCGATCAGCTGGCGGATGTCCTGCACCGACTCGGCGCTCTGCTGCGCCAGCTTGCGCACCGCTTCCGCGACGACCGCGAAGCCGCGCCCTTCCTCGCCGGCCCGCGCCGCCTCGATCGACGCGTTCAGCGAGAGCATGTGCGTCTGGTCGGCGATGCCCGCGACGACTTCGGAGATGTTGCCGATCAGGCCCGCATGCTCGTCCAGACGGCGGACGGTTTCGATCGATTCGCGGTTGAGCACGGCCATTTTCCGCATCCCTTCGACCAGCGATTCGATCGTCTCGCCGTTCTCGCGGATCGTCTGGTCCATCCTGATCGCCGAACGCCGCGCTTCCTCCGCCAGCTCGCTGATCTCGTTCGCGGCCTTCGACGCCAGCTCCAGCGACTGGAACATGACGGACGTCGAGCGGGATTGATGTTCCGCGCCTTCGGACATCTGTTCCACGCGGTCCGTGATGTTCTGGATATGCTGCGTGGCCTGTTCGATCGCGTTCCCGAGCTCGCCGACATGCAGATGGGTCGACTTGTAGTTGTCCGCGATGCCTTCGACGATCGTGCGCAACTGCCGGATCATCTTGTCAAAAGCCAGGGCGAGCGCGCGCAGTTCGTCGTCGGAGCGGGGCGGAACCACATCGACGTTCAGGTATCCCTCGGACACCCGGTTGGCCGTCTGCATGAGATGCTTGAGCGGTTTGACGAGATAGCTGGCCGCCAGCCAGCCGAGAAATCCGGTCCAGAAAATGCCGAGAAGCAGCGTGATGACGATGAACCAGCCCTCTGAAATGTAATCATCAAAATAATCCATCAGGACCAGAATGAAAAATGCGCTCGTGCCGTACGTGACAGCGGACACTGCCGTAATACCTAGTACGACTTTTTTCATGATGCTGAACTTGAACTTCATGTCGATTCCTCCCGAGGACACTTTTCCATTCCTATTACATTCGGCGGATGCGCGCGAAACCCTTTCGACATTTCGTTGAAGAATTAATCGGTTGTCCGGATGTTGGATTTTCCGACGCCATATACAAGTGAATGGTCATGTGGTATTCTTTATAGTGAACAGTTATGTTCGCAATAGCGCAAAAGGAGGTGATGATTTTGTCACGGTTCATATCCGTCGCGCTGGCCTTGTGTCTGGTCCTTACGGCTTCCCTCTCCCAGGCCGCCCCCGCCGCCGCGGCCGGATCCGGCTCGCCTCCGGTTCCGCGTGCGCCCGCGTTCGGCAATCTGTTCGGAGATCTTCTCGGTTTTCTCGCCGACCTGGGCGATCTGCTCCATGCGGCAATCACCGGAGGCGGCGGATCGAAAGACGGAAAGGACGGGAAGAACGGGAGCAACGGCAATAAAGGCAACAGCGGAAACAACGGCAACAACAAAGACAACAAGGGCAACAACGGCAACAATGGCAACAATGGCAACAATGGCAACAATGGCAATAAAGGCAACAGTGGAAACAACGGCAACAACAAAGACAACAAGGGCAACAACAAAGACAACAAGGGCAACAAAGACAATAAAGGCAATAACGGGAAAACCGGAAAAGACAAACACCCACCGGGCGGCGGAAATCCCAAGCCCCCGGACAAACCCCCGGGACACAAGAATCCGCCCTGGGACTGGAACAACGACTGGGACGGCAAGGGATACAAGGAATCCTACGACATATGGAAAAAATTCTACTGCTGACCCATGTCCCGCACCGCGGCCGGGAAGCGCCGGCTTCCCGGCACGCCCCCTCTGCGAAACCGCGCGCATTCGGAAGCGCCGACCCTCGATTGTCCTTGCCTTCGCCTTCCGCTATAATAGTTCCATTGTCAGAAGCGTCCGCGGACCGGGCCTCGCGGCGGATACGCGGGTCCGATGAACGCCGGCCGCAAAACTAGCGGGATCAAGGAAGGTCACTCCGATGTACATCGCGGATCAATGGAAAGATTATGAAGTGATTGACGCCGGAAGCGGCGAGAAGCTCGAACGCTGGGGAACAGTCATCCTGCGCCGGCCGGACCCGCAGATCATCTGGCCGATCGAACGGGAGACGGATGAATGGCTTACGGCCCATGCCCATTACCACCGCAGCTCGTCCGGCGGCGGGCATTGGGAATACCGGCGCAAGCTGCCGGAGCACTGGAACATCCGGTACGGCAGGCTGACGTTCCTCATCCGGCCGACGAATTTCAAGCATACCGGGCTGTTCCCCGAGCAGGCGGTGAACTGGAGCTGGATCATGGACAAGATCAGCGGCGCCGGCCGGCCGATCCGGCTGCTGAACCTGTTCGCCTACACGGGCGGCGCGACCGTGGCCGCGGCCGCGGCGGGAGCCGCAGAGGTGGTCCATGTGGACGCGGCGAAGGGGATGGTGCAATGGGCGAAGGAGAACGCCGCCCTGTCGGGCCTTTCGGACCGTCCGATCCGCTACATCACCGACGACGTGTTCAAGTTCGTCCAGCGGGAGCAGCGACGCGGCCGCAAGTACGACGCGATCGTAATGGACCCGCCCTCCTACGGGCGCGGTCCGGGCGGCGAAATGTGGAAGCTCGAGACGAGCCTGTATCCGTTCCTCGAATCGTGTCTGCCGATTCTGTCGGACAACCCGCTGTTCGTCCTGATCAACGCCTACACGACCGGCCTCTCGCCGGCCGTGCTCGACAATCTGCTCCGGATGACGGTCGGGCGGAAGTACGGCGGCAGGATCAGCACCGGCGAGATCGGGCTGCCGATCACCCGCTCCGGCCTCGTGCTGCCGTGCGGCATTCTCGGCCGCTGGGAGGCGTCATGAACGGGCGCGAAAGCGGCGCGTCCGGGATTCGGGTGTTGTACGAGGACAACCACCTGATCGCGGTCGTCAAGCCGCCCGGCATGCTGTCGCAGGCGGACGGGACCGGAGCGCCGGACATCCTGACCGCCGTCAAGGCCGATCTGAAGTCGCGCTACAACAAACCGGGCAACGTCTTTCTCGGCCTCGTCCATCGGCTCGATCGGCCGGCCGGCGGCGCGATGCTGCTCGCGAAGACGTCGAAGGCCGCGTCGCGATTGTCCGACGCGGTGCGCACCCGCGCGTTCGCGAAGGGCTACGTCGCCTGCACGGAAGGCGTTCCGTCGCCGCGCGAGGCGAAGCTCGTCCATTATTTGCGCAAGGATCCGAAGACCAACACGGTCGCCGCCCTTCCCCGGCCCGCGCCGGACGCGAAGGAAGCGGCGCTGTCTTATGAAGTGATCGCCGCGAAGGACGGCCGGGCGCTCGTCGCCGTTCATCTGCACACCGGGCGTCCCCACCAGATCCGGGTGCAGATGGCCGCCATCGGCTGCCCGCTCGCCGGCGACCGGAAATACGGCGCGCGCGCGGGCGACTGGTCCCACGACACCGCGGCGCTCTGGTCGTGTTATATCGGCGTCGCCCATCCGGTGACGAAGGAATGGCTCGAGATCCGCTCCCTGCCCCCGCGCGAAGGCGTCTGGGCCGTCTGGCCCGAATCGGCGTGGAACGCGGCGGCAAGCGCATTCCCGGCGGAAGGGACGGACGCGCGATGAAGCGGCGCGTTGCCGTCGTCCTCATGCTGGCCGCCTCGCTCGCCGGGCTGGTGCTGATCATCGCGCTGATCGTCTGGAACGGCGAATCCGCTCCGCCGGATGGCGACGCGGCGAACCGCGAACAGGCGGACAACCATCGCGCGGAAGGCTCATCGGAAGGCCCATCCGATATTTCGCGGGAGGAACCGCGGGAAGCGCCCCCCGAGCCGGAACCGGTCCCGCCCGGATCGCCGGGTTCGGGCCTTGCGGCGGAAGGCCTGCTCGTCGCCGTCGGCGACATCATGATGCACATGCCTCAGCTTCCGGCGTATTTCGACCCGGAGAGCAAGCGGTACGATTTCACCCCGTACTTCGCCGAGGTGAAGCCGCTGATCGAGGACGCCGACTGGGCGATGGCGAACCTCGAGACGACGCTGTCGGAGAACGGCGACTACTCCGGATACCCCCGCTTCAGTTCGCCCCGCGAGCTCGCGGCCGCGCTGAAGGAAGCCGGCTTCGACATCGTCACGACCGCGAACAACCATGCGCTGGACCGCGGCGTGCCGGGCGTCAAGCGGACGCTCGGATTTCTGGAGGAGCAGGGCCTCGTCACCCGCGGCACCGCCCGTTCCGCGGAAGAAGCCGCCGGAACCGTCATCGTCGAGCAAAACCATATCCGCGTCGGGCTGCTCGCGTACACCTACGGCACGAACGGCATCCCGATCCCCGCTGACATGCCGTGGCTCGTCGACCTGATCGACGAGGAGCGCATGGTCCAAGACATCGCCGCGCTCCGGGAAGCCGGCGCCGACTTTATTGTCATTGCGCTGCATTTCGGCACGGAATACCAGACCGAGCCGTCCGATGAACAGAAAAGGCTGGCGCGCAGGCTCATCGCCGCGGGCGCCGACCTGATCGCCGGCTCGCATCCGCACGTCATCCAGCCGTACGAAGTCGTGGATGCGCAAGACGAAAGCGGCGCGGCGCGACAGGGCGTCATCATTTACTCCATGGGCAATTTCATCTCGAACCAGCGGGGCGACACGAAGGATTACGGCGCGCTGTACCGGATCCGGCTGCGCAAGGAGGAAGGGATCACGCGGATGACCGAGGTGGAGCCGGTCATTACCTGGGTGCACCGTTACAAAGCGGAAGGCCGCAATCATTACCGGATCCTGCCCGTCGAGCGCGTGCTCGAAGAACGCAACGATCCGCTGCTGACCGCGGCCGATTATGCACAGATGGAGAAAAATCTCGACACGCTCCGGAAGCGGCTGGCCGCCATGGGCGCGCCGGTCCCGGCTCCGTGATCCTACCGCTCGTCGCCCGCCGCGGCCGGCCGCAGCACCGGCTCGTCGGCGATCTTGCCGAGCAGATAAATAAGCAGCTGTTGATTGTGAGTCGATATCCGATCAAGCGCCTGCTGGATGTAACGCTCGCGGATTTCCACGCCGCGCCGGGCTTCGCGCACGCCCCGCTCCGTCGCGGTCACCCAGACGATGCGCCGGTCGGTCTCGTCCCGCGCGCGCGAAATGAGGCCGCCCCGCTCCATCCGGTCGAGCAGCGTCGTGATCGCGGCGGGCGTCGTGGACAGATAGTGCAGCATGTCCGACGGTTTCATCGGCTGATGCTCCAGGAGCAGTTCGAGCACGTTCAGCTGGCTTTCGGTCAGGGCGGGAGCCAGCGCCTCGTCGAGATGCAGTTTCCACTCTTTCGTGATTTTCATCCACAGTCGGGCAAATTCCGCGGCGAACATCCCCATCCCTCCCAATATCCGCCTGAATTCCATTATATCAGCCGCCCGTGTCGAAAAAAAGATTAACGCACTTAATAATTTACGCCGTGAATCGATACATTCCCCACCGAACCGACAGACGATGACAGAACGCGCCGCCGGCTCCGCGTCGAATGGCGCCGCCGGGCGGACAGCCGGGCAACACAAAACCCGCGGGCTCCGGAACGAATTCCGGCGCGCGCGGGTTCATATGCCGTTCGTCTGATGTCCGCCGATGCGTCCGTAGCCCGGTCCGACTCCCCTTCAGGCGTCGCTGTCCCGGACTTCGCGGTCCGGCCGGCGGAAGCTGATGATTGCCGGATCCTGCCTGTCGATCGCGGCGACGCGCTTGCCGCCCGACCGCAGCAATTCGATCGGCGCATCTTCCGAACTGAACGTGAAGGACGCGCCCGAAGCGGTCGCCACCGTGTAGCGCGCCTCTTCCTTGCAATGGAACGCGCCGATCAGCCGGCTGCCGTTCGATTTCGTCCGCTTGCCTTCGTTGAACACGAACGTCGCGAGGCCTCTGCCGCCCCTGCCCTGCACCGGGTAGTCCAGCAACAGCGACCGTTTCGCCCATCCCAGGTCGGTGACGACGAGCACCTCGCCCTCTTCGCCCTCGACGAGCAGGGCGGCCGCGACCTCGTCGCCGTCTTTGAGCTGGATGCCGCGCACGCCGGCGGCGACGCGGCCCATCGGGCTCACTTCCGATTCCTCGAACCGGATGCTCATGCCGAGCTTCGTGATGAGCATCACCTGCCGCTGACCGACGCTCGGCAGCACCTGGACCACTTCGTCGCCTTCCGCGAGCTTCACCGCGGCGATCGGTCCCGTGCGGGTCGTCTGGTATTCCTTCAGCGGCGTCCGTTTCACCTGGCCGCGCTTCGTCACGAACAAGAGCGACAGATCCTCGCGCCCGAAATCCCGCACCGGGATCAGCCCCGCGATGCCGTCTTCCTTCGCGATCGGCACGACGTTGACGAGCGCCGTTCCGGTATCCTTCCACTTGAACTCCGGAATCTGGTGGACCGGCAGCAGGAAATACGAGCCCTTGCGCGTGAACAGCAGCAGCTGGTCCAGCGTGTTCACGTCGAGCACGTGGCGGACGATGTCGCCCTCCTTCACGCCGGAACTCACGATGTCGCCGCCGGACCGGGTGAAGGACAGAAGGCTCGTCCGCTTGATGTAGCCGTCCTGCGACAGCGTGACAATCACGTCTTCGGAGGCGACCATCACCTCGAGACCGACCTTCAGCTCCTCCACCTCGCCGCGGATGTCGGAGCGGCGGTCGACTCCGTATGTATCGCGAATCTCCGTGAGCTCGTCCTTGATGACGCCGAGCAGCTTCTTCTCGCTCGCGAGGATCGACTTCAGGTACGCGATGCGCTTCTCGGTCTCGCGCAGCTCCTTCGTCAGCTGCGTAATCTCGAGATTCGTGAGCCGGTAGAGCTGGAGCGTCAGAATCGCGTCCGCCTGCCGCTCGGTGAACCCGAACTTCGCGACCAGGTTCTGCTGCGCGTCCTGGCGGTTCTTCGACGCCTTGATCGTCGCGATGACGTCGTCGAGGATGTTCAGCGCCTTCACGAGCCCCTCGAGCACGTGGGCGCGGTCCTCCGCCTTCTCGAGATCGAACCGGGTGCGGTTCGTGACGACTTCCTTCTGGTGATCGATGTAGGCCGTCAGCATCTCCTTCAGGCCGAGCTGGCGCGGCGCCTTGTTGACGATCGCCACCATGTTGAAGTTGTAGGTGATCTGCAGATCCGTCTTCTTGAGCAGATAGGCGAGGATGCCTTCGGCGTCCGCGTCCTTCTTCAGCTCGACGACGATGCGCAGCCCGTTCCGACCGCTCTCGTCGCGCACCTCCGCGATGCCGTCGACCTTCTTCTCGAGCCGGATCGTCTCCATCGCCGTCACGAGCCGCGACTTGACGACCTGGTACGGAATCTCGGTGATCACGATCTGCTTGCGTCCGCCGCGCAGATCCTCGATCTCCGTCCTCGCGCGGATATGGATGCGCCCCTTGCCCGTCGCGTACGCTTCGCGGATGCCTTCCTCGCCCATGATGATGCCGCCCGTCGGAAAATCCGGCCCCTTGACGATGCCGATCAGCTTGTCAAGCGTAATGTCCGGATCGTCCATGACGGCGACGCAGGCGTCGATCACCTCGCGCAGGTTGTGCGGCGGGATCTCGGTCGCGAAGCCGGACGAGATGCCGCTCACGCCGTTGACGAGCAGATTCGGGAAGCGCGACGGAAGCACGACCGGCTCCTTCGCGGTGTTGTCGAAATTGTCCTTGAACGGAACGGTCCGCTTGTCGATGTCGCGCAGCATTTCCATCGCGATCGGGGACAAGCGCGCCTCCGTGTACCGCATCGCGGCGGCCGGGTCGTCGTCGAGCGAGCCCCAGTTGCCATGGCCGTCGATCAGCACGTGGCCCATCTTCCACGGCTGCGCCATCCGCACCATGCCCTCGTAGATCGAAGCGTCGCCGTGCGGATGGTAATTGCCCATCACGTCGCCGACCGTCTTCGCCGACTTGCGGTACGGCTTGTCGGGCGTGTTGCCGGCTTCGTACATCGCGTACAGGATGCGGCGCTGCACCGGCTTCAGCCCGTCGCGGACGTCGGGAATGGCCCGGTCCTGGATGATATATTTCGAGTACCGGCCAAAGCGGTCTCCCACGACCTCTTCGAGAAACGCCGGCAGGAACTGTTCAAGCGTGCCCATGCCGCCTCTCTCCTACTCTTCGTATTCGGTGAAATCGACGTTTTCGATGATCCACTTCTTGCGCGGATCGACCTTGTCGCCCATCAGCGTCGAGACGCGCCGCTCCGCCTTCGCGGCGTCCTCGATCCGCACCTGCAGCAGCGTCCGCGTCTCGGGGTTCATCGTCGTCTCCCAGAGCTGCTCCGGGTTCATCTCGCCGAGACCCTTGTAGCGCTGCAGCTCGCAGTTCTTGCCGAACTCCTTCAGATAGTTCTGCAGCTGCTCGTCCGTCCAGGCGTACCGCACGGTCTCGAGCTTGCCGGTCTTGCGGGTGATTTTGTACAGGGGCGGCTGCGCGATGTACACCCGGCCCAGATCGATGAGCGGCTTCATGTACCGGTAGAAGAACGTGAGCAGGAGGCACTGGATATGCGCGCCGTCCGTGTCGGCGTCGGTCATGATGATGATCTTGCTGTAGTTCGCCTCGTCGGGGTCGAAGTCCGGCCCGACGCCGGCGCCGATCGCCGAGATGATCGTCTTGTATTCCTCGTTCTTCAGAATGTCGGCGAGCCGCGCCTTCTCCGGGTTCATCGGCTTGCCCCGCAGCGGCAGAATCGCCTGGTAGCGCGAGTCGCGCCCCTGCTTCGCCGAACCGCCCGCGGAATCGCCCTCGACAATGAACAGCTCGTTGCGCAGGAAATCCTTCGACTGGGCCGGCGTCAGCTTGCCGTTCAGGTTGGACGACTCGCTGCGCTTCTTGCCCGAGCGTACCTCCTCGCGCGCCTTCCGCGCCGCCTCGCGCGCCTTCGCCGCCTGGATCGCCTTCTTCAGGAGCTGCTGCGCGACCTGCGGGTTCTCCTCGAGGAACACGGCCATCTTGTCGGAGACGACCGCGTCGACCGCGCTGCGCGCCGAAGCGCTGCCAAGCTGGTCCTTCGTCTGTCCGACGAACTCGACATCGGACATCTTCACGTTGATGACGGCGATCATCCCTTCGCGCAGGTCGGCGCCGTCGAGGTTCTTGTCCTTCTCCTTCAGGATGCCGTTCTTCCGCGCGTACTCGTTCATGACGCGGGTGTACGCCGTCTTGAACCCGGTCTCGTGGGTGCCGCCGCCGCGCGTCGGAATCGAGTTGACGAACGAGGCGATCGTCTCGGTGTAGCCGTCGTTGTACTGCAGCGCCACCTCGACCTCGATGTCGTCCCGTTCCGCGTAGAAATGGATGACGTCCGTGAGCACCGATTTTCCTTCATTGAGGAACGCGACGAACTGGCTGGCGCCGCCTTCGTAGTGGAAGACGTCCTCACGGCCCGTCCGCTCGTCCTTCAGCGTCACCTTCAGGCCGGCGTTCAGGAACGCGATCTCCTGCAGCCGCTCGGCGAGCGTGTCGTAGTTCAGGTTGATGTTGCCGTGGAACACCCGCGCGTCCGGCTTGAACGTCACCTTCGTGCCGGTCTTGCGCGTGTTGCCGACGATCTCGAGGCCGGTCACCGGCTCGCCGACATGCTCCTTGCCGTCCTTGTCCACCCAATATTCGAACCGCTGGCGATGAATTTTGCCGTCGCGGTAAATCTCCACCTCGAGCCATTCGGACAGCGCGTTCGTCACGGACGCCCCGACGCCGTGCAGGCCGCCGGATTTCTTGTAACCGTTTCCGCCGAATTTGCCGCCGGCGTGCAGCACCGTGAACACGACCTGGGGCGTCGGCACGCCGGTCTTGTGCATGCCGGTCGGGATGCCGCGTCCGTTGTCGAGGACCGTCACCGAATTGTCGGCGTGAATCGTCACGTTGATCTCGGTCGCGAACTTCGCCAGATGCTCGTCCACGGCGTTGTCCACGATTTCCCAGACGAGATGATGAAGGCCAGAGCTGGACGTGCTGCCGATGTACATGCCCGGACGCTTCCGGACCGCCGTCAGCCCTTCCAGCACCTGAATGTCGTCCGCGTCGTATCCGCGCTCCCGCGCGGTCGCCTGGTCCGCGAACAGATCCAATTGTTCCGCCATGCGCGCCCTCCTTCACCGATTTGCGGCGTGCCGGATTCGGCTGCCTGAAGCCGCAGCCATCCTGTGCGGCAAACAAGCATTATTGTAATTCATTATATCCGGTTTCGTAAAGCTTGGCGGCGCGGCGCGGAATTCCGGGCGGTCCGTCGGCCGATTGCGCGTCTCGTGATATGTTTACATAATATTTATTTCGTATACTCTCTCTTTCACAAAAAAGAAGCCGTTCCGCAAGACGGACCGCCGCCTTCGCGAAACAGCCTTCTTTTTCCCCCGCGTTCCCGATTCAGGCCGACAAGAACCGGTACTGCGCCTCGATCAATCCGTGGTAGACGCCGCGCTTCCGCATCAGCTCGTCGTGGTTGCCCTGCTCGACGATGCGGCCGTGGTCGAGCACGATGATGTTGTCCGCGTGGCGGATCGTCGACAGCCGGTGCGCGATGATGAACGACGTGCGGCCGGTCAGCAGCGTCTTGAGCGCCTCCTGGATCTTCAGCTCCGTCTCCGTGTCGATGCTGGCCGTCGCCTCGTCGAGGATCAGGATGCGCGGGTCGGCAAGCAGCGCGCGGGCGAACGAGATCAGCTGGCGCTGACCCATCGAGAGGACGCTGCCGCGTTCCTGCACCTCGGTGTCGTACCCTTGCGGCATTTTCATGATGAAATCGTGGGCGTGGACCGCCCGGGCCGCCATTTCCACCTCCTCGTCCGTCGCGTCCAGCCGTCCGTAGCGGATGTTGTCGCGGATCGTGCCCGAGAAGATGAACGTGTCCTGCAGCACGATGCCGATCTGGGAGCGCAGGCTCTCGAGCGTCACGTCCCGGATGTCGACGCCGTCGATAAGCACGCGGCCGCGGACAGGATCATAGAAGCGGCAGAGCAGGTTGATGATCGTGCTCTTGCCCGAGCCGGTGTGGCCGACGAGCGCGATCGATTGCCCCGCCTTCGCCTCGAGGCTGACGCCGCGCAGCGCCGGCCGGCCTTGCTCGTATTCGAAGACGATGTCCTCGAACCGGACGTCGCCGCGAATCTCCGGCATCCGCTTCGCGTCCGGCCGCTCGGCGACCGTCGGCTTCTCGTCCAGAAACTCGAAGATCCGCTCGGAGGACGCCATCGCGATCAGGAGCTGCGAGTACATCTGGCCGAGCCGGGTGATCGGCTCCCAGAAGTTGCCGATGTAGTTCGCAAAGCCGACGAGCAGCCCGACCGTGATCGCGCCGGTCTGCACGAGGTACGAGCCGTACCAGACGAGGATCAGCGTGCCGACGGCCGCCGTCACCTCGATGACCGGCCCGAACGACTGGTTGAGCGCGGACGCCTTGTTCCAGGCGAGCCGGTTCACCGTGTTCATCCGGTCGAAATAGCCGATGTTCGCCTTCTCCTGCACGAAGGCCTGGGTGACGCGGATGCCCTGAATGCTCTCGTTCAGATGCGCGTTCAGCCGCGACTGCTTGATCCGGACATCCTGCCAGGCGAAGCGGATCCGCTTGCGCAGCGAGGTCGACACGACGAACATGAGCGGCACCGTGATCATGACCGCAAGCCCCAGCTTGAAGTTCAGCACGAGCAGCAGAATCGCGATGCCGACGAGCTGGACGCAATCCATGATCAGATTGACGACGCCGTTCGTGAACAGTTCCTGCAGCGCGTTGATGTCGTTCGTGACGCGGACGAGCACGGAGCCGGCCGGCCGCTGGTCGAAGAAGCGGAACGACAGCTTCTGAATGTGGGTGAACAGTTCCCGCCGCAGGTCGAAAATGACCCGCTGCCCGATGATGTTCGTGTACCGGATGCGGAAGACGTTCGTCCCCCACTGGATCAGGTAGAGGGCGAGCGCCGCCGCGCCGAACAGATACAGCTTGGTGAGGCTCGGCTCGCCGCTTGAAGGCGCGATCGCCTCGTCGATCGCAAAGGCGATGAGCGACGGGATCGCAAGCCGCGTCAGCGTGCCGAGCAGCATCGTGACCATGATGACCGGAAGCAGCTGCTTCCGGTACGGCTTCATGTAGCCGTACAGCCGGACGAGCTGCGACCAGTTGAACGGCTTCTCGATCAGCTCGTCGTCCTGGTAGACGAACCGGTCGTTCCGGATCTTGCCGGCATCCGTCCGGATCTTGCCGGTTTCCGCCCGGTCCCGGGCGGTTCCGCGATCCGCGCCGCTCTCCGCTTCACGGGTATGTCCGCTTGACCTTGCGCTCACTTCGCGACCCTTCTTTCCGCCCCGGCCGTTCCGCCTTCGGGCCGGTCGGCGTATTGGATGTTGTACGTATCGCGGTACAGGCCGGGCGCGGCGATCAGCTCGTCGTGCGTGCCGCGCTGGACGACCTTTCCCTGGTCGAGCACGATGATCTCGTCCGCGTGGCGGAGCGACGAGATGCGGTGCGCGATGATGAACGTCGTCCGGCCGGCCATCACTTCCCTGAATCCGAGCTGGATCTCGTGCTCGGTCTCCATGTCGACGGCGCTCGTCGCGTCGTCCAGAATGAGGATGCGCGGATTCTTGATGAGCGCCCGCGCGATCGCGATCCGCTGCTTCTGCCCGCCGGACAGTCCCAGTCCGCGCTCGCCGACGACGGTGTCGTACCCTTGCGGCAGCTCCATGATGAAGTCGTGCGCCTGCGCGAGCTTCGCCGCGCGGATGATGTCGTCCATCGTATATTCCGAGACGCCGTACGCGATGTTGTCGCGGATCGAAGCGGAGAACAGGAACGTCTCCTGGAACACCGGCGCGATCAGCGAGCGCAGGCTCTCGATCTTGATGTTCCGGATGTCGACGCCGTCGAGCAGAATCCGGCCCTGCTTCACGTTGTAGGCGCGCATCAGCAGCTGGATGACGGTCGATTTGCCGGAACCGGTGCCGCCGAGCAGCCCGATGACCGAACCGGGCTTCGCGTCGATGGTCAGATCGCGGATCGCCGGCGCCTTGTCCGGGTAGCCGAACGTGACGTTCTGGAACTGCACATGGCCCCTGACCTTGTCGGGATCGAGCTCGACCGCGTTCTCCTCGTCCTTCACGTGGACATGCTGGTTCAAAATCTCGAGCACGCGCTCGCCGGACGCCTTCGACTGGGTGTAGCCGTTGATGTGGAAGCCGAGACCCCAGAGCGGGCCGATGATGTACCACACCATGCTGAAAAACTGCACCAGCGCGCCGAGCGTCAGCTCTCCCCGGATGACCAGCGAACCGCCGTAGACCAGCAGGATGACGACGCATACGTTCGAGAGAATTTCCATGACCGGGAAGTATTTGCCCCAGAGGAACGCGATATGGATCTGATTCTCCCGATAGTCGTCGTTGCGGACCGTGAACTTCTCGACTTCATGCGGTTCGCGGGCGAACGATTTGACCGTGCGCACGCCGGTGATGTTCTCCTGCACCGCCGTCGTCAGCCGGCTCATCGCGAGACGCATTTCGCGGAATCCGGGATGGATGACCCGCTGGAACTTCATCGCGACGATGACGAGCAGCGGCATCGAGACCAGCGTGACGAGCGTCAGCTGCCAGTGGATCGAGAGCAGCATCGCGCCGCCGAAGCTGATCATCAGGAACATGTTCAGAAACTGGGCGAAGCCGAAGCCGACGAAGTTGCGGATCGCCTCGAGGTCGCCCGTGAGGCGCGACATCAGGTCGCCCGTCTTCGCCGTATCGTAATATTGGAAAGACAGCGCCTGCAGCTTCCTGTACAGCGCGTTCCGCAGGTTGTAAGCGACCCGGTTTCCCAGCCGTCCGCCCGTGAACCCGTGCAGATACTGCATGGACGCCTTCACGATGACGACGCCGAGTATCGTCAGCGCCACCGCGGGCACGAGTCCGAACCGCCCGTCCATGACGATGTCGTCGATCAACACCCGCATCAGATACGGCTGGACAAGGCCGAGCGCCGTGACGCACACCAGAGCGCCGATCGAGATAAACAGCAGCCACCGGTGAGGCCAATAATATGCTTTCAATTGCCTGAAGACGTCCACCTGGACCCGATCCCCCGCATTCCCTCAAGTTGCAAGTATGAAAGAATATTAACAGCAACCCTTGCGCGGGGCAAACGCGGCGCCGCGCGATATTCCGGGTTTACCCCCGGTATCGCGGGAAAATGGAGAGCGATTTCCTCGCAATCTTCCGAATCGCGCCGCGGTTCTAATGTATGCTCCGTTTCTCTGGACAATCGCCGGGCGAAAGCCGCGAAGGCATGCGAAAACCGGCGCCACCCGTTCCGGACGCCGGTTTCGATTCTGCAAGTATAAGTTTAAGATTTCATAATCAGTTCCCTGTCCGACCGCAGCTCTTCGATCCGATCCAGCAGCCCGCGGATCTCTTCCGGACTCGCCTCGCCGGCGAGCGCCGCCTCCGCGCCGGCGACGAACGCTTCGATCTCCGAGACGAGCCGCCGGGCCGCCGCAGCCGCCGCTTCGCGCCAGGCCGTCTCGTAGGCCGCGTCCCAGGCGACGGCGCGTTCCTCCATCCATCCCCGGATGGCCGGCTCCAGCTTCCGCTCGAGCTCGGCCCGCATCTCGTCCCTTCCGCCCTGTTCGAAAAATTTCCGAGGACTGCGGAACAGGCTCCACAGCCGCTTCACGTCGACCGCGTCCGTCGTCCAGCCGCCGTCCTCCGGCGCCGCGGTCTTCCCTTCGTACTCGAACGGGGCCGGGTCGAATCCGTCAAGCTCCGCCTTGAGCCGGCTTGCTTCCGCTTCATACAGACGCGACGCCAGTTTCGCGAGCGCGTTGTCCATGCGCAGCGAAGTCGCCTGGAGTTCCTGTCTGAGCTCGACGGCGATCGCGTGGCGCAGCTCCTCCCAGCACGAGGCGAGCGCGCGCTTCAGGTCGCGTCCGTCGTCCTGCAGCGCCGACGGATGGAACGCCATGCCGAACATTTCGCCGAACTTGAACGCGACGCGGCGCTGCACGTGGTGGAGCAGCTCGCCCAGCTCCTGGCGCAGCGGCTCGAACGGCGCGTCCTCCGCCGCGGCGCGGACGGCCTCGGCGGCCCCGGAGGCTTTCGCCTTGAGCGACTCCAGCCGGCTCCGCCGCACCGCCTCGTCCTGCCGCGAATCGTCCAGCCAGCGCCGGAGCGCGCCGGCCGCCCGCTCGAGCTCGCGGTCGGCGGAGGCGAGCGCCATGCCGCCGAGCTCGCCGGCGGCGAAGGCCGACAGCGCCCGTTCGAACGCGGGCATGCCGGACGTTTCGTCCGTCTCCCCGCGCAGCTTCGCGTCGAGCGCCGCAAGGCTCGACACCGGGAACATCCGGGACTCCCGGATGCCGTGCTTCAGCAGGTTCGCCTCGACGTGCGCAATGACGTCCCTGAGCTCCGCTTCATCGGCGGCCAGATCGGCCGCGTTGACGATGAAGAACATTTTGTCAAGCTCGAACTGGTCCTTCACGCGCCCGAGCTGCGTCAGGAACCGCCGGTCGGCTTGCGAGAACGCGTGATTGTAGTAGGTGACGAACAGGATCGCGTCCGCGTTCCGGATATAGTGGAACGCGACGTCGGTATGCCGCGCGTTCACCGAATCGGCGCCCGGCGTGTCGACCAGCACGATCCCCTGGGAAGTGAGCGGGCTGTCGATGTACAGATCGATCTCCTGCACGAAGCAGGACAGCGTCTCGTCCGCCACGTAGGCGCGATAAGCTTCGGCGTCGACCTGGAACCGCTGCCCGAGCCGCGGGCCCGAGCGTTCGATCCCCTGCCGGGCCGCCTTCAGGAACGCGTAGTGCGGCCGTCCGCCGGGATGCAGCTTGTCGGGCCTGATTTTCGCGGCGAGCGCGAGCAGCGCGTCGAGGTCGGCCGCCTCGCCGGCCTCCTCGCCGAGGCCGAGCATCGTCAGCGAATGGCGAACGTCGTCCGCCATTCGTTCGCGCGTCTTCATCGTGATGCGCGCGCTGCCGTCCGGTTCGCCCGGCCCGGGAGCGGCGATCCGGTTGATCGCCGCCGTCGTCGGGTTCGGCGACACCGGCAGCGCCGGGCGCCCGATCAGCGCGTTCGCCAGCGACGACTTGCCCGCGCTGAACGCGCCGAACAGCGCGATCGTGAACTTGCCGCTGGCGAGCCGCTCCGCCCGGGCCAGCATCGCCTGCGCCGCGGACCTGAGCGGCGCGTGCGGCTCGAGCAGCGCCGCCGCTTCGCGCAGCCTTGCGGCCGCGCGGCGCTGCGGCCCGAGCGCGCCTTCTCCGGGCGCGAACGGCCGGTCGCCGGAGGCCGCGGCGTCGGCCGCCCTGCCCGCGGCGGACAGATCGAGCCCAGGGCGCACCGGCGCGTTCGATTGGGCCGGAGCCTGCGCGGTGTCAGGCGGCTCGACCTTCGGCAGCGCCGGCCGCGGCGGATTCTCCGGCAACAGCGCCTCGAGCCGGGCGATCGCGCCGAGCCGCTCCGCCTCGAGCGCCTCAAGCGCGTTCAGCGCGCGCTCCTGCTCCGCGAGCGCCGCAACCCGCTCCGCCGCGGCGGCCGCCGCCGCTTCCGAGCGCGCGGCGGCGAATTCGGCCAGCCGTTCGATGGCCGCCCATGCCCGCTCACGGTAGGCGGACTTCACCGCGTCCGCCACATCGCGGCTGTACGTCATCGTGTATTCGTTCCCGAACACCGCGCCGGGGCGGATCAGCGACTCCGCCTTGTCGGCCGTAAACTCGAAGGCGACCGGATCGATCAGCTCGCGCTCGACCGCGTCGCCGCGCCATTCGAGCCGCTCCGCCGCCTGCCGCAGCAACGCCTTCAGATGCCACTCCGCGGCCGCCTTCGCCTGGGTGTTCACCTCGTCGACGAACCGCCGCATCCGGTTCTCCCGCTCGGCCGCGGTCTTCGCCGCGGCGAACAGCAGGCCCGCACGGAATCCCGGCTTCCGGCTCTCGAGCATCGCGCCGGCCAACTCGCGCGCAACCGCGGGCACGATGTTCGCGTTGTCCAGCAGCGACTGGACTTCCCGGCGGAGCCGGACCCGGAGTTCCTCCGGTTCGCTTCGCAGCCCGTCCAGCTCGCGCCGCAGCGCTTCCAGCTTGTCCCGGACCGCCTTCATGGCTTCTTCGCCGCCGGCGGCCTCGACGAGCCGCCGCCGCTCCCCTTCGGACCGCGCCTCCAGCCAGCATCCGTGCTCGGCGATCAGATGCCGCGCCGAACCCATAACGCTGTACACGCTCAGTTCTTCCCGCATGGCGGCGATACCGGAGAGCAGGCCGCGCAGCGCTTCGAACTGGTCGTACGGATGGTCCGGCCGGCGGTTCGAGATGTACAGGATCGCGTCCGGCTTCAGGTTCCAGTCGGCAAATGCCGTCTCGACGCTCGCGCGGTAGGCCGTGAACGGCAGCTCCGCCTCGCGGTGCTTGTCGACCTGGCTCACAATGAGCGCGAGCGGCTTGCCCCAGTCGGCCAGCCGCTTCGCGAACTCGAAGTTGATCTCCGACTGTACGTGGTTGTAGTCCATCACATAACAGACGACGTCGGCCAGATGCAGCGCCGATTCCGTTGCGAGCTTGTGCGCGTCGTCCGTCGAATCGATGCCCGGCGTGTCGAGCAGAGCCAGGCCGCCTTCGAGGATCGCGGCCGGAGTCGAAAGCTCGATCGACTCGACGCGCTCGCCGTCCCGGCAATGCGCCTCCAGTTCCTCGAGCGGCACGTTTCTCGTCTCGCGCTTGCCGTCCCGGACCAGACGGATGACCGCCTTCGGCTCGCCATGCTTGATCGTGACGACGTTCGCGCTTGTCGGGATCGGATTGGACGGCAGGAGACGGGCGCCGCACAACCGGTTGACGAGCGTCGACTTGCCTGCCGAGAAATGGCCGCAGAACGCCACCTGCGCCAGCGGCTCCTCCAGCTTGCCGATCAGCGCGCCGATCCGCTCCGCGTGCGTCGCGTCGCCGGCTTCATGCATTTGCTTCCGAATATCAACCATCGCGGCCCGGAGCCGCGCGACAAGATCTCCCTGATTCCCCACGGTTTTCTCCCTCTCCGCTCCGACTGCCCGCATTCAGGGCAGACAGATCTCGAACAGATCGCCGTGCTGCAAAATCGTTGCGCCGTGCGTCCGTTCCCTCATGACAACCACGTCGGGCCGCTCGCGCAGCCGCTCGATGTAGCCTTCGGGCACTTCGCCCGAACAGCTGACCGTAATGCCCTCCAGCACGATCTCCTCGTTCTCGGCCGGCGGCGACGCGATGATCTGCTCGTACAGGTCCGAGAAAGACCCGAAATCGCGCGTATAGACGGAAATGCAACGCATCTTCTCAAACCCTCCAGTCAGGTCCGTGATGCCCCTTGCGCGCATCTCCGGATAGTATGCCGTCAGCCCGACGGCTTCATGCGCTTCTTGCCTTCTTTGCACAGATCGATCAACGGGCAGACCGGACAATTCGGGCGCTGCGCCTTGCAATGGTAGCGTCCGAAAAAAATGAGCCGGTGATGCGTGATCGTCCACTCCTCGCGCGGCACCCGCCGCATCAGCTTCTTCTCGACCTCGAGCACCGAATCGTCGGGCTTCGCGATGCCGAGCCGCTTCGACACCCGCTCCACGTGCGTGTCCACGGCGATCGCCGGCACGCCGAACGCGTTCGAAATGACGACGTTCGCCGTCTTGCGCCCGACGCCGGGCAGCTCGACGAGCGATTCGTAGTCCCGCGGCACTTCGCCGCCGTGCTTCTCGATCAGGATGCGGCACAGCTTCTGAATGTTGGCCGCCTTGTTCCGGTACAGCCCGATTCGCCGGATGTCCTGCTCCAGCTCCTCGAGCGGCACGGCAAGATAATCTTCCGGCCGTTTGTATTTTCGGAACAGGTCCGCCGTCACCTTGTTCACCGTCTCGTCCGTGCACTGCGCGGAGAGCAGCACCGCGATCGTCAGCTCGAACGGATTGCTGTGCGCCAGCTCGCAGCGCGCGTCAGGGAACATGTCGGCGATCGTGTCCAGAATTCTGCGCATCTTGTCCGATTTCATCGCTCTCCACCCTTCGCCGGTCCCGCCCAGGCTTCTTGAGCCTTTCGACAGCATTCGTTACTGAGTGTATCGAAAAAAAACGGCACCCGCAACATGGGAAACCGCCGCAAACCGCAAAAAAGAACCGCCCCGCGTCCCTACCGGTCGCGCGGGGCGGCTGGCGCTCACAAGCGGTTTACAGCTTCTCGACTTCGACCAGCTTGCCGTTATGGATGTACAGGGCAATCTTGTCGTCCATCTTGAGCGACGTGACATTAATCGCCTGGCCGCCGGACGTGATGAGCGTGTCGGACGACAGCTTGTATTGGTTGTTCTCGTTCAGCGTCGCCTTCCGCACCAGAATCTCGTTCGCCGAGGCGTCATAGCGCCAGAATGTCTTCACGAGCGCCGGAATGACCGTCACGACGTATTCGCCCGACTCGTTCGTCCGGATCTCGACCCGGTCATTCGCGGACAGCGCGGCGGTGGACGTCGACGTCACGCCGTTCTTCACGATCTTGAAGTTTTCGCCGAGCGCGATATCCTGCGTCGCGCCGCCGTACTCCGCAAGCGAGACGGCGCCCGGCGCGGTCGAGAGGATCTTGCCGACCTTCACGACGACGACCTGCAGTCCGATCAGCTCGCTGCCCGAGAATTCGACGTTCACCGTCCGGCCCGCCGCCAGCTGCGCCAACGACAGGCTCTTGCCGGTCTCGTCCAGCACGCTCGCGTCGGACGAGATCAGGTATTCGTTCGTCGCGCCGGATGCCGACGTCAGACGGACCCTGCGGTTTGCGGCGTTGACCGAGGCGACCTGCATCTGGACGACCTTGTGCACCATGATGGCGAGCGCCTTGTCCAGATTCTGGTCGAGCTGGACGGTGACCTTGTCGCCGATCTTGAGGTCCGCGAGCGTCGCGCCCGCCTGGCCGTGGATCTGGACCGCCGGCACATCATAGGGAATCGTGACCGAAGTTTTCTCGTCGAGCTTGAGCACGACGCGCTTGCCGGTCGTGTCGAGCGACGTCAACGTGCCGGTATGGCTGTAAGCGAAGCGGATGACGATCGCCTGGTCTTCCGAATAGGTCACCGTGATCTTCCGTCCGGCGACGAACAGCGATTTGGCCGCATCCAGCGACATTACCGTACGGTTCATCTCGATCCGCGTCTTGTCGTTCAGCTCGACGGCTTCCGGCCTGCCGTTCGGCGTTCTGAACGTCAGCAGGTTGTCCGACAGACTGACGATCGACGCGCCGGCCACCGTCTCGATGTTCCGGTCGATCACCTTGACCGCCGTCACCTTGTCATTGCCGTCCAGCGTCAGTTCGAGCTTGTCGTCCTTGTACAGATCCTCCCAGGTCGCGCCGGCGAAGCCCGGGATTTCGAGGGTCGCGCCGACGGCCAGATCGCTGATTTCCTTCCTGCCGCCCGCCGTCACGTAGATGATCGAGCTTCCGTCGGCGCTGAAGCCGTCGAACTGCCCGGTGACCGTCCGGGCCGCGCCCGATTCGACCGCGATCCGCGTGATCACGCCGCCTTCCACCGTGTACGAGACGATATCGCCGACGCGCAGATCGGCCAGCGTGGCCGGCGACCCCTGCCGCGAGATGACCGCGGCGGCCGCGATCTCCCACTTTTCCGCCTGTTCCGCGCCGTCGTCGGCGATCTCGATCGCGCCCGGCTGGACGCTGACGATTTTGCCCCGGCCCTGCTTGTTGACCGGAGCGGACTTCAGCTCGATCCGCACCGCCCGCTTCGTCTCGCTGAACGTCTCGCGGTAAATGTCGACTTCCACGCCGTCGTCCAGCGCGGCGAGGCCGACGTCGGCGCCCGCGCGGTCCAGGACGGTCGTCCCGGATTCGTACGGGATGGTCACGACAGGCGTGCCGACCTTGACGTACAGCAGCCGCTCGGCGGTGTCGACGCTGACGATGACGCCGGTCGTCTTCTCGAGCCGCTCCGCGTCGTCCACCTGCTCGACGTAGAGCGCCTTGCCGCCGCTCGCGATCACGATCGCCCGCGTATACGGCTTCAGATTCGCCGGCGAAGAAGCGCTCTCGGAGTCATGGCGGTAGAACGCCGTGTCCGAGCCGATCGCGAACGTCTGCGTCGAGCCGTCTTCGCCCGCGAGCGTCAGACGGGCACCTTCGATGGACGTCAGGATGCCGCTGTATTGCCCTTTGTAAGCGACGGGATACAGCGATTGCGCGCGGCTCAGCATCGTCGCCATCTCGGCGCGGGTGACCGTGTTCTTCGGCGCGAACCGGTTCCCGTCGATGCCCTTCACGATCCCCAGGTCGACCGCGGCGTTCACGTAGCCGACATACATGTCATTAATCATGGAGGCGTCGGAGAACGCGGGCAGATCCTGCGCCCTCGCATTCGCCTTCTCCGTCTCGCCGATCGCGCGGATGATCAGCTTCGTCACCCATTCGCGCGTGGCCGGTTTCGTGCCCCATGACGTATCCGGCTCGGATTCCGCCAGGCTGAATTCCTCGTTCTCTTCGATCAACCCTTCGACGATCGCTTGCCGGACATAGGCCTTGGCATAGTTCGACACCTCGAAGTTCTCCGGAAACACAACCGGCATGTTCGGATCAACCTTGTCCGCCGCGCCGGTGAAGCGGAGCGCCATCAGCACCGCGTCCTGCTGCGTGACGTTGCCGGCGGGCACGAACATGCCCTGATCGTTGCCCTTCACGATGCCCTGCAGATTCAGCTTCGTGATGTGCTTTCTCGCCCAATGGTTGTTCGGCACGTCTTTGAATCCCGCGCCCGAAGCCGGCAGCGCGCTTCCGCCGTCCGACGCGCCTCCCGAAGCGCCGCCCGGCGCTTCCGCCTCCGTCTGATCCGCGCCGTCGGTTTCGGTTTCCGCGTATGCCGTTCCGACGCCCGTCAGCATCGAACAGACCAGCGCCGCGGACAGCCATTTCCTCCACTTATGTACCGCCATAAACGTTCGTTCCCCTCCCGATTGTGATCGCCGGCAAACGCCGGCGTGTGGTGCGTTCATGGTCATTGCTTCAAGGCCTGCGCGGTGACGAATTCCCCCCGCACAATCGGATGGGGGAGTTCCTCGTGCCCCATCAGGCTTTCGACCCGCTCGCCGTCCACCAGAATCTCGAGCGCGTCGACCTCGTCGAACTGGAACGCCGTCCGGGCGATCGCCTCGACGGCCAGCGACTCGCCCATCGAGCCGAGGCGCGCCTCCCCCGGAAGCGAGAGATCGACGAACAGCAAGTCGCCGACAAGCTCGACCCGGCGGAAAACCGCGTTCTTCCAAAGCGAATATTCCCCGGCCGCCTCGTCCCCGAGCCTGAGCGCCTCGATGGCCAGCCGGTAGACCTCTTCCGGGCTGCCGGGTTCGACGGTCGTCTCCCGCTCGATCAGGCCGCCGCGATCGCCGTCCGCGACATAATATTTCACCGTCACCGGTTCGGGCTTTTCCGGCTTCGCGATCGTACCTTCCTCCGGAGTCCCGTCGCCGGTCCCGGACGCTCCCGAAGCCGGCTGCGCGGGCTCCGTCCCCCTTCCGCAGGACGCGATCAGCAGCATGGCGACGAGGAGCGGCAAAAACCGCGACAATTTCCGCACGCGATCACTTCCCTCCGTAGGTTGTCAGGTACTCCTTGATGCCGGCGACGATCTCCGCGGCGATCCTGTCCTGCACCGACTCCGTGAACAGCAGCTTCGCGTCCTTCTGGTTGGACAGATAGCCGCTCTCGAGCAGGACGGCCGGCATCGTCGTCTCCCGGATGACGACGAAGTTCGCCTTGCGCACGCCGCGGTCCGGCAACCCGGTCGCCTTGAGCATGTGCTTGTGCAGCACTTCCGCCAGCCGCAGGCTGTCGGCGCGGTTGTAGTACGTCTCGACGCCGCTGACCCACGACTCGAACCGGTTCGCGTGAATCGAAACGAACAGGTCCGCGCCGAGCTCGTTCGCGATTCCGGCCCGCTCGTACAGACCGATGTACGCGTCGTCGCTCCGGGTCATGTAGGGCGTGATTTCGCTGTCCTCTTCGAGCAGCTTGTACACCTTGCGCGCGACGGCCAGATTGAACGTCTTCTCCCAATGGCCGGTCACGCTCGGAGCGCCGGGATCCTCCCCGCCGTGTCCCGCGTCGATGACAACCTTGTACTTCCGCGCGTCCGGAGGCAGCTCGAGGCTTGCGAAATCGACGTACAGCGCGCCTTCCTCGAGCGAGACCGAGTAGTCCAGCCTCGACTTCAGGTCGAACACGATCCGCACCGTCGACGGGTTGTTGCTGTAGTACGAATAGCGGATCCGCTCGAACGCCTGAATGTCGATGATGACTTCGCCCTGCGACGCTTTCCGCGCGGCAAGATCCGCCATCATCTCCGGCGAAAGCGAGGCGTGGGGAATGTCGATGACGAGCTTCGTGCCCGACCAGAACGGTTCGTTCGGCGTCAGGACGCCTTCATACGGCACTTCGACGCTCAGCCGGCCGTCGAACCGGATGTCCTTGACGATGCCGAGCGCGTCCGCCGGCACCGTTCGCGGAACTTCGACCGGTTGTACTACTTCTCCGTCTTCCGTCCCGATTCCTTCATCGCCTTCCGCTTCTCCTTCCTCTTCCCCGGGCGGTTCGGGGGCCGCGGGAAGTTCCGGCTCGGCGGGCCGCGGCTGGTGCAGGAACACCGACTTCGAATACGGATCCCAGTACACCTTGAGGCCGAGCTGTTCGCCGACGAACCGCAGCGGCACGTAGGTGACGCCGCGATCCACGAACGAGGGCGCGCCGAGCGGTCTCTCCACGCCGTCGACCAGCGCGGCGTCCTTGCCGAACGTCAGCTCGATGAGCGAAACGCCGTTCGATATGCGAACCTTGTCGGTGCCGGGGGTCCAATCCACGGAATAGCCGATGTCTTCGGCGATCACGCGTATGGGTACCATCGTGAAATTGTTCACGACGCGCGGGCTCGAGCCCTGCCCGATCGGGTCGCCGTTCAGATACAGGGCGGGCGGCTCTGCGGCATGCGATTCGGCCGGATACAGGGCCAGGAGACCGAACAGCAGGAACAAAAGCGCGGCGATTCTTCTCATGGGTCCACCTCTGGCTGTGAAATGCAGCAAACGCGATAAGCTTCTCTAGCCGAACGCTTGTCTGCAGAATTAGACGCCGGAGGGCGGGAAAAGTTGCGAGATGTCGAAAAAGAACGGCCGTCCGCATCCAGCTGTTCCGATCTCGCCCGATCGCCCGAAATCTCCCGTTTTCGCTCCGTTGCTATCCACAACTCCGCCGCGGCATACGAAAAGCCGCTCCGGATGGCCCGGAACGGCTCTTGCTTTGGTCGCCGCTCAGAACGGCTGCGCCGCGCGTCTCGCCTCGTACGCCGCAATCTTGTCCTCGTGCTGCAGCGTCAACCCGATGTCGTCGAGCCCGAGCAGCAGGAACTGGCGGCGATGCTCGTCGAGGTCGAACGCGATGTCGAGTCCGAGATCGTCGGTGATTTTCTTCGCTTCCAGATCGACCGTGAGCTTGTAGCCTTCGTTCGCGGCCGTGCGGCGGAACAGTTCGTCCACCTGCTCCTCGCTCAGCGTCACCGGCAGGATGCCGTTCTTGAAGCAGTTGTTGTAGAAAATGTCGGCGAACGACGGCGCGATGACGACCTTGAAGCCGTAGTCGAGAATCGCCCACGGCGCGTGCTCGCGGGAAGAGCCGCAACCGAAGTTCGCGCGCGAGATGAGAATCGATGCGCCCTGGTAGCGGGGCTTGTTCAGCTCGAAATCCGGGTTCGGGTTGCCGCTTTCGTCGAACCGCCACTCGTAGAACAGGAACTGGCCGAAGCCGCTCCGCTCGATCCGTTTCAGAAATTGCTTCGGAACGATCGCGTCCGTGTCCACGTTCACGCGGTCAACCGGCGCGACGATGCCCGTATGTCGGATGAAAGGTTCCATCGTGCATGCTCCTCTCCGTTCTTCTTGCGAATCAGACCGTCACTTCGGACTTGATCTTCCAGTCCCGCACGTCCGTGAAGCGGCCCATGATCGCCGCCGCGGCCGCCATCGCCGGCGAGACGAGGTGCGTCCGGCCGCCGCGTCCCTGGCGGCCTTCGAAGTTCCGGTTGGATGTCGAGGCGCACCGTTGGCCCGGTTGCAGCACGTCCGGATTCATCGCGAGACACATCGAGCAGCCCGCGTCGCGCCATTCGAAGCCCGCTTCCTTGAAGATCTTGTCGAGGCCTTCCTTCTCCGCCTGCATCTTCACGCGGCCGGAACCCGGCACGACGATCGCCGTCACGCGCGGATGCACCTTGTAGCCGCGGGCGATCTCGGCGGCGGCGCGCAGGTCCTCGATCCGGCCGTTCGTGCAGGAGCCGATGAAGACGTAGTCGATCTCAATCTCCGTCATCGGCGTGCCCGGCTTGAGGCCCATGTACTCGAGCGCCTTGCGGGCGGCCTTCCGCTCGTTCTCCGTCGGGAAGCTGTCCGGATCCGGCACGCAGGACGTGATGTCCGCGCCCATGCCCGGGCTCGTGCCCCAGGTGACCTGCGGGACGAGCGACTCGACGTCGAACTCGACGACCTTGTCGAAGACGGCTCCTTCGTCGGTGCGCAGCGTCTTCCAGTACTCGACCGCGCGGTCGAAATCTTCGCCCTTCGGCGCGTACTCGCGGCCGCGCAGATATTCGAACGTCGTCTCGTCCGGCGCGATCATGCCGGCGCGGGCGCCCGCCTCGATCGACATGTTGCAGATCGTCATCCGCTCTTCCATCGAGAGCGCGCGGATCGCTTCGCCCGTGTACTCGATGACGTAGCCGGTCGCGAAGTCGGTGCCGTACTTGGCGATCAGGCCGAGGATCATGTCCTTCGCCGTGACGCCCGGCTTGCGCTTGCCGACGAAGCGCACTTCCATCGTTTTCGACTTGGCCTGCTGCAGGCATTGCGTCGCCAGCACGTGCTCGACCTCGCTCGTGCCGATGCCGAACGCGAGCGCGCCGAACGCGCCGTGCGTCGAGGTGTGGCTGTCGCCGCACACGATCGTCTTGCCCGGCTGCGTCAGCCCGAGCTCCGGACCCATGACGTGCACGACGCCCTGGTCGATGTCGTTCAGGTCGAACAGCCGGATGCCGAAGTCGCGGCAGTTCTTCGTCAGCGTGTCGATCTGCTGCTTCGAGATCGGGTCGGTGATGTTGAACCGGTCCTTCGTCGGCACGTTGTGGTCCATCGTCGCGAACGTCAGGTCCGGACGGCGCACCTTGCGGCCGGCCAGGCGCAGGCCTTCGAACGCCTGCGGGCTCGTCACCTCGTGCACGAGATGAAGGTCAATGTACAGAATGCTCGGCTTGCCCGGCTCGGAATGAATGACGTGGTTGTCCCAAATCTTCTCATACATCGTCTTCGCCATGCGATCACCCCATTGTCGGTTGCGGCTTGAACGGGAACGCTTCCCCCGCCCGTTCTGTATTGGTTCTATCTTATCATGTTCTCGCCCATTGAACAAAGATATAATATCTATATAGGCTATAGGTTGCGCCTATAGTGACAACAGCAGCCGATTCCCGCGGATGCGTGCATAAGGAGCGTGCTTGCGCCATGGATTTAAGGCAATTGCAATACGTCGTGCAGCTTGCGAAGGAGCGGAACTTCTCCCGCGCCGCCGAGAAGCTGCACATCGCCCAGCCGTCGCTCAGCCAGCAGCTGTCGAAGCTCGAGAGCGAGCTCGGCGTCCTGCTGTTCAGCCGCACGACGAACAGCGTGGAGCCGACCCACGCCGGGCAGATCTTCATCGACAAGGCGGCGGCGATCCTCGACGCCGTCGAGCAGCTTCGCCAGGAAATGGACGACCTCGCCCAGATGCGCAAGGGCCGGCTGATCGTCGGCAGCCTGCCGATCACCGGCTCGCACGTGCTGCCGCACGTCCTTCCCGTCTTCCGGGCGCGCTATCCCGAGATCGAGGTGACGCTGGTCGAAGACACGACTTCGCGGCTCGAGCAGCTGACGGCGGTCGGCCAGACCGACCTGTCGCTCCTCTCGCTCCCGCTCGGCGATCCGTCGCTGACCTGGGAGCCGCTGATCGAAGAAGAGATCATTCTCGCGGTGCCTCCCCGGCACCGGCTGGCCGGGCGAAGCGGCGGCAACGGCGTGGAGGTGCGGGAACTGGACGGCGAGCCGTTCATCGTGCTCAAGAAGGGCCAGGGGTTCCGCAAAATCACGCTCGACCTGTGCCGTGACGCCGGCATCGAGCCGCGCATCGTGTTCGAAAGCGGCAACATCGAGACAGTGCAGTCGCTCGTCGCGGCCGGCATGGGCATCGCCTTCGTCCCGCAGATGGTCGCGCGGACGCCCGGCACGCCGCTCTCGCCCGTCTATCTGCGGCTCGCTTCCTCGCCGACGCGCACGCTCGTCATCGCGAGCCGCAGCGGCCGCTACCTGTCGAAGGCGGCGCGGGCGTTCATCGAGACGCTCAAGGAGACGGCGCCGGCGGCGATCGCCGCTCCCGGCGGCCGATGACGGCCGGACCGTGCGCGGACGTCTCCGCCGGGTCCGCGGCGCGCCCTACCTTCCGGACACGGCGTGGCCCCGCTTTCGCCGGTGCGATCCGGCGGCTCTCACGGCGCTGCGGACGAAAGCGAACGCGGCCAGGCAAGCGGCGATCAGCGTGATCGCGAGCCACGCGTTCAGCCGGAGTTCGTGGATCGCGTAGAGCCAGACCGCGAGTCCCGACAGCGTCGCGAGCAGCGTCGGCACGGTCAGGATAACGCCGGCCTTCACATAGTACCCCCAGCCGATCTTCACCTGCCTCGCGGACAGGACATGCAGCCAGAGCAGCGTGGCGAGCGAGCCGATGGGCGTCATTTTCGGCCCGAGATCGGAGCCGATCACGTTCGCGTAGACGAGCGCTTCGCGCAGGAATCCGCCGGTGTCCGTATCCGCGACGGCGATCGCGCCGATCATGACCGCCGGCAGATTGTTCATCGCCGAGGAAAGCACGGCCGCCAGCATGCCCATCGCGACCGTCGCCGCGTACCATCCCAGACCGGCGGCCTGCTCGAGAATCCGGCTCAGCAGATCGGTCAGCCCGGCGTTCCGCAGACCGTACACGACGACGTACATCCCGAGCGAGAACACGACGACGCTCCACGGCGCTTCCCGGACGACCTGCCGCGTGTCGATCGCCGGGCTCCGCCGCGCCATTGCGAGCAGCAGGACGGCGGCGGCCCCGACGAGCGCCGACACGGGAATGCCGGTCGCCTCTCCGGCGAACAGCGCCAGCAGCAGAATGCCGAGGACCACCCAGGCCCACCGGAACATCCGCGGGTCCCGGATCGCGTCCTTCGGCGCCTTCAGCCGGGACGTGTCATAGGCGGCCGGAATGCTTTTGCGATAGAAGAGATACAGGACGAGCAGGCTTGCGGCGGCGGAGATCAGGTTCGGCACGATCATCCGGCTCGCGTATTCGGCAAAACCGATGCCGAAATAATCGGCGGAGATGATGTTGACCAGGTTGCTGATGACGAGCGGCAGCGAGGTCGTGTCCGCGATGAAACCGGTCGCCATCACGAACGGCACGACCGTCCGGGCGTCGAAGTCGAGCGCGCGGACCATCGCGAGCACGATCGGCGTCATGATCAGGATGCCGCCGTCGTTCGTGAACAGCGCGGACACGGCCGCGCCGAGCGCGACGATGAGCAGGAACATGCGCAGCCCGTTGCCCCGGGCGCTCCACGCCATGCGCAGCGCGGCCCATTCGAAGAAACCCGCCTTCTCGAGCACGAGCGAGATCAGCATGACGCCCACGAGCGCGAGCGTCGCGTTCCACACGATGCCGGCCACGTCGCCGACATCCCGCAGGTCGACCACGCCGGCCGCGAGCGCGAGCAGCGCGCCGCCCGTCGCGGTCCAGCCGACCGGAAGCCCCCTGGGTTGCCAGATGATCAGGACAATCGTCGCAAAAAATATCAACAGGGCCACCGCGGCCAACTTGTTCGTCCCCCATAATTACGCGGCCTTCCGGCCATGCGCGCCGAATCGGGCAAATCCGCCGACCATTATCGCACAGCCGCCCCCGCCCGCACAACGGAAAAAAAGACGTCCCTGCCCCCGCCATTCGGCAAAGACAAGGACGGCAACCGGCCATCGGCCCGTTCTTGCGGATTCGCGTTATCCGGCTTGCGCTTCCGCGCGTTATTGCGTTTTTTGCCCATCCAGCGCATAAAGCGACGGTCTCCGGTCCTCGAACACCGGGATGCGCCGGCGCACTTCCGCCACCAGATCGAGATCGATCTCCGCCGTCAGAATCGTCTCCTCTTCTCCCGCTTCCGCCACGATTTCGCCCCACGGGTCGATGATCAACGAATGGCCGAAAAAGTCCGTGCCGTTGCTCGATCCGACCCGGTTGCAGGCCGCGACGTACATCTGGTTCTCGATCGCCCGCGCCCGGAGCAGCGTCCGCCAGTGCTCGAGCCGGGGATGCGGCCACTCCGCCGGCACGACCAGCAGCTGCGCGCCGGCAAGCGCAAGCGTCCGCGCGAGCTCCGGGAAGCGGATGTCGTAGCAGATCATGACGCCGATCCGCACGCCTTCGAGCTCGGCGAGCCCGATCCGCCGCCCGGGCCGCAAATGCTTCTCCTCGTCCATCAGCCGGAAGAGATGAATCTTGTCGTACTCGCCGACCGGTTCCCCGTCGCGGCCGAAGATCCGCAGCGTGTTGTAGACGCCGTCCTCCCGGCGCTCCGCGATCGATCCGGCGATGACGTTCACGCCGCGCCGGCGGCAGAAATCCGCCGCGAACGCCCGCGTCCGTTCGCCCGCCGGATCGGCAATCTCATCAATCACGTCCAGCGCGTAGCCGGTGTTCCACATCTCGGGCAGGACGATCAGATCCGGCCTGTCCGCCGCCGCCCGCTCCATCCGTTCTGCCGCCCGGGCGAAATTGTGGTCCGGGCTCCCCGCGTCCACGTGCATCTGCACGAGCGAAATCCGCATGCGCCATAACCTCCGCGTTCCGAAATGCGCTGTTCTTTCTCATATTACCCCGACATGCCGGCCTGTCAAGTTGGCAACACTATCGGCAACATCATTCCCCTGTCAAGGAGCTGATACCATGCCGAGAACGATGATGGCCGCCCTGCTCGCCCTGACGCTGGCCGCGATAGCGCCCGGATCGGTCGCCGCCGCGCGGCATGCGGAGCATCTGCCCGCAAGACCTGTGCAGGTGTTCGACGTGAAAGCCGGCAAAGTCGTCCATACCGTCGAGAACGACGAGGAATTCCAGGAGTTGGCGCGCACCTGGCTGCGCTCGGTAACCGGATTGTCTCCGAAACTCCACCCGGGCGAAGACTGCGGCTTCGTCTACCGCGTGCCGCTCGCCGAGCCCGGCGTGGCGCGGATCGGCGACACATCGATCGCCGTCCGCGACGTATTCCTGTTCCATTGCGAGCGGGACAAGCCGCTGCTGCTCGTCTTCGACGCGGGCAACCGGCCGTATCTGCTCAACTTCGAAGCCGATCTGGGGCCGTTCCTGCGCAAGCTCGCCGCCCCGGGCATGCCGCCGGAACCCGGCCCCCGTTGACGGAACACCCGTTTCGCGCTCCCGTGACGGGCGTCCGCCCCGTACCCGGGCGCCCGTCCCGCGCTTCCATTACCCGGGCGTCTGTTCCGCCCCTCTTGACCATGCGCTCATCCCGCGCCTCCGTTGACCGGGCGCCCGTCCCGCGCTTCCATTACCCGGGCGTCTGTTCCGCCCCCCCTTGACCATACGCTCATCCCGCGCCTCCGTTGACCGGGCCCTGTTCCGCTTCCCGTTGACCATGCGCCCGTCTCGAACCGAATAAACGAAGAAACTTCCTCTATTTTGTCGAATTATCTCTTTCTGCCTCAAATAGAGGAAGTATTTTCTTCTATCCCGCCGAAAATCTTGGAAATCAGCCGATTCGGCGAGGATAAGCGAAATTGTTGCTGCTATTTTTCTTTAAATCATCATTTTCCCTTATTTAGAAGAAATAACTTCCGCTATTCCGCGCCGCTTGCGCTTTCACCGGCCATGCCGCTGTTTGCGTTTCCCCCAACCATTCCTCCGCTTGCGCTTGTCCAAGCCATTTCTCAGTATTCCGACCTTCTCACACCGAAAAAATTGCCCGAATCCGCTCGACAGTGCCCCCGTTCCGTGCTAGAGTTAAGTATCATGCTCACCCCGGCCGCCCGCGCGGGCCGGACCGGGCGGGAACGGAACAAAACTGGAGTGGATCCCATGGAACGACAGATCGCCCGCGTCCGGGTCGAACCGGCGCGTCGCATGCGGGAGCTGCCGACGCAGTTCTTCGCGAAGCTGTCCGCCAAGGCGGCGGCCCGCATCGCCGAAGGATACGACGTCATCAACCTCGGCCAGGGCAACCCGGACCGGCCGACGCCGCAGCCGATCGTCGAGAAGCTGAAGCAAGCGGCCGACAATCCGCTGTATCACAAATATCCGCCGTTCAGCGGCTACCGCTTCCTGAAGGAGGCCGTCGCGAAGCGGTACGAGGAAGACTACGGCGTGAAGCTCGATCCGGACACGGAGGTCGCGATCCTGTTCGGCGGCAAGACCGGGCTGGTCGAGATCAGCCAATGCCTGCTCAACCCGGACGACGTCTGCCTCGTGCCCGACCCCGGATATCCGGATTACTGGTCGGGCGTGGCGCTGGCCGGCGCGCGGATGGCGTTCATGCCGCTCGCCGCGTCGAACGGCTTCCTGCCGGATTACGGCGCGCTGAACCCCGCCGATCTGGAGCGCGCGAAGCTGATGTTCATCAACTATCCGAACAACCCGACGGGCGCGATCGCCGACCCCGCCTTCTATGCGGAGACGGTCGAATTCGCCTCGCGGCACGGCATCGTCGTCGCGAGCGACTTCGCCTACGGCGCGATCGGCTTCGACGGGAAGCGCCCGGTCAGCTTCCTCGAGACGCCGGGCGCGAAGGAAGTCGGAATCGAGTTCTACACGCTCTCGAAAAGCTACAACATGGCCGGCTGGCGCGTCGGATTCGCCCTCGGCAACGCCGACGTCATCCGCCTGATCAACCTGATCCAGGACCATTACTACTGCAGCCTGTTCGGCGCCGTCCAGGAGGCGGCGGCCTACGCGCTGACCGGCCCGCAGGATTCCGTCCGCGAGCTTGCGGCGATGTACGAGCGGCGCCGGGACGCGCTGTTCCGCGCCCTTGATCGGATCGGCTGGAAAGCCGCGAAGCCGGGCGGCTCGTTCTTCTGCTGGCTGCCCGTGCCCGCCGGGCACACGTCCGAATCGTTCGCCGAGCTCGTCTTCGAGCGGGCGGACGTCGTGCTCGCCCCCGGCGTCGGCTTCGGCCGGTCCGGCGAAGGCTACGTACGGCTCGCGCTGCTGGCCGACGAGGCGCGCCTCGAGGAAGCCGCGGATCGGATCGGCCGCCTCGGCCTGTTCGGCTGACGCGACCGGGGATGTTGTCAGCCCCGCGAACTTTACAGCCATGCGGTTTCGTGGTATCGTAAAGCCATAAACCTCCATAATGACAAGCGTGATGACGGGACCAGTAAGCATGTTGCAGGCGCGTCCAGAGAGCGGAATCGAAGGCCCCGGCGGACACGGGAATTCCGTCGGGCCTTGGCTGCGAGAATCCGCCGCGCTCCGTGCCGAACCCACCCCCGAACGGCCGGCGATGAGCCGGACAGCTCCTGCTGTTATCAGGATTCGAGTCGGACGGCGCCCGTCGGCGTCGTCAACAAAGGTGGTACCGCGGAAGCGCAGACTTTCGTCCTTTGCCGGGCGAAGGTCTTTTCTTTTTGACCATCCGACAGCACAAGACGCAAGGAAGGATTCATGATGAACGAACGCATCGTCGTCAAGATCGGATCCAGTTCCCTGACCTCCGACGAAGGCGGCCTGAACCGCGACCGCGTCGGCTTCTTCGCCGGCGAGCTCGCCTCCCTGCACCGGACCGGACGGCAGGTGCTGCTCGTCAGTTCGGGCGCCGTGGCGGCCGGATTCCGGAAGATCGGCTATCCCGCCCGGCCGAAGCAGCTTCACGAGAAGCAGGCCGCGGCGGCCGTCGGCCAGGCGCTCCTCATGCAGGCTTACCAGGAGGCGTTCGGCGAGAGCGGAATCGTCGCCGCGCAAATTTTGCTCACCCGGCACGATTTCTCGAACCGGCAGCGCATCCACAACGCGCTGGCGGCGATGGAAGAGCTGCTCCGCCGCGGCGTCATTCCGATCATCAACGAGAACGACACCGTCACGGTGGAAGGGCTCAAGTTCGGCGACAACGACAACCTTTCGGCGCTCGTCGCCAACCTCGTCCGGGCGAAAAAACTCATCATCCTGACCGACACGGACGGCCTCTACACCGACGATCCGCGCCGCAATCCGGAAGCGAGGCGCATCGACCGGGTGACCGAGATCAACGAACAGATCATGGCCATCGCGGGCGGCGCGGGCAGCGCCGTCGGCACCGGCGGCATGCGCTCGAAGATCGAGGCGGCGCGCGTCGCGATTCGCGGCGGCGTGCAGGCATTTGTCGGCAAGGCGAGCGAGCCCGGCGATCTGCTCGCGGCGGTCGAGGGCCGGGGCCGCGGCACGTACTTCGACACCGACTGCCACAATCTGTCGATGAAGAAGCAGTGGATCGGTTTCCATTCGACGCCGAGCGGCCGCATCGCCGTCGACGAAGGCGCGGCGCGGGCGCTCGTCAGCGAAGGCCGAAGCCTCCTCCCCGCCGGCATCACCGGAGCGGAAGGCGAGTTCCACCCCGGCGATGTCGTCGAAGTCGTCGGACCCGACGGCGCGCCGATCGGCCGCGGCGTCGTCAACTACGCGTCGTGGCAGGTGCAGGCGACCGCCGGCCTCGGCACCGACGAGGTGCGGAAGCGGGTCGACGTCGTCCGCATCGAAGTCATCCATCGGGACGAATGGGTTTCGTTCCCGCGCTAGACACGCTGACAACATTCGGAACAACAGTCCGAACATGGAGGGATGAAAGATGAGCCAAACGACGATTCTCGAAGTGAAGGAGAAGGCGATGCTGGCCCGCGGCGCGCTGGCGGCGATGAACCGGCTGACGACGGAGCAGAAGAACCGGGCGCTGATCGCGATGGCCGACGCGCTCGTGCGCGAGCGGGACGCGATCATCGCCGCGAACCGGGAAGATCTGGCGCGCGGCGAGGCAAACGGCACCTCCTCTTCCCTGCTCGACAGGCTGAAGCTCGACGAGAAGCGGATCGACGCCATCGCCGACGGGCTTCGGCAGATCGTCGAGCTGCCCGATCCCGTGGGCGAAGTGCTGGAGACTTTTGAACGCCCGAACGGGCTGCGCATCGAGAAGGTGCGCGTGCCGCTCGGCGTCATCGGCATGATCTACGAAGCGCGGCCGAACGTCACCGTTGACGCGGCCGGGCTTTGCCTCAAGACCGGCAACACCGTCGTGCTGCGCGGCGGCTCGGCGGCGATCGACTCGAACCGGCGGATCGTCGACGTCCTGCGCCGCGCGCTGGCCGGCACCGACGTGCCGCCGGACGCGCTGCAGCTGATCGAGGATTCCGACCGCCGGTCGGTCGACGCGATGCTGAAGCTGAACGGCCTGCTCGACGTCATCATCCCGCGCGGCGGCGCCTCGCTCATCCGCAACGTCGTCGAGAACGCGACCGTGCCGGTCATCGAGACCGGCGCCGGCATCTGCCACACCTTCGTGGACGAGAGCGCCGATCCGGAGATGGCCGCGCGCATCGCCTTCAACGCGAAGGTGTCGCGCCCGTCGGTCTGCAACGCGATGGAGACGCTGCTCGTCCACCGCAATTTCGCCGCGCGGCACCTCGCGGATCTTCTCCGCCCGCTCGCCGAAGCGAACGTGGAGCTTCGCGTCTGCGAGGAGACGCGCCGCCTCTTCCCCGGCGCGCGTCCGGCGACGGAGGCGGACTATGCGACGGAGTACAACGACTACATCCTGAACGTGCGGATCGTCGGCGGTCTGGACGAGGCGCTCGCCCATATCGGGAAGTTCGGCACGAAACATTCCGAATGCATCGTGACCGAAGACCGGCGCAACGCCGAACGGTTCCTGCAGGAAGTGGACGCCGCGGCCGTCTATCACAACGCGTCGACCCGCTTCACGGACGGGTTCGAGTTCGGCTTCGGCGCCGAGATCGGCATCAGCACGCAGAAGCTGCACGCCCGCGGCCCGATGGGGCTGCCCGCGCTGACGTCGACGAAATACCGGATCTACGGCAGCGGCCAGATCCGCGGCTGAAGAAGGGGCAACAGGTCATGAACCGAAATGATACCGGGCTCAGGCTATGCTTCTATGGCGCCGGCTCGATGGCCGAAGCGATCGTGCGCGGCCTGCTCGCGGCCGGGCTCTCGAAACCGGCGGACATCACGATGATCAACCGCGCGAACGCGTCGCGGCTCGCCGAACTGCGCGAACGGTACGGCGTGGGCACGGCGGCGGATGAGGCGGCGCGGGAACAGGCGCTGCGCGAGGCGGACGTCATTTTCCTGTGCATGAAGCCGAAAGACGCGGCGGAAGCGCTGCGCCGCCTCTCTCCCGTCGTCCGGGACGGACAGTTGCTGATCTCCGTCATCGCCGGGCTGTCGATCGCCGCGATCGAGAAGCTCGTCGGCCTCCGGCTGCCGATCGCGCGCACGATGCCGAACACGTCGAGCACGATCGGCCTCGGCGCGACCGGCATCAGCTTCAGCGGCACGGCGTCGGACGATCAGCGGGAGCTCGTGCTGAAGATGTTCGAGGCCGTCGGCATCGCCCGCGTCGTCGACGAGTCGCTGATCAACGCCGTGACGGCGCTGTCGGGCAGCGGCCCGGCCTATCTGTACTACATGATGGAAGCGATGACCGACGCGGCCGTCTCGCTCGGCATTCCCGCGGACACGGCGCGGGCGCTGACCGCGCAGACCGTGCTCGGCGCGGCGAAGATGGTGCTCGAGACCGGCGAGGAACCGGCCGAGCTGCGGCGCAAGGTCACCTCGCCCGGCGGCACGACGCAGGCGGCCATCGAGACGTTCGAGAAGCTGGATTTTCGCGGCACGGTCGAACGGGCGATGCGCCGCGCGGCGGAGCGGGCCGGCGAAATGGGCGCGGATCTGGAAAGGAGCATCACATAAATGAGCGGTTATTGCCGTGCAACGTATCGGCTGTTCGACGAGAAAGCCGATTTTCACAAAAAGGCGCTCGGCATTGCGGTCGGCCTCACCGTCGGCAGCTGGACCGACCTGCCCGAAGCGCGCAAGGCCGAGATGGAGAAGCATCTCGGCAAGGTCGTCTCCGTCGCCGAAGTCTCCGCGGCGGATTCCCCGACCGGCGAGCGGTACGCCGACATCGTCGTCGACTACCCGGACATCAACTTCAGCCGCGACATTCCGGCGCTGCTCGTCACCGTGTTCGGCAAGCTGTCGATGGACGGACGGATCAAGCTGATCGACCTCGAGTTCTCGGACGATTTCCTGTCCGCTTTCCCGGGGCCGAAGTTCGGCGTCGAGGGCGTCCGCAAGCTGCTCGGCGTCCATGAACGCCCGCTGCTCATGAGCATCTTCAAGTCGGTCATCGGCCACGACCTGTCGAACCTGCGGGAACAGTTCCTCCAGCAGGCGCTCGGCGGCGTCGACCTGATCAAGGACGACGAGATTCTGTTCGAGAACCCGCTGACGCCGCTCGAGAAGCGCGTGGAGACCTGCATGGCCGCGACGGCCGAAGCGAAGCGGACGACCGGCCAGGAGCTGCTGTACGCCGTCAACCTGACCGGACCGACATTCAAGCTCGCGGAGAACGCCCGGAAGGCGATCAAGGCCGGCGCGAACGCGCTGCTGTTCAACGTGCTCGCCTACGGCTTCGACGCGCTCGCGGAACTCGCCCGCGATCCGGAGATCAACGTGCCGATCGCCGCGCATCCCGCGCTCGCCGGCGCGCTCTATCCGTCGCCTTGTCATGGCATCGCGGCTCCGCTCCTGCTCGGCAAGCTGATGCGGCTCGCCGGCGCAGACCTTGTCCTGTTCCCCTCCCCCTACGGCTCGGTCGTCATGCCGAAGGAGGAAACCGAAGCGGTGAAGGACGCGCTCACGGACCGCGGGCTGCCGCTCAAGGCGAGCTTCCCGGTCCCGTCGGCCGGCATCCATCCCGGCCTCGTGCCGCTCATCCTCCGCGAATTCGGCCACGACGTCGTCGTCAACGCGGGCGGCGGCATCCACGGCCATCCGCTCGGCGCCGCGGCGGGCGGACGCGCCTTCCGGCAGGCGATCGACGCGACGCTCGCCGGCGAGCATCTGCGCGCGGCGGCGGAACGCCACGGGGAGCTGCGGGCGGCGATCGAAGCATGGGGGATCAGGGAATGACGCGGGCGAAGGAACGGATCATTTTCTGCGACTTTGACGGCACCATCACGATAAACGACAACATCGTCGCGATCATCCGCCACTTCGACCCGCCCGGCTGGGAGCAGATCGTGGACGACGTCATCGCCGAGCGGAAATCGATCCGCAAGGGCGTCGGCGAGTTGTTCCGGCTGCTGCCGACCTCGAAGAAGGACGAGATCGTCGATTTCGCGGTGAACAACGCCGTCATCCGCGAAGGATTCGCCGAGCTGCTCCGCTTCTGCAGGTACGAGGGGATCGAGTTCTATGTGACGAGCGGCGGCATCGACTTTTTCGTCTATCCGATCCTCTCGAAATTCGACATTCCGCGCGACCGCATCTTCTGCAACGGCAGCGACTTCTCCGGCGAGCGCGTCGAGATCACCTGGCCGCATCCGTGCCAGCCGCCGTGCACGAACGACTGCGGCATGTGCAAGACGACGATCATGCGCCGCTTCCCGCCCGAGCGGTTCGAGCGGATCGTGATCGGCGACAGCGTGACCGACTTCGAAGCGTCCAGGATGGCCGACGCGGTGTTCGCGCGGTCGCATCTGACCGAGAAATGCAAGGCGCTTGGCGTGCCATTCACGCCGTTCGAGACGTTCTACGACGTCATCGACGCGCTCGAAGAAAGGGTGATGTCATGAGCGGCAACGGGTTCTCCGGCATTGCGACCGAGGAGAAGCAGCGCGTTCTGTCCGAGCTCGCGGAATTGAAAGCGACGCTCGCGGCCCGAGGCCTGTTCGCCGGTACGAGCGGCAACCTGTCCGCGCGCGTCGGGGCGTACAGCCCTGAGCGGTTCCACTTCGCGATTACGGCGAGCGGCAAGGACAAGTCGCGTTCGACGCCGGAAGATTTCCTGTTCGTCGACCAGGACGGCAAGCCGGCCGAGGCGACGGCGCTGAAGCCGTCGGCCGAGACGCTCATCCATTGCGAGATCTACCGGCTGACGGGCTGCGGCGCGATCGCCCACGTCCACACCGTGTACAACAATGTCGTCTCGGAATGGTTCTGGGAGCGGCGCGCGGTGCCGGTCCACGGCGTCGAACTGATCAAGGCGTTCAACATCTGGGAAGAAGAGGCGTCGATCGACATCCCGATCGTGCCGAACTACGCCGACATCCCGCGCATTGTGCCCGAGGTGACGGAGCGGCTCGATCCGCGCGTTCCCGGCATCCTGCTGCGCAAGCACGGCATCTACGCCTGGGGGAAGAACATCGCCGAGGCGAAGAAGCATCTCGAGGCGTTCGAGTTCCTGTTCGAATACGTCTACCGCTGGGAACTGCTCCAGGGCTTCCGGCGGTAAACCGGAGGCATAAGCGAAGCCCGGACATCCCGATCCGACTCGGGAATGTCCGGGCTCTCTTGTCGTCATGCGCGTCCGCGGAACCGCTGCGCATGCAGCCGCGCCTCCTCCGCGGTCGCGATCCGGTTCCGGCTCCATTCGAGCAAAATCCGGTCGATGTAGCGGAAGTGCAGCTTCCCCGCGAACACCGCCTCCTTCAGTGCCACGCGGATCAGTTCTTCGGGATAGCGGTCCTGGTCCAGCCAGGCCGAAATGGTCTCGAGCTCCATCGGCGACAGGGGCCGCCCGAACTCCCGCTCGAACACGGCGAACAGATTCGGCGTCTGCTCGCCCGCCTCTCCCGCCCGACCGGCGGGCTGGCGCGGCGCCGGAGAGACGGCTCCTCCGGCCGGCGGAGCCGCGTCGACATCGGCCGCCAGCGCCGCTGCCCGCTCGTACCAGCCGGTCCAGCGGTACGTCTCCGAACGGACGCCCGTCTCCGGATCGATCCGCTCGTCGATCGCGAGGAAGCCGCGCCGGATCAGGCCTCCGATCAGTTCCGCGACCTTGTCGGCGCCCAGCCCCATCCGCCGGCCGATCTCGTCCGGCGTCGGGAACGCGTTGCCCTCCGCCTGGCGAAAACCGGCGATTTGCAGCAGCAGCACGAACTCCGTGTCAGTGAGCCCGAGCGCGCGGACGGAGCGCAGCGCGAATTGCGGCACGAACACGCCGCCCTCCGCCAGCAGCCCGGCGTCGATCCCCGCCCGGGCGTCCCGCCTCGAATCGGTCATCCGCATCCTCCTCCCGCTGCCGCCGCTGGTCTACTGCCCGTTGCCGACCAGCGCGTCGCCGGCCGCCTTGCGCTCCGACACGAGCCGGTACGTGTCGCGCGCGATGATCAGCTCCTCCTTCGTCGGCACGACGAGCACCTTGACGCGCGATTGCGGCGTCGAGATGACGCGCGCCTCCTTCGAACGCTGCCGGTTCGCCGCCTCGTCGAGCTCGACGCCGAGGAACGTCAGGCCGTCGCACACCGCCTTGCGCACATCCGGCGAGTTCTCGCCGATGCCGGCCGTGAAAACGAGCGCGTCCAGCCCGTTCATCGCCGCCGCGTAAGCGCCGACATACTTGCGCAGCCGGTAGCAGAACATGTCGAACGCGAGCCGCGCGTTCTTGTCCCCGTCCTCCATCGCCTCGACGATCTCGCGCATGTCGCCGCTGAAACCGGAGATCGCGAGCATGCCCGAGTGCTTGTTCAGCATCGAGTTCACTTCGCCGAGCGTCAGCTCTTCCTTGCTCATGACGAACGGCACGATGGCGGGATCGATGTCCCCGCTGCGCGTGCCCATCATGAGCCCCTCGAGCGGCGTAAGCCCCATGCTCGTGTCGACCGACCGACCGCCCTCGATCGCGGCGCAGCTCGCGCCGTTGCCGATATGGCAGGTGACCATCTTGAGCTCGGCGATCGGCCTGCCGATCAACCCGGCGGCCCGCTCGCTCACATAGAAGTGCGACGTGCCGTGGAAGCCGTAGCGCCGGATCTTGTGGCGGCGGTACAGCGCCATCGGAATCGGATACAGATAGGCGTGGCGCGGCATCGTCTGGTGGAACGCCGTGTCGAACACGACCGCCTGCGGCATGTTCGGCATGTTCTGCTCGACCGCGTTGATCCCCATCATCGCGGCCGGATTGTGTAGCGGCGCCAGGTCGAACAGATCGCGGATGCCGCGCTTCACTTCGTCGTCGACGAGCACCGATTCCTTGAATGTCTCCCCGCCGTGCACGACCCGATGGCCGACCGCCTCGATCTCGGCGATCGAGTTCACGACGCCGTGCTCCCGATGCAGGAGCAGGTCGAGCACGCGCCGGACCGCCGTCACGTGGTCGAGAATTTCGCTCACTTCCCGGACGCCGGGCCTATCGGCCGGCTCGTGCGTCACGATCGCCGACTCCGTGCCGATCCGCTCGACGCGGCCGCTCGCCAGCACCGACTCGTCCTTCATGTTGTATAGCTGGTATTTGATCGACGAACTTCCCGCGTTGATGACCAATATTTTCATATCCGATCCCCGTCCTCGTCGTACTTGAAGAACCCTTCTCCCGTCTTCACACCGAGCTGCCCGGCGCGGACCATCTTCTTCAGCACGACGGACGGGCGATACTTGAGCTCCCCGTATTCCCTGAACATCTGCTCGAGGGCCGCCACGACCGAATCGAGGCCGAACCTGTCCGCCATCTCGAACGGGCCGTGCTTGAACGAGTAGCCGATCCGCATCGCCTTGTCGATGTCCTCGGCCGTCGCGACGCCTTCCTGGAGCAGGTTCGCCGCCTCGTTGATGAACAGGCAGATGAGCCGGGACGTCACGAACCCCGGCGATTCGTAAACCTGAATGCCCTGCTTGTTCAGCGTGTCCTCGACGAACCGCCGCGCCGCCTCGAACGTCTCGTCCGAAGTCTTCAGGCCGCGGATCAGCTCGACGACGTCCACCTTGAACGCGGGATAAATGAAATGCAGTCCGATGACCCGCTCCGGATGCGCCGTCACCCCGGCCAGTTCCGTCAGGCTGAGGGTCGACGTGTTGCTCGCGAGAATGATGTGGGGCCCGCAGACGCGGTCGAGCTCGGCGAACACCTGCTTCTTGATGTTCAGATCTTCCGACACCGTCTCGATGACCATGCCGCATTCGGCCATGTCGTCCAGCGATCCGACCGGGCGGATCCGTCCGAGGATCAGCTTCTTCTCGGCCTTCGTCAAAGCCCATTTCTCGATCTGTTTGTCGAGGCTCTGCTCGATCTGGCGCAGGCCGTGCGAAAGCTGCTGTTCCGTCCGGTCGGCCAGAAGCACGTCCAGCCCCTTCATCGCCAGCATCTCCGATATGCCCTGGCCCATCGTTCCCGCGCCGACAACGCCGACTTTGCGAATCGTCAAGCCGATCACCTGCTTTGTCTTATAGTGCGACACTCTATCATTATACCGTATGCCAAGCGCAAAAAAGAAGGCGTCCGGACGGATCGCCCCCTTTGTTCACACAACCTTCGGAATCTCCGGGCCATGGCCGCGTGTCTTCGAATGCCAAAAACGATTCCGCGGGCCGCGGCGCCCCATCGCCCCGTCCGGTCCGCGGCTTCCTCCGGTTCACGCGCCCTCGCGCAACGAACCGCGCAGAAACCCGCGGAACGCGTCCCCGCTCAGCGTCTCCTCGCGCATGAGGATGTCGAGCGACCGCTCGAACACGTCCCGGCGCTCCGCGAGCAGCGCCTTCGTCTTCTCCATCAGCCGGTCGAGCATGTCCCGCGCCACGCGGGAGAACGTCTCGGGCGACAGCATGCCCGGGTCGACGATGCCGAGCTCGGTCAGCCCCGATTCGGCCATCGTGCGCACGATGTTCATCGCCTGCTCGAAATCGCCGCGCGATCCGGTGCTGCGGCCGCCGTAGAACAGCTCCTCCGCCGCCGCGCCCGCCAGCGCGACCATGATCTGGCCTTCGAGGAATTCCGCCGTATACAGATAACGGTCCTGCTGCGGATTGTGGCGCACGTAGCCGAGCGCCTGCCCGCGCGGCGACAGCGCGACCGTCGAGACGCTGCCCGGACGCACGATCTCGGCCATGATCGCGTGGCCCAGCTCGTGGAGCGCCACCCGCTCCCGCTCCTCCTTCGTCGCCTCGCGGTCCGTCTTCTCGCCCATCATCACCTTGTCGATCGCCATCGTCAAATGATGCATCTCGATGAATTCGGATTCTTCGCGCATGGCGTAGATGGCCGCCTCGTTCAGGACGCTTTCGAGCTGGGCGCCCGAGAAGCCGAACGTCTCCTCGGCGACCTTGTCCAGGTCGGCCGTCTTGCCGAGCGGCTTGCCGGCGGCGTGGATCGACAGGATGTGCCGGCGTCCCTTCTTGTCCGGCAGATCGACCGCGATGTGCCGGTCGAACCGTCCCGGGCGCAGCAGCGCGCTGTCGAGCGTGTCCTTGCGGTTCGTCGCCGCGATGAGCAGGATGCGGGGGGATTCGTTCGTCTGGATGCCGTCCATCTCGGTCAGCAGCTGATTGAGCGTCTGGTCGTATTCGCGGTGCTGGCCGCCGTCACGCTTGCCGCCGATCACGTCGATCTCGTCGATGAAGATGACCGCGCTGTTCTTGCCCGTTTTCTGCGCCTTCTGGCGCGCTTCGCGGAACAGTTCGCGGATGCGGCTCGCGCCGACGCCGACGTACATCTCGACGAACTCGCTGCCCGATGCCGCGACGAACACGGAGTCCGTATGGTGGGCGGCCGCCTTCGCAAGCAGCGTCTTGCCGGTTCCAGGCGGTCCGGTGAGCAGGATGCCCTTCAGCGGGCGGATGCCGAAGCGCGCGATTTCGTCCGGCCGGATCAGAAATTCGAGCGCCTCCGTCAGCTCCTGCTTGGCACGCTCCTGGCCGCCGATCTCGTCGAACGAGAGCATCTGCGGCTTCTTCCTGCCGGCCTGCCTGCCGCTTCCGATCGCGGACAGCTGGCCGCGCGACCGGACGGCGAAGAGCAGGATGCCGAGGAAAGCCCCCGCCAGCACGACCGGCACGATGTTGACGCCGACGAAGTAGAGAAACAGCAGCAGCACCGGCGCGAAGCCGATCAGCATCTCCTTCCAGTACCTAAGCATTCGGCCACACCCCCAGCGCGGCGGGCTGGCGGGGAAGCACGACATACTTGACCGCGCCTTCCAGCTTCATCGTGATATAGACGTTCTGCTCGTCCATTTCGGTCTCCATGGCGAGTCCGGGATGGGCGGCCTCCAGCTCGCGCGCGGTTTCCGGAATGTCCGCGTACCGGCGGGTTTCCATCGCCTGCGCGATCGTGAAGAGCGCCGACGACCAGATGTCCTCGAGCTTCTCGTCCCGCTCCTGGCGGATGACCAGTTCGAGCTCGCGGCCGCCGAGCGAACCGCCGGCCTGTTCTCTTATATTCCGATAAATGTCGGCAAGTCCGACGCTTCCGTCCAGCTCAATCTCCACCCTCACCCGGTCTTCCGTCACGACCGGTTCGGACGCCGTTACGCCTTCGATGCCGGCGAACGTCACGGCCAGCGGTTGTTCGACGATGAAATGGCGGTATCCGTACCAACCGCCGAACAGCACGGCGCCGGACAGCAGCGCCGTCAGCAGCACGGGGACAATGCGTATCTGCGTCATCTGTGGTGCCTCCTTCCCATGCGATGCCGTATGCCTTAAAAGTATAGCATACGCGGGACACCGAATGGGCCGGCAATAACAGGCAGGGTCCGGACGAATCATGCAGGCGGAATAAAAAACGGACGATCGGGCGCAATCGACCGATCGTCCGGTACGGACACCGCCGCGATGTGGCAAACCCGATCCGGCGCTTATCCGGACGGGCGCGCCGGCAGCCGGTACGTCTCGATCGGGCTGCCGTCGGCGAAATCGTAAAATCCGTAGAAATGACGCTTCACGTCATGTTCTTCAATGCTGTAGAAAACTTCCCAGATTCTGCGGCCGTCGGCGAACCCCGGCCGGATCCGGATGATCGACGCGTCGGGACGCTCGCGGAGCACATCCTCGCGGAGCCTGTCGGGATTGTAGGCTTCGTCCGCGTCCGTCGTCTCGACGCGGTCCGCGAACGCCCAGACATACAGTCCGGCGCCGTCTTCCCGCTTGCCGCGCACGACCCAGACGGTCTCGTCCCAGACGAACTTGACCGCCGAATCGACCTCCGCAAGGCCGGCTTCCGCCTTCGCCCGCCGGATCGCCTCGCGCTCCTCCCGGGCGTAATCGCTTCGCGCCCACTGGAAATAGAGATTGAGCAGGAGCAGCACCAGTCCGATCGAGAGCAGGATGATGACGGCCCATCGCCCCGGCGTCATGAACCGGATATCGGACTGCCGGCGCCTCATGTCGCCGACTTCAACCTTTCGAAGCGGGCGGAAGCCTCCGCGGCGATCCGCTCCTCGTCCAGCCGCGTGCAGACGCGGTTCCGCACGACCTGCACGCCGTCGATCCAGACGTGCTTCACGTCGCGGCCGCTGCCCGCGTAGACGAGATGCGAGACGAGATCGGTGCGCGGATAATATTGCGGCTGGTCGATGTCGACCGCGATGATGTCCGCGCGCATGCCGGGTCTCAACATGCCGAACAGGTCCGCCTGCCAGATCGCCTTCGCCCCGTACGCCGTGCCGAGCTTGAGCGCTTCCCGGGCGGGGACGGCCGTCGGATCGCCGGAGACGCCCTTGTGGATGAGCGCCGCGAGGCGGATTTCGTCGAAGATGTCCAGATTGTTGTTGCTCGCCGCGCCGTCCGTGCCGAGCGACACGGTGACGCCCGCGCGGAGCATGTCCGGCACCCGCGCGACGCCGCTCGCGAGCTTCAGGTTGCTCGCCGGATTATGGGAGACGGCGACGCCCCGCTCGGCGAGCAGCGCGATCTCGTCGTCGTTCAGGTGGACGGCGTGCGCCACGAGCGTCGGCCGGCCGAACACGCCGAGCCGGTCGAGATGCTCCACGGGGCGAACGCCGTAGTCGCGCACGTTCTGCTCCACTTCGGCCGCCGTCTCCGACATGTGCGTATGCATCGGCAGATCGAGATCGTGCGCGGCCTGCACGAACCGCTCGATGAAGGCCGGCGGGCAGGTGTACGGCGCGTGGGGCGACATCATGACGCGGATGCGGCCGTCCGCCTTGCCGTTCCAATCCCGCGCGAACCGGATCGCGTCCTCGAGCTTGGCGCGCTGCTCCGCTTCGGAGCACAGGCCGATGACGCCGCGGGCAAGCACGGCCCGCAGCCCCGCCTGTTCGACGACCTGCGCGACTTCGCCCATGTGGTCGTACATGTCGACGAACGCGGTCGTGCCGCTCTTCAGCATCTCGACGGCAGCCAGGGCGGCCCCGGCGCGCACGTCGGCGGCCGTGAAGCGCGCTTCCAACGGCCAGATCTTGTTCTGCAGCCAATCCTGCAGCGCCATGTCGTCCGCGTACCCGCGCAGCAGCGTCATCGCCGCGTGGCCGTGCGTGTTGACCAGGCCCGGCATGAACAGCAGGCCGCCGCCGGCGATCCGCTCGGCGCCCTCGGCGAGCGCGCCGGGATGCTCTTCGGCAAGATAGACGATCCGGTTGCCTTCCACGACCAGATGGCCGTCTACGATCGGCCTCGCGTCATCCATCGTCAGAAATGTGCCGCCGTCAATCCACCATTTCGTCGTCGTCATCGTCATCCCTGTCCTTTGCCAGATAATAGGCGAGGCTGAGCAGTTCGGTCGTGAAATCGGCGTGATGCACCCGCACGGTCGGCGGCACCTTCAGGATCGCGGGCGCGAAGTTCAGGATGCCCTCGACGCCGGCTTCCGCCAGCTGGTCGGCCACCTTCTGCGCCGCCGCGGCCGGCACGGTGATGATGCCGATCCGGATCTGCAGCGCATCGACCGTCTCCTTCAGTTCCTCGAGCGGCTGCACCCGTATCGTGTTGATCTGCATGCCGATCTTGTCGGGACTGTTGTCGAACACCGCGACGATCTTCATGTTGTCCCGGCTGTAGCGGTTGTAGTTGCAGAGCGCCTGGCCGAGATTGCCCGCGCCGACCAGCGCGACGTTGATGTCCCGGTCCAGCTTCAGGATGTGCCGGATCTTGCCGATCAGATAGGAGACGTCGTAACCGATGCCCTTGCGGCCGAATTCGCCGAAATACGCGAGATCCTTGCGGATCTGCGCCGGGTTGAGGTCGAGCTTGCGGCCGAGCGCCTGCGACGAGACGGTCTGCACTTCGCTTCTCGACAGTTCGTTGAGCGCCTGAAGATAGAGCGGCAGTCTGCGCACGACCGCCTCGGAAATTTTCGCCTGCTGCTTCATTACGCGGATCCTCCCTGAGTCCCGGTTTCCCCGAGCCACTCCCGAATGCGCGGCACGATTCTCTCGATGTTCATCGTCTCGATCTTGGGTCCCGGAAGCGAGTACAGAAAGTATTTCCCGTAGCTGGTGTCGATGACCCTCGTATCGTACAGGATGACGATTCCCCTGTCCCGCGCCGTGCGCACAAGGCGGCCGAATCCCTGCTTGAAGCGGATGACCGCCTGCGGGATCGACAGCTTCATGAACGGATTCTTCTTCTCGGCCGCAAGCTGTTCCGATTTCGCCTCGAGCAGCGGATGGTTCGGCGGCGTGAACGGCAGCCGCACGATTGCAAGGCACGTCAGGGCCTCGCCCGGCAGGTCGACCCCTTCCCAGAAACTGCTCGTGCCGAGCAGCACCGAGGCCTGCTGCTGCCGGAACCGGCGGACGAGCTTCGTCCTGCCGCCGCCGTCGATCCCCTGGGCGATGACGGAGATGCCCGACTCGGCGAGCCGTTCCTTCAGCGGATCGTAGACCTGCTTCAGCATCCGGTAGGACGTGAACAGAACGAGCATCCGGCCCGACGTCTCGCGCGCGACGTCCGCCAGCGATTCGACGAGCGCGGCGAGGAACGCCGGATCGGCCGACGTTCCCTTGATCGGCGGCAGATTGCGCGGGATGACGACAAGCGCCTGGTCGCGGTAGTTGAACGGCGACGGAAGCTGCACGGTCGCGAGCCTCCCGTGCTCCTCGAATCCGGCCAGCCCGAGCTGCTCGGTCGCGTACTCGAACGACTTGTGCACGCTGAGCGTGGCTGACGTCAGGATGACGCTGCGCTTCGCGTCGAAGAAGTGCTGCTTGAGCAGAGCGCTCACGTCGGCCGGCACGGCGTACAGATGCACCGAGCGGGTCTTGTAGAACGCGCTCGCCTCGATCCAGTAGACGATTCCCGCGTCGTCCAGCCTGACGAAGCCGCGCAGTTCATCGCGGACGCGCGCCAGGTCCTTTACCCGGCCCGCGACGTCGACGGCGGCCGCCTCGACCGCGGCGTCGTCGCAATGCTCCTTGATCTCCGCGAGCAGCCGTTCGTACGCGCGGACGATCTCGTTCAGGGAGGCGAACACGTTCGCCTCGGCCGTCCGCACCGCCTCCCACTCGGACGGCGGCCGATCGGGCCTGAGGCGCAGGACGCCCTGCCCGCCGTCGGCGTCGGCCTGCGGCTGCGCCAGCCGGTACAGGAGCTCGAACAGCTCGTCCCAATGGATGCGCAGCTCGCCGAACGCCGGAACCGTTCCGTCGATCGTCTCGATCCATCCTTCCGCCCGGGCGTGGCCGGAGTCCGCGAGCTTCTGCCTGAGCTGGAAGATCAGTCCCGTGCGGGCGTCCTTGCACAGCCGCGTCAACGGATGCATGCCGCTGCCGTAGGCGAGCTGCATGCCGAGATGCTTGCCGGCGGCTTCCTCGAGATGATGGGCCTCGTCGACGATGAGGTGATCATAGGCGGGCAGCAGCCGGTATTCGGCGCGGATGTCGGTGAACAGCAGCGAGTGGTTCGTGATGACAAGATCCGCGTGAACCGCTTCCTGTTTCGCCCGATGATAGAAACAGTGCTTGAACCAGGGGCAGGAACGGTTGAGGCACGAATCGGCGTCGCTGGCGACGGTCTGCCAGTATTCGGCGCCGCGGCCGCCGAGGTTCAGCTCCTCCTGGTCGCCGTGCTCCGTCTCGCCGAGCCAGACGAGCATCTGAGCGGTCGTCAACCGGTCTTCGGCGGGCGCGATATAGTCGCGCGCAGCGACCTTGCCCTCGAATTTCCGCAGACACAGATAGTTGGCCCTGCCCTTGAACACGGATGCCTTGAACGGCAGCGGCAGCACCTTCGCGAGCAGCGGCACGTCCCGCTCGCGGATCTGCTCCTGCAGGTTGATCGTATGGGTGCTCACGACTATTTTCTCGTCGTGGCGGATACCATAATAGAGCGCGGGAATGAGATAGCCGAGCGATTTGCCCGTGCCGGTGCCGGCCTCGATCATCAGATGGCGGCCGGATTCCAGCGCGTCGTGCACCTCGCGGAACATGCGCACCTGCGACTCGCGCGCCTCGTATCCGGGCACATGCTCCTTCAGCCTTTCAAGCGTTTCTTCCAGAAAGGTCTCAAAATCCGTCTCCCGCAGCCGCTCGGCCGAGTCCGGGTCATCCAGGCGCGGCGGCTCCTCGTCCGTCCATTCGCCGACGCGGAGGGCGAACTGGCGATGATAACGATAGCCTTCCGGTTCGACGGCGGCCGCGCGCTGCCGACGTTCCAGCGCGTCGTGGATGATCCAGCCGAGATCGTCGCCGGGGTCGAACTGGGCGGCCATCCGCTCCAGCGTCAGAAGCGGCAGATTGCGCAGCTTCCCGACGCAGGCCCGGAACAGGAGCGCCGTCGCCATTGCGTCGCTGTCCGCCTGGTGATGGCGCTCGTGCTCGATGCCGAACGCCTCGGACAACGCACCGAGCTGATAGGACGGCTGGGTCGGGAACAGGATGCGCAGCAACTGCAACGTGTCCAGCACCCGGCCCGTGAACGGCATGTAGCCGCAGCGGTCGAGCGCGTGGTTGAGGAAGCCGACGTCGAATCCGGCGTTGTGCGCCACCAGCACGGCGTCATTCAACAACGGAATGACTTCGAGCAGCACATCCTCCGGTTCGGGCGCGCCCTTCACGTCTTCATCCGTTATCCCCGAAAGCTCGGTGATAAATGCGGGGACCGGGACTCTCGGACGCACATAGGATGCGTAGCTCCCGGTCACGCCGCATTCTTCATCGAGCAGCACGATGCCGATTTGGATGATGTCGTCTTCATCGCTATGATTGCCGGTCGTTTCCAGATCAAGGACAGCGAATTTCATCCGGTACGTTTCTCCTCACATGCTTACGTGCAGCCGAACGCGGAGTCTCCGAAATGCAGCGTCAGGGGACCGGCGTTCGCCATGCAGTTCGCCAGGTTGCGCGCGGCGCCGGTGAAAGCGGGATCCGCTTCGCAGGCCAGCCTGAAATAATGCGCCGCCTGCTCGAGATTCGCCGTGACGGCCTGGATGCAGCCGAGCGCGTTGAATCCGAGCGCCTTCAACTTCGGCAGTTGCGCCGTGCGGACGATAAACAGGAAATGACGCTCCGCGTCTTCCCATTCCTCGAGACGCATGTGCGACATTGCCAGGAACATGCGCGCCGCGAGCGATTCGGGCCGGAGCTCGACCGCGCGGCGGAACGCCGCCGCCGCTTCGCGGTACATGGCGAGATCATAATAACCCTGGCCCGCGATCAACTGGCGTCTGGCCTCGTCCAATGCGCCGTGTCCGGCCGCGGCATGGGCGGACAAACCGGCCGGGGCGTTCGCCAGCGCGGACGCCGTCTCTGTCTCGCCCTCCCGTTCCGCACAAGGCAAGGCCGTGTCGGCGGGCTTCGCTGCTTCCTCCCCCGCGGCTTCCGACGACACCATCCCGCGCAGCGTTGCCAGCTTCTCTTCCATCCGCAGCCAGCCGTCGACGATCGCGTCGCTCAGCCTCTGGATCCGGCGCAGTTCCGCTTCGATCGCGGCTTTCTGCGCCGCGTCCGCGGCGGGATAACGGGCGATCATCTCGTCGAGCATGCCGTCCGCGACGATGAACCATTGACTGACCATCCGTGCCGCCCCCTTCGCCGTGGGCTTCCGGCCACGAACGCCGGGCCGGTATGCTCATTCTGCTCCGGAGCGAGGGGGGACTATACCGCGGTCGCCGCGTCACATCCCGCAATCCGAGCCGGAATGCGGGCGGACTGGCGGATTACAGGATCGTCGCGTGTTCTTCCTTGCCCGCGAGTCCGGCTTGCCGGTTGTTCTCGTCCATCAGCACGATGCACGGCCGATGTCGGCGGGCTTCGTCTTCGGTCATCAGCGCGTACGAGATGATGATGACCTTGTCGCCGGGCTGGGCGTGGCGGGCGGCGGCGCCGTTCAGGCAGATGACGCCGGAACCGCGCGGGCCGGGAATGACGTACGTCTCCAGCCGGGCGCCGTTATTAATGTTGACGACCTGCACTTTCTCGTTCTCCCACAGGTCGGCGGCTTCCATTAATTCCACGTCGATTGTGATGCTGCCCACATAGTTCAGGTTGGCTTCCGTCACGGTCGCGCGATGGATTTTCGATTTCATCATGTTCCGCATCATCGGTTCCTCACTCCTTTCCGACGCCGGTCAGCATGAGCAGCCGGTTGTCGATGAGCCGCATCCGGCCGAACTTGACGGCCAGCGCCGCGATGAACCGGCTGCCCGGCGGCATCCGTTCGAACGGAACGTCCGCCGGAGGCTCAAGGTCCGGCCAGGTCAGCACTTCCGCATAGTCGATCTCGGCGAGCGGCGCCCGCCGGATATGTTCGCGCATCGCCGCTTCCAGCTTCGCCGGCGTCATGCCGGGCTCGGCGAGCTTCGCTTCGGCCAGCTTCAGCGTCTCGTGGAGGATGACGGCCTGCCGGCGTTCTTCCGCGCCCAGATAGACGTTCCGCGAGCTCATCGCCAGACCGTCCGGCTCCCGCACCGTCTCGCACGGCACGATGCGAACCGGGAAGTTCAGGTCCTCGACCATCCGCTCGATGACGGCGACCTGCTGCGCGTCCTTCAGGCCGAAATAGGCGTTGTCCGGCATGACGATATGAAACAGCTTGCTCACGACGGTGCCGACGCCGTCGAAATGGCCGGGCCGCGACGCGCCGCACAGCCGGTCCGTCAGGCCGGAGACGATGACGCGCGTCGCCGTCGGCCGGGGATACATCTCGGCGACGGACGGCATGAACATCAGCCCGGCCCCCGCCGACTCCGCCACCCGCCTGTCCCGTTCGGGATCGCGCGGGTACCGTTCGAAATCTTCGTTCGGGCCGAACTGCAGCGGATTGACGAAGACGCTGACGACGGTCAGTCCGTTCTCCGCCGCCGAGCGGCGGATCAGGCTGGCGTGCCCTTCGTGCAGATACCCCATCGTCGGCACGAAGCCGACCGTTCCGCCGGGGTTCTCCCGGCGCCATCCGGCGATGGCGGCGCGAAGTTCGGCGATCGTCTCAATGACCCGCATCCCGCTTCGCCTCCCCGCCGCCGTACAGTTGCGCCGACAGTTCCGGACCGCCCGGAAAACCGTGCTGCGGACCGGGGAACGTTCTCGCCTTCACATCGCGCACATACGCGGCGATCGCTTCGCGGATGACGGTTCCGACGTCGGCGTAGGTTTTGACGAATTTCTTGCTCCGATAAGGAGACGCGTATTGGATCATGTCGTGGAAGACGAGCACCTGGCCGTCGCAGCCCGCGCCGGCGCCGATGCCGATCGTCGGGATCGAAAGCGCGCGCGTCACCGCCTCCGCCGCGTCGTTCGTCACCAGCTCGAGCACGATGGCGAACGCGCCGGCCTGCTCGAGCGATTTCGCGTCGTCGACGAGCCGGCGGACATCCTCCTCCAGCTTGCCCTGCACCTTGTATCCGCCGACCTGATGGATCGATTGCGGCAGCAGCCCGACATGGCCCATGACGGGGATGCCGGCCGCCGTCAGGGCGGCCACTTCGTCGGCGATGTCCGCGCCGCCTTCCAGCTTGACCGCCTGCACGCCGGTTTCCTGCATCAGTCTGCCCGCGTTGCGAAGCGTCGACTCCCTGCCGAGCCGGTACGTCATGAACGGCATGTCCGCCACGATGAACGTATCGGGCGCGCCGCGCCGGACGGCCCGGGCGTGGTGAATGATGTCTTCCAGCGTCACCGGAATGGTCGTGTCGTAGCCCAGGACGACATTGCCGAGCGAATCGCCGACGAGGATCGCGTCGATGCCCGCCTCCTCGGCAAGCCGCGCCGACGGATAGTCGTACGCGGTCACCACGGAGATCGGGATGCCGTCCCGTTTCATTTTCATCCATTTCGTTACGGTAAGTGCCTGCATGCGCAAGGTCCCTCCCTTTCCCGTCGGACGTTCCGATGCGGGCGGCGCCTTTTTCTCCGGAAAAAGCAAAAAACCTCCCGGCGTCCTGGCCGCAGGTTCTTCCGCATGACAATAGGAAACATCACGGTCAAGCGTGCTTCCATCTGTCTCGGTCCTGACGGCTCAGAGCAGAATGCGCCAACCCGGATGAACGTTCCGCGCGTATGAATGAAGTTCATTATTCCATGAAGCCGAGTGCGATTCGCGCGATTCCCGCGATACCGCCTCTTGCCGACAGTATAGCACGCCGGGGCCCGAAAAGAAAGCGGCGGACGTTCGGGACGCCCGCCGCCGCGGCGTGTTACGCGAACTCCGCCGAGATGATCTCGCGCACCGTTCCGTCCGCCGTCCGGACGCGCAGCGCGCCGCTCGAAGCCAGTCCGAGCGGGACCCCTTCGACCGTTCCCTGCGGCGTCTTCAGCTCGGCGGGGCGGCCGAGCGAGACCGACGACGCTTCCCATAGCAGCCGGATCGGCTCGAATCCTTCCTCGCGATACAGATCGTACAGCTCTTCGAGCGACTCGAGGAACAGCGCCGCCGTCTCCGTCCTGTCGAACGGTCGGCCGGCCGCCATCCGCAGCGAGACGGCCTTCTCCCGAAGCTCGGGAGGGTAATCCACCGGCCCGAGATTGACGCTGATGCCGATGCCGGCGACGACATGGCGCAGCCGCTCCTCCTCCGCGCTCGATTCGAGCAGGATGCCGCTGATCTTCCGGCCGCCCACGAGCAGATCGTTCGGCCATTTGATGCCGATGTCGAGGCCGGTCTGCCGGCGCAGCGAGCGGCAGAGCGCGACGGCGATGAGCAGCGTCAGCTGCGGCGTGCAGAAGACCGGAACCTCCGGACGGAGCACGAGGCTCATCCAGAGCCCCTTGCCCTTCGGCGACAGCCAGCTCCGCCCCATCCTGCCCCGGCCGCTTGTCTGCAGTTCGGCGACGACGAGCGTCCCTTCGGGCGCCCCTTCCTCGGCGAGCCGCTTCGCCACATCCTGGGTCGAGCCGACCTCGTCGAACAGGTGCAGCGTCCGGCCGAACGTCTTCGTCCCGAGACGCGCCGCCAGCCCGGTCGCGGTGAGCCGGTCCGGCGCGCCGGCCAGCCGGTATCCCCGGTTGCGGCACGCTTCGATTGTGTAGCCTTCCTCTTCCAGCTTGCGGATATGTTTCCATACCGCCGTCCGGCTGATGCCGAGCCGGCGGCTCGCTTCTTCGCCCGAGATGAATTCGCCCTCGCGCCCGGCGAGCATTTCCAGCAGTCGTTCCCTCATCGGCCGTCCCTTCCGTCCGGTTCGTCGTTCAGCATCTCCAGCGCCCGCTCGAGCAGCGCGCGGCGCTCGTTGGGCAGGCGGCCGGCGGCGGTCTCCAGCAGCAGCCGGTCCATCGTCCGTCTGATCCACGGGCCGCCCCTCCTGCCGGCCGCCTTCGTCAGCGTCGACCCGTCGATTGCCAGCTCCCTCGCCGTGAAGACCGGAATGTCCGCGAACCAGGCCGACCAGCGATCGAGCACGGCGGCGGGAACGGGGCAAACGCCGGGACAGGCGCGCATGACGGCGAGCCAGTCGGCCGTCGCCTGGCGCCCGTGAGCGAGCGCCATCCCGGTCCACGCCTCGCGCGTGTCCGGCGCGTTCGCCGCCGCGGCGTGCAGCTCGAGCGGCGCGAAAATGCCGCGCAGCCGATGCTTGCCGAACGCGAAGCCCGCCATCCAGCGGCGCGCGGCTTCGGGCGGCACGTTCGACGCCGCAAGAAGCGCGATCCAGCGCAGATCGCCCGGCTCCAGCCCGGACAGGCGCGGCTTGTCCGCGCAAGCCGGTCGGCCGGGCGCGTCCAGCGGCGTCTTCGTCTCGCGCCACAGCCCGGAGCGCAGGAACAGGGCGACCGCCCGGTCCGGGCCGGAGCCCCGGATCATCTTGTCCAGTTCGGCGCCGACCCGTTCGAGCGCAATGTGGCGCAGCAGACCGGCGTTCCGCCGCAGCGCGCGCCAGGTCGACGGCGCGATGCGAAAGCCGAGCTCCGCCGCGAACCGGACGGCCCGGACCATGCGCAGCGCGTCTTCGCGGAACCGCTCCTCCGGACGGCCGACGCAACGGATGACGCCGCGCGCAAGATCGGCCTTCCCGCCGAACGGATCGACGATCCGGCCGTCCACATCCATCGCCATCGCGTTGACCGTGAAATCCCGCCGCGCCAGATCGGTCTCGATGTCGTCGACGAACGCGACATCCGACGGCCTGCGATGGTCGTCGTAGCCCGATTCCGTGCGAAAGGTCGTCACTTCGTACATCCGGCCGTCCATGAACACGGTGACCGTTCCGTGCTTGAGGCCGGTCGGGGCATGATTCGGAAAAAGCGCCATCACCGCGTCCGGCCGCGCGGACGTCGCAATGTCCACATCGCCCAGCGGCCGGCCGAGCAGGGCGTCACGGACGCATCCGCCGACGAAGTACGCCCTGTGGCCGGCTTCGGCCAGGCGCGCGAGCACCGGCAGCGCTTCCAGCAGCTTCGCGTCCATGGCGGCGAATCACCTCTTCGCCTTACTCGCACACCGGGATCGGAATATCGGCCTCGATGCCGAGCACGCGGTAATAGATGCGCTCGTATTCCGCCGTGATCCGGTCGTTGCAGAAGATCGTGCGGGCGCGCTCGAGGCACGCCTCGCGGAACCGGGCGTACATCGCGTCATCCCCGAGCAGCCGGATCGCGTATTCGGCCATCCGCTCCGTATCGCCGACCGGCGCCAGGAAGCCCGTCGATCCGTGCGCGACCAGCTCCGGAATGCCGCCGGCCAGCGAGCCGATCGTCGGCACGCCGCACGCCATCGCCTCGAGCGCGACGAGGCCGAAGCTTTCCTTCTCCGACGGCAAAAGCAGAAGATCCGCGACGGAGATGACCTGCGCCACGTCGTCCTGCTTGCCGAGGAACGTGACGCGGTCGGACAGGCCCAGCGACTCGACCTGCCACTGCACCTTGGAGAGCTCCGGACCTTCGCCGACGAGCAGCAGGCGCGCGGGCATCTTCGCGCTCACCCGCGCGAAGATGTCGACGACGTCGCCGACCCGCTTGACCGGCCGGAAGTTCGAAATATGCATCAGCACCTTCTCGCCCGGCGCCGCGTATTCGGCGCGCAGATTCCGGCATTCCCGCGGATAGTAGACGCGCTTGTCGACGAAGTTGTACGTCAGCTCGATCGGCGTCTCGATGTCGAGCCGCTCCCGCGTCTCCCGGATCAGGTCGCGCGAGACAGCCGTCACGGCATCGCTCTGGTGGATCGCGAGCCGGATCAGATCGCGCAGCGACTCGTCCTGGGCGAGCACCGTGATGTCGGTGCCGTGCAGCGTCGTCACCGTCTTGATGCCGCCGCCCAGCATCTGCTTCGCGAGATACGCGCAGATCGCGTGCGGCACCGCGTAGTGGACGTGCAGCAGATCGAGCTTCTGCATCCGCGCGACCTGCGCCATCTTGCTGGCCAGCGACAGATCGTACGGCGGATAGCGGAACACATAGTAATTGTTCACTTCGACTTCATGGTAGAAGATGTTCCGCTGGAACTTTCCGAGCCGGAACGGAATGCTGTGCGTGATGAAATGGATCTCGTGCCCCTTCTCGGCGAGCAGCTTCCCCAGCTCGGTCGCGACGACGCCGGAACCGCCGAGCGTCGGGTAACAGGTGATGCCGATTCTGAGCGGTCTGACCATGGATGCGCCTCCTCTCGCCTCACGGAGCGTTCAGAACAGCCTCACTTCGACGGGACGCTTCGCCGCGAAGCCTTCGGCATGCGACCACCCGCGCTGGCCGCCGAGCAGCCGGTCGCGGGCTTCCACGTTCTCGACGTAACGCTGGTTGAGCGGCGTCGCCACCGTGTCAGGACCCGGCTCGAACTGCGACCGATAGGCCGACAGCGCGCGGCGCTTCGCCTCGTACCAATCCGATACGTTGACGACCAGATCGACTTCCGCGACATCATTGATATAGTAGAAAAAAATCTGCTCCACCTGCACCGGTTCCAGCTCGGGCATGTACCGGCGCAGCTTCGCGTTGAAAACCGCCTCCTCCACGAGCCGGCTCGCGGCGTTGTGGTCGGGATGGCGGTCGTTCCAGTACGGCGCGAACACGATCCGGGGGCGGAGCTTCCGGATTTCGCGAACGATGGCCGCGATCTGATCCGGCGACCCCGTGAGCCCGCGGTCGGGCAATCCGAGGCAGGAGCGGTAGACAATCCCCATCGCTTCGGAAGCTTCCGCGGCCTCCCGCTGCCGCAGCTCGACCGTCCCGTTCGACGACATCTCCGCACGGGTCAGATCGCATACGCCAAACCGGACGCCGGCCTGCGCGTGCTTGGCGATCGTCGCGGCCATGCCGATCTCGACGTCGTCCGGATGGGCGCCGAACGCCAGCATGTCAACCCGGTCGGTCATGGCTGCCAATCCTCCGGCTTGTACTTGTGGACCAGCTCCCGCCACGCGAACTCGCCGCGCTCGAGCGCCTTGACGAGCAGCTCGGCCGTGGCGATGTTCGTCGCGACCGGGATGCCGTACACGTCGCAGAGGCGCAGCAGCGCGTTGATGTCCGGCTCGTGGGGTTGCGCCATCAGCGGATCGCGCAGGAAGATGATGAGATCCATCACATTCTCCGCCACCAGCGCGCCGATCTGCTGGTCGCCGCCGAGCGGGCCCGACATGAACCGGTGCACGGTGAGACCGGTCTGCTCCATGATCCGCTTGCCGGTCGTGCCGGTGGCGTACAGGTCGTGATGGCGGAATACATGTTCGTAGGCAATGACAAAATTGACCATTTCGTCCTTCTTCCGGTCATGCGCGATGAACGCGACATGCATCCGTGCCGTCATGGGCGATTCTCCTCTCCGCCGTCCAGCAAATGCTCGAATCCGTAGACGAGGCCGGTGTACGTCATCACCTTCTGAACGGCGGTCTTGACGCCCGGCATGTAGCCGGCGCGGTCATACGAATCGTGCCGGATGCGCAGCGTCTGGCCGAACGCGCCGAAGATCACTTCCTGCTGGGCGAAGATGCCGGGCAGCCGGACGCTGTGGATGCGGAAGCCGTTGTAGTAGCCGCCGCGCGATCCCTGCAGCTTCTCTTCCTCGTCGGGATGCCCCTGCCTCAGCTCGCCGCGCACGGCGGAGACCAGTTCCGCCGTCTTGATCGAGGTGCCGGATGGCGCGTCGAGCTTCCGGTCCCCGTGATACTCGATGATCTCGAGGTGCGGGAAATAGCGCGCCGCCTCCGCCGCGAACTTCATCATCAGGATCGCCCCGATCGAGAAATTGGGCGCGATCAGGCCGCCGATCCCGCGGCTCCTGCACAGCTTGTCCAATTCGTCGATTTGCTCCGGCGTAAAGCCTGTCGTGCCGACGACCGGCCGCACGCCGTATGTAATCGCCGTCTTCGTATTGTCGTATGCCGAATGCGGCACCGTGAAATCCACGAGCACATCGACGGCGCCGCCGCGCAGCGCCGCCTCCAGGTCGTCCGTGATCGTGACGCCGCAGGCGGGCAGACCGGCCGCGACGCCCGCATCCCGGCCGGCCGTCGAGCGGCCGACGGCGGCCGCCAGCTCGAACGACGGCTCCTCCAATACCATCTTGACCACTTCGCGGCCCATCTTGCCGCTTGCGCCCGCAACCGCGACGCGGATCTTGTCCGTCATCCGTTCCATCTCCCGTTCCTTGTCATGAATGTTATAATGATTAGTGCGTATTCCGCCTTTGCGTTCTCCGATGCCGACGGCGGTAGTCGGCGAACAGACGCTTCGCCTCGCCGTGCGCCGGATTCAGCCTGAGCGCTTCCCTTGCCGCCCGGGCGGCCTCGTCGAAACGGCCGAGCGCTCCGTGCGCCGCCGCCATGAGCAGCCATGCTTCGTCGAGAAGCGGATCCATCTCGAGCGCCGCCTTCAGACTTTCGATCACGGACTCGTAATCGGGATCGGCCGAAGCGAGCTCGCTCTTCGCTTCTTCGGCGGCGATGCGCGCCCGGATCGACGCGAGATGATACCGGTAATCCTCCTGCTCCGGCGCGAGGCGCACCGCTTCCGCCGCATGCCGGAGCGCCTTCGGCCACTGGGCGCTGCGCATGCAGGTGATCGAGCACTTGTGGTGATAGGCGGGGTTGTCGGGCTCGGCCGCGATGGCCAGCTCGAACGCCCGGATCGCCTGCTCGTAGTCGCCCGACAGAATCGAGGCGTACGCCTGTCTGACATGTTCTTCCCCGGCCATCTTTCACGCCCCCTTGCGCGTCTGCTTATCGATCAGCATATGCGCAAGGCGGGCGCCGGGTATGGGCCGGACCGGCGCGCGGACGGGCCGCGGCTACTCGGCCGGCTGTTCGATACGCGTCCAGCGGTCCCTGTCGCGCGTCGTGAATTTCGCCATCACCTTGTCGTGCGCTTCCGTCAGGTCGATCCCGAGCGAATTGGCAAAGCAGATCAGGATGAAGAGCAGATCCCCGAGCTCCATCTCGATGGATCCTTCCGGTTCGTCGGGCTTCTTCGGTTTCGGCCCGTACTGGTGGATCACCTCGCGCGCGAGCTCGCCCGCTTCCTCGGTGAGCCGGGCCATCAGGGCGAGCGGGCTGAAATACCCTTCCTTGAACTGCGAGATGTAAGCGTCGACTTCCCGCTGCATTTCGGCCAGCGTTTTGCCCAACACTAAACACGATCCTTTCCATGTCCTTCGGTTCTTACCTTATGTTAGCGCAAAGCGCAGGGGAACACAATGCTTGCGGAGACGCGCGGACGGACGTGAAGGAGGTTGAGACGAATGTCGGGAAAGGCGGCCGGCGGGCTGCGCGTTCTCGTCCCGGTGGCGGCGGGGACGGCGGTCTATGCGTTCGGCCTTCATTATTTTGTCCTGCCCAACACGCTGATGGAAGGCGGCGTTACGGGCATCGGTCTTTTGTTGTATTACATATTCGGATGGCCGCTTTCCGCGACGACCCTGCTGCTCAACGTGCCGCTTTTTCTGGCGGGTTGGAAGCTGCTCGGGCGGCAATCGATGGCGATGACGCTGTACGGAACCCTGTGTCTGATCATCTCGCTGTGGATCATGGAACGCGCGGTCGAAGACGGTTTTATCGTGCCGCTCGCCGGCCGGAGCGATCTGATCCTGCCCGCCCTCTATGCCGGGGTGACGCTCGGCGCCGGCCTCGGCATCGTCTTCCGCTTCGGCGCGACGACCGGCGGCATGGACATCGCCGCCCGCATTCTCGTGCGGAAATACGGCTGGAGCATGGGGCGGACGATCCTCGGCATCGATGCCGCCGTCATCGGCGCATCGCTGTTCTTCGTGCCGGTCGAGCGCGTGCTCTATACGCTGGTCGTCGTGTTCATCACGTCCAAAGTCGTCGATTTCGTGCAGGAAGGCGCATACGCCGGCAAGGCGTTCATGATCATCACGGATCACGGCGAGGCGATCGCCGATGCCGTCACGAAGAAGCTCGACCGGAGCGTGACGGTCCTGCCGGCGAAGGGCGGCTATTCGGGCGCGCCCAAGCAGGTCGTCTACTGCATCGTCGGCCGATCGGAAGCCCGGGCGCTGCGCGAGCTCGTGCACGCGATCGATCCGAAGGCGTTCTTCGCGATCAGCGACGCCCACGACGTCGTCGGGGAAGGGTTCCTCGAGAAATAACGAGGCGCCCGCGCGTCAATGCGGGCGCCTGACGGACGTGATGCCCCATCGGTCTTGCCGGTATTTGCGGTATCCCGCATAGCCGAGGGCGGCGCACAAAATGGCGGAAAGCGCCGCGATCCAGGCCGGCGACGGATCGTCGGCCGGCCGCGCGGAAGACCGGACCGCCTCCGGACCGAACAGTTCCTCCGCCGCCCGTCCGATGGCGTCGAACGATTCCTCGATCCAGACCCGGTTCGCTTCGCCCGTTTCCGCCGCCGCCCCCAGCAGCTTCTCGGCATACCGGATCCGTTCCCCGAGCCGCATGACGGCCGGCAGCGGACGGTTGAGCGCGGCCGCCGCCTCCAGCCGCTCCACCCGCTCCTTCATGAGCCGGAGCGAAACGGCGGCCGCTTCGGCGCCTTCCCTGCCGCCTCGCTGCCAGCCGCGGCGCATCCGGTCGAGATCGTCGCCGATGAGCCGCCCGTACCCGAGCCAGAGCGACTCGCGGCCCGGAGCCAGCGCGTCGACGGCCAGGAGCAGCCTGGACGCCTCTTCCCGCCACGCGGAGACATCGCGTTCCCGTACAAGCGCCTTGCGCGCGGCGGCAATCGTTGCGTCGATCCGGCTCCACCCGGCCGGCTCGCCGATCGCCCGAAGTTCGGGCGATTCGGCCGCGTCTTCTATCCTGAGCAGACTGGCGTAGGCCAGCTGCCGGTTCCCCTCCACGGCTGCGAGGTAGAAGCTTCGGGTCAGAAGCTCGAGACGGTCCAGCCGGTCTTCGGCCGCCGCCGGCGCCTCCGCGCAGATCGGCAATCCGCCGGCCGTCAACATGATCGCAATCGCCAGCAGCACCTTCAGGCGAACGGACATGGACAATCCCTCCCGACATCATTGTATGGGCGGAATGTCCGTTTCAGAACCCGCGGCCGCATCCCGGCGTCCCGGGGCCGTTCACGCTCCGGTTTCCCCGGCCGGCCGCAGCCGGAGCGCAGCCAACGCCGCGAGGTAGCTGGCCGCCGACAGCGCGAAGGTAAACGGGGCGATGACCGGCAGGTCGTCTTCCAGCACCGTCGGCAGCCACGGATAAATGCCGACGCCGTAATCCATCGAGTCGTTCAGCAGCATCCAGGCGAGCGCGAGCAAAGCCGCGATCCGCCCGAACCGCATGAACCGCGCGTAGAGCAGCCCTTCGACGGCCATTGCCGCATGCGACGCGATGAGCATCCAGTTCTGCCAGTCGAGCGGGTCGCCCTGCAACCCTTGCGCGGCGTTCATGACGACCGCCCAGATGCCGTATTTCACGAGCGTCAGGACGGCAAGCGCTTCCACCGCGATCCGGAAGACCCGATACGCGCCGTTTTCCCTCGCCGGCCGCGCCAGCACAAGCAGCAGCCAGATCGTGAAGAACAGGCTTGCCGTCGGGCTGTCCGGGACGAACACGATGCGCCAGAGCGGATGATGGTCCAGCGTCCAGCGGAGCTGCGAACCGTACCAGACATAGCCGTATGCCGTGCCGAGCCCGTTGCAGACAAACAGCAGCCAGAGCAGCCGGCGATCGAGCAGGAATGCGCGGCTGGTAAACCATGAGAACGACATGCACGCCCCTCCTTCTCCCAATATGTTCCCGCATCAAATAAAAACCTGATCGCCGGATGGCGACCAGGTTTGCTGATGTCCGCGGCCTGAAGTCCCGGGCGGGCCGGCCGCGGATTCCGGACTGTAACCGTTATTGCGCCGCTTTCTGCTTCGCGAGCCATTCCGCGATCTGATCGATCTCTTCGGCGCTGAGCACATTGGCGAATGCGGGCATCATCGTGCCCTTGCCGTTTGCGACGATATCGGCCAGTTCTTCCTTCGAATACTTGTCGCCGACGCCGGCCAGCGGCGGGATCGAGGCTTGCCCCTGATAATCCGAGCCGTGGCAAGAGAGGCAGTTCGCCTGGATGACCGACGTGATGCTGTCGTTCGCATCGACGACGGCGACCTTCTTCTCTTCGCGCTTGACGGGATTCGGACGCTCTTCCCCGCGCTCCGCCGCGCGGCGCGCCTCCTCTTCGCGCTGGATATGCTCCGGCACGATGCCGTTCACTTCAAGCTGATGCTGATAGTGGTCCCATGCGACATAGGTCAGGTAGACGCAGGAAATCAGCGACAGGAACATCAGCGTCGAAGCGATCGGTCGCTTGTAGAAGCGGCGCTCCTTGCCCCGGTCGAGGAACGGCGCGAGCAGCAGGGCGCCGAACATGATCGCGGGCACGCCGACGGTGCCGAGCACGACATAGTCGCCGGATACATACGGCAGTTTCAGGAACTGGTACAGGAACAGGAAGTACCAGTCCGGCATCGGAATGAACGATGTATTGGTCGGATCGGCCGGATAGCCGAGCGGCGCCGGATGGGAAATCGTCAGGACGAGAAAACCGACCAGCACGACGACGCCGACCATCCATTCCTTGAGCAGGAAGTTCGGAACGAACGCTTCCGACTTGCCTGGGAACGCCGAGTAATCGGGCGGTATGTTCGGCCTTCTCCCGGACTTGCGGACCCGGGAGTCGCCGACGTATACCACTTTCTCCTGGCTGTCCTTGGAGTGATGGGCCATCGGTGAAATCTCCCTTCAATTATAGTGGTCCGGAGATGCCTTGTCTGCGGATCATGATGAAGTGAACCGCAAGGAGCGTAAGCAGCGCGCCGGGCAGGAAGAAGACGTGGATCGCGAAGAACCGCGTCAGCGTCTGCGCCCCGACGATATCGCCGCCCTTGAGCAGTTCGGCAATGTACGGTCCGACGTACGGAACCGATTCGGCGATCTGGATGCCGACCATCGTCGCGAAGTAAGCCTTGTTGTCCCACGGCAGCAGATAGCCGGTGAACCCGAGGCCGAGCATGACGAAGAAGATGAGCATGCCGACGACCCAGTTCATTTCGCGCGGCGCCTTGTAGGCGCCGGTGAAGAAGACGCGAAGCGTGTGCAGGAACATCATGACGATGACCAGGCTCGCGCCCCAGTGGTGCATGCCGCGCACGATCGCGCCGAACGCGACCTTGTGCTGCAGATAGTCGACACTCGCATAAGCATTGATGATGTCCGGCACATAGTACATCGTCAGGAACATGCCGGACAGAATCTGGATGACCGTGATGAAAAACGTCAGGCCGCCGAAACAATATACGAAGGCGGAGAAGTGATGCGCCGGGTTGACATGTTCGGGTACCTCGTGGTCCGCGACGTCTCTCCACATCGGCGTGATGTCCAGACGCTCGTCAATCCAGTTGTAGATTGCTTTAAACATCGGATATTACGCCTCCCAATCAGACTCGCGTGTTCGCTTTGACCGGTCCGAGGTACACCCAGCCGTCTCTCACTTCCACTTCGTATTCGTCAAGCGGCGCGGGAGCCACTTTCAGGTTCTTGCCGTCAATCGAATATTTCGCCTCGTGGCACGGACAGAAATACTGATTGTCGTTCTGGCTGTTCCAGTTGACCGTGCATCCGAGGTGTTTGCAAATCGGCGACAGCGCGAAAATAACGCCGTTCTGATCGCGCGCGATCCACGCGGTTCTCACGGGGTCGCTCTCGTACCAGCCGTCCACCTGGTGGATCTGGTACTTGAACTCCTTCGGTTCGCTCGTAATCGCGCTTTCCTCGGCAACTTTGACGAACGTGCCGCCCGTCTTCTTCTGCAGAATCGGGTCGACCGCAAAGCGGATCATCGGCAGCACGACACCGCCGGCCATGAACGCACCCGCACCGCCGAGCGTATACGACAAAAATTGGCGCCGGGACATCGTTTTTCTCTTCACGGACGAGTGTGACTGCTCATGCTGCTCGTGGTTGCTCATCTCCTGCTCTACCCCCTTTGCCAACCGATATGCGGGTCTTGTCATGCCGTGAACTACCATGACGAACCAAACCATAACCTATAATAGCCCAGGCCATTTTGAGCGTCAAGAACGCTGGATTGAAAATGAAACCGCGTTGAAAATCGTTTAAAATTTTGTTGCAGAATTGTCACAATTGCCGCGTCGAAGCACATTTTTCCCCCCGCGCCCGCTCTCTATTCCCCGCTCTCTATTCCTGGGTGGAATTCGCCTCCTGCCTGCGCCTGCGCCACATCGCCTGGACCGCTTCGGACACGGCCCGGGCCGCCGGCGTCGTGCCGTCCGGCTCCGGCGCGATCCACAGATCGACCGCCTCCGATTCCGAACCGAGCGAACGGTCCAGCGTGACGACAATGACATGGCGGAAACCGGCGGATTTGAGGCCGGAGGCGATCCGTTCGACCGGTCGCGCGCCGTCCGCGTTGTAGTGCAGCGCGGGATAGGTGACCGTTCTTCCCTTGAACGGCATCTCGACCAGATCGAGCAGCCCCTGGAGCCGCTCAAGCGCCGCCGTCGCCTCATCCGGCGATTCGTTGCCCGCAAGGCCGGTGACCGGCAGGATGGCGGTGTCGAAATAAAGCTGCAGCTCCGCCCAGCGTTCGCCGTCAAATTCGCTGAATTTCATCGGTTTCACGTTCCTCCGCTTCAAGGACTCGTTGTCTTCCGAGACATCTTACCATATCCCGCGCCCGACCGGAAACCGGAACACGAAAAAACCCGCCCCGTTCGGGCGGGCAACGTTTCAAATGGTGCGGAGTTCTGCCGCAAGTCTCCGGAAACCGTCTTCGTCGCCGTTGTCCAACGCCTTGTCGATCTCGGCGTAGATTTTTTCCTTGCGATAGACGCGAAGCGCCTCGTCCAGCACCATTTCCGCGGCCAGCGAGAGCATCGCTTCGTAGGCCCTCATCCTGTCCACAGGACACACCTCCACAAAGCGGTGATCGTTCCACCGGATGTCTGTCCCTTTTCCTGCCGACTCCTTACTCAAGCATATTCATGAGCGGCCGCCCCGTAGCGGACGAATGTCCCCCCGGCGGCTGAATGTACCGTTACCCATCAGGTCAGGATCGGTTCCGCATCCCGGATGCCGACGCCGCCGACCACCTTCCGCCCGGCGTTCGTCATGCGGAGCAACGCCGTTCCCTGTCCGTCTTCCCCGATCCGGAGCAGCCCGAGATGGACCATCATCGCGAACACGCGCTTGTCGAGGACGGCGTCCGGGTCGTCGTAATAGAACGGCCGGACGAACGGCCTCAGCGCCGCGCGCAGCGAGTCGGCCGTCACCCAGCGGCCGGCGACCCGTTCGATCAGCCGGACCAGCGCGGGCAGATTCGGAATCGCCGGACGATAGAGCCTGATCCAGAACCGGTACAGCTCCGCCGGATCTTCCGCCGCGCGGCTCGCCAGCCTTTCCGCGCCCGCCTCGGTGAGCCGGAGCAGGCCTTCCTTCTCCGACAGGTATCCCTTGAAGTGGCAGTAATCGTACAGCAGGGCGAGCCGGTCCGGGTAATCCTTGAACCGTCTTCCGTAGCCGAACCTCCAGCTCCCGCGGGCCGGCGGCTCCTCGCGGACGGCAAGCAGCTCGAGCAGCTGGAGCAGGTTCCGCTTGTACATGACGCCGTCCTGGGTGAGCGGCACTTCATGGCGCGCCGCGTAATCGAGCAGGACGAGCACGTCGTCCGCGAGCAGTTCCTGCTCGTCCCGGTAGGCGCGCGGCTCCTCCGCGTAGACGAGTTTTCCGGCCAGGCGCCGCGCGATGGATTCCCGGAACCGCGCCTTCAGATCCTCCGGCACGCGGAACAGATAGCGGTTCGTGCCGTTCGTGCCGTTGAACAGCCATCCGTACTGCTTGAAGCGCATGATCGTCTCGCGCAGCCCGGACGCCGGTGACGCGTCCTCACGCGCCGGCGCGTTCTTCCGCTTCCGCTTCGGCCGTCCCTCCGGGGATTCGTATTCGAGCCGCACGGCCGCCACTTCCTCGGGTGAACCGGGTTTCGTCTCCGCGTCGAACCGGCTGCTCCGCACGCGCGCGAGCAGTTCCTCCAGGCTGAACGCGTCGCGGTCGTCGAACAGCAGCGAATGGAGGAACCGTTCGTCCTCGATGGACAGGTTGTCAAGCAGCGACTCGAACCGGTCCTTCTCCAGCGCGGCCGACAGAATCGACTGCATGAGCTCGTGCTTCGAATGCCCGTCGCACTCCAGCCGGTACATCTCCGCGATCCGCATCAGCTGCGCGATGTCCGCATAACCCAACATCTCGGCCAGCAGCATGCCATCTCCTCCGTTCCCCGGGTCTATTCCCATTATGGGAAGAACGGATAAAAATAAACCGCGCTGGAAGCGTCTGCATGCCTTCTCCTCCGGTCCGACCGCAAAAATGCGCAAAAAAAGAAGCTTCGCCGCGCAATTCGCGGGCTCAGCTTCGTGCTTCGAGCGTATCCAGATGTTTCGAGCAATTGTGAAGGCTGATTCGCCATTCCGCGCCGTCCGTTTCGAGGATCGAGAGCGACATGTTGCCGATGCGCCGGTCCTCCAGGCCGCTGAACAGCGCCTGGAGCAGCACCGCGATGATGCTGCCGTGGGATACGACCAGCAGCCGGATGTCGGGCCTTGCGGCCCGCCAGTCGGCGAGGAACGCAAGTCCCCGCTTCCGCACGTCCTCGTCGCTCTCCTGGCCGACGTCGAGCGATCGCCAATCCGCTCCCCATCGCCGTAACCGCTCCTCCTCGGTCGTCCCTTCGGCAAGCCCGAACGAACGCTCCCGGATGCGCGGATCGGGCGGCAGCAGCGGCACGCCGAGCGCGTCGGCGAGCACTCGCGCCGTCTCCCTGGCGCGCTTCAGATCACTCGAGACGACCGCGTCCCAGATCCGGTCTTCCGACTTCAGCCTGTCCGCAAGCGCCCGCGCCTGACGGATGCCCGCCTCGTTCAACGGAATGTCGGTCTGCCCCTGAATGCGGCCGGTGGCGTTCCAGTCCGTCTCTCCGTGCCTTACGAGTCCGATGATCAATGCGTTACCTCCCGAATGCGAACGTCAGTTGCGGACGCGCGTGAACCAGTTGATCGTGAGCAGCGTCATGATCATGCCGAGAATCGACAGCGCAATCCAGTATTGCGGATAGGTCGGCACGACGGACAGCACGACCGGACCGCTGATGCTGGCGACGGGCACGTCCTGATAGAACTCGATGCTGATCGGCGTCGCGCCGTCGATCGCGCTGACCGTGTCGATCGTCCCGGTCAGCCTGGCGATCTGCGCCTCGGTGGAAGCTTTCTGCAGGCTTCCGACCGCCATGTAGACGAAGGCGCTGAAGAACAGGGCGAGGCAGCAGGCCATCGCGGCCGCCACGCCGCGGCGGAACGAATCGGACCACCGGTACGTCCGTTCCTTGACCGGCATCAGCCAGAAATCTTCGGCATAGATCCGTTCCATGACGGACCGGTTGATCCGCTCGTCCGGCTCATGCGCGGCTTCCGCGATCTGCAGCCGGCGAAGCATCGATTCGCTTTCATCCCAGATCCGGAACTCTTCCGCGCAGCGCCCGCATTCCGCCAGATGGGCCTCGAACGCAACCCGTTCCGGATCGTCCTCCGGCAGGTCCCAGACGAGACCGAACCATTGCTGCGCCTGTTCGCAATTCATCTTGCTTTCATCTCCTCGTACTCCACGTAAGACGGATCAAAATACGGCTCCAGTTGCGATTTCACGCTGGCCCTGGCGCGGAACAGCAGCGATTTGACCGCGCTGACGGACTGTCCGAGGATCGTCGCGATCTCCTGGTAGTCCAGCTGGTCGTATTCGCGCAGGATGAGCGCGGAACGCTGCTTCTCCGGCAGCCGGTTGATCGCCTCGCGCACGAGGTTCATCCGCTCCCGCTGCAGCACGCGCTGCTCGGGCGCCGCTTCGGGCGGCGCGAGCGGCACGAAGCCGGACTCGTCCAGCGAGACGTTGCCGCCTTTCTGCTTGCGCAGCTCGCTGAGCACCGTGTTGCGCGCGATCGTGTAGAGCCAGGTGGAAAACGATGCGTCGCCTTCGCGGAAGGAATGAAGACTGCGATATGCTTTGTAGAACGTTTCCGAGCACAGGTCCTCGGCCATCAGGTCGAGCCCCGCGCCCTTCAGCATGTGGTAGATGAAGGCCAGGATCTTGCGCTGGTAGCGCCGCATCAATTCCGAATATGCCTGGACGTTGCCGTCCTTGATTTCACGGATCAATTGGGAGTCGGTCATTGGCCTGCGCCCCTCCTTGGGCTGCGGTGATCGCCCTCCCGGATCCGTCACTGTATTGTACCGATCCGGAAGGCAAAAGTTGCGCGTCCGGCCGCATCGCTTCGCCGGTATTCGCGCAAAAGGAGGCGAATCCCGCCGACCGCCGCGCGTTCGCCGCGCGTGTCGGCCTCGCTGATTCTTTTCGAGCCGGGATGTCGAAATCCTGCCGGGACGGCCGGGAGCCCGGACCCCAGTATTTTACAGAGCACATACAGACATTGTATCACAGTTTTTCAATTTGGGCAGTTCCTGTTTTTCGGCCGCGGCTTCATCCATAGGATATAGACGTATGAAACCTGCTTCAGGTGTCAGGAATGAGGATTTTTTCAAAAAAAATACCACCCGCTCGGGGTGGCTGCACGATAGGTGCAAAAGATTTGGATAGGAGTGGAGAGAAACCATACTGTACTTTCAGTATATGTATCCGTTTTCAATATGTCAAGTATGCGTTTCCAACAAAATTTCGGGCCCGAAGAAAAAAAACGGCCGGGCGCGGAACTTCTTCCGTTCCGGCCCGGCTTGCGGACTTACATGTTGACTTCGAATCCCATCGCGGCAAGCTTCTTCACCGCGCGGTCGAAATCCGGCTGCGCGCGGAACGACAGCCGCAGGATGCCGGGCACGTCCTCCCGGCTCTCGATGATCTGCAGGTTGCTGATGTTGATCCGCTCGTTGCCGAGCTCCGTCGCGATTTTGCCGATAATGCCCGGATGGTCCGGCACGTCGATGTAGCATTCGTACAGCGGATCGATGACCCCGCGCCGCCGCTCCGGCAGGCTGCTGCGGAACTTGCCCGCCGTGCGGAACGCGTCCTCCACCCGCTCCCCTTCCATCCGCTCCAGCATGCCGATGAACTCGCCGACGCCCACCTGCCATTCCCTGAGCAGCCGGATCAGCACGGCGCGGTTGTTGATCAGAATGTCGCGCCAGATGACGGGATCGCTGGACGCGATCCGCGTGATGTCGCGGAAGCCGCCGGCGGCAAGCGCGGAATAGAGCGGGTTCGTCTCGTTGTACGCGCGGATCTGGTTCACGAGCTGGACCGCGATGACATGCGGCAGATGGCTGATCGCGCCGACGATCGTGTCATGCTCCTCGGGATCGACGAACACGATGTTGGCCTTCGTGAGACGGATCAGATCGGCCAGCCGGTCGACCGCTTCCCGCGGCGTGCCGGGGTCCGGCGTCAGCACGTAATAGGCGTTCTCGAACAGCAGCGACGTGGCCGCCTCGACGCCGGATTTCTCCTTGCCCGCCATCGGATGGCCGCCGATGAACACCGCGCCGCCGAAATCGAGCGAGCGCGCGCAGGCGGCGACGGACGCCTTCGTGCTTCCGACGTCCGTGATGATGCAGCCGGGCTTCAGCTTCATGGAAGCGAGACGGCGAAGGTAGTCTTCCAGGTTGCCGACCGGCACGCACAGGAAAATGAAGTCCGCATCCCGCGCCGCCTCTTCCATCGAGGTCGTCGCCTCGTCGACCACGCCGCGGGCGAGATATCTGCCGATCGACGACTCGCGGTATGAATGCCCGATGACGCGCAGACCGGGTTTCCCCTTGAAGCAGAGCGCCAGCGAACCGCCGATGAGTCCAACGCCAAAAATCGCGATCGTCGTCATGGGTGTCAGACCCGCACCGCCAATTCCCGAAGCACCTGCTCGAGCGCCGCGATAAACTTCCGGTTCTGTTCGCCGCTTCCCACCGTAATGCGGATATGGGTCGGATAATGTGTCCACCGCGCGCGGGAGATGATGCCCTTGCGCAGCAGCGCCTCGAACACCTCCTGCGACGGCCGGCCCGCGTCGAACATGACGAAATTGCCGTACGGCTCGAAGTACTTCAGGCCGAGGCGGTCGAACTCGGCTTTCAGGTAGGCGAGCCCTTCGGCGTTCCGCCGCTTGCATTCCGCGATGAACGCCGTATCCGCGAGGGCGGCCTTCGCCGCGGCCTGGGCGTAGCGCGTCGTGTTGAACGGCTCGCGCACCTGGTTCACGAACCGGATGGTCTCCGGCCGGCCGATGCCGTAGCCGATCCGGAGCGAAGCAAGCCCGTAAATCTTCGAGAACGTGCGGAGCGCGATCACGTTCGGGTAGCGCTTCACATATTCGATGCCGTTCGGATAAACGGGATCGTCGATATACTCGCAGTAGGCTTCGTCCAGCACGACGAGCACATGCGCCGGCACCTTCTCCATGAGGGCGTCGAGCTCGTCCTTCGTCACGATCGTACCCGTCGGGTTGTTCGGGTTGCAGATCCAGACGATCTTCGTCCTGTCCGTCACCTTCGCGAGCATGGCGGACAGATCGTGGCGGCCGTCCTTCAGCGGCACCTCGATGATCTTCGCGCCCTCGATCTCCGCGTTATGCCTGTACTGCGGGAACGTCTCGTCGGCCATGACCGTCTCGTCGCCCGGCAGCAGGAACGCGCGGGCGATCATCAGGATCACTTCGTCCGACCCCGCTCCGAAAATGAGCTGATCCGCGCCGACGCCGAGATGCGCGGCCAGCGCTTCCGTCAGCGCGACGGCGGCGCCGTCCGGATAAAGGCTCGTGTTCGCCAGTTCATTCATGATGGCCTGTTTCGCCGCTTCGGAGCAACCGAACGGGTTCTCATTCGACGCAAGCTTGATCACTTCCGTCAGGCCGAGCTCCCGCTTCACTTCCTCGATCGGCTTGCCCGGCTGATAGACCGGCAGATGGACGATATGGGGTTTGGGCTGCACAGATTTTCACCTCGAACGCAGGGTTCAAACGGAAGCAAAACGGCAGGTCCGCCACGCAGACGGAAACCGCCGTTTCGCACGCTTGTCATATTTCTGATTGTCGCACATCCGCCCGCAATCGGCAAGTGATCAGACGCGCAAAGACCGGATGAATTGTTCCACCTGCCGCACGCCCTCGGAACGCTTGTCCGGATCGCGAAGAAGCGGCAGCGCGTCTTCGATCCGGCGCACGATCGCACTGCCGACGATGACGCCGTCTGTCTTCCCTTCGAACCGAAGCACCTGCTCGCGGCTCGAAATGCCGAAGCCTACGCAGATCGGCACCGGCGAAGCGCTCCGCACGGCCGCGAGGAATTCGTCAATCGACGAATGGAACTCGGACCGCATGCCCGTCACGCCGAGCGAGGATACGCAGTAGACGAACCCCCGCGCCCGCGAGACGATCCGGGCGATCCGCTCGTGGGATGTCGGCGCGACGAGCGGGATGAGGTGGATGTCGGCCGCCTCCGCCCGGGCGCGCAGCTCCCCGTCTTCCTCGAGCGGAAGATCGGGCACGATAAGGCCGCTGATGCCATGCTCGTTCAGCAGCCCGAAGAAGCGGTCGAACCCGTACTGCAGCACCGGATTATAATAGGAAAACAAAATGTACGGAATATCCGCTCCCATCCCGCGCGCCTCCGCGGCGGTGCGGACGACGTCTTCCAGCGTCACGCGGCCGGCGAGCGCGCGCTCGGACGCCCGCTGGATGACCGGCCCGTCCGCGAGCGGATCGGAATACGGCACGCCGAGCTCGATCATGTCGGCGCCGGCCCGGGCGCACGCGGCGATCAGCTCCGCCGAGGCGGCCAGATCCGGATCGCCGATCGTCAGGAACGGGATCAGCGCGGACTTCCCTTCCCGGCGCAGCCTGTCGAAAGTCGCGTCGATGCGGTTCACCGGCTCTCCCCCCCCAGATACCCCATGATCGATTCGACGTCCTTGTCGCCCCGCCCGGACAGATTGACGATCACGATCGCGTCCTTCGGAAGCGTCGGCGCCAGCTTGATCGCCTGCGCGACCGCGTGCGCCGATTCGAGCGCGGGAATGATCCCTTCCGAAGCGGACAGCACCTGCAGCGCTTCGAGCGCTTCGGCGTCGGTGATCGGCACGTATTCGGCCCGGCCGGAATCCTTCAGCCAGGAATGCTCCGGTCCGATGCCGGGATAGTCAAGACCGGCCGAGATCGAATGCGCGGGCAGCACTTGCCCGTGCTCGTCCTGCAGCACGTAGCTGAGCGAGCCCTGGAACACGCCCTGGCGTCCCTTCGTCAGCGTGGCCGCGTGCTCGGCCGTGTCGATGCCCCGGCCGCCCGCCTCGACGCCGATCAGCTTCACTTCCCTGTCTTCCAGGAACGGATGGAAAATGCCGATCGCGTTGCTGCCGCCGCCGACCGCCGCCACGATCACGTCCGGCAGACGGCCCTCCGCCGCCAGGATCTGCTCCCGCGCCTCGACGCCGATCACGCGCTGGAAGTCGCGCACCATCATCGGGTACGGGTGCGGACCGGTGGCGGAGCCGAGGATATAATACGTATCCTCGACATGGCTGACCCAGTAGCGCAGCGTCTCGTTGCAGGCGTCCTTCAGCGTGCGCGTGCCGCTCGTGACCGGAACGACCTCCGCGCCGAGCAGGCGCATCCGGAAGACGTTCAGCTCCTGGCGCTTCATGTCCTCCTCGCCCATGAACACCTTGCACTCGAGGCCGAGCAGAGCGGCGACCGTCGCCGACGCGACGCCGTGCTGGCCGGCTCCCGTCTCGGCGATGACCTTCGTCTTGCCCATCCGCTTGGCGAGCAGTCCCTGGCCGAGCGCGTTGTTGATCTTGTGCGCGCCGGTATGGTTCAGGTCCTCGCGCTTCAGATACACCTTCGCGCCGCCGAGCCGCTCCGTCAGCCGGGCCGCGAAATAGAGCGGCGTCGGCCTGCCCGAATATTGCCGGAGCAGCCCGTCCAGTTCGGCGACAAATTCGGGATCTTTCGAATAGTTCAGATAAGCTTCTTCCAGTTCGAACAACGCGTTCATCAACGTCTCCGGCACATACCGGCCGCCGAATCGGCCGAAACGGCCGTGCTCGTCCGGCATTTGCATCATCTTTCCGCCACCCTTCCGACGAAGCTTTGAATTTTGACCGGGTCTTTCGCGCCGTCCGTCTCGACGCCGCTGGACACGTCGACGCCGTCCGGCGCGTGGGTGTCGATCAGTTCCCTTACGTTGTGCTCGTTCAGTCCGCCCGCGACGTAGAGCGGCACGCCGATCGCGCGGGCCGCCGCCTTGTAGTCGGCGACGAGCCGCCAGTCGAACACCGCCCCGGTGCCGCCGCCGGCGGTGTCGATCAAGGCGGCGTCGATGGCGCCCGCGTAGGGCGCCATCCGCTCGGCGGCCGGGGCGTCCCCGCCGCGGATGGCGAACACCTTCCAGACGCCGACGCCGAACGCCGAGCGGATCCGCCGGCAATATTCCGGCGTCTCCGAACCGTGAAGCTGCACGATGTCAAGCGGCGCCGCCGCGAGAACATCGCGCAGCGCCTCCGGTTCGGGGTCGACGAAGACGCCGACCGTCCGCGGCGGAAGGCCTCCGGCGCAGCGCAGCGACCGCGCCGCGCGAACAAGCTCCGCCGCCGCTTCCGCCGTCACCTGCCGGCGGCTCTTCGCGAAGACGAAGCCGATCTCGTGGATCGGCAGCCCGTCCATCGCGCGGATCGTGTCCGCGTCCCTGAGACCGCAGATCTTGATGCGCGTGCTCATCGCGCGACCGGCCCCAACAGCGCCAGGACCGCCTCCCCGACGTCCGGCTGGCGCATGAAATGCTCGCCGACGAGCACGGCGCGCGCCCCCGCTTCCCGCACGCGGCGGATGTCGTCCGGCGACGCGATGCCGCTCTCGCTCACAAGCAGAGCATCGTTCGGCACGAGCCGCGCCAGCTCTTCCGTCGTCTTCAGATCCGTCACGAACGTGCGCAGGTCGCGATTGTTGATGCCGACGAGCTCCGCCAGCCCAAGCTCCAGAACCGTCTCCATCTCCGCCCGGTCGTGCACTTCGACGAGCGCGTCCATGCCGAGATCCTTCGCGAGCCGGTGGTACGATTTCAGCTCGTCCGGCGTCAGGATCGCGGCGATGAGCAGGATCGCGTCCGCGCCGATCAGCCGCGCTTCGTAGATCTGCAGCGGGTCGATCGTGAAGTCTTTGCGCAGCAGCGGCAGGCCGACGGCCTCGCGGATCCGGGAGAGATACTCGTTCGCCCCCTGGAAGAAATCGCGGTCCGTCAGGACGGACAGGCAGTCCGCGCCGGCCGCCTCGTAACCCCGGGCCAGCTCGACCGGATGGAAATCTTCCCGGATCAGCCCTTTCGAAGGCGACGCCTTCTTCACTTCCGCGATCAGGCCGATCTCCCGTCTCCGGCCTTCCGCAAGCGCCCGCGCGAATCCGCGGCAGGGCGGCAGCTCCGCGATGCGCCGCTCCGCTTCGGCCGGGCTCAACCGTTCCTTCAGCGCTTCCACCTCGCCGCGCTTCACGGCGACGATGCGATCAAGATACATCGGCGAATTCCCCCGTCTTCCGAATCAGCTCTTCCAGCTTGGCCTCGGCGGCGCCCGAGTCGATGACGGCCGCGGCCGCCTCCACGCCGGCCTTCAGCGTCTCCGCCTTGCCGCCGAGGTAGATGCAGGCGCCGGCGTTCGCGAGCACGATGTCGCGGTAGGCGCCGTGCTCCTCGCCGGCGAACACGCGGCGGACGATCGCCGCGTTCTCCTCCGGCGAGCCGCCGACGACTTCACTGAGCGGGCGGCGCGCAAGGCCCAGGTCCTCCGGCGTCAGCACGTACGTCCGGATCTCGCCGTCCTTCAGCTCGGACACCTGCGTGTCCTGCGAGATGCTGATCTCGTCGAGCCCTTCGAAACTGCCGACGACGAGCGCCCGCTTGATGCCGAGCTGGCGCAGCACCTCGGCGATCGTCTCCGTCTTCGTCCGGTCGTACAGCCCGATCAGCTGCCGGTCGGCGCCGGCCGGGTTCGTCAGCGGGCCGAGCATGTTGAAGACCGTGCGCACGCCGAGCTCCCGGCGCGGTCCGGCCGCGTATTTCATGGACGGATGGAACAGCTGCGCGAACAGGAAGCAGATGCCCGTCTCGCGCAGGCATTCCGCCGCCTGCTCGGGCGTCAGCCTGATGTTGACGCCGAGCGCTTCCAGCACGTCGGCGCTGCCGGCCTTGCCGGACATCGCCCGGTTGCCGTGCTTCGCCACGCGGACGCCGGCCGCAGCCGCGATGATGGCGGACGACGTCGAGACATTGAACTTGTGGATGCCCGAACCGCCGGTGCCGCACGTGTCGAGCAGACAGTCCTGCGCCGTGTTCACGCGGTTCGATTTTGCCCGCATGATGGTCGCGAAGCCGGCGATCTCGTCCACCGTCTCGCCCTTCATCCGGAGCGCCGTCAGCACGCCCGCGATCTGCGCCGGCGTCGCCTCGCCCTCCATGATCCGGCTCATCACTTCCTCCGCCTGCGCGCGCGACAGATCGTGGCCCGCGATGAGGCGCGCAAGCGCCTCCTGCATCGTCATCCCCTTGACCGCCTGGTCCATGTTCACCCTCTCCCTTCCGTGCCCGTCAATCAGACGTAATCGAGATTCGGCGCGACCCGCCCGGCCGGCTCCTCCCGCTTTGCCGGGAACGCGGCTTCCGCCGCGCGGATCGCCTTCAGCATCGCCATCGCCTTGTTTACCGTCTCCTGGTACTCCCTTTCCGGCACCGAATCCCAGACGATGCCGGCGCCGGCCTGCACGTACGCCTTGCCGTGCTTGAACACGATCGTCCGGATCGTGATGCACGTGTTCAGACTGCCGGCGAAGCCGAGATACCCGATCGCACCCGCATAGGCGCCGCGCGCCTCGTTCTCGAGCTCGGCGATGATCTCCATCGCGCGGAGCTTCGGCGCGCCCGAGACCGTGCCCGCCGGCATGCAGGAGATGAAGGCGTCGAAAAAGTCCTTGTCCTCCCGCAGCGTGCCGGACACATTCGAGACGATATGCATGACGTGCGAGTACCGCTCGATCTCCATGTACGCGTCAACCTTGACCGTGCCGAATTCGGCGACGCGCCCGATGTCGTTGCGGCCGAGGTCGACGAGCATCACGTGTTCCGCCCGCTCCTTCTCGTCGGCGAGCAGTTCGCGCTCGAGCGCAAGATCCTCTTCCGGCGTTTTGCCGCGCGGGCGGGTGCCGGCGATCGGCCGCGTCTCGACCCTGCGGCCTTCGACCTTCACCAGCGCCTCCGGCGACGCGCCGACGATCGTCTCGTCGTCCAGCTTCAGATAGTACAGATACGGCGCCGGGTTCATCGTGCGCAGCACCCGGTAGACGAGCAGCGGGTCGACGTCGGTCTCGATGCTGAACCGCTGCGACAGCACCACCTGGAAAATGTCGCCCGCCCGGATGTATTCTTTCGCCCGCTCCACGTTCGCCATGAACTCCTCCTTCGTCACGTTGGAGCGGATCTCGCCGAGGTCGGGACTTTCCGGCGCCGCGACGCCGGTGACGATCGGCTTTGGCAGCGGCTGCCGGAGCCGATCGATCAGCGCGTCGATCTTCCGGCACGTCTCCCCGTACGCCGCCTCGATGTCCCGGTCGGTCGCGCCTTCCGGCACGTGCACGTTCGCGACGATCCGGATCTGCTGCTTGAAATGGTCGAACACGACAAGCTGGTCGCAGAACATGAACTGGAGGTCGTCCATCTGCAGATCGTCGACGCGGTGCGCGGGCAGCCGTTCGTAGTACCGGAGCAGATCGTACCCGAAGAAGCCGATCGCCCCGCCGGTGAACGACGGCAGGTCGGGCAGCGCCGGGCTGCGGTAAGCCCGAAGGTGCGCTTTCAAAAGCTCGAGCGGCTTGCCTTCGCGCACCTCGACCCGGCCGTTCTTCTCGATCGTCATGCGCCCGTTCTTGCAGCGAATGACCATGAACGGATCGGTGCCGATGTACGAGTAGCGGGCCCACTTGATGCCCCCTTCCACGCTCTCCAGCAGAAACGCGCGCTTCTCGCCGGCAAAATGCTGGAACAGCCGGATCGGCGTCTCCGTGTCCGCCATGATGCTGCGGGCGATCGGAATGAGGTTGTACGTGGACGCCAGGCGAATGACTTCCTGAAGTTCGCGGGACATGCTTTGTTCCTCCTTACCTGCAGAGCGATCCGGCGAACCGGAGCCGCCGGCAAACGAAAAGCTCCTGCCGACGGCAGGAGCCTGGAATACGCGGAAAGACGATATGGAAAACGGCACACCGGAATTCGCCCGGACATGCCTCAACCGCAGCGGCCGCATGCGCGGCGTTCGCCCGATGTTCCTCGTCTCGCCTCGTCTCGTCTCATCCCATGCTCTGCTCGTCTCGTCTTCGGCCGCGACAGCCCTCCGGCTGTGCGGCGAACAATTTCACTATACCGAATCCTGCGGTTGCCGTCAACCCGCAATCCGGAAGGAATGGCGGCCAAAGAAAAAAGCGGCTTGCATCCTGCGGAATTCAGGATCAAAACCGCTTTGCCGCATTATTTCTTCTCCGTCGCTTCGGCCAGATCCGGACGAAGTTCCCGCGCCCGGCCCAGGAAAACGTGACGGATCTCGTCCTGCCGCTTGTCCGTGTTGACGTGCACCATCAGGCGGATGCATTTCTCCAGGCTGCCCTTGACCGGCACCTCCAGCGCGCACATGAGCGGCACCAGTTCCCAGCCGGGCAGCTGGCGGATGGCGCGGGCCGGAAAAGTCGCATCCAGGTCATGCGTCACCGTGACGATGATGCTGGCGATGTCCTCCGGCACGATCCCGTTGGCATCCACCAGTTGCTTGATCAGTTCCGCCGTCGCCTCGAGGATCGTCTGTTCCTCGTTCGCCTCGACGGTCGTCGCCCCGCGGATTCCCCGCACGCTCATTTAAGCCTGCTCCTCCTCTTTCAGCTGCTCCACGACGCGGCGGACCCGCTCCGCGGACATGTTCTTGTCGATGTAGACTTCGCCGATCGCTTTCGGTACGATGTACACCATCCGGCCTTCCTTGAACTTCTTGTCGTGGCTCATCGCTTCCATGATCGCGTCGGTGTCGAAATGGGCCGGCAGCCGGACCGGAAGCCCGCATTTCGCGAGCACCCGCTTCGTCACGTCGTACACTTCCCGCGGCGCCCCGAGCTCCACGCCGATGCGCGCCGCGCCGACCATGCCGATCGCGATCGCCTCGCCGTGCAGGAGCTCGCCGTAGCCGCCCACCGCCTCGAGCGCGTGGCCGATCGTGTGGCCCAGATTCAGGATGGCGCGCAGGTCGTTCTCCCGTTCGTCCCGGGAGACGATCTCCGCCTTCACCTGGCAGCCGAAATACAGCGCGTAGCCGAGGGCGTCCGGATCGAGCGCGCGCAGCCTGTCCGCGTTCTCGTCCACCCATGCGACGAATTCGGCGCTGCGGATCAGCCCGTGCTTCACGACCTCCGCGAGACCGCTGCTCACTTCGCGCGGCGGCAGCGTGCGGAGCGTCGCCAGATCGTACAGCACCATCGCCGGCTGGTGGAACGCGCCGATGATGTTCTTCGCGAGCGGGTGGTTGACCGCCACCTTGCCGCCGACGCTGCTGTCGTGGGCGAGGATCGTCGTCGGCATCTGGATGAACCGGATGCCGCGCATGTAGGCGGCCGCCGCGTAGCCGGCCAGGTCGCCGACGACGCCGCCGCCGAGCGCGATGATCGACGACTTGCGGTCAAGCCCGGCTTTCAGGGCGACCGTGATCAATTCCTCGAACTGCGCCAGCGATTTCGCCTGTTCGCCCGCCGGGACGACGGCGCTCGCGACGCGATAGCCGGCGGCCTTGAGCCCCGATTCCAGCTTGTCCAGATAGAGCCGCCCCACCTGCTCGTCCGTCACGACGAGCAGCGGCGATTGCTTGCCGATGCCGTGTCTGTCGAAATAATCGGCCGCCTGCTCCAGCAATCCTTCTCCGATGTAGATCGGATAGGACCGCTCGCCGAGCTGCACCGTCAGTTCCCGCATCAGTACGCCCTCACTTGCCGCAGGTAGTTGTCCAGGTTGGCGCGGATTTCCTCGATCGAATCGCCGCCGAACTTCTCGAGAAACGCCTTCGCCACTTCCCAGGCCACCACGTGCTCCATGACGACGCTCGCGGCGGGCACGGCGCAGCTGTCGGAGCGCTCCACCTGGGCGATGAACGGCTGCTTCGTGTCGATGTCGACGCTGCGCAGCGGCTTGTAGAGCGTCGGGATCGGCTTCATGACGCCGCGCACGACAATCGCCTCGCCGGTCGTCATGCCGCCCTCGATGCCGCCCGCCCGGTTCGTCGCCCGGTAGAAGCCGCGGTTTTCGTCGTACATGATCTCGTCGTGGACTTGCGAGCCGCGCAGCTTCGCCGCTTCGAAGCCGATGCCGATCTCGACGCCCTTGAAGGCGTTGATCGACACGACCGCCTGCGCGATGCGGCCGTCCAGCTTCCGGTCCCACTGCACGTGGCTGCCGAGACCGACCGGCACGCCTTCGACGATGCATTCGACGATGCCGCCGATCGAGTCGCCCTCCTTCTTGATCTGGTCGATGTGGGCCATCATCTTCGCTTCGGTCTCCTTGTCGACGACGCGGACCGGCGATTCCTCCGTGATCCTAATGATCTCGTCGAGCGGCAGATTGTGCCGCGGCGCCTCGATCTCGCCGATCCGGATGACCTGCCCGCCGATCCGGATGCCGAACTCGGCCAGCAGCTGCCGCGCCAGCGCGCCGCAGGCGACGCGCGCCGCCGTCTCGCGCGCGCTCGACCGCTCGAGCACATTGCGCAGGTCGCGCAGATTGTATTTCAACCCGCCGTTCAGGTCCGCGTGGCCCGGTCGCGGACGGTGCACCCGCCGCTTCATCTCGTCGGACCCTTCAACCGGCTCGACGTTCATGACGGTCGTCCAATGCGTCCAGTCCTTGTTCTCGATGACGATCGCGACCGGCGCGCCGGTCGTGCGGCCGTGGCGCACGCCGCCGACGATCTTCGCCGTATCCTGCTCGATCTGCATGCGAAAGCCACGGCCGTGGCCTTTCTGGCGGCGCCGCAACTGGAAGTTCAGCTCGTCGAAATCGATTTTCAGATTGCTCGGCAGGCCCTCGACGATGGCCGTCAATTGCGGCCCGTGCGTCTCGCCCGCCGTCAGATATCTGAGACTCATCCGTTTCCCCCCGGCGGCCGTCTTGGCCGCGTATCATGGTAATGACATGGCCGATTTTTCTGCTCGTTGCCTTCGCTCATTATAGTATAGCGCCCGATTGTTTGACAAGGAAAGGCAGGGACGCGCAATGCGCGACGAACATGAGAAGGCCGGCTTGTCCGCAAGCCGGCCATTCGGGTATGCGTTGGCTGTCATCCGTGGGCGTGGCGCTTCGGCCGCAGATTGAACCGCCGGCCGCCGCCGGACTCCCGGTCGGCGCTCAGGACGCCCGCGACCTGCGCGGTGTCCAGTCCGAGAAGCTGTGCGCATTCCCGGATCGTAATCCACCCGCATCTGTAGGCGGCGATCACCACACGCTTGTCCATTCCACCCCTCCATCACAGTCGGGATTACCGTCAGTATGGGAAGGTTTGGCGGCGGTTATGCATTTTCCTGCTTGCGCCGGTAGAAGAACGTCTCCGTCGATTCGAGCCCGTACCGGGAAGGCGTGAAGATCTGCTCGGTGCTGCCGACGAACAGCAGGCCGCCCGGCCGGAGCGCCTTCGCGAACTTGTGATACAGTTCGTTCTTCGCTTCTTCCGTGAAATAGATCATGACATTGCGGCAAATGATCAGGTCGAAATCGGAATCGAACGGATCGTGAAGCAGATTGTGCCGCCTGAAGCGGACGGCGCGGATCAGCCGGTCCGACACCTTCCAGCCGTCTTCGGAAGCGGTGAAATACGCGCCACGGTAAGCGGGGGGCACTTCCTTCAGCGACCGTTCATGATAGATGCCGGCCTTCGCCTTCTCGAGCACGTTCGCGTCGATGTCGGTGGCCAGGATGTCCGCGCGGGCGAGCGCGCCGTGCCGGTCGAGAATCATCGCGATCGTGTAGGGCTCCTCGCCCGTCGAACAGGCGGCGCTCCAGATGCGCAAGCGATGGCCCTCCCGGAGCATCTCCGGCAGGAACCGCTCCTCCAGCGCGGCCCAACGGTTCGCGTTGCGCCAGAACTCGGACACGTTGATCGTCATCCGGTCGAGGAACTCGTTCATCAGCCGCTCTTCGCGCAGGAGCGCCTCCCAATATTCGGCGAACGTGCCGAAGCCGTGCTTCGTGCGCAGCGTCGTCAGCCGCCGCTTCATCTGGGTTTCCTTGTACAGCGACAGATCGATGTTCGTCTTCTGCTTCACACGCTCGATGAAACGCGCGAAATCCGCGTCTTCCATGGATCCCACCCCGCCTGCGCCGAATCGGACCGGTCAGATCCAGCGCTGGATGTCGAGCTCGTATTCGACCAGCTCTTCCGGGCGGAAGAAGTTCGCGATTTCGCGTTCCGCGCTCTCGGGCGAATCCGACCCGTGGATCAGGTTGAATCTCGTATGTACGGCGAAGTCCGAGCGGATCGTTCCCGGCGCCGCTTCCACGGCGTTCGTCTTGCCGATCATCGCGCGCGTCAGGGCGACCGCGTTGTCGCCTTCCCACACCATCGCGAACACCGGTCCCGACGTGATGAACCGGATCAGCGGCTCGTAGAAGTCTTTGCCGGCGTGTTCCGCGTAATGCCTCTCGGCCAGTTCTTCGGATACCCGCATGAACTTTGCCGCGACGAGCTTGAGTCCCTTGCGCTCGAAACGCGACACGATCTCACCGATCAGGCCGCGCTGCACGCCGTCCGGCTTGATCATCAGAAATGTCCTCTCCATGATAGCACCTTCCCCCGTGGCGCCGGGCCTCCCTGCCGGGCCCGGACATCAATAATTGCGCCTGCCGACGAACCGGGCCAGGCCGTCCAGCGTGCGCCGCGCCGGAATGTCCGGCAGCCCGTCCAGCAGGCCGATCGCCTTGTCGATGTAGCGGCTTGCCAGCCGGTCCGCATCCTCGATGCCCCGGCTGCTCCGGATCAGCGCGATCGCGCGCGAGCAGTCCGCCTGGCCTTCCGCCTCGCGGATCCGCCCGATCTCGCGCTCGAGCTCCGCGCCCACGGAAGGATCCCGGAGCGCGAGCAGGACGGGCAGCGTGATGTTGCCCTGCCGGATGTCCGAGCCCGGCGGCTTGCCGAGCTGCCGCTCCGTGCCGAGCAGGTCAAGCAGGTCGTCGCGGATCTGGAACGCCATGCCGACATTGTAGCCGTAGCGGTAGAGCCTGTTGTACAGCGCCGGAGGCGCGCCGGCCGCCGCCGCGCCGAGCTGGCAGCTGATCGCGATGAGCAGCGCGGTCTTGCGCCGGATGCGGAGCAGATACTGGCGCACCGTCTGTTTCGTGTTGAAGAAATCGCGGATCTGCTCCATCTCGCCGATGCACATCTGCACGATCGCCCGCGACAGCGCCTGGTGCAGCACCGGATCGTTCAGCTCGGCGATGATCGTGAGCGCTTTCGCGTAGATGTAGTCGCCGGTGTACATCGCGATGCGGTTGTCCCACTTGGACTTGACGGTCAGCTGGCCGCGCCGCGTGTCCGCGTCGTCGATCACGTCGTCGTGCACGAGGGAAGCCATGTGGATGAGCTCCAGCGGAACCGCCACCTTCTTCAGCACGTCAAGGCGGTAATCGCCGAACTTCCCCGCGAGCAGGACGATGGCGGGGCGAATCCGCTTGCCGCCCGCCTTGAGCAGATGGCCGGCCGCCTCGCTGAGCAGCGCGTGGTCGCTGGTCACGCTGTCCTCCAGCTCCCGCTCGATGATGCGCAGATCGTCCTCCAGATTTGCATAGAGATCGGTCAGTCTCATTCATTCACCCGTGCCGCTGCGTGATCCGGCCATGTCGCCGGAGCGACCCGCCGCTCAAGCAGCCCCATCCGGAACGCGCAGTCGTAGTAATGGATCAGCCCCTCCTGTTCCCGCGGGCCGAACCCGTATCGCAGCGTGCGGAAATACCGCTCCCAATAGTCTTCCCCGCCGCCGAACCGCTCCGCCGCCTTGCGCGCGAGTCCTTCGATGTCGTTCAGCGCGCGGCGCTTGCTCTCGGCCAGTGCCCGGCTGACGAGGCGGATCGTCTCCGGCGCCTCGCGCGCGGCTTCCCTGCGCACGGCGAACACCGCGAACGTCATGCCGAGACCCGTCCATTCCCGCCACATGGACGCCAGGTCCAGCACCACGACGCCCGGACCGGGACGCCAGGACGCGCGGATCGCCGGATCCCCGATGAGGAGCGCGCCGTCCGCTTTCTCCAGCATCGCGTCCAGATCCGGCTCCATCGCGATGAATTCGGGGCAGCGGCCGTACCGGCCCTGCAGCACGATGCGCAGCAGGTTGACCGACGTTGCGGAAGCCGTCGTCACCGCGATTCGTCCGCGCAGCGCCTCTTCGAGCGGCCGCTTCAGGAAGAGCAGGACGGACATCACCTCGCCGTCCGCGCTGATCGACAGATCGGGAAGCAGCTCGTACTCGTCGAACCTTTGCCCGTAGGCGAACGACGAGATCGCGGAGATGTCGATCTCGCCTTCGGACAGCGCGCGGTTCAGCGCCGACGGAACGCCGGAGACGATCCGCACGTTGCGGACGCCCGCTTCGGCCAGGCACTCGCCGAATCGGTCGAAGATCGGCCACACATTGGCGTAATCAATCCGGCCTACCGTGATCTCGCGCTCCGCCGCCATGTCCGTCATCTCCCCATCGTCTGTACAAGTCGTGCTCGATTCCCATGTTGTCCAGCAATTTGCCGACCATAAAATCGATCATATCACGGATCGAAGCCGGATGGTAGTAAAAAGCAGGCATCGCGGGCACGATCCGGACGCCGAGCCGCGCGAGCTTCAGCATGTTCTCGAGATGGATCGCGTGCAGCGGCGTCTCCCGCGGCAGGAGCAGCAGCCTGCGCCCTTCCTTCAGGATGACGTCCGCCGCCCGCTCGAGCAGATTGTCCGACGCGCCGTTCGCAATGGCCGCGAGCGTCCCCATCGAGCAGGGCGCGATCACCATGCCTTCGGTCAGAAAAGAGCCGCTCGCGATGCTCGCGCCGACGTCGGCGGTCGGATAGTACCGGATGCGGCCGTCCGACAGCGCGCCGCCGAACCGGCGGTCGAGCTCCTCCTTCCGCCTCGCCGCGTCCCAGCCGGCCTCCTCGCGCAGCACCCGCCAGCCCGCGTCGGTGATCACGAGATGCACTTCGTACCCGCCGTCCAGCAGCGCCTCGATCAGCCGGATGCCGTACGCGCAACCGCTGGCTCCCGTCATCCCGACGATCCATCTGCGCCTGCTCACCACTTGCGAAGCACCACCAGATCAAACAGCGTGAACGCGAACAACACGACGCTCAGCGTGCCGTTCATCGAGAAGAAGGCCATGTTGACGCGGCTCAGGTCTTCCGGCTTGACCAGCGTATGCTGCCAGGCCAGAATGCCGAGCGCGATCAGGGCGCCGATCAGATAGCCCCAGGACAGATCCGTCATCCAGAAGAGCACGAGGAAGCCGAAGGCCGGAATGATGTGGAAGATCCGCGCGAGGATGAGCGCGCGGCGAACGCCGAACCGGGCCGGAATCGAATGCAGCCGCGCCTCCCGGTCGAACTCCGCGTCCTGGCAGGCGTAGACGATATCGAAACCGGCGGTCCAGAAGGCGACGGATACATACAAGAGATACGCCGCCGGGCTCGCCTCGCCCGTGACCGCGAGCCAGCCGCCAAGGGGCCCGAGCGCGATCGTGAACCCGAGGAACACGTGGCAAAGCCAGGTGAACCGCTTCGTGTAGTGGTAGAAGACCAGCGCGAATACCGCGACCGGCAGCAGTTTGACGGCGAGCGGATCGAGATTGAACGCCGCGATGAACAGCAGGACGAACGACACGGCGACGAAGACGACCACCTCGCGGACGCCGAGCAGACCGGCGGGGATGGCGCGGTTCGCCGTGCGCGGATTGCGCGCGTCGATCGCCCGGTCGATCAGCCGGTTGAGCCCCATCGCCGCGCTGCGCGCGCCGACCATCGCGACGGTGACCCAGCCGATCTCGGCCCAGGTCGGCAGCCGGTCGAGCATCATCACGGCGCCGAGGATGGCGCCCACGAACGCGAACGGCAGCGCGAACAGCGAATGTTCGAACTTGATCATCTCGAGAAAAATCCGGATTTTGCGCATCATGCCGTCCCGCCCCGCTTCACGCCGATATGGAGCGCCGCCACGCCGCCCGTCAGCGGATGGGCTTCCACGTCCGCAAGGCCGACCTCGCGGAAGATGTCCGCCAGCTCGTGCCTGCCCGGGAACCGGGAGAGCGATTCGGGAAGCCACTTGTACTGCTCGTAGCGGCTGGCAAAAATTTTGCCCATGACGGGCATCAGATGGTTGAAATATAGATCATACAAGGCCTTGAACGGCTGCCAGGTCGGCTTTGAGACGTCGAGGCTGACCACGAGGCCGCCTGGTTTCACGACGCGGGTCATCTCGCGCAGCACCTGGCGCAAATCCGGCACGTTCCGCAGGCCGAACCCGATCGTGGCGTAGTCGAATTCGTTGTCCGCGTACGGAAGCGACATCGCGTTCCCGTGATGCAGCTCGATCCTCTCGGCGAGTCCGGCCCGCTCGACCTTCCGCCGGCCGATCTCGAGCATCGCCTCGCTGAAATCGAGGCCGATCACGCGTCCGGCGCCGGCCTCGGCCAGCGCGATCGTCCAGTCGCAGGTGCCGCAGCACAGATCGACGGCCGACGAGCCCGGCCGGACGTTCATCCGCCGCATCGCGAACGCGCGCCACGCCTTGTGGAGGCGGAAGCTGATGATGTCGTTCATCCGGTCGTACTTCGGCGCGATGCTCTGAAACACTTCGTGGACGTACCGTTCTTTCATTTTGCCTTCCAAATCCTTCACCTCGTCTCGTTCGTCACCGCGTGCTGCAAGGCAAAGGATGGATGGAGCTTCCTGGCGATCTGGGCCAGTTCCGCGGCCAGCTTGTCCGATTCGAGCATCCGGAGCAAAGACTGAACCTGCGCGACCGATTGCCGCAACAGTTCGGTCAGCTGCGCGCGCAGGTTGTATTTCGCGATCAGCTGGCGGATCAGTCCTTCTTCCCGCGGATGCTGCGCAAGCTGCCGGCGTTCCTCCTCGGTTCCTTCCTGCATGACGCGCCAATAGCCCCAACTGCCCTCGAACCTGCCGGGCGAATCGACGCGCGCCAGCTCGTCGATCACGATCTCGCACCGCGTGAAGCCGCGCAGCAGATCCGGGTAAAGCGCCGACAAGCGCTCGTCAAGCATGCTTCCGAACAGTTCGAACAGACCGGTCTTGAGCTCGGTATGGATGCCGATGTATTCGTCCGCCGTCACTTTGCGCTGCTTCATGCGCGCGTAGAGGCTGAGTTTCAACCGGTTGACTTCGCACACCGCGCCGCTGATCCGGCGGACCATCTCGATCTGTCCCGCCTGCGACAGCAAATGGTAGAACCGGCTGCTGAAATAGTTGCCGGCCAGCACGAGAATCTGGCGCGCGCGCATCTCCCGTTCCGGCCGCTTGCCGGAGTGGTTGTCCACCAGATCATGCGTGTCCAGTCCGAGCTGCACGAGCCAGACGACGAGGGCGTACAGTTCGCTCCGTTCATCGGGATGTTTGCCGCTCGAAAGCAGCGTATACAACAAACGAGCCCGGGAGTCCGGGAACGCTGGAAGTTCGGTATGCTTGCGGATCATGTCGTATTCGACATATTTCTTTGCGATCTCGGGAATGCGGTAAGCGCTCATCCATTATGCCTCCGGGCCGCGGACGGCCGTGTTCGCCGCGCCTTGGCCGAATGAATTCGAACCCTATTATAGCACATTGTGAAGCCGAACACATCCGCGGGACACAGACCTGTCACGATTCGGGAACGGCAGGGCCGAACCTTTCGGCCCAGAGTCTGGTCGCGGTGATCCTGAGCCTTTCGCGCCAGATTTCGTCCTGGCCGAGATCCGCGTCCGCGAGACCGGTCCAATCATCGGCGATCCAGGAATCGGATCTGCGCACGTCGGCCGCGAGCAGCAGTTCGCGCCGTCCTTCATGTTCCCGCTCGCCTGCCGCTTCGAATCGGACGAGCAGCCGGCGGACATTCGCCGTATGCCCGATTGCCTGCGCGACCAGCGTCTTGAGGTCCGCATAGACGGATTCCGCCGCCTCGCCTTCCCGGACCGTGAAATCGACCGACAGCGACGAACCCGTCCAACGCACGCGCCTGATTTTGCTTTCGAACTTCGCTTCCGTCAGCAGATCGACCAGATTGTTCGAGTCCAGCCGCACGGACCGGTCCTGACGGAACACCGCCAGATGTCCCGCGTCGGGCGGCGCGTTCTCCGGCCCGATTACGACAAGCAGCGCCGCCGCCAGCCCCGCGCAGCAGGCCGCCGCGGCCAGCGCCCTCCAGGCAGCCGCCATCATCCCGATCCCTCCGCGTCAGCAATTCGCCGGGATGTCCCCGCCTGTATAGTGTACAAACAAAAAAAACAGGCTATGCCTGCTTTCTCGGCGCGGGTTCGCCCGCCGGCCTATTGATCCGTCTCGATCGTGCCGAACTTCGTCAGGATCGTCGCTTTGCCCCGTACCTTGATCGCGGACGTATGCTCGGTGAACTGCGCGATCAGCACTTCGCCCTTGTCGAGCTTCTCGGTGTGATGAAACTTCGTGTCCCGTCCCCGGGTCAGCCCGATCACCGTGACGCCCTGTTCCTTCGCCTTGATGACCACATAATCCGCCATGCTCATGTCCATGTCCCTTCGCCTCCGGCGTCTTCGCGCGCGGCCGTCAGGCTGCGCGCAAGATACAAAGAAAACTGCTTCCCGTCTTGCCGCGGAAGCAGTTCTTCTCGGGGAAAAATGGTCGGGTGTACCGGATTTGAACTGGCGACCTCTACCACCCCAAGGTAGCGCTCTACCAAGCTGAGCTAACACCCGACAAACGCAAAGATGATTCTAATCCATTGCCGGCCGGATGTCAATAGTCACCCGGAGACAATGTCGTTGTTCTGTGATAATGTCACGGTATAACTGTTCTGAGATAATGTCACTATGGGACAGGAGAGAGTGACATTGACCAGAGCAGAATGGAAAAAGGTACTTGTGGTGGAGAAAATCCTCGACGG